>Ga0326727_10003193_pt1 | contig 53225 bp, 34 predicted proteins | sample MB2enrmetagenome_FD_207643 | JGI IMG/M metagenome (GOLD analysis project Ga0326727, IMG submission 207643) | Lab enriched peat soil microbial communities from McLean, Ithaca, NY, United States - MB29MY | ecosystem: Environmental > Terrestrial > Soil > Wetlands > Peat | place: USA: New York...
TCCTGGAGCTGCGCATTCGCGTAGATGTCGCGCGTCAGCCGCTGCGCAAAAAGCTCCTCCGCCGTGGTCCGCTCCGGATTTTCGAGAGCCCCCACCGCCTCTTTCAGATCCGGGCTCATGCCCGCCACCAAGGCCTGGCGCTGCACCGGCCGCAGAGACTTCATGAAGTTTTCGAAATCCGGCGGCTGCATCGACTGCAGGCGCATCACACGCTGCTGTGGCGGCAAGGCAAGAATGCGCTGGATGAGCGCCTCGTCTGCGGGAGAAAGCGCGGCAGCCGGTCCCGGAGCCGTCGCGGAAGCCGGGTTGGAATTCGTGCCCGGCCCCCCGGGCGTCATGGCATTCATCTCCGGGGCTGGCGTGGTTCCCGCCTGGTCTGCTCCCGGCTGGCCGGTTCCCGTCTGACCCGCTCCATTTTGCCCCGCTCCCGGCTGGTTCATCGCTTGTGGATTCGGCGTCATACCGCCGCTCGCGTCCATGTCGCCTTCGGCATTCATGCTCTGGTTCACGGCGCCGTTCGCCAGGCCCGGCGGCTGATTCGCTGCCACGGTGCGCTTTTCCGCCTGCGCCGCCTTCCGCGCCTGGATACGGTAGATCTGGTTCTCATACACCGCGTGCAGCGTGCCGCTCTGCGGGACCTCCACTTTGCCCTCCGCTGCCTGGCGAATGATGGGATTGCTCGGCAGCCGGAAGAACAGGTCCTGCATGCTCCACTGCATGGCAGGGAACTCGGCCAGCCGCGCGTTCAGGTCCGTTTCATCGATGCTTGCGGGGCGCAGTTGCTCGTCGAACCAGTTTTCCAGGCCCATCTTCCGCACGGCTTCCAGATCCCCCGGCTTCGGCCCGAAGGTGAAGCGGTTCAGCGCGTGCAGAATGCGCTCATCGCCGCGCAACTGCCCATTTGCGGAATTCGCTGCGGAATTCGCCACATAGTTCGGTCTGGATCGAGCGTTCGCCGGTGGCTGGCTGGGATCTGCCGCCTGCTGCGCGGGTGCCCCCGGTCCCTCGCACTTGGGGACCGGGGATGAAAGCAGGCAAAGGCCGCCGCAAAGTAGGATGGCCGTCAGACCGTGCAGAGACTCCATCGCAAGTGCTCCTGGCAGGGGGATGGCCGGGCATAGCTGCACGGCGCGAGCCTACTCTGGTTCAGACGCGATCCTGGGGGGAAAGTTGCGGTCAACGGATTTCTGCGGTCTTTAGGATCTGTAGCGCCGGTCTCCAGACCGGCTGTCGTGGGGGTCTCCAGAACGGGATCCCCAGCGAGCGATTTTTGCTCGATGGGGTGGTAGACCCGCACCTGAGCGCTCGACGCCGTGAAAGGGCACGACTTCAGTCGTGCCGCAAAAGGCGCATAAAATCCAGGGCTTTAGCCCCTGAGGCCTTATAGCGCCAGCCTCCAAACCGGCTGCCGTGCGGGGCCTGCCCTGAGCGAAGCCGAAGGGTCCAGACCCCCACACTCACACCGCACACTCACACTGACCGCTGTCCACTGATTGGGAGCAGGGACCCCGGCGTCCGGACCGCGCGGCGCGAGCTTACCTGACGCTATTGCCCGAGCAAATCAGCTGACCCTCGCCGACTTTTCGGAACAAATCGAGGAGGATTGCGGTTTCGGGCGTAAAGCTTATCATTTCGGGTAGCCGCAGAACGACAGAAGGATGGGGATTCTGAATGATGCGAACGAAGCTTTGGTCACTTATTCCTGATCCCAAGGTTCTATCTGCGCTGGATTCGGACCAGCTTGCCCACGCAGTGATGACCTGCCTCCGATCTTCTAGCGAGGATTCATTCAATCTCTACAATCTGGGGCGAGAGGGAGCATTCACGAGCGGATATCCCCCGGAGTTTCGCGACACGATTGACAGGGTGGTCTCCGGGGCCTGGTCGTACCTCCAGGGACGAGGATATCTCGGTCAGAAGCCGGGCGCCCATGACTCGTCGTTTCTCGTGATCACACCCCAAGGTGAGCGCTGGCATTCAAACATTAACTATGGGAACTATGGGAGCGCGTCAGCGCCAACGTCACCGGCTTTGCCGCCACGGCCTTGGGGATCAAGCGAACTCGCGCAATTCACCGATGACGACCTCCACCGCGCGATGGTTGATTCTCAACCTGGTTCGAACGATTGGGAATTGATGAAGGCAGAACTTGAGCATCGGGATAGAAAACGACAGTCCGAGGGAGACACAGATCAGACAGTCCAAATCCCAGAGGATGCATTGGATTTACTTCGCGCCATATCCAGGCACTCCGAAAACAGTTCAACCCCAGTCTTTGTGATGGATCTTGGCCTAGATCTGGACGAGCGAATGGCAAAGTCTGCATGGGAATACCTGCGGGACAGGAACTTAATTAGGACTTACAGCTTGCCATTTACAGCGCGGATCAACGCCAACGGCACGGACCTGCTAGAACAAATGTTGAACGCCCCAAGATCAAGCAGGCCTCTGAGCCGGGATGCAGAACGGTCGACCCCGGCGAGCGGAGGCGAACGAACTAGCAAGACGGTCCAAATCGGCGACGAGAACATGTTTGAAAAGCTGGATCAATCTGCAAGAAATGTTCTTGGAAGGGCCACCGGCATCAGCCAGGCATCACGGTCAGACGGACTGGTCCACATGGAGCATTTGGTCAAGGGCCTCCTAGATGAGCCCGCGTCTGGGGCTCGGGATTTCTTTGAAAGGGCAGGTCTCACGATCGAAAGAGTAGTCGAGATCATATCTACTGCAATAGGGCGTAGCTTACCCGGCACATATACCAATACGGAGCCGGTAGCGATGCCAAAGGTGTCGAAACATGTGGGCGCCGCTGTTAAGAGCGCGGCTCAGCATGCATTTGAAGAAGGCGCAGACCTGGTAGGAGGCACCCATCTATTGCGAGGAGCCCTGTCCGTTGGAGGGTGCTCGGTTATCAAGGCTCTGACACCACTTCTAATGCAAAATGGGAACTCGCGTCCTACTGGCGAAGAACCTGTCCCGGCTATCCCGGAGCCCGAAAGGAAGACGGATCCGAGAAGGCCGTCTCCAAGATCACGGACGACGCCCGATGAGGCGACCCCTGACTTGCCTTCCAGAACTCAATCTGAAACAGAAGAGAACGTCGGGCCTTCGACGCATGTCGCAAGGGACAAATGGACCATCGATGATGCGTTGGGCTACTATCCCTACGCCTACGCCATATATCGCTTCTTGACGGACAAAGACACCGCACCGCCGCTAGCTATTAGTATTCAGGCGCCCTGGGGCGGCGGAAAGACCTCGCTCATGCGGATGATTCAGGCTCAGCTGGATCCTGACAACCCTGTCTTTCGACGAGTGAAGACGGCAGGTGCTCCTGATAAGCAAACCAGTGCCACGATCAAGCAGATCGAGGATGTGATCCAAACTGGCGGTCAAGATCCGAAACCTGACCAAATTGATGTGGGCTCCGTCAAGAATCGCGTAACAGTATGGTTCAACGCATGGAAATACGAGAGTACCGACCAAATCTGGGCCGGCTTGGCCGACTCGATTGTGAAACAGGTGACCGAGCGCCTTTCTCCTGTGAAGCGGGAAGTCTTCTTCTTTCGTCTCCACCTCAAAAGATTGGATATTGCTAAAATCCGCAAAAAAATCACGGACGGCGTCCTGTCGAAGCTCTATGAACTGTTCGTTCACTGGTGGTGGCTCTACCTCGTAATTCCGGTTGCGACCTACTACGTTCAGCATTGGAAGGTGGCCGCGAACTATTTGCCGTCAATCTCAGCGGCCTCTCCACTCGGTGGTGTTTTTGATCTAGGCCTACTCGTCTTCCAGGCGATCCTGGCCAGGAAGAGAAACCTTTCAACTCCAGCAAAGATTGAACTCGGCGATTTGGTCAAGGCGCCGGATTATGACGCGAACCTCGGCTTTATCCATCTGGTCAGCGAGGACTTGAAAATCACCCTCGAACTGGTTGCGCCATCGAGCCGGCCCCTCGTGATATTCATCGATGATCTAGATCGGTGTTCGCCCGGGAAGGTCTGTGCTGTTGTTGAAGCCGTGAATCTCTTTCTTGCAGGCGAGTTCGAACATTGCATGTTCGTTCTCGGGATCGACGATGAGGTGGTTGCCGCAGCCCTCAATAAGGCACATGCCGACGTATTCGCCCTGATGCCCGCCTATGCGAGGGCGACATCAATCGGGTGGCGATTCATGGATAAGTTCGTTCAACTTCCTTTCATTATGCCGCCTCCCACACCCTCCGAAATGGCGAACTATGCCGAGTCGTTGCTCGTCACGAAAGAAATGAAGGGCAAACTCACTCTGCAGGCGAGGCAGAAAGTTGCCACATCGGTGGAGGAAGATCAGACCGGCAAGTCGATTGAGGCAATCGTTGAAGAGGTAAATCAAGCGCTTCAGCTTGATCCAGCACAGAAATCTGAGCTGACCAACGACGCTGCAACCATTGCCAAAATGAATAAGGACATCAAAGAGTTTACTGACAATGACAATGGCATCGGCCAAATCATTAAGAATGGAATCAAGAACTTCTCGCGTAACCCAAGAGAAGCGAAGCGGTTCGTTAATTCATTCCGCTTTTACTACTTTCTTCGATCGGCCCTGCTTGCTCGCCGAGCCCAAGCACCATCGGTCGAGCAGTTGTCTCGCTGGATCGTATTGTCGCTCCGATGGCCGACGATCGTGCGATGGCTTCGAACCACCGAACCTAACCCAGAAAGGTCGAAGACAAACGGTTTGGCGGAGCTTTCAAAGCTTGTCGAGAAATCAAAGGATGGAGCAACTTGGGCGGAAGGGGCCGCGAATCTTATTGGTTTGGACAAAAAAGATCGCGCGTGGGTCTCGGATGAGCAGCTATTCGACTTCTTCAAGAATGAGCATGAATTGCCGGAAACTGAACAGTTATCTTCGTCGATTGGGCGAGGCCTTTGGTAACCGGTAAGGGAGATTGGTAATGGCAAACGCCGCAGCGTCTAGGAACGATTTTGTGCCGGGCGCCCCGTCCTCGTTTGCTAGGCCCGCGAACCTCAAAAGCCGGTATCCACCGGCCACGGGCTACAAGCTACCGGCCACAAGCCACGAGCCGCCTTCGGCTCGCTCCCTTGCTCTCCATTCAAAGTCAAGACTCCGCGCCGCTGTCTCTCCATGCAAACTGCTCATTTCAAACATCTTCCACGCATAAAGCGTTTTGCAGAGAATTACTGCGAAACGCGTACTGTGATTACAGAGAGTGAAGTGGAGCCGAAGAGCCCTCGCGGTATCCCGTCTCTTGCGGGATTTTATCTTCCCGAGTGGGCGCTGCATTGCGCTTTGCGCGGCAAATCAATCCGCAAAGCGCGGCATAAACCCTTTGTTTGCTAGGTCTTTTTTGGCAACCCGCATGTTTTCAACGGATTGCTGCACTTGGCGGGCTGCGCGCCCGTTCAAAACAAAGCAGTTAACTCAAATACCCATAGGGGGGCACCATGTATCGGAACTGCCGTCACGTCCAACCGAACGGGCTCAGGTGCAAGTCACCCGCCATGCGCGGCTCCCTGTTCTGCTATTTCCACGCCCGGCTCCATGGGCCCGCCTTGGAATTGCCGCCGCCGGACGACCTGGCCAGCATTTCCGACAGCGTCGCCATGGTCCTGAGCGTTCTTGCCTCCGGCCGCATCGACGAATGCCGCGCCAAGGTCCTCCTGAACAGCCTTCGGCTCGCCGCGCAGTTTGTCGATCGCAGCAAACCTCCCAAAACGCAAAAATCCGCACCAACTCCCGCCCCGCGCACTCCGAAGCGAAAAAGCTGATAGCTGAAGGCTGAAAGCTGGAGGCTGAACGCTGTTACTTCGCTTTGCTGCACTTCGTCATGATCGCGACATGCAGCCGCTCGCTTACGTCGGTGGGCAGCTCGTAAATCTCGTGGCAGCGGTAAATCTCGATGGTCTTGCGCGTGGTGTCGAGGACGACTTCGCAGTGCCCGCACTTTTTCAGGTGGACTTCGATCTCGGCACGCGTCTCCGCGGCGATGGACTCATCGATCACGTCGTCGAGAATCTCGAGAAACTCAGTGCAGGTCATGCTTCAACCCCGTCTCCCCTGGGCCCGTTTCCCTTCGCGGAAGCCTGAGATTGCGAAGCTGCCGGAGTCTTGCGTTTGAAGTAGCGGCTCAAACGCTCGCGCAGTTGCAGCCGCGCGCGCAGCAACCGCGATTTGACCGCGGGAACGCTCAGGCCCAGCGCCTCGGCGGTTTCCTCGGTCGAAAGCCCGTCCACATCGCGCAGCGCGAAGACCACGCGGAATCCCTGCGGCAAACCCTGAATGGTTTTCTTCAGGATCTCGGCCAGCTCGGACTGGTTGTAGTTCTGCTCGGGATTCGGCGCCCAGTCGGCGAAGTCGCGAGGTACGCTGCCCTCTTCGGTCTGCACATCCTCGTCCATGGAGACCAATTTGCCCGTGCGCCGCTTGCGCAGCCGCATCAGGCTCTCGTTGACCGCGATTCGTACCAGCCATGTGTAAAATTTCGAGTTTCCTTGAAACTGATCGAGCTTCTCATAGGCCTTGAGAAACGCATCCTGCATCACGTCTTCGGCGTCTTCGCGGTTTTGCGTAATGTGCTGCGCAATCCTGAAGAGCTGCCGCTCGTACTTGCGGACCAGCGTGTCGTAGGCCGAGAGATCCCCGGCGCGAACCCTCTCTATCAGGGCGACGTCGGGGTGCTGCTCGTTTTGTCCTGCTAGCGATTGGATGGTCGACATGGAAATCGGATGCGAAAAATCGCGGCAATACGGGCTCGGCAGACCGTTTTGACCGCCTGGAAACGGCCGCAATGAGCCCGTAAAGCATGAGTGTACCGGACGCCGGGGCGGGGGACCAAATCCCAAAACGCGGACCGAGCCGTTACGTCACTGGTTCCCCGGCTGAGACGGTAGAGTCCAGATCGGCATAAAGTGGAATTATGCTTTGCTTCTCCTCCCCGCAACCTGCCATGCGGCGCGGTCTTGGTCGATTCTTGGTTCTGCTTGGATTGCTGATGGTTGCGCGGCCTGGTGCGCCGCAAACTACTGAGACACCTGCGGCAAATACGTCCGGTTCCAGCGCGGCGCAGCCCAATGCGACCAAGCCCGCGGCAACCAGGAAACCCGCCACGAAACACAAGCCCACGCGCCGGACCAGCCGCGCATCCCGCGTGGCGCATACGGCGCGCCTGAAGCAGGCGTTTGTGGCCTCAAAAGAGCTGGAGCCGATGGCCCAGCAATTGGCGACCCTGCGCACGCCGGAAGCCTACGCGGCAGTGACCGCCTACGCGCACAGCCACACGGGTGAGGCCGCGGCTGCGGCGTATCTGGCCCTGGGCCACGCATACCTGCTCGACAAGCGCTATGCCGAAGCGCAAACCGCCCTGGCGCAGGTGCGGCGCGCCGATGGGGAACTGGCCGACTACGCAGATTTTCTCGACGCCGAGGCGAGCCACGAAGCGGGTGACGATGCAGTCGCCGAGAACATCCTTCACGGCTTTCCCGATCGCTATCCCGACAGCATCTTCGACGCCCAGGAGCCCGAGCTGGAGGCCACCGTTCTGCTGGCCATGGGAAATCACACCGCGGCGCGCCAGGTGCTGGCCACAGCCGCCGGCACTGAGGCGGCGAGCCGCCCCGGCTTCCAGCTTGCGGAGGGCCAGGTGGAGCTGGCGCTGGGCCAGCAACAGGCTGCGGAGACTACCTTCAAGCTGCTCCTGCTGGGCCATCCGTTGAGCGACGAGGCCAAAACGGCGCGCGCCAAGCTCACGGAGATGGGAGCCGAAGCGTTGCTGAGCATCGCCGATCTGCGCAGCCTCGCCGAGGCCTACTACAACGGTGCACGTTACGATCTGGCGGCAGAGCAATTTCGTGTACTGGAGCGCGCACCGGGGATCGACACGCAGACGCGGAACGGATTTGCCGTGTCGGAGGCCGCGTGCCTGTACAAGCGAAAACAGTTGACGGCGGCCGAAGCCCGCGCGCTGCCCGACACGCCTGACGAAAACGGCGCGCGGCGGCTCGATTTGCTCATGGAGCTGGCCCGCGATCGCGATGACACGGCCGATCTGAAGCAGATCGTCGCCGAAATGGAATCCCGGTTCCCGCGCAGCCCGTGGCTGGCCGACGCCCTCTTCTCCGCAGGCAACATGTACCTGCTCAAGCGCGATTACCCAACGGCCATCGAGTACTACGGCGATCTGGCGGCGCGCTTTCCCAATGACAAAAACGCTTCCGCTGCCCACTGGCGCTCCGGCTGGCTGAGCTACCGGATGGGACTTTACCCCGCTGCAGAGCGCATCTTCGACGAGCAGATCCGCCTCTATCCAGGGGCCACGGAAACCGTTTCCGCCCTCTACTGGCGGGGGCGCTTGTATGAGACGCAGGACCACAATCCCTCTCTGGCCGCGGCCAACTACCGCGCGATCATCCGCGCCTACCAGCACTTCTTCTATGCGCAGATGGCGCGGCAGCGGCTGGCCACGCTGGGCAACACGCAAGCCGCGTCTGAGCTGCAACTGGATCGCATTCAGCCGCTGCCGGTGCCGCACCTTGTCGATAGCTTTCCCGAGGACAGCCCGCATTTGGCCAAGGCGCGACTGCTGGCCAATGCCGGCCTCACGGAATACATTGCACAAGAGATCAAGGCCGATCCCAACTCCTCGTCATGGAGTGCGCTGGCCGAGGGGCAGATTTACTCCTCCTATGGCCAGACCTACCGCGCGGTGCGCGCGCTCAAGCGGGCCATTCCGAATGCGGCGGCGGCCTCCATTCAGTCCATTCCGCTGGTGTACTGGCGGATTCTCTTTCCGGAGCCGTGGTGGAACACGATCCAGACCGAGTCCGCCAAGAACAATCTCGATCCCTACCTGGTAGCCTCGCTCATCCGGCAGGAGTCGGAGTTCGATGCCACGGTCATCTCCTATGCCAACGCCTACGGCCTGATGCAGCTGTTGCCGTCTGTGGGCCGCACGCTGGCGCGGCAGGAGGGAATCGCCCACTTCCAGACCTTCCAGTTGCTCGACCCCAACATGAACATCCGGCTGGGAACGCGTTATCTGCGGCAGATGCTCGACAAATTCGGCGGCGTGCAGGAGTACGCGCTGGCCGCCTACAACGCGGGCGACAATCGCGTTGCGGAATGGCAGGCGGCAGGCCCGTATTCAGGCATCGACGAGTTCGTGGAGTCCATCCCCTTCACGCAGACCCGCGAATACGTTGAGGCCATCCTCCGCAACGAGGAAACCTACAGGGCGATCGACGATTTTGCCCGCACCCACGGTTCGGCCGCGGCGTCGGTGTCCCGTTAGCTTCTGGCTCTCCGATTCAAACTTAGGGAACCCCACTAGCTACTCCCCTGTGCCGATTCGCATTGACATCTTCGCGCGCACGTGGTGACACTGAGTTGACCGGAGGCATTTCTTCCGGCGAGTGTTTCGCAGCCTGCTTTTCTATAGAGTACGGAGCCGGGCGGGAACAGACGCGCGGCTCGGAACCATCAATCCTGGAAGGGCCTGGAGGGAACGATGGCAGCAGACTTGCAGTTTCTGGAAGAGTGGATTCCCGAAAGAATGGACCCAGGAACGGTTTTTGTGCTGGAGAACCAGGCCAAACTCGGCCAGGCACAAAATCCTTACGTAGCCGTGATGTCGTGCCCGCGCTGCGGGACGTTGGGGCTCATCACCCGCCAGCAACTTTACGGCGGCGAGACCATGATTTGCGGAGGCGACTCCTGTTCGGCAGAGTACCGGCTTGATGGCGACACCATCTGCTACCGGCCGGCGCAATAAGACTTACTGCTGTATCTTATAGTCCGCGCTGGTGGTCTTGGCGCCAGCCTGCTCTGGTGTGGGAAGCTGAGTGCGGTCCCATCCTCCGCCCAGCGCCTGCACCAGTTGGACCGATGAAACCATCTCCTCCACCTGAAGTGCATTCAGCGTCTCCTGGCCACTCAGGAGCGTGTTTTGAGCGATCATTACATCGACATACGGATCCACGCCAGTGTTGTAGCGCACCAATTCCAGGCTCAGATAGTCCTGTGCGTCCTTCACCGCCTGCTGCTGGCGCAGGATCTGTTGCGAATAAATGCGCGTGGCCGCTAAATCGTCCTCAACCTGCTGGAAGGCAGTGAGCGTGACCTGCCGATAATTGGCGAGGTCCGCGTTATACGCCGCTTCGTACTGGTGCAGTTCGGCTCGGTAAAGGAAGCCGTTGAAGATGACCTGTGAAACAGACGGCCCGATCGACCAGGTGCGGCTGGGCCCGCTAAACAGGTCGGTCAACGTAGAGCTCTGGAGTCCACCATTGGCGCTGATTGTCACTTGCGGGAAGAAAGCGCCGTAACCGATGCCGATGGTGGCATTGGCCTCGGCGAGCGTGCGTTCGGCCGCGGCAATGTCAGGACGCCGTTCCACAAGCTGCGAAGGAACACCCGTGGGAATGGGGGGCGCGGTGTAGACCATCGGCTTTACAGGGATGGAAAAATCGCTGGGTATCTTGCCCAGCAGCATGGCGATGGCATGTTCATATTGCGCGCGCAACAGGCCCACGTTGATGGCCGTCGACTGCGCCGCTTCCAGCGTGGTCTTGGCCTCGGCCACGGAAATGTAATCGCCCACGCCCGTGTCGTACTGGGCCTGGTTGTAAGCCAGCGATTTCTGATCGTCCGCCACGGTCTCATTAAGGATCTGCTGCAGCATGTCCTGGCCGCGAATCTCGAAGAAATACTCAGCCAGGCTGGCCTGCTCCGTGAGCTTCTCTATCTGCAGATCGGCAGCGCTCACCTGCGTGGCATACGTCTCCACCCGCACCTCGTTGCGGATCTTGCCAAAAAAATCCGGCGTCCACGAAACGTCGATCGGCAGCGACCAAATCGTCGATTGCTGGCCGGCGTTGGCCGTCGGCGAGTGGGACAGATTGCCGGAGCTCTTCGACCGGCTCCAAGATGCATTGGCGGTAATCGTGGGCCAGAATTGCGCGCGCGCCTCGGCGATCTGGGCGCGAGCCGCCATGTAGTTCTGGAAGTACACCTTCAGGTTCTCGTTATTGATATTGAGCTGTTCTTCCAGCGCATTCAGCTCGGGATCGTTGAAGACCTCCCACCAGTTGCCGCGCAGCATGGCGTCCTGGGGGCTGGCCACCTTCCAGCCGCCGGCATCGTGGAAATTGACGGTCGACTCCTTGTAGTTGGGGGCCGTCACTGCCGTCGGCGCGGGCGCTTGGTACGGCGGGCCAACGCGGCAGCCGGAGAGAAGCGCAAGCAAGCTCAACGTGCCGGCGGCGAATGAAAGCGTGGTTCGATTCTTCAGCTCAGGCATGGTCAACGTCCTTCACGTGTTACGACACCGCTTCTTCCGCGGTTGGCGGCAGTGTGTCGTGCGTCCGGCCCAGCGCGCGCAGGCGGAGCCGGTCCATAAACAGGTAAACTACGGGGGTGGTGTAAAGCGTAAGCAATTGGCTCAAAACCAGTCCACCCACAATGGTGATTCCCAACGGCTTGCGCAGCTCCGAGCCGGTGCCGGTCCCGAAGGCCAGCGGCAAAGCCCCGCAAATGGCGCACATGGTGGTCATCATGATGGGCCGGAAGCGCAACATGCAGGCGCTGAAGATGGCGTCGCGCGTCGTCTTGCCTTCCAGGCGTTCCGCCTGCAGCGCGAAATCGATCATCATGATTGCGTTCTTCTTCACGATGCCGATGAGCAATATGATGCCGATGATCGAGATAAAGTTGAGATCGATGTGAAAGAGCATCAGCGCCAGCATGGCGCCGACGCTCGCCGAGGGCAGAGTGGAAATGATGGTCAGCGGGTGAACCAGGCTCTCATAGAGAATGCCCAGCACGATGAAGACGGAAAGCAACGCGGTGATCGCCAGAATCGGTAGCGTGGCGAACGATTGCTGGTAAGCCAGGGCGGTTCCGGCAAAGAACCCGCGAACCGTTCCGGGCATTCCCAACTGTTGTTCCATCTCCGTCACTTCCCGGGTGGCGTCGCTGAGCGAGGCTCCAGTGCGCATGTTGAAGGAGACGGTAGCCGACGGGAAAAGACCGGTATGGGGCACCTGCAGCGGTGAGGTGTTGGTGTGCGCCTTGACGACGGAAAACAGCGGCGACATCGTCGTGATCCCCACGCCCGATGTACCTTTTCTCGAAATGAAGTAGATATTGTTCAGCCCCGATGGATCCTGCCAGTACTGCGGGGCCACTTCCATCACAACGTAATACTGGTTGAGCTGCGTATAGATGACGGAGACTTCAGATTGGCAAAACGCGCTGCAAAGCGAACTGTTCAGCGATTGCGGGGTCTGTCCCAGCCGCGCCGCGGTCACGCGGTCGTAGTTGAGCATTTCTTGCAAGCCCCCGTTTTGCTGGTCGGTGTTCACGTCCTGCAGATCAGGCAACTTCGCCATATTCGCGAGCAGGATGGGGCCCCAATGCGCCAGATCGGCAGTGTTATCTGCCTGGATGGTGTATTGATATTGCGCGCCGCCGCCGCGTCCTCCGATGCGCAGATCCTGCGCCGGCTGCAAGGTAGCCGTGGCCACTGGCAGCTTGTTCATCTTCGGCCGCAGGCGGTTGATCACGTCCATCGCGGAGGTTTGGCGCACATCGCACTTCGGGCTTTCCTTGCAACTACTGCCCAGCGGCTTCAGTGCAATGAACATGAAGCCGCCGTTGCCGCTCCCGGTGTAAGCATTGACGTGCGCCACGGCAGGATCGGCTTTGACGACGTTGACCAGTGACACAGCCGAGAAGTTCATGAACGGGAAGGATGCGTCCTGCGGCCCTTGCACCTGGCCCATGATTACGCCTGTGTCCTGCGTGGGAAAGAAGCCCCAAGGGATTCTCCAGATGACCAGACCATTCAGTGCGATGGTGAGCAGGAGCACGATCAAGGTCAATCCTGGATTATCAAGCACCCAAACCAGAGAGTGCCGGTAGATTGAGACCATGCCATTGAATGTTCGTTCGCTGGCCCGGTAAAGAAAGTTGTGCTTCTCGCCTTCTTTATGCGCTTTGAGTAAATGCGCGCACATGCAAGGCGTCGCGGTCAGAGAAATGACCATCGAGATCACGATGGCTGTTGAAAGCGTCACCGCGAATTCGCGAAAGAGGCGCCCGATGATGCCGCCCATCAGGAGGATGGGGATGAAAACGGCAATCAGCGACATGCTGATGGTGAAAATCGTAGAACCGATCTCCTGGGAGCCTTTCAGCGCTGCGGCATAGGGCTCCATGCCGTTTTCCACGTGCCGGGTGATGTTCTCCATGACCACGATGGCGTCATCAACCACAAAACCGGTGGCGATGGTGAGCGCCATCAGCGACAGGTTGTCGAGGGTATAGCCGAACAGGTACATCGCGGAGAAGGTCCCGATGAGCGAGACCGGAACCGCGACACTGGGAATGAGCGTGGCGCGTGGGCTGCGCAGGAAGAGAAAAACCACCAGCACCACCAGGCAGACGGACCAAGTCAGCGCCTTCTCCACGGTAAAAACCGAGGCGCGAATCGTAGTCGTGCGGTCAAGAACGATCGTGGTGGTGATGCCCTGGGGAAGCACCGCCTCGAGAAATGGCAGTTGCGCCTTGATGCGGTCCACAGTCTGAATAATGTTGGCACCGGGCTGACGGAAGATGGTGACGAAAATTGCCCTTTTTCCATCCGCGTATCCGGCAGAGCGCAGGTTTTGCGTCGAGTCCTCGACATCAGCCACATCCGAAAGCTTGATCGCCTCGCCGTTGTGATATCCCACGATCAGCGGCCGGTAGTCTGCTGCCGCGGAGATCTGGTCGTTGGTGAGGATGTCTTCGCTGACGCCGCTGTCGGAGAGTTGTCCTCTCGGCGAGTGCGAGTTTTGCAGGCTGAGCACCGATTGCACGCTACCGAGCGTGAGCCCGAAGCTTTCGAGCTTGGTGGGATTGACCTCGACGCGTACGGAGGGCGTGGCTGCGCCTTGCACTCCCACCTGCCCGACACCTTGAATCTGCGACACCTTCTGCTCCAGGATGGTGGAGGCAAGGTCATAGAGCTTCGTCACGTCGTACTTGTCTGAAGTGAGGCTGAGAAGCATGATCGGCGAATCAGCAGGATTCACCTTACGGTAGGAAGGATTGGAGGGCAGGTTCGCAGGCAGGTAGGTTCGCGCAGCGTTAATGGCAGCCTGCACGTCGCGGGCCGCGCCATCAATATTGCGGCTCAGATCGAATTGCAGGGTAACCGAACTCGAGCCCAGCGAGCTCGATGAAGTCATCTCGGTGATGCCGGCGATGTGGCTGAACTGGCGTTCGAGCGGCGTAGCCACTGAGGCCGCCATGATCTCTGCGCTGGCTCCGGGAAGACCAGCTTGGACGCTGATGGTGGGGAAGTCCACCTGCGGCAATGGAGCCACCGGTAAAACGATGAACGCGATGGCGCCTGCGATGGCCACCGCAATGGTGAGCAACGTGGTGCCCACGGGACGCCGGATAAATGCAGCCGAGAGGTTCATGCATTCTCCGTGCCGGGGGGCAGTTCGCTGTCGATTGAAATGTGAGAAAGGCGACGGCCCATGACCCGCTGGCCGAGCCGGTCGAAGAAGATGTAGATCACCGGCGTGGTGTACAGCGTGAGCAGCTGGCTCAACATGAGACCGCCGATCATGACGATGCCCAGCGGCCGGCGCAGCTCCGCGCCCAGGCCTCCGCCTACCGCCAGCGGAACTCCGGCCAGCATGGCCGCAAGAGTGGTCATCATGATGGGCCGGAAGCGCAGCTGGCTGGCCTCGTAGATGGCGTCGGTAGAATTCTTGCCACGCCCGCGTTCGGCCTCCAGGGCAAAATCCACAATGAGAATGCCGTTTTTGTTCACAATGCCGATCAGCAGAATGATGCCGATGATGCCTATGGCATTCAGGTCCTGGTGGAAGGTTATGAGCGCGAGCAGGGCGCCAACGCCCGCCGAGGGCAGCGTGGAAAGAATCGTGATCGGGTGAATGAAGCTCTCATACAAAATGCCGAGGACGATGTATACGGTGACCAATGCGGCGAGAATGAGCAACGCTTCGTTGGACGACGAATTGTGGAAGGAGGCCGCCGTGCCCTGAAAATCGGACTGCAGAGTGGCCGGGAATTGGAGGTTCTTGACCACCTTTTCGATGTCGCTGATCGCCGTTCCCAGCGAGGCATTCGGTGCAAGGTTGAACGACACCGTGACCGACGGGAACTGTCCCTGATGGTTGACCGAAAGCGCCTCGGTCGTATTGTGCATTTGCGTAAATGCGCTGAGCGGAATGGCATTGGCGCCGACCGAGGAGGTGACCGCATTGGGCGTCGTACCCGCGGTCGAGCCGGCCGAGGGCGAAGAAACTCCAGCGTTGCTCGCGGTTCCGGCCAGCACTGAGGCTGGCGTGCTCAGCACCTGGGAAGAAGGCGTATAGCGCACCGATGTCGTTGTAGCGTTCGAGCCGGCAGACGCCGAGGCAGACGAGGAATACGACGTGGCCGCGCCGGCTCCGGTCGTGCCCGAGGACGCACTGGTCTGAATGTACATATCGCTGAGTTTGGTGGGGTTCTGCTGCCACTCGGGCGCCACCTCCAGCACCACGTGATACTGGTTGAGCTGCGTATAGAGAGTGCTGATCTCCCGCTGCCCGTAGGCGTCGTAGAGCGTGTTGTCGATGGTGGTCGGGGCAATGCCCAGCCGGGAGGCCGTCACGCGGTCGATCTCCAATTGCACCGCCTTGGCGCCCGTCTGCTGATCCGTGGCCACATCTTCCAATTCGGGCAGCTTCTTCAGTTCTGCAACGAACTTGTCGGTCCACTGGTTCAGTTCGTCTGTGTCCGGGTCCACCAGCGTGTACTGATACTGCGTGCGGCTGACGCGATCGTCTACCGTGATCGCCTGCACCGGCTGCATATAAAGCTGGATGCCCTGTACCTTCTTCAAGCGGAGCTGCAATCTGCGGATCACATCGGAGGCGCTGATGCGCTCGTTGATGGGTTTGAGATTGATGGAGATGCGGCCGCTGTTCAGGGTGGTGTTGATGCCGTCGGCGCCGATAAACGACGACAGGCTCTCGACCGATGGATCCTCGAGGATGATCCGCGCCAATTCCCGCTGCTTCTCGCTCATGGCATCGAAGGAGATGGACTGCGAGGCCTGCGAGATGCCCTGAATCACCCCCGTGTCCTGCACCGGGAAGAATCCCTTGGGAATCTCGATGTAGATGACCACGGTGAGCACAAGCGTGGCCAGCGCCACCAGCAGGGTGACGGTCTGGTGGCGCAGCACCACCTTGAGCGTGCGTCCGTAGAACGCAATCAGCTTGTTCACGGCGTTTTCCGAAACGCGGTAGAAGCGGCCCTCCCGTTCCTTGGGATTGTGGCGCAAAATGCGCGAGCACATCATCGGCGTCAGGGTGAGCGAAACCACCGCCGAAATGACAATGGTTACGGCCAGCGTGACCGCAAATTCGCGGAACAGGCGGCCGACCACGTCGCCCATGAACAGCAGCGGAATCAGCACTGCCACCAGCGAAACCGTCAGCGACATGATGGTGAAGCCGATCTGGCCCGCGCCGGTCAGTGCGGCTTCCAGCGGGGGCATGCCCTCTTCCAGGAAGCGAGTGATGTTTTCGATCATCACGATGGCGTCATCGACCACGAAGCCGGTGGAGATGGTGAGCGCCATCAGCGACAGGTTGTCAAGCGAGTAGCCCAGCAAGTACATCACGGCAAAGGTGCCGATAAGAGAAAGCGGCACGGCCACGCTGGGGATGATGGTGGCGCGCAGGCTGCGCAGAAAGAAAAAGATCACCATCACCACCAGGACGATGGTCAGCAGCAGCTCGAACTCCACGTCGTGCACTGACGCCTGAATACTGGTGGTCATGTCGGTCATGGTCGTCACTTTGATGGAAGCGGGAAGATTCGCTTCCAGCTGGGGCAGAACCTTTTGGATGGCGTTGACGACCGTGATGGTATTCGCGCCCGGCTGGCGCTGGATATTGAGAATGACGGCAGGCGTGAGCATGGGGCCCGAAGACGAGGCTGTCTGTCCCATCCAGGCGGCCTGTTTGGTGTTCTCCACGCCGTTCACTACGTTGGCAACGTCTTTCACAAAAACCGGCGCGCCGTTGCTGTAAGCGATCACCACGTTTTTGTAGTCGTCAGCCGTAGAGATCTGATCGTTGGCGTCGATCTGATAGTCCTGGCGCGGCCCGTCGAAATTACCTTTGGCAGAGTTGACACTGGCCTGCGTCAACGCCGTGCGTACGTCCTCCATGTTCAGGCCGTGCGAGGAAAGCGCCACCGGGTTCACCTGGATGCGCACCGCGGGCTTCTGGCCGCCGCTGATGCTCACCATTCCCACACCGCTCAACTGCGACAATTTCGGCGCCAGGCGGGTATCCACCATGTCCTCGACCTGCGATAAGGGCATATTGTCGGAACTGATGGCCAACGTAAGAATGGGCGCGTCTGCAGGGTTCGTCTTGTTGTAGACCGGCGGCACTGGAAGATTGGAAGGTAGAAAGGTCTGCCCGCCATTGATCGACGACTGCACCTCTTCCTCGGCGACATCGAGCGTGAGCGAAAGACTGAATTGCAATACGATGACCGACACGCCGCCGGCGCTGGTCGAGGTCATCTGGCTCAGGCCCTGCATTTCGCCGAACTGGCGCTCCAGCGGCGCCGTAATCGTCATGGCCACCACGTCCGGGCTGGCGCCGGGATAGAAGGTGAGCACCTGGATCGTCGGATAATCCACCTGCGGCAGCGCCGATACCGGCAGCTGCGTGAATGCGACGATGCCCACCAGCAAAATTGCGGCCATCAGCAACGATGTTGCAACCGGCCGCAGAATGAATGGGCGGGACGGACTCATGGAGCGGCCTCAGTGGTATCGGTGGTAGTGGACGGAATGATGACTGGGGATAGCGTGACCTGAGAACCGTCGATCAACTTTTGGAAGCTGCTGTTGGCAACGACATCGCCGGGCTTGAGGCCGGATGTCACGATGGTGTTGCCTTGATTGGAAATTCCCGTCTTCACGGTCGTCATGGCGGCTTTGCCGACCGGTTGATTGCTCCCACCGCTCACGCCGTTGCCGCCGCCACCGCCAGCGCCATTGCCTCCGCTGCCGCCGTTTCCGCCGCTTCCATGGTGTCCGCCCTGACCGCCAGTTGACGGGCTGCTGGAATTGCCGGATGCCTTGGGGGTGAGTCCCTGAATGAGATAGACAAAATCTGTGGCGCCGTTGTGCTGGATGGCTGAAGAGGGAACCAGAGTCTGATTGTCGAGGGTCTTCACCAGCAGGCGCGTGTTGACGAACTCATTCGGGAAGAGCTGGCCGTTGGGGTTGTCGAACGCCGCGCGCAATTTCACGGTTCCCGTCACGGTATCGATCTGGTTGTCGACGGTGATCAGCTTGCCCTTGGCAATCAGCTTGGTGTTGGTGCGGTCCCAGGCTTCGACGGAGAGCGTATTGCCGCCCCGCATCTGCTGCAAAACCTGCGGCAGGTTATCTTCGGCCAGCGTGAAGATCACGGTGATCGGCTGCACCTGCGTAACCACCACGAGCGCAGTACTCGAGTTGGCAGTCACCAGGTTTCCGGGGTCAACCAGGCGAAGCCCGACGCGCCCGTCAATCGGCGATTTAATGTGGCAATAACCCACCTCAACCGTGTCGTACTGAACCGTTCCCTGGTCGTTCTTCACGGTTCCCTGGTCCTGCAGTACGACCTTTTCCTGGTCCTCGAGCGTTTGCCGCGGGATGGCATTCTTGGCCCACGCATCCTGATAGCGCTTCAGGTCCATCTGCGCCTCGGCGAGCAGGTTCTGATCGCGATCCAGCGTACCCTGCGCCTGTTCGAGCTGCGCCTCGTAGGTGCGGGAATCGATATCGATGAGCGGATCGCCCTTGTGAACCATTTGGCCCTCGCGGTAATGCACCGCCGTGATCACGCCCGTCACCTGCGAGGTAATCGTGTCCGTATACATAGGCGTGACGGTGCCGATTGCGTCCAAATAGACGCCAATGCTGCCTTTCGTGGCCGTGGCCACGGTGACAGGCACAGGACCGGACATTGCTCCACGGCGGTTGCCACCCCCGGCAGGTGCTGCCGTACTGGCGCTATGCTGCCTGTACACCCAGTAAAACAGGAGTCCGAACAGGAGCAGGATGATCACCCAGATCCAGCGGTGGCGGCGCTTTTTTGCGGAGTTGGCGGGCTCAAGCCCCGAGGCAGAGTGCGAAACAGACAGAGGTTGATCCATCGTCTTCTTCTTCTCGAATGTCAGGTTTCAAAACATTCGGCTTGTCAGCAACATTTTCTCATACGCAAAATGGCGTCTAGAAGCTACCATTTACCGTCCCGGCATGCGGTGCGCCCTACCACTGAAAACCCTCCCAATGGTTGGCGTTGCGCCCGGTTTCAGGGCGGAATGGAGAGACCGGAAGGCAAAATCCCACAACTCCCCCAACCTTGCGCACGCATGGTATTTGATGGACGAAACCATTCGGCAAATAGTTGCATTCAGGCGCGTCCTGAGCTGGCCTGGAAAACGTACCGCCGGTCTCCCGACCGGCTGCACTGAGGGCCTTCAGGCCCTCACCAGGCCTCGAATCCTGGGTAGTCGTGCATGTGTGAGAAATGCGGATCGGCATCTTTTGAACTTTGGTGCAGATTTCAGAGCGCGTGAAAAGGTGCGGCCGCGAAAAAGAATGGGGATTGTGTAAGGCGCCGTCCGCTATGAATCGGCCGTCTCATGGGCCCTGCGCTTGCGCAGGACCAAGCCGGCTGTTTGGGGGCGATAGGCGCCGCCGTCCACCACCGCCGTCAGAATCACCTCGCGCCTCCGCTAACTTCCGCAAAATCCAGGGAAGTCCTGCGCCAGGGGGCGACGATGTGGGTACCGCCATTGCCGATTAACGCACCCGCTACGCTCTCCACGGAAGTGATAATGCACTCCTCGCCTCCGTGTTCGAGGAAGTCGATTGCCGCCTGGATTTTCGGCCCCATCGACCCTGGTGGGAATTGGCCTGCGGCTAAATACTGGCGCGCCTGATCCATGGTGATCGAGTCGAGCCACTGCTGGCTGGGTCGGCCATAGTCGAGCGCTACGCGATCAACCGAAGTAACAATGATGAGCTTGTGAGCGCGCACGTGTGTCGCCAGCATGCTTGAAGCGAGATCCTTGTCGACAACGGCTTCCACACCCACCAGACGATCGCCTTCCCAGGCCACCGGAATGCCCCCGCCTCCGCAGGCGATCACGACGACGCCGGCGTCGAGCAGCGACGAGATCGCTTCGACCTCTAGAATTTGCAACGGGCGGGGCGAAGGCACGACGCGACGGTAGCCTCCTGGCGAGACTTCTCGCATGACCCAGTCTGGCCTGTCGCTGCGAATGCCAGCGAGCTGGTTCGCGTCATAGATTGACCCGATCGGTTTCGTGGGATGCTGGAAGTCCGGGTCGTCGCGATCCACGAGCACCTGGGTGATCAGCGTAGCCGCTTCGCGCTTGATTCCCTCGCGGCGGAACAACTCGCAAGCCAGCCGCTGGATCATGTAGCCCATGCCACCTTGGCAATCGGCGTCGCAAGTGTCGAGCGGCAAGCTCGGAACGCGCCGCTCGCCCTCCTCGACGCGAATCAGGATGTTGCCGATCTGCGGTCCGCTGCCGTGGGTGATGGCGATCCGTGAACCGGTGTGGAACAGAGGCTTGAGATATTCGAGCGTCTCCGCGGTGTGGGCAAACTGCAAGGGAATGGCGCCGGATTCACCGGGCCTCGTAATGGCGTTGCCGCCCAGAGCGATCACCAGCGTTTCGGTCATGGTCTTAAGAGCCTGTCATCTCATAAACAACTTCTTGCTCCGACATGGTCAGTGCCATGATCGCCTTGGCGGTGTGCAGGCGGTTTTCCGCTTCCTCGTACACCACAGAGTGCGGGCCATCGATGACCTCGTCCGTCACCTCGTTGCCCCGATCGGCGGGCAGCGGATGCATGTACAAAGCATGTTCCGCAGCCAACTTCATGCGCTCGCCGTTGCAAATCCAGTGCCGGTATCCCTCAGCGATGCGCAGGGACTCCTTGGGGTTCGTTCCCATGGTGTCGAGACAGCCCCAACTCTTGGGAATGACGATGTCGGCGTCGCGAAACGCGTCGTCCATGTTGTCCACGATTTCGAACTTGGCTCCGGCGCGCCGCGCGTTCTCTTGCGCCGCCTCGACCGTCTGCGGCATCAGTGCGTACTCGGGTGGATGCGCCAGCACAACGTCCAGTCCGAAGCGCGGCATCAACATGATCAATGCTTGCGGCACGCTGAGCGGCTTGGCGTAGCTCGGCGCGTACGCCCACGATACCGCCAGCTTGCGTCCGCGCAGGTTGCGTCCAAGTTTCTCGCGGATGGTCATGAGGTCAGCCAGCGCCTGGCAGGGATGGTCGACGTCGCACTGCATATTGATCACCGGCACATCCGCCCAACGCGCGACTTCGCGCATGTACGCGTTGCCCTCGCCCGGAATCAGGTCGTGACGGATAGCGATCGCGTGTCCGTAGCTGGAGAGAATGATTCCTGTGTCCTTCGCGCTTTCTCCATGGGAGACTTGCATTACATCGGCGGTCAAAAAATGGGCGTGGCCGCCAAGCTGCGTGATTCCCGCCTCGAACGAGTTACGCGTGCGCGTGGATTTGTCAAAGAACATCAGGAAGATGGTTTGATCGGGCAAATAGCGATGCGGAACGCGCCCCTTGAACTTACGCTTCAAATCGGCGGATACGTCGAGCAGAATTTCGATCTCTGCTTCGCGGTATTCTTCCGTAGTGATGTAGTCCTTGCCTTTAAACAGCGCCTTTCTCGTTTCCAAAGCACACCTCTTTCTCAGATCAGCCATTCGAACCTTCCCGCGTGGCGACATACGCCAGGGGGAAGGCAGCATAAAATTGCGCCGCTTCCACCAGGTGGCGGATCGGGACGCGTTCGATAACACTATGCGCGACGTCTTCTTCACCGGGACCGAAGCCGACGGTCGGCACGCCCATAATTCCCATCGAGCCAACGCCGTTGGTGCTGAAGACCCACTTGTCCACAACTGGATCGGCGTTGTGGAGCGTTCGATACGCCGCAACGGCCGAGCGCACCAGCCAATGGTCTTCTTCGAGCACCCACGTTGGATAGTACTTCTGCATCGGATAGGTGAGGCCGGTATAGCTGGGCGTCTCGTACTGCAACACCTCGATCTCCGCGCCTTGCGCCGCCGGCAGCGCTTTCACCTCGGCGACCGCGCTCAAGAGCGTCTCCCCAGCGGTGAGCCGGCGGTCGAGATGGATGGAGCATGCGCCCGGCACCGCGCATAGGGACGGAGACATCGAGCGAATCTCGGTGACGGCGATCGTTCCCTTGCCGAGAAACGCATCGTCGCGCAAACGCGTGTTCAACTCCTCGATCTGCGCGATGAGCGGCACCATCTTGTAAATCGGATTGTCGCCGCGCTCCGGCGCGCTGGCATGACACGAACGTCCGCGCATGTGAACCTCGATCTCCATGCGCCCGCGATGTCCGCGGTATACGTGCAGATTGGTTGGCTCCGTGATCACCACGCACTCCGGCCGGATACCGTCTTCCTTGAGGATATAAACCCACGCCAGGCCGTCGCAATCTTCTTCCTGCACCGATCCCACAACCCACAACGTGTAGTCGCCTTCCAGTCCCAAATCCTTTATCATCTTGCCCGCGTAAACCATGCTGGCCATGCCCGCGCGCTGATCGCTGGCGCCGCGTCCGTAGATGAAACCATCCTCCACTTTGCCCTTGTACGGATCCCAGGACCATTCCTTGGGATCGCCAACACCGACAGTGTCGGTGTGCGAGTCCATCATGATCACGTGTTTGCCTGAGCCGATGCGTCCCAGCACGTTGCCCATAGCATCGATGCGGATCTCGTCGAAGCCCACGCGTTCCATCTCCTGCTTGATGCGCTGAACCACAGGACCTTCGTGAGAACTTTCGGCGGGAATGGCGACCAGGTCGCGCAGAAAGCGGACCATGTCCCCCTCCAGCGTGTTGGCGGCGGCGAGTAAACGGGCGGAGTCAATCGTAGTTTTAGTAGGCATGTTCATCCTCAGTCAGCGGCCCTTGAGGCTGCTCGTTTGGTGAGAGTTTGGGGTGCGTCTTCCGGACGCACCGGGAGTTTCCGGAAGCGAATTCCGATGGCGTGGTAGACGGCGTTGATCACGGCGGCGTTGGCCGTATTGATGGGAACTTCGGCGATGGACTTGGCCCCGTAAGGGCCTGGCGGTATTTCGGTCGGCATCACTGCGATGCTCCTTCCTTCACGCTGCTTCGGCTGTAGGGAGTCTCCTTCATCGGCAGACTGGTGCGCAGCTTGCCGTCGCGTTGCCAATAGGCGCAGGCAATCGCCGGCGCGGTAGGGATCATCACAATCTCTCCCACGCCCTTCGCGCCATACGCAAGTTCCGACTGGTTTTTTTCGATAATGCGGCACTCGATCTCCGGCGTTTGCGTGGCGCGCATCAGGCCGAGAGTGCCGTAGGTCACGGCCGGCGCTCCATTGCGCACGGCAAACTCCTCGGTCAGCGCGTAGCCCATCCCCATCACCACGCCGCCTTCGATCTGTCCTTCAACGCCATTGGGATTGATGGCGCGGCCCACGTCATGCGCCGCAACCACCTTCTGCACTTTTCCCGCTTCATCCAGAAGCACAACCTGGGTCGCGTAGCCGTACGAAACATGGCTCACGCGGTTCGGCTTGTCGCTCGTCATGGGATCGGTCACGCAATCGAATTCCCCGTAGAACGCCTCGCCCTCAAGCTCCGCAAGCGTGCGACGGCTTAATTCCTGCTTGAGCGCGTTGGCCGCCCGCCTCGCCGCCTCGCCGGTGATGGTCGTCTGCCGCGAGGCCGTGCTGGTGCCACTATCGGGCGTTACATCTGTATCGGGCGCATGCACCGTAAGCAGAGACTTGTCGAGCCCCGTCGTCTGGGCCACGATCTGCAGCACCACCGTGGCAATGCCCTGTCCCATGCAGGCCGCGGAGGTGCAGATCACTACGCGACCGTTTTCCACCTTCAGCTTCACGCGCCCCACATCCTTCACGCCCACGCCCTTGCCCGTGTTCTTGAAGGCGCAGGCGATGCCCGCGTCGGGATGTGCGTCAATTACGTCTTTGACGGCCAGCAGCGTTTCTTTCAGCGCCGTGCCTTCGTCGGCGATCTGGCCGTTGGAGAGTACGCCGCCCGGCTCGATGGCGTTGCGGAAGCGCATCTCCCATGGAGAAATGCCAACTGCGCGCGCGAGCAGATTCAAATTGCTCTCCATGGCGAAGCAGGTTTGCGTCACCCCAAAGCCGCGCATCGCGCCCGAAGGAATGTTGTTGGTGTAAATCGCGCGGCCTTCAATGTCTACGTTGGCGATCTGGTACGGTCCCGCAGCGTGCGTGCAGGCGCGTTGCAGTACCGGCCCGCCCAGCGAGGCATACGCGCCGGTATCGGCTACAAGGCGTACGCGCGCGGCGGTCAGTTTACCGTTCTCATCACATGCGGTGGTGCACTCGATTTCCATGGGGTGGCGCTTGGGATGCACGCGCAGGCTCTCGTTGCGGCTCAGCGTGAGCTTCACCGGCCTTCCGCTATGCCAGGCCAGCAGCGCCGCGTGATGCTGCACCGACATATCTTCCTTGCCGCCAAACCCTCCGCCCACAAACTTACTGATGACGCGCACCTTTTCGCCGGCGACTCCCAGCATGCGCACAATCTCGCGATGATCGTCGTACACGCTTTGTCCTGCCGTGTAGACCGTCAACGATCCACATTGCGTGGGCACGGCGAGCGCGCTCTCCGGCTCGAGAAACCCGTGCTCCTGGCGCGGCGTCGAATAGTGTTGCGTCACCACGTGCTTCGCTTCCGCAATCGCCCGCTCTGCGTCGCCGCGCTTCAGCACCGTGGTGGAGAGAACATTTCCCTTGGGATGCAGGTTCGGCGCATCCTCGGCCAGCGCCGCCTCGGGCGAGAGTAGCGGCTCGCGCTCTTCGTATTCCACTTCGATCAGCTCAACTGCCCGGCGCGCCGCCTCTGTGGTGGTTGCGGCCAGCACGGCGAGCGCATCGCCTACGTAGCGCGTCTCTTCACCTTCGGCAATCATCACCGGCCAGTCGTAGACCACGTGGCCAATCAGGCGCTCGCCGGGAACATCGTTGGCCGTGAGCACAACTTCCACGCCGGGAAACGCCCGCGCGGCTGCAATGTTGATCTTCTTAACCAGCGCGCGCGGAAATTTTGCGCGCAGCACAGCGCCGTGCAACACTCCCGGAACCAGCATGTCGTCGACAAACTCGCCGGTTCCCAGCAGCTTTTCGTGCGCGTCCGGCCGCACCAAACGATCGCCCACGCGCCCTGTCGCAGGCCCCGCCTCGTGCACTCCGCCGTTGCCGAGCGCTTTTGCGGCCAATTGAATGGCGCGCTCCACCTTCGTGTAGCCCGTGCAGCGGCACAAATTGTAACGAATGGCGGATTTCACCTCGGCCGCGGTTGGAGCGGGATTCGCGTCGAGCAGGGCCTTCGCGCTGATCAACATGCCGGGCATGCAGAATCCGCATTGCACCGCGCCCACTTCGCCGAAGGCCCACGCATACACGTCGCGCTCGCGCGCCGCGAGGCCTTCACTCGTGGTCACCGATTTGCCGTGGACCTTGGCCACGGTAAGCGTGCACGCGCGCACCGCTTTCCCATTCACGATCACGGAGCACGTGCCGCAGACACCTTCGGCGCAGCCATCCTTCACTGAAGTCATGCGCGCGTCGGCGCGCAGATATTCCAGCAGATTTTTGTCCGCTTCAACCGCGACGTCTTTTCCGTTCAGCGTGAACTGGACCATACCGCCTGTTCCTCGGCCGCACTTGGCCGCAGGGCGCATATCTTCTCGTTGTACGCCTGCACCTTCGCGTACTGCGCATCCCAGAAGCTTTGGCTGCGCATGGAATCGAGGAACTCTTGCGTGTAGCCGAACTTCAGCCAGTCGTGCTCTTTCTGTTTAAAAAGCCGCTCCTTCATCTCCGGCTTGCGGAAATCGAATACGTGCTCGGTCGATGCGCCGAGGAAGATGTCGTGCGCCCAGCGATCGAGAACCGGCGGCGCCAGATCGAGATAGCGATGGTTCATCTCCTCAAGGACAGAGTGATAGCGATCGATGCCATCCGTCGCCACGGTGACTACGTTGTCGCCCGGCCCCAGGCGCAGATATTTCGCCAGCTTGATTGCACCCAGCACGTTGCAGATGCCGGAAGGCCCGAACAAGTCGCGCAGACTTTGCGCAACTTCGCGCGCAACGCCCAGTTTCTCCAGCGACTCCGCGCCGTCGTGCAGAACCTTCACGCCCTGCACGGTTTCCTCGTCCTTGATCAGGATCACGAAATCGGTGTTGAGCACGTTGTGGATCAGCGTGCACATTTTGTCGCCGATACCCTCGATGCGATGCTGCCCGTAGCCGCCATTCGCAAGGGTCGAGCACTCATACGGCTCCAGTGCGGCAATCTTCGCCTCGGGAAACGCAGCTTTGATCTGATCGCCGGCGGCGATGGTTCCCGCCGAACCCGGCGCCGAAGTAAATCCGGCGATGCGTCCGCTGCCCACGCCCTTTACGGCGTCAATCGCGCTGCCGCCGGTCACATGACGATGGAAACGGTAATTCGGAAAGAGCTCGAATTGCGCCAGCGCCTTGTTCTTCGGGTTCTTCATCAGCTCGCGCGTCTTTTCGAGCGTCAGAATTACGTCCGACTCCGACCCCGGCGTCAGTTCCAGTTCGCCGCCATATTTCTGAATGCGCGCGTAACGCTCCTTGCTCATGTTGTCGGGCATGATCACGATGGCGCGGAATCCGAGCAGCTTGGAAATATACGCTGTGCCGATGCCGAAGTTGCCTGTCGAAGGCCCAAGGATCGTGTGCTCGCCGGGAATGATCTCGCCATCGACCATGCCCTCCATGAGCGTGCTGTAGGCCGCGCCCACCTTGTGCGAGCCGGAAGGGAATCCGTTGCCGAGCAACACGACGACATTGGCGTCGATGCCCGTGAGCGCGGGCGGCAGCACCACCTTGCGCACCTCGTTGGCCGCATCCTTCCAGGTGATATTGAATAAATTGATCGGGTCCAGCTCATTTTCGCGCAATGCCGCGAGAGCTTTGGCACGCACATCCTTATCGAGCAGGCCCGGATCGAGCATTTCGTTATAACTGGGACCAAATGGAATCTTTGCCATCGACCTTTCCCTCTTTCGTATCTTTTTCGGTCAAACCATCAACTTGCAGCCGTTGCCAGCACGGCCTCGCGCACCTCGTCCATCTCAGGCTTTACCTTGATGGCGTGCCCCGCGGCGCGAATGGCGCTTTGAATGTCTTTTAGTCCGTTTCCGGTCATCACCAGGGCCACACTTTCGCCCCGGCCGATGATGCCCAACTCGACCGCCCGGCGCACGCCCGCCGCTCCGGCCACGCCCGCCGGCTCGCCAAAGACGCCGGCCTTGCGCGCCATCAGGGTGATCGACTCGAGAATCTCCTCGTCCGCGACGGCAACAAACGCACCGCCCGACTCGGTGACTGCGCGCATGCCTTTGGCGAAGTTGCGCGGATGACCCACGGCAATGGAATCCGCAAGCGTGTTGGCTGCGCACGGCGTGAGGCCGCTGCGATCGCGCCACGCGGTCACGAAAGGCTGGCAGCCTTCGGCCTGCACGCCGAGAATTCGCGGCAGGCGGGGAAGAATGCCCAGACGGTGCATCTCCTTCAACCCCTGCCACACGCCACCAATGGTGCAGCCATCGCCGACTGAAACCACCACCCAATCCGGCGCGGCGCCCGGCATGAGCCGCGAGAACTGTTCTGCTAGCTCCAAAGAGACTGTCTTCTTGCCCTCGATGAGATACGGATTGATGGAGCAGTTGCGGTTGTACCAGCCAAACTCAACGCTGGCCTTCATGCAGAGTTCCCACGCTTCGTCGTAGGTTCCGTCGACGGAGAAGACGCGTGCCCCGTACACCAGCAGTTGCGCGACCTTCGCCTGGGGGGCACGCGCGGGAACAAAGATCGTTGCCGGAATCCCGGCCGCCGCGGCAAATCCCGCCAATGACGAAGCCGCGTTGCCCGTGGAAGCGCATGTAATCTGCGCGGCGCTCTTTTCGAGGGCCTTCACCACGCCCACGGCGCTGGCGCGATCCTTGAACGATGCCGTCGGATTGCGGCCCTCGTCCTTCACCCAGCAGCGCGCAACGCCCAGCTCGCCGGCCAGGCGCGGCGTTTCGTAGAGCGGCGTCCATCCCACCTGCAGATGCGGGATCAGGTCCGGTGACGAGACCGGCAGCAGCGGCAAATAGCGCCACATGGAGAGCTCGCGATTGCCAGCGAGCGCCTCCGCGTTGAGTTCTACCCGCACCGCCTCGTAGTCGTACTGCACATCCAGAATGCCGTCGTGATAGCCGCAGGCAGGGCAGTAGTAGTCAACCTCCCCCGTTCGATACCTGCGCCCGCAATGAATGCATTTGAGGCCGGTCACGTATTGAATTCTGAAAGCGTGCATCCGCTTCTCCCAACCTGTGCGAATCCTGGCTTGCCTGCCGAACCGGTTCTATAGCGCCATAGTCATTGCCCGCAGCTTGCAGCGAGTCACGCACAGCCCGCAGTGAAAACACTTCTCCTCGTCGATCTCGAGGATCTTTGCTTCCTTGTCCTTATGAATGGCGCCATAGGGGCAGCTCCTTTCACAGACCCCGCACAAAGAGCAGCGTTCCATATTTACTTCGGGCGGGCCGTCAGAGCGCGGCGCTCCGCGCTGGCGCATGAGCCGCACCGTCAGGCCGCGGATCTCGTCCACCGAGGCATAGCCGTGGTCGTCGAGAAACTTGTCGAGCTCGCCTGCAATCCTTGCGTAGACCGTAGGCCCGCGCAGAATCGCCTCCGTGCAAACCTGCACCGCCGAAGCTCCGGCCATCAGCATCTCCGCTGCATCGCGGCCGTTGCTGACGCCCCCCACGCCGATCACGGGAATCCGTACCGCGCGCGCCGCGTCGTACACGCAGCGCAATGCCAGCGGCTTGATGGCCGCGCCCGAAAGCCATCCGAACCCTTCCTTGCTGCCCATCAGCGGCAGCCCGGTTTCAAGATCGATGCCTAGGCACGGTCCGAAGGAATTGATCATCACCAGCGCATCCGCCCCGGCATCTTCGAGCGCCAGGGCGATCTCCTGAATGTTAGGGTGCGGGCTCAGCTTCATGAACACCGGCACGTCCACGGCTTCCTTGGCCGCGCACAGTGCATCAATAATAGGCGTGATGTTGTTGCCCACGTAATGCGTGGAGAGTTCCAGGGCATCGGCAAACGGCCTGACCAGCGGCGCCAATTCGCGAATTTGCGCGGCCGTGTAGCCTAGCCCAACAATGACGGGAAGACCCGTCGCCCGCGCCAGCTTGTACTCCTTTTCGATCCACTGCTCTTTCGACAGTTCCGACCACAGCTCGGTGTTCAGAAATCCGCCACGAATCTCGGCCATGCAGGGCCGCGGCACCTCGGCCGGCTGCACAGAAATGGTTTTGGTCACCAGTCCGCCCGCTCCGCCGTTGGCAGCGGCCTGCAGCATGGCGCCGTCCTTCGACGGAGGTCCCGCCGCCGGCAGAATGGGGTTCCTGAAATCCAGCCCGCAAATGTTGACTTGAAGATTTGCCATCGTGCTTTCCGTTCAACCGAGGTTCCGAATGCCAGTCGATGGAGCCCGGCATCCCGCCATCAAAGTTGACTTGGCCCTGCGTCGGCCGTTGCGGCGGCATATTGAGGGAAACCGCGCACACCGTCGCGTAGATTGATTGTCCGCCAGCACGCCTTCGCCCGAACGTGATTTGGATCACAACACTTGGGCAATAGGCTTGGCTAGAATCCATGGCACCATGCAGCAGTCTGCGCATTCGCTGGTCGGCAACGGCCGCCTGATCACCCACGACGACCGCCAGCCCTTTCTGGACAACGGTTGCGTCGCGATTCGTGACGGCCTGATCGTCGCTGTCGGCCCGACCGCCGAGTTGCAGGCCGACCATCCCGGCGCCAAATTCATCGATGCGCACGGCCGCGTGATCATGCCGGGCCTTATCAACACGCACACGCATCTCTACAGCGCCTTCGCCCGCGGCATGGCCCTGAAAGACGGTGCGCCCGGCAATTTCTCTGAGATTCTGGAGCGGCTTTGGTGGCGGCTCGACAAGGCTCTCACCCTCGACGACGTCTATTGGAGCGCGATGGTGGGTATGATCGCCTGCATCCGCAACGGCGTCACCACGATCTTCGATCACCATACCAGCCCCGGCGCCGTGCCGAGTAGCCTGTTCCGCATCGCCAAGGCGGCCCGCCAAACCGGCCTCCGCGGTTGCCTTTGCTACGAAGTCTCCGACCGCGACGGCGCCGAGATTACGCGTCAGGGCATCGAGGAGAACCGCACGTTTCTTCAGTACTGCAAGGACTCAAACAACGAGCGGCTGCGCGGGCTTTTCGGGATGCACGCATCGTTCACGCTCAGCGACGAGACGCTTTCCCAATGCAGTCAGGTAGCCGCGGAGCTCGGCGCGGGCTTTCACGTGCACACCGCGGAAGCAGCATCGGACGCGGAGAGCTGCCGGCGAGAGTACAACATGAGTATTGTCCAGCGCTGGAACTATTTCGGCATTCTAAAGGCCAAAACTCTGCTGGCGCACTGCGTCCACGTCGACCATCACGACATCGATGAGCTGAGTTCAAGCCGGACCAACGTGATCCACAATCCGCAGTCCAACATGGGCAACGCAATCGGCTGCGCGCCGGTCCTGGAGATGCTGCGGCGTGGTGTCCAAGTCGGCCTGGGCACCGACGGCTACACCGCCGACATGTTCGAGTCGATGAAGGCCGCCAATCTGCTGCAAAAGCATCACGCGGGCGATCCGCGCGTCGCGTGGGCCGAGCCCCCGCAGATGCTCTTCCGCGAAAATGCCAGGATCGCAACGGAATGCTTCGGCCGTCCCGTCGGCAAGCTGATTCCCGGCGCCCACGCCGACATTATTTTGGTCAACTACGATCCGCCCACACCGATGAGCGCAGAAAATCTCAACGGTCACATTCACTTCGGGTTTACTGGAGGCGCCGTCGACACGGTCCTCATCGGCGGCCAGATCGTTATGGACTCGAGGCAGCTACTCGCCATCGACGAGCAGGAAGTGATGGCCAAATCCCGCGCCGCTGCTGCGGAAATGTGGAAGCGCTTTTAGCTAGCGGTGCTGGCGGGGTTAGCGGAGCTAGGTTGGATCCGGTGGGCGATCGGGGTTCATGCGCGGTGGGTCGATGACGCTGCTGCGTGGCTGGGAATAAGGAGCATTCCGGCCCGCGCATCATAATAGAAGCTGCATCTCTCTTCCCTGAGGGTCTTTGATGAGCACCTCCGACTTCCACGTGCTGGCCAAGCCGATCGGACCCATCTGCAATCTCGACTGCAAGTACTGCTTCTATCTCGAAAAGGAGTCGCTGTATCCGCAGGTCGAGAAGTGGGCCATGCGCGACGATGTGCTGGAGAGCTACATCCGGCAATACATCGAGGCGCACGACACACCGATGGTGAATTTTGCGTGGCAGGGCGGGGAACCGACGCTTCTCGGCGGCGACTTTTTCCACCGCGTGGTGGAGCTCGAGAAACGCTATGCCAACGGCAAGCAGATTGCCAACGCCTTCCAGACCAACGGCGTCCTGCTCAACGACGCATGGGCGGAATTCTTCCTCGAATACCAATTCCTCATCGGCATTTCCATCGACGGCCCCCGCGAGCTGCACGATGCCTATCGCGTCGACAAAGGCGGTCAGCCAACCTTCGACCGCGTGATGCGTGGAATCGAGACTCTGCAGCGCCACAAGGTCGACTTCAATACGCTGACCACCGTGCATCGCGCCAACGCGGACTCACCGCTCGAGGTTTACCGCTTTCTCAAGGAAAATGGCAGCGGTTACATGCAGTTCATCCCCATCGTGGAGCGCATCGCGCATCAAGTGACCGAGGATGGCCTGCGCCTCATCTCGCCCGATTTTGCCGGGCCCGCCAAGGTCGCGCCCTGGTCTGTCGAGCCGCGCCAGTTTGGCCGGTTTCTCTGCGCCATTTTCGACGAATGGGTGCGCCGCGATGTGGGCCGCACCTTCGTGCAGCTCTTCGACATCAGCCTTGAGCTGTGGACTGGGATGGAAGCCAGTCTATGCATCTTCCGCAAAACCTGCGGCGGGGCCCTCGCCATCGAGCACAGCGGCGATCTTTACTCCTGCGATCATTTTGTCTATCCCGAAAACCGCCTCGGCAACATCATGGAGTCGCGGCTCGCCTCGCTCGTCGACTCCGTGCAGCAGCAGCACTTCGGGCAGGCGAAGGAGTCGACTCTGCCCGGCTACTGCCGCGAGTGCGACGTGCGTTGTGCCTGCAACGGCGAGTGCCCCAAGCATCGCTTCCTGACCACTCCCGACGGAGAGCCGGGACTCAACTACCTCTGCTCTGGTTACAAGATGTTCTTCCACCACATCGATCCCTGCATGCGCTTTATGGCGGCAGAGCTGGCGGCCGAGCGGCCCCCGGCCAACGTGATGCGCTGGGTGGCCGAGGAGGATGCGCGTGCACGGCAGGGCAAAACCGGACGCAACGAGCCATGCCCCTGCGGCAGTGGACGCAAATTCAAGCAGTGCTGCGGCGCGTAGAGAGCGGGTCAGCAAGTCAGCGGGTCAGCAAGTCAACGAGTCAGCGAGTAGTGGGAGCTTTGAAAGCCCGTCGTCGCGCTCGAGTGATTGTCTGCCTTAGTGAAAGTCGTGCGATTGCATGTCCAGGCCGCCGTGTGTGAGCGGCGCCAGCCGCGTGGCCTTCACGTGAATCACGCCATCCTGATTCTGCAGCGCCCCTTCGACAAGAAGAAACTTGCTCCGCGTCACCACCAGGCGGTTGCGTTCATAAACATCCGGCGTCACGATGACGTTGGCGATTCCCGTCTCATCTTCCATGGAGATAAAAATAAAGCCCTTGGCCGTTCCCGGCCGCTGGCGCGCGATGACGCAGCCCGCCGCACGCACAAACACGCCGTTGCGGCAATGCCGCAGGTCTTCTGACGACAGAATGCCCTGGGCACGGAGTTCGGCACGCCGGTAGTGCATGGGGTGTTTGCCCACTGTCAGCCCAGTGCCTGCGTAGTCGACGACCAGCCGCTCTTCTACCGTCATTTGACTGAGCGGCAGGCTGCGATCGTCCTCGCGCAGATTCTTTTGGATCAGCAGCGGACCCTCCGGCCGTCCCGCCCACTCCACCTGCCAAAGCGCATCGCGCCGGTGCGCAACTTCCTCCACCCGATTCAATGCGCCGATCCGCGCCAGCAGAGTCAGCTCCTTGCGGTTGAGTTCCGGGACGCGCAATGCCAGATCGTCTGCTGAACGGAACGGGCCATCCTGCATGCGCGAGGCAAGCAGCGCTGCCGCAGCCTGCTTCCGCAATCCCTTGGCATAGCCCAGTCCCATACGCATCGATCGCGTCCCATCCGCTTCATGCTCCACCACGCATTCCCACGCCGACACTTGAATGTCGATGGGCTTTACGCGCAGCCCATGCCGCTGTGCGTCCTTCACCAGCACCGCCGGCGAGTAGAAGCCCATCGGTTGGTTGTTCAGAATGGCGCAGGTAAATGCGGCCAGAAATTTTACCTTGAAGTAGGCCGAGGCGTACGCAATCAGAGCAAAGCTCGCCGCGTGCGACTCCGGAAATCCGTACAGCGCAAATGAACTGATCTGCTGCACAATCGTGTCTTGCGTCTTCACGTCGATGCCGTTGGCCGTCATTCCCGCGCGCAGCTTCGATTCCAGGTTCTTCATCCGTTCCCACGAGCGCCGCATCCCCACCGCGCGCCGCAGTTCTTCAGCCTCGGCGCCCGTGAAGTTCGCCACCGTCATGGCAATGCGCAGTAGCTGCTCCTGAAACAGTGGCACGCCCAGAGTGCGTCGTAAAACCGGTTCGAGCGATGGATGCGGATACGTGACCGGCTCTTTCTTCTGCCTGCGCCGCATGTAGGGATGCATCATTTGTCCCACGATCGGCCCCGGCCGGATGATGGCCACTTGCACGACGAGATCGTAGAAACGGTCAGGAGAATTGCGCGGCAGCGAAGCCATCTGCGCGCGGCTTTCGACCTGAAACATACCCACTGTATCGGCCTTCTGTAGCACGCGGTAGATTTCCTCGTCCTCAGGCAACTGCGCCAGGTCCACACGCTCGCCGTAGTGCTCGGGAATCAGCTCCAGGCAATCTTTGAGCACGGCCATCATGCCCAGACCCAGCAGATCCACCTTGATGATGCCGAGGTCTGCGCAGTCCTCCTTGTCCCACTGCACCACGGTGCGGCCCGGCATCGACGCGCGCTCCAACGGGACGACATGATTGAGCTGGCCCTGGCAAATGACCATGCCGCCCGAGTGCTGGCCCAGGTGCCGCGGTAGATCCTGAATACGCATGCACAGCTCCAGATACTTGGCGATGCGCGGATGCTGGATGTCGAAGCCCGCGTACCTGAAGGAGTGCGCCATGGTGTCGTTCTCACCGCGCCACTCCCAGTTGCTCACCAGGTTCGCCAGCCGCCCCAGTGACTCCTCATCGAACCCCAGCGCCTTGCCCACCTCGCGCGCCGCTGACTTGCCGCGATACGTGATGACATTAGCTGTCATGGCCGCGCCCAGTTCGCCGTAGCGCTGGTACACATATTGGATGGCCTGCTCCCGTTGCGCCTCCGAGGGCAGATCGAGATCGATGTCCGGCCACTCGCCGCGGCTTTCGCTCAGGAAACGCTCGAACAGCAGCTCCATCCCCACCGGATCGATGGCCGTAATCTCTAGCGCGTAGCACACGGCCGAGTTCGCCGCGCTGCCGCGTCCCTGCACCAGGATGCCGTTGCGCTGGCAGAACTGTATGATGTCCCAGACGATCAGAAAATATCCTTCGAAACCCAGTTTTGCGATCAGCGCCAGTTCGTGTTCCACCTGCTTCCTGGCGCGCTCCATCAGTCCGCGATCGTTCTTTGGTCCGTAACGCCGCTCCACACCCTCGGCAACCCGCTTGCGCAGGAAGCTCATCATGGTTTCGCCGTCCGGCACGGGATAGCGCGGAAACTCGTAGCCCAGGTCGTTCAGCCCGAACGCGAGCCGCGATGAAAGTTCCAGAGTATTGTCGATGGCTCCGCGTACATCGCGAAACAGCGCCGTCATCTCGCGCGTCGCGCGTAGATGGCGCTCGCTGTTCACGGCCAGCAGCCGCCCCGCGCGGTCCAGTTCCGTGTGGTTGCGGATGGCGGTAAACAGGTCGAGGATCTCCCGGTCGTACGCCTTGGCGTAGCGCACTCCGTTTGTGGCCAGCACGGGCAACTGCAACGCGCGTGCAATGCGCATCGCCGCCTGATTCCGCCACTCCTCCTCGCGCTCCCGGTGCCGCTGCACCTCGACGTAGACATTTCTGCCGCCAAAGCTGTGCGTCAACTGCTCCACAACCTTGCGCCCGGCCTCTTCACCGCCGCGCATGAGCGCCGAGGCCAACGGACCCTCGTCGCCGCCCGTCAGGCACACGAGTCCTGCCGCATACTGCTCCAAATCGTCGAAGTTTGCCGCGCCTTCCTGTTTGGTCGTCTCCCGCATCTTGAATTGCGTGATCAACTGGCAGAGGTTCTGGTAGCCCTGGCGTGACTCGCACAACAGAGTCACACGCGCGGGTTCTTCCCGGCACTGGTGTGGCAGCCATGCCGGAGGCTTCAGCCGCTCGCCAAAGCTCTCGACCGCAACCTCCGCTCCGATGTGCGCGCGGATGCCGCTTCTCTGGCCGCTGGTATGGAAGCGCGCCGCGCCGTATACGCCGTTGCGATCGGCAATGGCCATTGCCGGCATCTCCAGCTCAGCCGCGCGCTCGATCAGCGCCTCGGGCTGTGAGCCTGCTTCGAGAAAACTGAAGGCGCTGGCCGCATGCAGCTCGATATATCGCTCAGTCATACAGCGCCGCCATCTGCCAGCCGCCGTGCATCAGATCGCGCACCAGGCAACAGCACAGCAGGGAACTGTCGCCTGCCCGCGCCACAATGTCCCACAGCTCGTGACCCCACAATGTCGGTTGCCACCAGTCGCCACAGGCGATCCATGGGCCATAGGCGCGATCGACTTTAAAGCCCTGCCCGCGAAAATCGAACCGCACCGGCCTTTGCGCTTCGAGCGTGACCGTTACGCTCTCCGCCGGCCGCAGTTGCCGCGCCGCTGCGCGCAACCCCGTTGCAGCCTTTGTCTCGGCTGCGCCCTCCGTCAGGCGAAACGCGTTGAGACGGAACGGCTCTAGTCGGAAGGCCTCTGGCGCGTGCGTGTCGAGCAGCGCCGCGCGGCCCACATTCTCCTCGCCCACCACGGCCCGGATGTGCGCCAGCGTGACGTCCAGCCGCGAGGCCTCAGGCAGTTGCGGCGAGAACAGACCCAGCTGCACCTTGCTCGTCGCTCCCGGCTCCGCATCGAGCGCCACAGCAAGCACGGCCGCTTGCGGCGGATGCGCTTCCAAATCCAAATGCAGCAGCCTGATCCAGAGCGGCTTGTCGTTGGTTGGCAGCGCCGGCCGTACCGTGCGCGCGTGCGTGCCGTCGCCCTCGAGAGTGAGCGTGATGGTGACCTCGGCCAGCGCAACCAGGCGCGCATTGGCACGAACGATGAGTTGATCGAGCATGGCTCCAACGACAAACAGCAGCGAGTCCAGCAGTTCAACGGGAGAATCGAGCTCCATTTGCTCTGCCAGCGCCAAAGGCGGCTCGACCGGCTGAAACAGATGCGGCCGCTCGCCACGCGCCAGTTGCCAAAGCCGTCTGCCCTCCTGTCCCATGCGCGCGACCAGGTCCTTCTCAGGCAGCGCGGCCAGCATGCCCAGAGTGCGTAGGCCCCACGCGGCAAAGGTGTCTGCTTGTTCAAGGGACGGGCCCAGAACCGCGCAAGGCAGCTCTGCCAACGCCGCCGCTTCCTCGCCCTGCGGAATCACTCTCACCGTGATACCTGACGGCAAACCCCTCGCCATGCATTCGGCCGCATGCAGATTGTTGCTCACCGTCACGCATGCGCGTATGCCCACGGCTCGCACCCGCTCCACCAGCCTCCGCGCCAGCGTCTCCGGCGGCCCAAACAAACTTCGCGTCCCCGTAATATCGATGCCGCAAACGAAGGCCGTGTCCGCGCTGCGTTCTTCCACACGCGGTGAGAACGCGCCCGCGCATTCCAGCAGCACCGCCCGCGTGGCCGCTTCTTCTTTCAGCGAGCGGGCCAGCACGGCCGATGCCGGAAAGGTTTCCACCTCCACGCGCGTCATGCCGCGCACCATGCCCAGCAACCGCGCCTTCGTGTTCAATGAGCAGACCTGCTCGAGCGGCGCATCGCCCTCCATCACCACGCACGGCTGCTCTTTGAGCTCAGGCCGCAATCGCAGCAGTGCCTGCGCCGGAAACTCCCGCGCATACAGGCACGCATACAATTCGTCCGTCATCGCACACCCGCCCATGCCGCGCAGCTCTGCCAGCTTGCCGCGCTCGCTCTTTGGGGAGGCTTGCGCAGCGGCACAACATTCTCTGCCACGCATGTAAAGCGCCGCCGCACCACCTCGACGCTGTGCGTCATGCCGGTGAATACCGTGGCTTCGTCCCGTAGCGCATCGCCTGGCTCGAGCCGCAGCGACAATTCCGCACTGCTCTTCGCGCAGCCACACTGCGCCAGCAGCAGAATGCTTGCCTGCGTTTTCTCCGCCGCCGCCCGGTAGCGGAACCACGTCGCGAGCGGCACGCGCGAGGCAAACTCAGGCGCCAGGCCACCCAGGTCGAGCACAACCGCACTGAATCCTCCCGCCTGCAGCACGAGATCGGTCACGCGCAATGCCTGGTCGAGTTGCGTCCACACATTCGTGCGGTGAGTCTGAGGTTTGTTGAAAAACAAATGCAGGTCCCCGTTCGACTCGTCCCGGCACGCCGGGACTCGCTCAGGATGGCCAACCATGTTTGATTGCTCAGGATGACCGGGTGATTGTGGAGGGGCGCACTTTTCCCGCTGCTGCGGCTCGGCGCATCGGGCGACAAGATTCCTCAGTTCCGGCGTCTCCGGCCGCAGAAGCCCGCTCACGGCAGCGGCCAGTCCCTTGACCTCGCCACGCGGATGACCGCCGCAGCCCCCGCCATGCAGTCCTTTAATCGCCGGCGCAGGCGTCAGATACTTTTCGGGCAGCGAAAAATGCTGCTGCGTGCGCGGCGCCGCGGATTTTGCTGCCCCGCACCGCACCCATAACAACCGCGTCAGATCCACACCGGCCGCCGCTGCCGAAGCCGGATCGAGTGCGTTCGACACGTCGATCCACGCGCATACCCGCCCCGCCCGCGTCATGCCCGCCACAAACCTGAGTGCAACAGTGGTCCGCCCTGAACACTCCGGACCCACTAGTTCCGTCACCGCTCCCACGGGCAGGCCGCCCCGCACGACCTCATCCAGCGCGTCAATTCCCGTGGGTAAAACCGGCCGCACGATCCGCGGCGCTGGCGTCAGTGCAGCAGGAATCCTGGCGGCGAGGACAGACTCAATCTGGAGCCGGATTGCGGAGGCGGCAGGCATGGCGCGGCACTTTCGCCTTATATTCGCCTTTTCAGAGACAGTCTGCAAGCCCTGCCTGCACCAATCCGTGTGCAGAATTGCGCCAAACCCATGAAATCCAACCGTTTATTTTGTTTATTCGCTAAACTTGGGGCTATGTGTGGCCGTTACGGGCGCCGGGCAGACAAACAGCGGATTGCGGAGTGGTTTCGCACTCACGACACCGATGTCTTTAACGAAGAGTACTACGAGACCGACGGAATCCACTTCACGCCCTCTTACAACATCGCTCCCGAGAGTATGCAGCCGGTGGTGCGGATCGACCGCGATACCGGTGACCGTGTGCTGGCGCTCATGAAGTGGGGCCTCGTGCCCTATTGGTCGAAAACGGCGAGAGCCAATTTCAGCTCCATTAATGCGCGGGCTGACAAACTCGCAACAAGCGGCGCCTGGCGCGAGCCATGGAAACACCGCCGCTGCCTTATTCCGGCCAACTTCTTTTATGAATGGGAGCCGCTGACCAAAGACGAGGAGAAGAAGAAGATCAGCAAACCGTGGGCCGTCTCACTCCCTGACGAGCGCCTCTTCGCCTTCGGCGGCATCTGGGATCGATGGAAAGGCCAGGACGAACGGAAAAACGAGATCGTCGTCGAGAGCTTCAGCATCATCACCACCGATCCCAACGAACTTCTCGAGCCCTTTCACAACCGATGCCCGCTCATCATCGATCCCAGGGACTATGAGCGATGGCTCGAGCCGGCCGAGCCATCCCATCTGCCCATCGACCTGGTGCGCACATGGCCTGCGGAAGACATGAAAGCCTGGCGCGTGGCCAGGCTCCAGGGCAATGGTCCGCACCTGCTCAAGCCCCTTGCCGAGTTCTCCGCCTGATTGCTTCGCTTGATTCACGAGACCGGTAATGCATCGCCATCTGAATTGATCCGTGACCCAAAAACTTGGACACTGCGGTTAAGACGCTGTCCCTCGCTAATATGCCATCCAACCCAAACGTCTTGTGTTTTCTTCGAGATAGCCATGGATAATCAGGGGTCCCAAATCGCTTTTGACAGAGATTATTAACTGTTAAGAGCAAGTGGATACCCTCCGAATAGAGTTTTTGCGAGGCACACCTCCAAAACATTCAGATTCAGAGTAACGGCGGCAATCCAATGCGGGAGATGAGGTCCCGGAAGCCGGGATTGTTGCGCAGTGCAGCGAATCGCGGATCGACATTCACCCAGATCAACTGACGCATACGCATGCGGAATGCAATTTCCAGACGCTCCAATGCGGCATCGTCTTCTCCGAGTCCGGCGTAGACCAGGGCTTCGTTGAGCGGTGAAACCGGCTCGTTTTCGGAGCGGCGTCGCAGTTCCTGGATTGCGGCCTGGGCCGCGTCGCGATGTCCCATGCGTGCATGACAGTACGCGCACTCGGCAAGCGCGGCGGGCGGGTGACCCATGATTTCGGCCGCGCGGTCGAAGTGGTGGATGGCTTTGTCCCACAATCCCTGTTCGAGCAGGACACGGCCAAGAGACCAGTGTGCGTGGCCGAACCCCGGCGCTGTCTGAAGCGTGGCCTCGAGAGTCTTTGCCGCTTCCGCGTAGCGTTGCATCCGGTAGAGACTACCCCCGATGGCGGTTTCGACGATGGCGGAGAGTGGTTCGAGCTGTCCGGCAAGACGAATCTCCTCGAGTGCCTCCTGGAGCCGGCCGTGGGGAGTGAGGAAATCGAGGCCGTAGTGGAAATGGACCATGGCCAGATCCGGTCCGGCATGCAGGGCGCGTTGAAAGGTCTCGCCGGCGGCAGCCCAGTCCCAATCCCATCCCGCCTGGGTGATGGCCAGGTTGCACAAACCCGCCGCGGAATCGGGCCGGAGACGCAACGCGGCGCCAAGCGCCGACTTGACGGCGGGCGCCGATTCCGATGCAGGTTCGAGCCCGTACCATTCAAGCCGCATGTGCGTTTCGGCAATGCCGATCCATGCCGCAGCAAAGTTCGGATCGGCTGCGGCGGCACTGCGAAACAGGTCGCGCGCCTCCTGGAACCCCATGGGCGTCTCGCGATTGAACGCGTAGCGCGCGCGGAGAAACAGATCGTAGGCTTCAGGGGCGGGGGAATCGTGAATGGTATTGAGCGCGGAAAACCTTGCGCCGAGCTGCTGCCGGAGTTCCTCAAGAACGGCGGACGTGAGCTCATCCTGCAGGGCAAAAAGGTCCTGCGCCTTGGCGTCAAACCGCTTCGACCACACCTGGTAGCCGTCGGAGGTCTGTGTGAGTTGAACAGTGAGGCGAATATTCTCGGAGGAGCGGCGCAGGCCTCCATTCACCACCAGGCGGACTCCGAGCCGCTGGCCGATCTCGCGCAGATCAGGGTTTGTGCCTTTGAAATGGAACGACGAGCTGCGCGACACCACGCGCAATCCGCTAATCCGGGTGAGCCCGTCAATCAGCTCCTCAGCCAACCCGTCACAGAGGTACTCGTTCTCGGGTTCGGGGCTGATGTTGGTGAACGGCAGCACCACAATGCTGCGCTCGGCGGGCGGCCGCGATGCGGTGGACGGTTTGGCGGTTTCCGGGCCTAACTGTTCCAGTAATTCGCCCATGGTCTGAAAACGGTCTGCCGCGTTGCGCGCCAACGCCCGGCGGACGGCCATCTCTGCCGACTGCGGAATCTCCGGCCGGATACTGCGCATGGACGGAGGATCCTGCCTGTGTATCGCACGCAGCACATCGACCGAGGAGCCGCCGGAAAAGGGCATGGCGCCGGTGAGCATGCGATAAAGGATGACGCCGAAGGAGAATATGTCGGCACGCGTATCGGCCTGTGCGCCATCGGCCTGCTCGGGCGGCATGTAGCCGACCGTGCCCACTGCGGAGCCATGGAAGATGCTGAGCGCCTCGGTTTCGGCATCCGGGGATGCCGTTGCCATCATCTTCGCCAGGCCAAAATCGAGGATTTTGATACTGTCGTCGCTTCTTACCAGGACGTTTGCCGGCTTGAGGTCGCGATGGACGATGCCTGCCGCGTGCGCCGCGGCGATGGCGTTTCCGATCGCACAGCCAATCGCGAGAGCACGGTCGATGGGAAGTCCGCCCTGCGGGATCAGCTGGTGAAGTGGCGATCCGGATACAAACTCCATCACGATGCAGGTCAGGCCGCCAATGGAGAGAATGTCGTAAATGGTGACGATTCCCGGATGATTGAGCGACGACGCCAGCCGTGCCTCGCGCAGGAATGCGGCCTGGAGCTGCGGATTCGAGGACGTGGGATGAATGATTTTGAGGGCGACATCGCGATCGAGACGCGTATCCCGCGCTTTGAATACGACACCCATGCCTCCGGCGCCGATCTGGGCCTCGACCCGGTAAGGCCCGACAAGGGTTCCTGGCGCAAAGGCAATTCCCTCTCCACCGCCGCCGTGAACGCTATGGATCGGATCCGCTGATTGCGCTGGACCGGATGAGGTGCCGGCAGTTCTTTGCGAAGGCAGACCATGCCCCTCGGAGTGAATCGTCGTTGCCTCTCCGGCCGCTTGGGCGGAATCGCCCTCAGACCGCGGCTCGGGCCGATCGCGCGTGCGCGATGGGCTTGTGGGGATCTCGTTGGGGGGAATCTCTCCCATGTCCTTACAATATAAGCCTTAGACATTCCGCCGGACGCGAAGGCGCCTAGGTGTCGTCGCAGCAGGGGCCACACCGTGTCCACTGGTACGGCGCTACGGGTATTCCAAACCAGATTCGGCATTCCACTCCAGCCCCGATGCCGATGTACATGGATTTCATTACTATGAATTCAGTTCCCGGAGCGAACGCTGCATGCGATCGTCACTGACTCTGGCGTCTTATCTTCCCCGCTACCAACGCCGGCTGATCGCGGAAGGCCGCAGACCGGCTCAGGATGTCTTTGCCGAGTGCAGCCATGCGGCGATCCTGATGGTGGACATCTCCGGCTTCACGGCGCTCACTGAGCGCCTGGCGAAACACGGCGCAGCGGGCGCGGAACAGCTTTCCGGCATTTTAAACCGGCATTTCGGATGCATCGCGGAGATTACCGAGTCACATGGCGGCGACATCGTCGCTTTTGCTGGGGACTCGACCATTGCGATGTGGCCGGGCGAGGAATCGCTCCTGACGGCGAACTTGAACCTTGCCGTCAAAGCGGCGTTGAAGATTCAATCGGAACTCGACGGATCCGAACCGCATCCCGGTGTCACGCTGAGGCAACGCGCGGGCGTGGCCTGCGGGACGCTCCACATCATGGAACTGGGCGGCGTGCGCGGGCGCTGGCAGTTTGTCGTGACGGGCGAGTCGCTCGTCGACGCTGCCGGCGCTCAGCTCGCGGCCAAAGCAGGGGAGGTCGTGCTTTCTCCGGCCGCATGGGACCTGGTAGAGGATTTCGTCGAGGTTCATGATCCGGGGGCGCCTGATCCGGGGAATGGACCTGCGCGGGTAACGGCCGTGCGAGAAGACTCGTCTGCATCGCCTTACAGTGGTCCGGCGCAGCGCTTCGACGAGGAAAGATTCCTCTCAGCCTTCGAACCGTATGTGGCGAGAGTGGTGGTCGACCGGCTCCAGTCGGGTCAGGAGGATTGGATCGCCGAATTTCGCAATTTGACCATGCTTTTTGTCAACCTGGGGAAGAATCCGGCCGGCAGTTCCAGCGAAATCGCCTCTTTACATCAGACAGTTGTGTGCGTTCAGGAGGTACTGGAGCATTTCGAGGGAACGCTCTACCAGTTCCTGATGGATGACAAGGGGCTGACGGCTGCCTGCGGTTTTGGACTCCCGCCTTTGGCGCACGAAGACGATGCTCGGCGCGCGACTGAAGCGGCGATCGAGCTCAGGCAGAGATTGAACTCCCGGAACATACCGACCTCAGTGGGTGTTGCCACCGGCACGGTTTTTTGCGGGATCTACGGCAGTGACACTCGCCGCCAGTACACGGTATTGGGAAACACCGTTAATCTGGCCGCCCGCCTCATGCAGGCGGCGAACGGCTCGCTCTGGTGCGACGAGGCAACTTACCAGGCCGCCTCCGCTCCTTCTCTCCAATTTGAGCGCCACGGCGAAGTTGTCCTCAAGGGCCGCTCCTCACCGGTTGCCGTCTTTGCGCCCGAGCTCAGATCCGATGCCGCCGCCGATCTTTCTTCGCGAGCGCACAATCGAATGCAGGTTCCCATCGGGCGCGAAGCCGAGCTGGACGTTCTGGCCCACGCGCTCGACAGGCTCGCGAGCCACAATGAGGGTGGATGCATCCTTGTCGAAGGGGAAGCGGGGTCCGGGAAGTCGTGCCTGCTGAGCCATTTTTCGTGGCAGGTGGAGCAGTTCGGCCGTAACGTAAACCCGATTGCCTGCTGGTTCGCCGCTGCCGATCCCATCCAGCAGTCGACACCGTACCACGTGTGGCGGGCCATTTTCCGGGATGTTCTGGGACTCTCCGGCGCTCCAGTTCGGGAGCAGCGCGACAAGATTCTGGCCGCACTCGAAGGTGAAGAAAACCTTGCACCGTTGGCTCCGCTGCTCAACAACATCCTATCGCTGGATTTTCCGGAAACCGCCTCTACCGCCGCGCTCGAAGGCCAGGCGCGCGCTCAAAATACCGAGCAACTGCTTCTGGGAATCCTGAAGCGCGCAGCCAGGCGTTCACCTGTCGTCGTCATCCTTGAAGACGCGCATTGGTTTGACGCGTCGTCCCTGCGTTTCGCACTGCTGGTGCTTGAGCAGATCCGTGAGATCCAGCTCGTCCTGTCGAGCCGTCCCCAGCCCGAGTCCCCAGCGCCCGAGTTCGCTGAACTGATCGCGCTCCCAGTGACTCGCCGCCTGGCGCTCGATGCTTTGAAGCCGGAGCACGCATTGCAGATGGTTTGCCGGAGCCTGGGCGTAAGCGGGCTTCCACCAGAGGTGGAGCGCGTCATCGAGGCGCGCGCCGCCGGTAATCCGCTGTTCTCCGAACAGCTCGCGTATGCGCTCCGGGATAACGGATTGATCGCGATCAGCGACGGCCAGTGCCGGATTACGGAGTCCGTCCCTGGCGCCTCGCTCGATGCGGCGCTCACCGGCATGCGATTTCCGTCTACCGTCGAAGGAGTGGTCACCAGCCGTCTCGACCGCATGACGTCCGGAGAACAGTTGACCGTAAAGATCGCGAGCGTTATGGGGCAGAGCTTCCGTCTTGAGCTGCTGACCAGCCTCTATCCGGTCGAGGATTCCCGCTCAGACCTTCCTGGCCATCTCGACCGGCTTGAGAAGCTCAATCTGGTGCAACGCTCCGGGGCGGACAGCCCGCTCTACGCGTTCACTCACGCGGTGGTGCGCGATGCCGCATACAATTCCGTTCCGTTCGCCCGGCGGCGGCAGCTTCACCGGTCGGTAGCGGAATGGTACGAGCGCGAGTTCGAGAGCAACCTTGCTCCGCATCTCGCCCTGCTGGCGCATCACTGGACCGAGGCCGAGTCGTTGGAGAAGGCGGTCTACTATTGCTCGGAGGCCGGTAAGCAGTCCTTGCGCAATCATGCGAATCCTGAAGCGGCGCGCCTCTTAAGCGAAGCACTGCGGCTGGACGAAAGTGCGGCGAACGGCGCGCGGTCGCATGCGCGAGCCAAACGCCGCGGCGAATGGGAACTTCTTCTCGGCAAAGCCTATGTGAACTGGTCGAAGTACGTTGAAGGCCGGGCTCACCTCGAACGCGGTCTATGGCTGCAGAGACAGAAAGCTCCTTTGCATGCCGCCGGCACGGCCGCGGCGCTGCTGAAGGAAGCGGCCGTCCAGGTCGTGTACCGTCTCATGCCCGGAGGGCTCAGGGCCTCCGGCGAGGCCCGGCGTGAGAGGCTGCTCGAGTTTTCGCGGGCATTTGAGGCCCTTACCGAGATCTATTATCTCCAGGACGAACCTCTTCGCTGCCTTCACGCGGTCTTCCGCTCGTTGAACCTGGCTGAGGCGGCGGGGCCGTCTCCTGAACTTGTTCGCGGCTATTCTTCTGTTGCCTCACTGCTTGGATTCCTGACGATGCACCGCGTTGCCGAGTTCTACTTCGATCTCTCCGCTCGTGTTTCGCAGGGCATTGCCGATCCGGCCTCGAACGTATGGGCAGCGCTGGCCCGGTCGGTGTATCTCACGGGAGTGGGGCAATGGGACGTTGCCGCGACATTGCTGGAACAGGCGATTGCTGTGAGCGACAGCATCGGCGACCGCCGCCGTGGTGACGATGCGCGCATCACTCTGACTCTGGTTCAGCTCTACCAGGCGAAGTTTTCCGAAAGCCTCCGGAGCGCCGAGTTGCTTTACAAGTCCGCAAAGGAGCGGCTCGATATCCGGATTCAGGCGGAAGCCCTCTACGGCAAAGCCTGGAGCCTGCTTTTGTTGGGCCGGACGCAGGAATTTCCCGCGTGCATTCAAGAGCTGGATCTGCTGCGTTCCGCGCAGATGAAGATTGGCGGATGGCATCGCAAGCAGGACGTTCATTCGCTCTACGCGCTTCTCGACGCTTCGAACGGTGAATTCGCGCGGGCCGCCGAGCAAGCGGGCAAAGCGCTGGCGGCCAGTCGCGGAGGCTTTCAGCTCAACCATATCCTCATTCATTCGGCAATCCTCGAAGTGCAGCTCCAGCTGCTCGCAAATGCGCACCATGTCGCGCCGAGCGCTGCGACGCCGCAGTTGAGCGCGGATGCAGCGGATGCGGCGGTCCGCGAAGCCCTCAAGAGGCTGCGCGGTTTCTGCCGGGTATTTCCCATCGGCAGACCGCTGTTGCACCTGCGCCAGGGAGAATATGAGTGGATCAAGGGCAATGGCGCAGCGGCCATTAAGCACTGCGAACTGGCTCTCGTGGCTGCGCGCAGCCTCAAGTCGGAATACTACGAGGCGCTGGCGCACCGCGATCTCGCCATCTACCTTAACAAGGACAATCCGGCCCGCGATCGCCACCTGCGCGAGGCCCAGGCAGTCCTCGGCAGGTTGGGCGCTGCCCGGGACTTGGCGCGCTTGCCATGCGAATCGAAAATCGCAGAAATCAATTGACTTCCCTGGTCCGCTCTGCTAATCAGAGGAGGACCCCGTTGTTGCAGCTTCCCTGCAGAATCAAGAAACCAGTTGCGTCCGCGGACAGAATCTGATGAGCATGAGCGATTGCAGTCTCGCGCCGGAGATCGATGCGGTAGTTGACCGCATTGGCGCGGAGCTCGGCGCGTCGTCCCCAACTGTCGCCAACCAGGTTCTGCGCTGGTTCGGCCGCATCTCTCCGGGCGGTGAACCCGCCGCACACTTTCTGAATGTGCGGATGTTCCCCATTCTGCGCCTGCCCGGTTATGTAGTGCAGCCGCTCGCCGTGACGTCCGACGAGGCATTCCACCGGTCGCTGATCTCTTCAACCGTGCACGGCTATTACTACATCCGGCTGATTGACGATCTTGTCGACGAGGACCGCGATCTCGACCTGGAACGCAAAATCCTTCCCGTTGCCGGTTATTTCCTGAGCGAGTTTCAGCTTGGATACCAGAAGTACTTTCCGGCGGAGCATGAATTCTGGCAGGTGTTTCGCCGGTTATGGACCGCTTCCGCGGCATCGACGGCGGAAGATGCCATGCAGCGATCAGTCGGTTTTGCTGAATTCGAACGCGTCAGTTCGCGCAAATTCTCCGCCGCGGGAATCCCGGTAGCGGCCACATGCCACCATTACGGTCGCGCCGATCTCGTTCCCGCGTGGCTCGAGCTGGTCGACGGCCTGGGCCGTTGGTCGCAGATGGTGGACGACATCCTCGACTGGCATCGGGACAGGAGCGTCGGTGGCGCTACTTATTTTCTGACCGAGGGAGAGCGGCAAAGGCGCGGCGAGGAGTCCCTGGAAGAATGGATCCTGCGCGAAGGCTGCGATTGGGGATTCGCTCTGCTGAACGAATGGATGCATCGATTGCAGCAATCCGCAGCCCAGCTTGGCAGCCCCGGCCTGATGGAATATCTGGCCGCGCGCAAAGCCTGGGCCGCCGAACAACACTCGGTACTTCGCAATGGGCTGGCGGAACTCGCGCGCCTTGCCGGCATTCTCGGCCGGGCAACGCCGGCCAACACGTCCTGTGGCGCCGGCACAACCATCACCTGAGCCGGCGCTCAAGAAACCATCACGATGTCAAAACCGAATCAAGAGGAGAATGTATGGCCGGTACCCCCATCACCTTTGGCGAACTTGTCAACGCTTGTCTCAACAATCCGGGCTTCTTCCACGAGTTGCAGGACAACCCGGCTCAAGCCATCACCAATGCCGGCTATGAGGCGACCCCGATGGTAATCGAATCTCTGAAGAATCTCGATTACAACGCCATTCGCAGGGTTTTTCGCGCCTGCGATCCCCTCAGCGCACCTGTGTGTTAGACCGGCGCGAAGGTTTAGGCAGAAAGTTTCAAACGATGTGAGCCGCCGCTTTCGCCTGGGTGACGGCTCTTGCAATTCTCCGCGCGCGGGAGTTAGCGATCCGGCGTAGCCGATGGATCGTTCTCTGCGTGCATTGCCCGCTCGCAGGCGGCTTTCCCGCGATTCTCGTTCCGGGCAGAGAGTTTGCACTTTACCTGAAGCCGCTTGTTATTTGGAGATCACGACGATGCCGCATCATTTAGCCCAAATCGCTCAGGTGCCCGTATGGCTTGGGGTGGTGAATGTTATCGGCGATGTGCTGTGGATCATCGCCTACATCCTGGCCATCCGCAAGGGATTCCAGGAAAAGACATACGGAATCCCGATGCTGTGCATTGCCCTGAACCTGAGCTGGGAATTGATTTACGCGGCCATCTTCCGCTTCCCGAACGACATCATCGCTTATCTGCGCTGGGCATGGCTCCTCGCCGACCTTGTCATCGCATACCAGCTGTTTCGCTACGGCCGCGATTGGCAGTCAACGCCGCTCATGAACAAATACTTTTACCCCGTTGCCGCGATTACGTTTGCTTCAACTTTTGTGGGTCAACTGACGTTCCACTATACCTTTGGCGATACCTGGGGCATGTCGGACGCCTACCTCATCAACCTCGTGATGAGCATGTTGTTTATCTGGATGTTTTTCAGCCGGGGCGGCTCAAACGGTCAGTCGCTGGGCACCGCCTGGTGCAAAATGCTGGGTACCGGCATTCTCTCGGTGGGCAGTTGCTTCACTATCACCAATTGGCTGCAGAGTTCCTTCCTGGTGTATCTGTTCGTCAACATCTTCATTCTCGACGTGATTTATATTCTGCTTCTCTACGCGGATAAGAGGCCGGGCGAGCGGGCGAAGATCGCAGGCATTGAAACCGTCTCGCCCGCCGCGCAGTGAGGAGTCGATCATGGACGCAATGACTGCAGCCCCGCCGCCGTTGCCTCTCGCGGACTCCCGCCGCATCGCATTCTTCTCCGAGCCATTTCCCCACTTCGCATGCCCGGAGTTCCTCGATGCCGCGACCGCGGATGCGCTGCTCACGTGGCTCGAAGCCCGGCCGTGGCAGTCTGTTGGACTGGATGGATACGACGGCTATTGCGACATGCCTTTGACCGCTTCGAACCTTCCCGAATCCTTGAGCGGCCTAGTCGCGTCTGGTTTTCTGATTCAGCTCCGGCAGCTCATGGCGCAGTTCTTCCCCATCGACAGCAGCGGCTATGTGCGGGCCACCGCGCACAGGATTCTGGCCGGCGGCGCTCTCAGCGCGCATACCGACGTCTCCCATATTCGCTTTACCCACCGCCTGCTCGTGCAGCTCAATCGAGGATGGAAACCCGAATACGGGGGCCTGCTCCGTCTTCATGATGGAAACCCGCACGCAGGTCAGGAAACTCTATGGAAGTCCGTGCCGCCCATTCACCGTTCAGGCTTTGCCTTTGAGGTTTCCCAACGCTCATTCCATTCCGTAACACCGGTCCTGCATGGACAGCGCTACACGCTTTCGTACACCTTTTATCCCCCGGCGAACGGAAAGCGCGGCGCGACATCCTGAACGTCCTGAGATCCGCTCCTGAATAGATGCGCAACGGAGCGCCAAGCTCCGGGGATTCATTGCGCGCTGGCCTTCAGCGCGGCCACATCGAGGAGAGAGCTGGTCCCGGTTGTTTGAACAGATTTCGTCGAGTTTTAAACGGAAGTTCTGTTCTTGGGTTCAGGCTGCCAGGGACGCTGGCAGGCGGTTGAAGTATACCTGATCTGGCGTTTGCGCCTTTAGGCTGGAGTGCGGGCGGATGGAGTTGTAATCGATCCGCCAGTATTCGATGGTCTCGCGTGCATCGTCCAGTGTCAGAAACCAGTGTTCGTTGAGGCACTCCTCGCGGAATTTGCCGTGGAAGCTTTCGATGTAGCCGTTCTCCATGGGCCGGCCCGGCGTAATGAAGTGCAGCGTGACCTTGTTCTCGTAAGCCCACCGGTCCAACGCCTTGGAAGTGAACTCCGTGCCGTGATCAATTACGATTCGCACCGGCAGCCCGCGTTCGGCCCGAAGCTTCTCCAGCACACGCACCACGCGCAGCGCGGGCAGCGAGGTGTCCACTTCGATGGCCAGCATCTCCCGCGTGTATGCGTCTTCAACTGACAGTGTGCGCACCTTGCGGCCGAATGCCAGCGCATCCTGCAGAAAGTCCATCGTCCATGTCTCATTGCGGCGGGTGGGAGCAGCCAGCAGCACCCTAGCCTGAGCGCAGATCCGGCGTCTCCGCTTGCGCCTGCGCACCATCAGCTTCTCTTCCACATAGATCCGGTATACTCGTTTGCTGTTCACTGTCCAGCCTTCCCGTTCGAGAAGTACGTGCAGCCGCCGATATCCCCAGCGGCGCCGTTCTTCCGCCAGCTCGCACAGTCGCACACGCAATCGCTCGTTGGCTTCAGCAAACCGCGTCGCACGCGGACGATAACGAAGCCTCGCCCGCAATACTTCCAATTGCCCACAGGCATGCCGTTCTGAGCACTCCGCTGCTGCGCGAAACACCGCGACAGCCTCTCGCCTAGCCTGTGGGCCTACCCCTTTTGATAGCACCGCCTTGAAGCCGACGATGTCCAGCGCCTGCTCGGCTACCAGCTGCTTCAGCTTGCGGTTCTCCTCTTCCAGTTGCCGCAGCCGCTGCGCCTCGCTTACTTCCAGACCGCCGTACTTGGCCTTCCAACGGTAAAACGTCTGTTCGCTGATGCCCTGCTTGCGGCACAGCTCCGCCGTCGGAAGACCCGCTTCCGACTCCTTCAGGATCCCTACAATCTGCTCTTCCGTGTATCGGCTCTTCCGCATCCGAAGTCCTTCTCCTCAGGGCCGCATGGCCCCAATTTATCGGAGAACTCTCACTTCCGCTGGACTAAAGGGAGGGATGCAGCTCACGCAGGAGTCCGATGTATCCGCTCATCCAAATACAGGACGCCTACAGCGCCTTGATCAAACCCGATGTCTTTCATTACCGCATCATTTAGTGAGCGAAGGCCGATAACGTCAATGCTCGGATCTGCAATCACATGGGTCTGTGATGTTCAGCACCGCCTCCTGTGCTTACGTTCAGCAGAATATTGCGGTGCCTACCGCCATTCTCACCATCAACATCGAGGAAGGGCCTCCTACCTTAGAGGAAGCACGTGCACGGCTGAAATCAGAATTGGAAAAATGTCGGAGCCGCAACATGCTGGCAGCAAAGATAATTCACGGCTACGGTTCAAGCGGGGTCGGTGGAGCTTTGCGACACGGGATACGAAAGTCGCTAATCTCGCCCAGGAAAGAGGGTCAAATCAGAGCAGTCGTTTTCGGTGAGAACTGGAGTGTTTTTGATCCCACCGCAAGAGCGATCCTTGAGGTATGTCCTGAACTGAGCAAAGACAGAGACCTGTGCAATTCAAACCCCGGCATCTCCATTGTGCTCTTTTAGCCAACTCTGAATGGGGCGTGTGCCGATGGGTTCGCTTGATAGGTTGTTCCGAACGAATAGACAGACAGAGTCTCGACTCTAGCGCATTGATGAGCACGCCTTCCGAAGGAAGGCCGGGACGACGATGAACAAGCGGCGTATGCGGCAGCGGTATGGCTGCAACTCGCCGACCGGCAGCGGCTCTCCGATGTTTGCGTTCGCTGGTCTTTGGGAAAAGTTGGTTATATCAACCCGCTCCTCTACGCCTGTCGCATCGATCCACGAAACTTCAATCGAATGACCGGCCTGTTTGTGATTCCAAACGCAACCACCTGCGACGTGGGGCGGACCGCCGATTTTTGCCCTGCTCCGCGTATTTCCCCCGCTCGGCGTATTCCATCGCTTTCTTAAGCTGGCGAAACCTTCCTCTCAGTGAGTCGCCAGTTTCGCCAATATAAATAAGGCCGTCTTGATTAGCGCAGCGGATGCGATAAAGTCCGGGAGCGTTGGGGGCTTTGGCGTTTCGTGGCTCGATGGCGTTCTCCAGAGTGTGCCATGCAGACCAGATGTGCCCTTCCCAGTCGGGACTTTGCACGTCAGCGGCGGAGGGAGTTTGTTCGGAGCCAGACATGGCAAGAGTTTAGCGCAAATGAGAAGCCCGACCGGGTACGCTTCCGCTGCCCGGTACTATACTGTGCTCGAACAGAGATGAATTCAACCGTGAAGATGAGGAGCAACAATGCGAATTCGAGATTTGGATGAGTGGCCTCCCCAACTCGCAGGCTCTTACCGGAGATCATACGAAGCACCCACTTCCGAACAGGCAATCATTGAGAAAGTATTCCCTGCGCCTGACAACTGGGTTTGCTTCACCTGTTCATTCATGGGACAAATGCACTCGTATGATTACGAAGCAAAGGATCGGAAGGCGGCTCTTGAGTTGAGGAAGACCTTGGAGTCTCGCATTGGCGACAGCCTCTTTTCAATCGGTGAACTAGAATTACAGGAAGAATGATCGTCAATCGCTGGCACAGTCTTGTTTTGATTCTTTGGCCTGACCTGAGATGGGCTACATAATTGTATTTTCCCAGAAGGTGTCCGTTTCTGGGACTATCGCTCCTCGCGTTCCGTGGTCTGAATAAGCAGCTTTAGCAAGTCCACCTCTGCTTTTCTAATCTGGGCGGTTATCTTCCATTGTTCCGACTCGGTTTTATGCAGTTGCTCTCCAAGCCGTGTCCAGCGTAGCTCGTGCTCTTCCGCCTGTTCTAACTCCTCGTTCAGTGCAGAAATCCAAGCTGTTCTCGTTGAATCGACCATACTCTTATTCCTTTCTGTGAGTGCAGGTAAGAGAACCCGGCTCCCCGAACTTCGGCAAAGTTCTGCACAGGCTCTACTAGCAGGCACCAGCAGCGGGAGGACATTGATGCGGCAGGATTGTGACCGGTAACGGGCCGCTTTTCGCCTCGTCGCGGTCAGCCCTTGAATGTCGGATGCACCAAATGGGAACTGAACTTTTTTGCCTTCCGCGCTCTCCGGTCGAACTCATTGGAATTCCAGCCATTCATGGTGACACTGAGGTACGCCCAGACGAGACAGCCGACAATCACTACGAGAAACCATCCCATACCCATACGGGAAACCTCTCCATGCCCACCAGCATACGCCGACTCCTGAGGAACAACACCCTATGAGTTCGATTCGGGCAATGGTGTTAACTGGTAACCAAGGTTTGCAGCTTGCTTGCGAAGTCGGATCGCAGCTCGCTTATTGGCGAGGCGATCGCATCTGA
>Ga0326727_10003194_pt1 | contig 53223 bp, 44 predicted proteins | sample MB2enrmetagenome_FD_207643 | JGI IMG/M metagenome (GOLD analysis project Ga0326727, IMG submission 207643) | Lab enriched peat soil microbial communities from McLean, Ithaca, NY, United States - MB29MY | ecosystem: Environmental > Terrestrial > Soil > Wetlands > Peat | place: USA: New York...
TGCGCCCATGGCGCTGGCCTGCGCGTGGGCGGTGTGGTACTACGCCACGCGGCGCGACCGCTGGGAGTGGGGCCGCGAGGGATTGCTGGTGCTGCTGGTGGGCGCGGTGTGCACTCCTTACAGCTTTTTCACTGACCAGGCAGTGCTTTTCCCGGCGATCCTGACCGGCATGTATGCGGCGGGGAAGAAGGTGAGCGCCTGGGTGCTGCTGGCCCTGATCGTGGCCGGTGGCCTGGTCGGCGTGGTGGCGGCCATCCAGTTGCCCTCGCCGTTTTACCTGTGGACCGCGCCGGCGTGGCTGGCGTGGTATCTGTATGCCACGCGCGGCAACAAGAGCGCAACTACTCCGGCCGCATAACCGAATAGCTGAGCATCAGCACGCCGCTGGGCAGCGCCTTGCTCTCGTTCAGCTTGAGCCGCACGCGTGCGCCTTCAGGCAGCAGCGGAACTCCGGCGCCCAGCATCACCGGAAAAACCGACACGCTGACTTCGTCCACCAGTCCCGCGTCGAGCAGGCAACGGAAGAGCACGCCTCCGCCGGAGAGCCAGATGTCTTTACCGGGCTCGGCCTTGAGCGCGGCCACGGCTTCAGGAACGTCGCGGCTCACGATGGTCACGCCGGCATTCTGGGCCGGATCGAGCGTGGTTGAGACCACCACGATCTTCATCCCCATGCCGCCGAGCAGGCCGGGCCTCGTCTTCGCCACATCGTAGGTGCGGCGGCCCATCAGCAGCATGTCAAACCGTCTGTAGAGCGCGGCAAAGTCGATGCCGGAGTCGGGCGCGATCCAGTCGTACTCGCCCTTCGGCCCGGCGATAAAGCCGTCGAGGCTCGTGGCAACGGAATAGACAAGGCGACGCATGGTCAAAAGGTTAATATAAACGAACACATTCCGGGGGAGCTGGCCTGCGGGCTATCCAGTACATCTGCGCGCCCGGCATCGCGCGAGAATGGACGGGAGTCGGATACAATCTGGGGCAGCGCTCGTTAAGGATAAGGATGGGCAATGGACCTGACTAAGGTAGAGAAGCTTCTGCTTGCGAATCAGTATGAAATCCTCAAGCAGCTGGATCCGTCTCATGAAAAGGACTGTGATTTGCTGCTGAAATGTCTTTACGACGGGTACGAATTCGATTTTGAGCAATTGCTACCACATTTCAGCGATCCGATTGCCCCTGGCGTCCAGACTGAGGTTCGTGAAATCTTGCAAATGTTTCGCATGCTCCATCCTGGCTATGGCGCAGAGCCGGCAGCGGTCTTCGTTGGCTTCGATGGCAATGAAGAGACAGAGCACTATGCTTACGCGACGTTTTTGCTCGAAGACCGGGGCCTCTGGCGTGAATCGCGGCGGGATGACTCCGATTACAATACGCACACTCCGGTCCTCGATGATTATCGCGCGATGCTTGCGATTTGGAACGCGGTAACGGATAAGTTTCGCTTAACACAGGACGAGATCAGGCGGATGGTCGAAGTCGCACCTATCGGCTCGGCAAAGCGGTAATCGCTAGGCCCGTTTGCCGGTCGGAAACATCACCGTGAGGGAGCCAAACTGTGGACCGCGTGCTTGAGTTTACGCTTGAGTCTTGGAAAGACTTTTACGAGCGCGTTGATGATTCGGTATTTAGGTCAGCCCACTTCATTTGGCGGGGGCAGCGCGACGCAGATTGGAAACTGAGCTCGGGGCTTGACCGGCTCTTAAAGAAAATGCCCAAGGACGCAATCGCCGTTACCGCCGAAAAACACCTCGAAAGGTTTAAGCTGGCCTCGAGGGGGAGGCGAGGCCAAAACCCAAATCAGCCACGGAATGACAATGAGTGGTGGGCACTTGCCCAGCATAACGCTATGTTTACTCCCCTGCTCGACTGGACGGAATCTCCCTTCGTTGCACTCTATTTCGCTTTCGAGAAGGAGGAGCATGCGGCTTCTGGCAGACGCGCGGTTTGGGCCCTCTCGGAGGCCGTAGTTCGGGCAAGATTGGATGAAGAGTCTGCGACCGAGGCCCCTTCAGATCCGCCGAGCCGACGGAAGCAGAGCACCCTCCGTCCTGGAACCCTTGAGTTCATCCGACCCATGCAAGATGACAATTCACGATTGGTGAGCCAGGCGGGTCTTTTTACCAGGGCGCCCGCAGGAGTCACCATTGAAGAATGGGTCAACGCAAACACGAACGAAAACGCGCCGCTTGCCGGCCTTGTTAAGATCACAGTCCCAGACGAAGATCGAATGAATTGCCTTTGCTCTCTGAACAAGATGAATATTAATCACTTGTCGCTTTTCCCGGACTTGTACGGGGCTGGAAAGCACTGCAACAACGCGTTGGAGCTTAATTTCGACTAGTTCGATTAACTCTACCCTTCTTCCGCTTCTCTCAGCTTCGCGATCACGGTGAAGTCTTCGAGCGTGGTTACGTCGCCCTTTACTTCGCCGTGGGTGGCCAGCTCGCGCAGCAGGCGGCGCATGATCTTGCCTGAACGCGTCTTGGGCAGGGCCTCGGTAAAGCGGATGTCGTCGGGCCGGGCGAGCGAGCCGATCTCTTTCGCAACCCACTTGCGCAGCTCGTCCTTGAGCGAGTCGGAGGGCTGATTGCCGTGCTCGAGAGTGACAAACGCTGAGATGGCCTGGCCCTTCAGATCGTCGGGCCGGCCCACGACGGCAGCCTCGGCGACTTTGGGGTGCGCAACGAGCGCGGACTCAACCTCCATCGTTCCCAGCCGATGGCCGCTCACGTTGATGACGTCGTCAACGCGGCCCATGAGCCAGAAGTAGCCGTCGGCGTCCTTGCGCGCTCCGTCGCCGGTGAAGTAGCAGCCGGGCACGTCGCTCCAATAAGTCTTCTTGAAGCGTTCTGGATCGCCATAAACCGTGCGCGCCATGGAGGGCCAGGGACGCTTGAGCACCAGCAGGCCGCCGTGGCCGGCCGGAACGGGCTCGTAGTGGCCGTTGGCGTCGGGACGCGTGACCACCTCAGGCTCGATGCCGAAGAATGGGCGCGTGGCCGAGCCGGGCTTGGTGGGCACTGCTCCGGGGATGGGCGCGATGAGAATGGCGCCGGTCTCAGTCTGCCACCAGGTGTCGACGATGGGGCAGCGGTTGTGGCCGATCTTCTCGCGGTACCACATCCACGCCTCGGGGTTGATGGGTTCGCCGACGGTGCCGAGCAGGCGAAGCGAGTCGAGCTTGTACCTGTCGACGTATTCATCGCCCCACTTGATAAAGGCGCGGATGGCCGTGGGCGCGGTGTAGAAGATGGTCACCTTGTGATCGTCGACAATTTTCCAGAAGCGCGAGAAGTCGGGCCAGTTGGGCGCGCCCTCGTACATCAAAACGGTTGCGCCGTTCTGCAGCGGTCCGTACACAACGTAGGAATGGCCGGTGACCCAGCCGATATCGGCCGTGCACCAGTAGATGTCGTCGTCGCGCAGATCGAAGACGTACTTCGAGGTGATGTAAGTTTGCACGGCGTAGCCGCCGGTAGTGTGCAGCAGGCCTTTGGGCTTGCCGGTCGAGCCCGAAGTGTAGAGGATGTAGAGCGGATCTTCAGAGTCCTGCTCCGCGGGCGGGCACTCGGGCGCGGCGGCGGCCACAAGCGTGTGCCACCAGTGGTCGCGGCCTTCCACCATTTTGACGGGCGATCCGGTGCGCTTGTACACCACCACGTGCTTGACGGTGTGGCAGGCGGGCATGGCTTCGTCCACGGTGCGCTTGAGCTGGATCTCGTTGCCGCGGCGGTAGCTGGTGTCCTGGGTGACGATGGCCACGCAGCCGGAGTCGTTGACGCGGTCGGCGATGGCGTTGGCCGCGAACCCTCCGAAGATGACGGAGTGGACGGCGCCGATGCGCGCGCAGGCCAGCAGGGCGATGGCCAGCTCAGGCGTCATGCCCATGTAAACGGCTACGCGGTCGCCCTTGCCGATGCCGAGGGACAGGAGCGCGTTGGCGAACTTCTGCACTTCTTTATGTAATTCCGCGTAGGTCAGGCGGCGAATTTCGCCCGGCTCGCCCTCCCAGATGATGGCCGTCTTTTGCGCGCGCTCGCCCAGTGCGTGACGGTCGACGCAGTTGTAGCTGAGATTCAGCTTGCCGCCTGCGAACCACTTCGCCCAGGGCAGGTCCCAGTCCAGCACCTTGTCCCACTTCTTGAACCAGTGCAGATCTTCCGCCACCCCGGCCCAGAACTTCTCGGGATCCTCGATCGATTCCTTGTACATGGCCTCGTACTGCTCCAGGCTCTTGATCTGCGCCGCTCGAGCGAACTCCGGCGGCGGCGGAAAGACGCGGTATTCGCGCAGCGTGGAGTCGATATCGAGATTGGCGGCGGTGGGCACGGGGACGGAAGACATGGAGGAACCCTCTTGAAAATCGATGGATGGGAAGATGTTGGCCGGCCGGCTTATGGCTCTCGTCCGAAAAGGCCTTATCGGAGACACTCTATCGGGCGGGAGGCACGATGGGCAAGGGGTGAAGACGGGGATCAGGGATCAGGGATCAGTTTCCTTGCGGGGTTGTGGGGCGTGCTTTCTCAGGTCTCGGAATCGAGGCCCCTCGATTCCGCCAGGGACGGGCTCTCGGGCGATAGCCGGCGTCAGAGGTTGATTTGCCTGTTTATTTTGAAACGGCTGGAACGCCGGGGAGAGATCTGACGTATTCTTGCCTGGGTTGAAAGGAGAACGATGAAAGTCCACTTCATTTCCAGGCTCGCCATCATTGCTCTAGCTGGATTGGCTCTGCTGCCGCTTGGCCGGGCGCAATCGCCGCTCGCCGGAGACTGGCAGGGAACCCTCAACGCCGGGGGAGTGAAGCTTCGGCTTGCCCTGCATTTTACAGCCGCCAAGGATGGAACCGTCACCGCCACGCTCGACAGCCTCGATCAGGGCGCGATTGGCATTCCAGTCTCTTCAGTCGATTTGAGAGGGACCCAGCTCACCCTCGGCATTCCTGCGGTGAACGGGACCTACACCGGCACGGTAAACAAGGACGCAACCGAGATCGACGGTACCTGGTCGCAGGGCCAGCCGCTGGCGCTCAACTTCAAGCGCGCGCCTGCCGCACCGGCGCCGGCAGCGGCAAAGCCTGCGGCGCCGTCCGATATCGATGGCTCATGGAAGGGGATGCTGGATACCGGTTCAACGCAACTGCATATCGTCTTCAAAATCGTCAACACGGGGGACGGCTTGACGGCGCAGATGCAAAGCCCCGACCAAAACCAGGCGTGGATTACGGCATCTTCGGTGACCCGCAACGGAAGCGCGTTGACCATCACCCTGCAGGGGGTTGGAATCACGTACGAGGGCAAAATCAGCAAGGACCTGGCCTCGATCGACGGCACATTCACGCAAGGCTCAGCCAATATTCCGTTGCTGCTCAAGAAATGAAGAATCAGTCCGCGCGCCGCCGCGCGTAGTACGCTCGGCGTGCCTTACTCGATCACCACGTGCACGGTGAATTGCTCTTCGTCGGGGTCCGGTTTCTCCCAGGCGCGGACGTAATGGAGCAGGAGAACTCCGTCACCAGCGCGGCGGGGTTCAAACGTAAACACCTGGACGACGGGCCGGCCCACGCCGGGCGCCGCAGGCTCCGTCTGCGACTGGTGCACCAGCTTCATTAGCGGCGTCGATGCCTTATGGACGTACCACATGTAGCCGGTGGTGGGATTCGAATTCAGCCGGACTTCAAGTGTGTCGCCAACCTTCAGATGGACTTTGCTTCCCTTGTCCGCATCCGTGACAACTTTGGTCTCCGCTGTGGCCGATTTTGGGTAGAAGGCGGCGGCGAGCAGCGCAACCAACAGGAAATAGCGTGACGACTGAATCCAGCCAACCGATCGTACAGGCTGCATGGGAGTTTCCTTTCGCACAGTAGAATGCGCATTTTGTCTGTTCCGCTGTGCGTCCACGAAGATACATCCAACCGGTCGGGGCTGCAACTGGCGACGGCAATCATCGCTATAAGCTACGCAGGCCGCGTTACCACCGCAGCAGCGGCAGCAGGCTTGAGTAGTCGTCGGTCCAGAGGCGCAGGCCGGGCTTGAAGATGGGCGGTCTGGCGGCGGCAGCGACGGCGGGTTGCGCGAAGAACGCGGCGTTATCGCTGACCAGCACCCAGTAGGCGCTGAACTCGCCGCGGCTGTCGTTGGCCAGGCTCGAGACGCGCATTGCCTTCATGCCTGCGGACTGTGCGAGCAGGGCGATGGCCGGTTCCAGATCGACGTGCTGGTTCGAGACGTGGAAGGCCAGGATGCCGCCGGGCGCGAGATGGCGGCGATAGAGCGCGAGCGCTTCGCTGGTGAGCAGGTGCAGGGGAATGGCGTCACCGGAAAAGGCGTCGACGATCAGGACGTTGAAGTTCTGGGGACTCTCGCGTGCGAGCGAGGTGCGACCGTCGCCTTCGACGATCGAGACCTGAGCGCCTGACTCACGAATATAAGTGAAGACGTTGCGCGCGATGGGCGCGACCGCGGGGTTGATCTCGTAAAAGCGGATGCGGTCGCCGGGCTGGCCGTAAGCGGCGATGGTTCCCGCGCCAAGACCGATGACGCCGATGTTGCGCGGCTGACCGTAGCAGCAGGATCGCAGGGCGAGCCCCACGCCCGAGTCTTCGGCATAGTAGGTGGTGGGTATTCTTCTTTCGGCGTCTGTCCCGAAGATCTGCGTGCCGTGCTGGATGGAGCCGTTGGTGAGCGTGCGCAGCACCGCGCCGGAGAAGTTGAAGTTCTGCTTGACGCGCAGCGCGCCGTAAAAATTGCGCACCGCTACGGTGGTTCCGCGCTGGTAGGCGATGTTGAGCCAGATGGTGAGGACGAGCATGGAGGCAGTGGCAGCCGACCACAGCAGCCGCTGTTGCCAGCCGGTCCTCCACGTGGCGGCGAGGGCCAGCAGCGATGTGATCAAGAACGTAATAGCGAGATCGTAGTTGAACGAGAAGAGGATCGGGAATGCGATGCCGGCAAGGAACGATCCGAGCGCGCCGCCTGCGGCGAAGAGCAGATAAAAGACGGTGGATTCAGAGGGACGCTGCGGGCGCAGCGAGTAGGCCTCCGAGTGGCAGAAGAGGCAGGCGAAGAGGAGTTCGGCAAGAAAGAATCCGACGCCGATGCGCATGGGGACCGTATGGTCGACCTGCGCCAGCATGTAGGCCAGGCCGGCGAGCATCACTACCAGGAAGCGAACGATGATTCCGCGGGGCAGCAGACGGGGAAGCTCGAAGGCCAGGATGATGGTGATGAGGTAGACGCCGAGGGGCAGGATCCAGAGCAGCGGAATGGGCGCGATGTTGGCGGTGATGTAGCTGGTCACGGCGCTGAGCTGCATCGACGCGCCCAGGGGCAGCAGCAGCCAGAGCAGCTTGTGCTTGAAGGGCGTGGAGGGGAGCGTGGGTGCGGCGGGCGCTGGTTGCGCGGGTGCGGCGTTGCGCGTGCGCAGGACGATCGCGGCGGAGAGCGCTGCGAAGAGGGCGAATCCCGAGAGCCAGGCGACGCGCTGCGACCGCAGCGTGAAATTGGGTTCGATGAGCGTGGGGTAGGCGGCCAGCGCCAGCAGCGAGGCGAGATTCGAAAGCGCGAATAGCCGGTAGGGAATGCCCTGGCCCTCGATCTGCGACCACCACACCTGCAGCAGCGGGCTGGTGGCGCCGAGCGCGAGGAAGGGAAGGCCGATCCAGAGCGAGAGCGCGAAGAAGATGGTGGCGACGGGCTGCGAACTGCCGTTCGAGAGATCGAGGCCGCCGAGAGCCCAGTAGCCGGCAAGAGCAAGCGCGGCGGCGAGAACCCCGAGATGGAGAAGCCAGCGCGGATGGCGGCTGAGCCAGTGCGCGTAGGCGTAAGCCACCAGCAGAGCGGTCTGAAAGAAGACCAGACAGGTGATCCAGACGGCAGCCGAGCCGCCCAGGTAAGGAAGCAGTTGCTTGGCGGCCATCGGCTCAACCAGGAAAAGCAGGAACGAGGCGAGAAAGATGGCGCCGGCGAAAAGCAATCGGGTACGGGACACGAGCAACCCTCTGACCTCAAATTCGCGGGAAGAGCGATGCTATCACAGCGAGTCAGCAAGTCAGCGAGACGACTCTGCTGCCGATGCACAACGCCCCGCTAAAATGAGCAGGGCGTTGTGCGTTTGGATCCGAGTGGTGGCTATGACTTTTCCGCCGCCGACGCCATCTTGGCTTCGGCTTCTGAGATCACGCGGAGGGCCTCGTTGTAGGCCGCTTCGCTGTCGCCGGCTTCATTCCACAGCTTGTTGCCGCGGTCGAGCTGCTGGTTGGCGCGCGGCACGTCGATCTCTTCAGGCTTCAGAGCGTCGGAAGCAAGTATCGTGACGCGGTCGGGCAGCACCTCGACAAATCCCCAGCTCACGTTGTAGCGCGTGGAGTCGGGGCTCGACTGCTCGATGCCGGCGCCGGTATGGATGCGGACATCGCCCGCGCCCAGCTCGGCCATGAGCGGCGCGTGGCCGTAAAGCACCTCGAAGGCGCCGTTCCTCGCAGGCAGCTCCACCGCCATGGCGCTGTTCTCAAAGAGTGTGCGCTCGGGGGTAACCAGCCGTACGCGGAGTTGGTTTGATTCGTCAGCCATAATTTCCTTTCAGCGCTCAGTCATCATTGACCGGCATCATGCGCCTCCCGGGTCAGAGGCCGGCACGCCGGTGGTGGAGTAAATGACCGGATTCAGCGGGGAAGCGATTACGTCGCCGGCCTGCACGCCGGGACACCACCACTTGGTGTCATTCTCCTGGTTCTTGTTCCTGGCAGGCAAAAGACGCATGTTCTCGTCCATGTAGATGATGGTCATTACCTCGCGAGGCTTGCTGGTGGAGTTTGCTCCGGCGCGGTGAAAGGTCCATCCTGCATGAAAGCTCACATCACCAAAATCGAAGGCGCTTTCTTCCAGACGATAGGCGTGCAGCGCCTGCTTCAACGTCATCTCGCTCGCGTCGCTGATTTCGAGATCCCGCCCCAACTGGAACCGGTGGCTCTTTTCGCAGAAAGCCAGCGGACCCATTTCCAGCGGCACCTTCTGCAACGGCACCCATGCCGTCACCGTTTTCTCGCTCGAAACAGGCCAGTAGTACTGGTCGGCATGCCAGGGAGTGATTCCGCCGCCGGCTTCCTTGTACAGAGCCTGATCGTGATAGATGCGCACCCCGGTTGTGCCCATCAACTCGGTTGCAATGCGCGCCAGTCGCTTGCCAAAAACGAACTCCTTCACGGCATCGGATCTGGTCCACAGGTTCATGACCTGAAGAAAGGCTTTGCCGTAGGTATCCCGCTTTTCCATGGGTGCGACGTCCGCCGAGAGTTCCGCCACCCGGTCGCTGATGCTTTGGCGGTAATGTTCTAACAGCGCGGGCGAGAGCACCTGCCGCAGCTTGATGTAGCCGTTCTCTTCGTAGAAATCGATCTGTTCCTGGGAAAGGTGGAATGGCGCATCGAGTTCTCGAAGGATTTCGCTCCTCCCGGCTACATTGGCGCTCATCGCTCAACTCCTCGACTCAATCACAAAGCTGCCTGAAAGTCTCTCGTTCGACCGGCTCCTTTTCAAGATCCTTCCTACGCCGTGGTCTTCAGCTCTTCGGCTTTGGCCAACACGTCTTCAATGCCGCCCTGCATGTAAAAGGCCTGTTCGGGCACATCGTCATACTTGCCCTCGATGAGCTCCTTGAAGCTGCGCACCGTGTCGGCAATCTTTACGTACTTGCCGGGAATGCCGGTGAACTGCTCGGCCACGTGGAAGGGCTGCGACAGGAATTTTTGCACCTTGCGCGCGCGAGCCACGGTGAGCTTGTCGTCCTCAGAGAGTTCGTCGATGCCCAGGATGGCGATGATGTCCTGCAGATCCTTGTAGCGCTGCAAAATCCTTTTCACTCCCTGCGCAACGTCGTAGTGATCCTGGCCGACCACGCGCGCGGTAAGGATGCGCGAGGTTGAGGCCAGCGGATCGACGGCCGGGTAGATGCCGAGCTCAGAGAGCGGGCGGCTCAACACGGTGGTGGCGTCGAGGTGGGCAAAGGTGGTGGCCGGCGCGGGATCGGTGAGGTCGTCGGCGGGCACGTAAACGGCCTGCACCGATGTAACCGAACCCTTGCTGGTTGAGGTGATGCGCTCCTGCAGCTCGCCCATTTCAGTGGCCAGGTTGGGCTGGTAGCCCACCGCCGAGGGCATGCGGCCCAGCAGCGTTGAAACCTCTGAACCGGCCTGCGTAAAACGGAAGATGTTGTCGATGAACAGCAGCGTGTCGGCGCCCTCCACGTCGCGGAAGTACTCGGCGACGGTGAGCGCGCTCAAGGCCACGCGCAGGCGCGCTCCAGGCGGTTCGGTCATCTGGCCGTAGACCAACGCGCACTTCGAGTTGGCGAAGTCGCCGGGCTTGATGACGCCCGACTCGCTCATCTCCAGCCACAGGTCATTTCCTTCACGCGTCCGCTCGCCCACGCCGCCGAACACGCTGTAGCCGCCGTGGTTCTTGGCCACGTTGTTGATCAATTCCATGATGACGACGGTCTTGCCCACGCCCGCGCCGCCGAAGAGGCCGATCTTGCCGCCCTTCAAAAACGGCTGGATCAGGTCGATGACCTTGATGCCGGTCTCGAACATCTCCTCCCGCGTGGACTGCTCGTCGAAGAGCGGCGCGGGGCGGTGAATGGGCATGAACTGCGTTGCGCCGACGGGGCCGAGCTCGTCGACCGGCTCGCCGATCACGTTGAGCACCCGGCCCAGCGTCTCCTTGCCCACGGGCATGCGGATGGGGCCGCCGAGGTCGATGGCCTTCATGCCGCGGACCATGCCGTCGGTGGCTTCCATGGCTACCGTGCGCACGCGGCCCTCGCCCAGATGCTGCTGCACCTCGAGGATCACGTTGATGGGCGTAGGCACGGTGAAGCCGTCGTCGGTGACGCGCAGCGCCTGATAGATAGGCGGCATGGTTGCTTCTTCAAATTGAACGTCTACGGCCGGGCCGGAGACCTGAATTACTTTGCCGATGTTTTCTGCCATTTGTTTTGCCTCGGAGGCTAAAGCCCCGCAATTCTTATGAAGCGTTCTGCGGCACGACTAAAGCCGTGCCCTGATACAAACGCAATTTCCTTGGCACGGCTGAAGCCGCGCCCTTTCAAAACCCGACCACTGTCGCCCCTGCGGGGCTGAGGAGCGTTATCGAACTTCTTTCCCAGGACTGCGCTCCGCTTGTCCTGGGCTAACCTCTTGCGCTCCCTACGGGAGCTTGTCCAACGGGTTCGAATTCTGTGATTTCGGATTTCGATCCCGTTGCTCATCACAGCGCCGCCGCTCCGCTCACAATCTCAATAATCTCCTTGGTGATGGCCGCCTGGCGCACCCGGTTCATGTGCAGCGTCAGCGCGTCGATCATGTCGGAGGCGTTGTTGGTTGCCGAATCCATCGCCGTCATGCGGGCCGCTTGCTCGGCGGCTACCGATTCCGTCATGGCGTGGTAGAGCATGGCAAAGATGTACTGCGGAAGCAGTCCGGCGAAGAGTTCCTCGGCCGGCTGCTCGTAAATGTAGTCAACGTTGGCGGTGCCGAACTTCTTGGCTTCTTCCTCGGCCTCGTGCGTATCAGCCTCTTCGATCTCGATGCCCGCCGAGAGTGCTGCCTCGGCGGCGCGTTCTTTCTCTTCGGCCGTCGGCTCGGCGGCGCCGGTAATCTGCGGGGCGCCGATCTTGATGAGCGGCAGCAGCTTTTCAACCACCAGCCTTTGCTGGATCACCGACTTGAACTCGTTGTAGACGATGTAGGCGGCGTCGATTTCTTCGCTCACGTAGCGGGAGACGATGTTGTGCGCCACGTCCTCGACCCGCGAAGCTTCAAGATGAAGCAGGATGCCGGGATAATCGTCGCTGATTTCGACCTTGCCCCGGCGCGGGCCGCGCACCGTATGGGTCTGGCCGTTTTCGTCAGCCTGCTCGGTATAAACGGCCGCCGGATAGCGGCGGCGCATCTGGTCGCGTCCCTTCCGGCCCACGGCAGCGATATCGATTTCCTTATCGGGGTTGCCGTTGATGAACTGGTAGGCAACTTTGAGGATGTTGGCGTTGAAGGCGCCGGCAAAGCCCTTGTCGCCGGTCACCACGACGAGCAGTACGCGCTTCTCAGGACGCGTGAGAAAGAGCGGGTGGCAAAGGTTGCCCGTCTTCTCGTCGTAGAGATCGACGCGCCGGGTGAGCGACTCGAGCACGCTGGTAATCATTCTTGCGTAGGGGCGAGCCGAGAGTGCGCGCTCCTGGGCGCGGCGCAGCTTGGCCGCCGAGACCATTTTCATGGCCTTGGTGATCTGCCGCGTGTTCTTCACGCTGCGAATTCTGCGCCGGAGATCGAGTACGTTTGCCATTTTCTTCTCAGGGATCAGGGATCAGGGGTCAGGGATCAGAAAAACCGATCCCTCTAACCCTTAATTCTTGATCTTTTCCAAAATTCCAAAAATCATCTTTCCAACTTCGTGCGATAAACCTTCTGTTTCATCGAGAAGTTTCGGATTGCCTTTTCCCAGTGCACGAGCGATCTCGATTTGTGTTTGCAGCTCAAAGTTCGAACCTCGGGCCACGCCAAGGAACTGCCTTTACTCATTGGTGCCTAGCCGTCCGTGGCCTTCGGCGATATTGCTTGGTATCGAAACCGCCGCGCGCCTCATCTGGCTTGTCAGTCCGTAAGTCTCTTCTCGCGGAAAACCGTCCGTCAATCGATAGACCGAAACTGCCATCTGGATCGACCTTTGCCACACCGTCAAATCTCGGAATGACTGCACCATCGTACTGACCCCTGACCCCTGACCCCTGCCTTTACGCGGTCGCGGCTGCTGCCAGTTCCGCCTTGAAGTTCGCCGAGTACTCCTTCAATGCTGCGTGCAGGCGGCTGCGCAGATCGTCGTCGAGCGCCTTCTTTTTGGTCAGGTCTTCGAGGAGTGCGGTCTGCGCGTTCTCGAAATACCTGTACAGCCCATTTTCGAAGGCGCGAATGTCAGAGACCTGCAGATCGTCGAGGTAGCCCTGCGTGCCTGCGAAGAGAACCACCGTCTGCTGCTGCCAGGTGAGCGGCTGGAACTGCGGCTGCTTGAGCAACTCGGTGAGGCGCTGGCCGCGGTTAAGCTGCTTCTGGGTGAGCGGATCCAGGTCTGAGCCGAACTGCGCAAAGGCTGCCAGTTCGCGGTATTGCGCCAGGTCGAGCTTGAGCGTGGAACCCACCTGCTTGACGGCCTTGATTGCCGCCGAGAAGCCGACGCGCGATACCGAGAGGCCGACGTTCACGGCCGGACGGACGCCCGAGTTGAACAGGTCGGTCTCCAGGAAGATCTGTCCGTCGGTGATCGAAATGACGTTGGTGGGAATATAAGCCGAGACGTCGCCGGCCTGGGTTTCAATGACCGGAAGAGCCGTCAGTGAGCCGCCGCCGCGCTTGTTGCTGAGCTTTGCGGCGCGCTCGAGAAGACGCGAGTGCAGGTAGAAAACGTCGCCCGGATACGCCTCGCGGCCCGGCGGACGGCGGAGCAGCAGCGAAATCTCGCGGTAGGCCATGGCGTGCTTTGAGAGATCGTCGTACATCACCAGTGCGTGCTTGCCGTTGTCGCGGAAGTACTCGCCCATGGCGCAGGCCGCGTAGGGCGCCAGGTAAAGCATGGGCGCCGGTTCCGAGGCCGAGGCGGCAACCACGATGGTGTGGCCCATGGCGCCGGCTTCAGTGAGCGTTTGAACAACCTGCGCGATCGAGGAGCGCTTTTGTCCGATGGCGCAATAGATGCAGATCAGGTCGTTCTTGGCGTTGTTGATAATGGTGTCGAGCAGCACGGCGGTCTTGCCGGTCTGGCGGTCACCGATGATCAGCTCGCGCTGGCCGCGGCCGATCGGAATCATGGAGTCGATGGCCTTGAGACCCGTGGCCATGGGCTCGCGCACCGGCTGGCGGTCGATGATTCCGGGCGCCAGGCGCTCGACGGGAAGCGTTGCCGTGGCGGCGATGGGGCCCTTGTCGTCAATGGGCAGGCCGAGGGTGTTCACGACGCGCCCGATCATGGCTTCGCCCACCGGGACCGAAAGAATCTTGCCGGTGCGCTTGACCTCTTCGCCTTCTTTGAGCTCGGTGTACTCGCCCAGGACCACGCAGCCCACGGAATCTTCTTCAAGGCTCAGGGCCAGCCCGGCAATGCCGTGCGGAAAGCTCAGCAGCTCCCCGGCCATGACCTTGTCGAGGCCGTGCAGGCGGGCGATGCCGTCGCCGAGCGAAGTGATGGTGCCGACTTCGTCGACCTGGACCTTTGAGTCGTAGTTTGCGATCTGCTCCCGGAGGAGCTCGGTAATTTCGTCTGCCTTGATTTGAGCCATTCTGCTTTCCTCAGGGGTCGGAGATCAGGGTTCAGGGGTCAGTTTTGCCTGGTTCCAGCTTTTTCGCTTAACCATCGACCGCCGAACTCCATGATCCTCCCCATTTCCAAATTCCAGCATTGAACCAACTGCGTTTGTTGCCCGGGGTCAGCAGGTCTTTCTGATCCCTGACCCCTGATCCCTCGCGCCGGTCTCAGCCGGCCGTTAACGCTTCTTTCAACCTCTCCAGCCGTCCGCGGACGCTTCCGTCATAAACCGTGGACCCGATGCGCACCACCGCGCCGCCGATCATCTTGGGATCGAGCTTGAAGGTCGCATCGATTTTTGTGCCGGCCAGCCTGGCCACTTCGGCCACCAGTTCAGCGCGCTCCTGGGCACTCAGCTCGCGCGCGGTGGATATCTCCGCCGGCTTGATGCCCAGGTGCTCCTGCAGCAACTGCCGGTACGAGGTTGCAACCTCGGCCACATGACCGATGCGGTTGTTATCAATCAGCACAGCGATAAGGTTGCGCAGCTCTTTCCTGAGCCCCAGCTTCGCGTTCAGCTTGTCGAGAATCGCAACCTTCTGCAGGGCGGGAATTGCGGGATTCACAAAGAATGTGCGCAGCTCGTCGCTGCCATCCCAGGTGGCCAGAAAATCGGCGAACTGGCGGTCGATGGCGGCGGTGTCGAGCCTGGCGGCCGTAACCACCTCAAGAAAGGCCGTGGCGTAGCGGGAAACAAAGGCGGGCATTTAGTTCGATCCTCCTTTGCCAGGGCCGCTCGATGATACCTGCGAAATGAACTCGCCGATCAGAGCGCGATCGGTTTCCGGAGTAAGAACCAGTTGCTTTTCGGCGTGGGCGATGGCCAGATCGGCGGCAAAGGTGCGCAGCCCCCGGCGCGCCTGCGTTGCGGCGGCGGAAATCTCCTGCTCGGCGGCGGCCACGATGCGGGCGCTCTCCTCGGCCAGTGCGGCCTTGATGCGCTTTTCGTCTTCCAGGCTGTCCTGCTCCACCTGGGCGCGGAATCTGGCAATCTCCTCGTCGAGCCCGGCCAGCTTGGCCTCGACAGCGCTGAGCCGCGCCTTGGCGTCTTCAGTGGCCTCGCGCGACGTGCGCAGGTTCTGGCTCAGTGCCTCGTTGCGGTTGCGCAGCATGCGCGGCACAATTTTGGCCAGCGGAATCACGATGGCCAGGAAGATGATGAGAAAGTTGAGCCCCTCGAAGATCCTGGCCGTGGTTTCAACGCTCAGCCCCAGTTTTTTGCCGATTGCGGCGATCAGGGACGAGTGACGAAAGACGTCGAGCTCCTTCTGTTCATCGCTGGAGGCGGAGGATTCACCCTGCCCGGCCGAAGATGAGGCTGCGGGGGATGAGGCCGCGGGGGCCGAATCCTGGGCGTGAAGGCGATGCGGGACCGCCAGAACCGCCACGGCCAGAGCGGCCAAAAGGAACAACGGCAAAATTGTCGAAAAGAGGCGCGGCAGACGTGCGGAATTTCTCACCTGGACCCTCCGGCGGACGCAGGCAGTACGGCGCGAACGGCCTGAAGGGCAAGATCCCCAATCGTTGCTTCAATTGTGGCCCGGGCAATGGCGGCTTCCGCTTCAATCTCAGCTCGGGCGGCGCCTACGCGGCCGGAAGCGGACTGGCGGGCCGTCTCCAGGGCGGCTTCGCGCTCGACATTCCACTGCCGGATTCGCTGATCGCGGATCTTGTAGGCTTCGGCGCGGGCCAGGCGCAGCTTTTCAGCGTAGTCGGCGGTGCGCGTCTCGGCCAGCTCGATGGCCTTGCGGGCATCCTCCACGGCGCCTTCGGTGAGGGCGCGGCGTTTTTTGAGGGTTTCGGTCAGTGGTCCCTGCACCAGGATCTGGTAGGCCAGGACCAGCACGATAAAGAGCGCAGCCGTAGGGATGGCTCCGACCAGGAGAGCCCCGAGTTGTATGAGAATATCCATGTTTTAGGGGATTCGCTCCGGTGTTCGGCTCAACAGAATTAAACCGCCGAACACCTTTTTGTATCAGGCGCGAAACCCCCAAGTCAACGCGCGGAAGGGCGTTCATACCGCGTGCTGTGACTGCTGTCACGAGGCTGGAGATTTGTCCCAAAAAGAACTTGCTTTTGCTGAAAACAAGCCTAAACTAAACATACCACCTAGACCCGGTCCAGGGTCCAGCGGGCAGCCGGCTTAGGGAAGACCTTCCACTCCCGAGCAGGCCGCCCGCTTCTTACTTTCTGGGGCATTTTTGCGTCGTGGGCAGGTCCGGACCTTTTCCGGCAGGCCGGGGATTTATCCGGCAGGTCGGGAATTTATCCGGTAGGCCGGGGATTTATCCCCGGCATCCATGCGCCCCAAAATGCCGGGCCTTCAGGCCCTGAGGTATGCTTTTGTGCAGACCTCATGCACACTTACGCGTTGACCACGGCAACCTACGAGCGCCGTGCCCTGTTCACTCGAACGGCAAATGCCGAACTGCTGGTGAGCACGCTCTTTCATTATCGGGACGAAGGTCGTTATCTTCTGCATGGATTCGTTGTCATGCCGGAGCACATCCACGTTTTGCTTACTCCTGCGCAGGGCCAAACTATCGAACGATGCGCACAATGCATAAAAGGCGGCTTTTCGCACTCCGTGCGATCCCAGTTTGGGGGGCAAGTCTGGCAACCGGGGTTCCATGAGCATCGCGTTCGTGATGCAGCCGATTTCGCAAGTCAATTGGCCTATATCGCCACGAATCCGCAGAAACGGGGATTGCTGGACCACACTTTTGTGCACACAAGGTTCCCGTCCCGGATCGACCCCGCGCCGGTGTATTTGCGAAGCAGCAGTCGCCATGATGCCTCGGATACCTCAGGGCCTAAAGGCCTTATTCATGAGAGCGGCTCTGGGTGCCGGGGATAAATCCCCGGCCTACCAGCTGAGAGCTGAGAGCCGCTGTTACGGCTTGGCCGCCGCTGCCGTCAGCAGCCCTTTGCCCCGCAGCCAGTTCTCGAGCAGCGCCGGCCACTGGTCGAGGGACGGGTCGCCCTTGCCCAGCCCCGAGCCGTGTTCGCCGTGGGCGAAGACGTGGAGTTCGGACGGAACGCCCGCCTTGACCAGCGCGTCGTAGTAGCGCAGCGACTGTTCGACGGGGACGGTCTGGTCGTCGAAGGTGTGGTAGATGAAGGTGGGCGGCGTGTCCTTGCCGACGTGCAGGTCGGGCGAATAGTCCTGGGTGAGCTGGGCGCACTGATCCATCAGCTTGAACATCTGGCAGTAGTTCAGGTGCGAAGTGTCGGCAGAGATGGCGCCGAGCCAGGGGTAGCCGAGGACAACGAAGTCGGGGCGGCTGGAGACGCGGGAGACGGCGTCTTCGGCTTCGGGATCGCCGGGAACAGGTTCGGTTGAAGCGAGAGCGGCCAGGTGACCGCCGGCCGAGAAGCCGATGATGACAATGCGGTCGGGCGCAATGTGATAGTCGGCGGCGCGGGCGCGCACGGTCTGGATGGCCCGGCGGGCGTCGAGCAGCGGAACCGGCATGACGTATCCGTGCGAGGTGAGACGGTAGCTGACGATGAAGGCGGTGAATCCGCGGGCTGTGAACCAGTCGGCCACTTCGCGGCCCTCGAGATCGGCGGCGAGGCCGGCGTAGCCTCCGCCCGGGAAGATGACAATAGCCGAGCCGTTTGCGGCGCCCTGGCGCGGCGGAAAGACGGTGATGGCGGGGATGTCGAAGCAGGTTGTTCCGGTGGCCTGCGGCGCGGGTCCCGGCCACAGGCGCACGGTCTGGATGCCGAGGAAGTCATTGTTCGTGCCGGGGACGGCGCACGAGGTGGTTTGGGCAAAGCCGGGAGCGGCGGCGAGGACGATGGCGAATAAAAGCAGGGCGCGGCTGTTCATCGGGATCTCCTCAAGGAGAGTTCGGGAGGATTATAGCGGTCAGGGGTCAGGGGTCAGGTGTCAGGGGTCAGGGAACAGGGAAACAGTTGAACAGCGAAGCAGTGACAGCTTCGCTAGCTGAAAGACACCCCGAGTCGGAACCAAGAGCTGAGAGCTGAAAGCTAGAGGCTAGAGGCTAGAAGCTAGAAGCTAGAAGCAGACCCCTGACCCCTGATCCCTGTTTCTTACAGCCACACCAAGCGGTGCCCGGGGCATGGATTGCCGGCATGAGCCACAAGCGTCTCGGCCAGCTCGACGCCGTAGCGGGCAAAGTAGTACGCTGCGCCGTGGACGCGTTCCTGCATCACGCCACCGGGCATGACGGCCTGGATGACGGTTTCAGCGTGGCGGGTGAGCGAGGCCTCGCGCTGGAGTTCGAAATTGGCGGCCAGTTCGCGCAGGCGGTTCATCTGGTAGCGCATCTTGCTGGCCGAGGTCTCGGCACTGCGGCCCAGGCCCTCGTCCTGCGCGCGCATCCAGTCAAGCAGGGTGGTCAGCTCGGCGTCGAGTGCGTTGCCGGCGGCGGCCAGCTTCTTCTTTGTCTCGATAGGCATGGCGCGAGCTGCCAGCCGCTTGGCGAGCGATGCCGTGTCCTCGTGGAAGAGCTGGTCGAGGGTCAGTTCGTGGCGGCGGAGCAGCTCTCCCACGGCAGGCACAATCAAAGTGCCCGAGAAGCGCGCCAGGGGCGGCGTCTGGCGCCCGAGAATGCGATCGAAGAGCACCGCGGACTGCGCGAGGTAGGCGATCTCTGCGGGTCCGCCTACCTGGGCGGAGCTGCCGAAAATGAAGTCCTGAAATACGGGCCGCAGCAGCGCCGAGGGCGAGATGCGCTCGGGCGCCGAGTTCAGGATTCCCACCAGCTCATCGGCCGAGAAGAAAAGGCGGCCGGCTTGCCATAGGCCGCCGGGCTCGGCAGCTGTGGGCGGAGTGCGTCTGAGGGCCAGGCGCGCGCCGCTGGCCTCGTCGATGATGAAGAGCAGGCTCGACTGCGGTGTGACGGCGACCTGGGCGTGATAGCCGGCGGCCTCGAGGGCCCGGTTGCGTTCGAGAAGCGCCGCGTGCAGCTCGTCGGCCAGCTCGATGCCGGCGCGAAGGACCGGTGCGCCGAGTCGATGGAATTCGCGGCTCGAGGCGTCGACGATGAGCAGGCCCTGGGCGGCGAAGATCTTCGCATAGAAATCGGCGAAGGCCTGGGCGAAGGTGCGGCCGGGCCGGTAAGCCGTTGCCAGGGCCTCCATGGCGTCGGAAAAGCCGAGCAGTTCCCAGGCGCGATCGATGAGCGGAGTGATGGAGTCGTCGATAACCACGCTGCCCACGGGCACGGGCGCAGCCGGTGCCGAGGAATAAACCAGCCTCTCCATTGAGCGGCGCGCGGGAAAGGTGACGTGGTTGATCTCGGCGAAGTCGTGGTCCTCGGTGGCCAGCCAGAAGATGGCGGCGTGAGGCTGGCCGGCGGTTGAGGCCGTGCGTGCGCGGGCCAGGGCGGTTGCGGCCTTGAAGGGGGTAAAGAGCGGTCCGCCGAAGAGCGTGACCTGCTGGCCGGTGAGGACCGTGCCGGCGCCGTTGGCCAGGGCCTCAAGGGCGGGCGCTGCGGAGGGCGTCGGGTTTTGCAGCGCCAGGAGCGAAACGAGCTCCGGCCAGTGGGTGGGGGTGGGCGGGCGGTGCGCGAACCAGCTCTCGCCGGAGGGAAGAAACTGGGGGACGGCGGAGGCGCAGAAATCGGCATAGAGCCGGCTGATGCCGGGTGTCACGGTGACGGGAAAACAGTCTGCGGTGCTCACTGGCTTGCTGGCCTGCCCTCGGGGAAGATGATTCGCGCGGTGGATCGGTTTATCGCTGACTTAAGGATGCCACGCGGGGCCGGTTTGATTCAGGTCCCGCCGAAACAGAATCGGGCATGAGCGCCTTTTCGTATACTCTTTTTGCGTCAGTGATTATTTGCGAGGTTACGATGGCGAAGAAAGAAAAGGCGAAGGCGGCGAAGGCCAAACCACAGAAGAAGGCAAAGAAGGGCGCAAAGCCAGTAGTTGTGGAGCGGGCCACGGTGGTCAGCTCTGAAGTTGTTTACACGGGGCCGCTCTTCCGCGTGCTGCACGACAAGATTGTCGAGCCGGGCGGATTCGAGAACGAGCGCGATGTGATCCGCCACAACGGAAGCGTGGTGATTCTGGCCCTCGACAACCTGAAGAGCAAGAAGAACCCGTGGGTGGTGATGGAACGGCAGTACCGGCATGCGGCCAATCAGTTCCTCTGGGAGCTGCCGGCGGGCAAATTGGAGCCCGGCGAGGATGCGCTGGAGGGCGCTAAACGGGAGTTGACCGAAGAGACCGGCTACCGGGCCAAAAAGTGGAAGCCGCTGCTGGAGTATTACGCGAGCCCTGGGTTTCTGGGCGAGTCGATGAAGGTCTTCCTGGCCGAGGGGCTTGAGGCGGGCGACGCTGCGCCCGAAGAGGACGAGAAGATCGAGCTGAGGCTGGTAAAGCTCTCAGAAGTGCTTGAAATGATTGAAAAAGGAGCGATTCTGGACGGCAAGACGCTCTCCAGCGTGCTGTTTTACGACCGGCTGCGGCAGAAGAAAGGGAAGAAATAAAGTCCCCCGGAGGCGGGAGGTTTGACCCGGAGAAAGACCAAGGCCGGTTACCTGCGATGTAGCAGAACTCAACCGTTTTGCCTTGCCCTGTATCACGATGTGAAATCTGTTTTATGTCGGTTAATCAACCTTTCGCGAATTATTATCGTCTTAGCTATTGTCGGCGCGAACTACCCCTCGCACGACGAAAATCCCCGAAAGATCCCCAAAGGAAGGCAGGAATTTGTGGCTCAGTACAAAGGGAAAGTGAAGTGGTTTAACAACGCCAAGGGCTACGGATTCATCGGACGCGAAGACGGGCCAGATGTATTCGTTCACTACTCCGCGATTCAATTGGACGGATACAAGACGCTGAAGGAAGGCGATGAAGTCGAGTTCGATATCGTAGAGGGCCAGAAGGGACCGCAGGCTGATTCTGTGGTTCGCTTCAGAGACACTGCCCACAACGCAGCTTAGGGTGCGTTTGACCTTCGGACGTTTCCGTACGGCCGCCTCCCGGCGGCGATTCGTGGAGTTGCGCCCGAACGCAGGAATCCCATCACAAAAAGGGGCAACAGCGAAGTTTCACAACACGGGCCAGGTGCGCCCGGAGGCGTGCGCTCAATCGCACCTTCGCGAGTTGTTGCGCGTCGAAGCGGGGCTCCGGTAGCATCTGCGGCGCAGATGACCGATACTGCGGCTGGAGGCTTACCCCAATGAGCGAGCGCGCGGCGGGTGTTGTGGACAACCGGGTGATTGCCCGGCTGCTGGGCGAGACGGCCGACCTGATGGAGATCGACGGGGCCGACAGCTTCAGAATCCGCAGCTACCGGCGCGCCGCCGAGGCCGCCGAGCAAACTACGGTTGACCTGGTTGACGCCGCCAAAGAGACCGCGCGGCTGCTTGAGATTCCCGGCATCGGCAAGAGCATGGCCGCGCACATCCAGCAGATTGTCGCCACCGGGAGCCTGGAGCTGCGCGATGAACTTCTCAAAAAATATGGCGCCGGGATTCTGGAACTCTTGAAGCTGCCCGGAATGGGGCCGAAGACGGTGGCTCTCTTCTGGGATGCGGCGCAGATCGGAAGCATCGATCAGCTTGCCGGGGCGATTGAGGCGGGGCGGCTGGCCGATCTTCCGCGCATGGGAGTGAAACAGCTTGAGAAGCTGCGCAAGGGGATCGAGGACTACCGCAGGTCGGCGGGGCGGTTCCGGATCGACATTGCCGATGAAGAGGCGAAGAAAATCGCGGGCTACCTGATGAAGTTCAAGGGCTTCGAGCGGGTGACGCCGGCCGGATCGCTGCGGCGCGGACGCGAGACGGAGGGCGACCTGGATTTGTTGGTCACGGGACCTGCCTGCGCGCCGGAGCACACTGCGGCAGCGGTTGAGTACGTGTCGGCGTATCCCGGTATTCACGACATCATCGCCAAGGGCGAAAACAAGGTGAGCTTCAACCTGGAGCAGGGGTTGCAGGTGGATGTGCGGCTGCTGCCGACGGCCAGCTACGGCGCGGCGCTGCAGTATTTCACCGGGTCGAAGGGACATAACGTAACCCTGCGGCAGCGGGCGCTGAAGATGGGTTACACGTTGAGCGAGTGGGCGCTGGCGCGGCTGGACGACGGTGCGCCGGTGGCGGCGGCAAGCGAGGAGGAGATCTACGCGGCGCTGGGGATGGACTGCATGCCCGCGGAGATGCGTGAGAACCTGGGCGAGATTGAGCTTGCGGCGCGGCACGAACTGCCCCAGTTGGTCGAGAAGGCCGATATCCGCGGCGACCTGCACATGCATACCACCGCGAGCGATGGAAGGAACTCTATTCGCGAGATGGCCGAGGCGGCGATTGCTGCAGAGTACAAGTACATCGCCATCACCGATCACTCGAAAACTCTGGCGATGACCAACGGGCTCGACGAGAAGCGGGCGCTCGAGCATATCAAGCGGATTCGCGAGGTGGATCGGGAGATGGAGGGGCGCATCCGCGTCTTCACGGGCATCGAGGTTGACATTCTGGCCGACGGCGCGCTGGACCTCGCCGACGAGGTGCTCGCCGCAATGGAGATCGTGATTGCCAGCGTGCACACGCGCTTTGAACAGAGCCGGGAGGAGATGACGGAGCGGGTGCTGCGGGCGATCGAAAACCCGTACGTGAGGATTCTGGGACACCCGACGGGCAGGCTGCTGCTGCGGCGCGAGCCGTTTGAAATCGATATTGCCGCGGTGCTCAAGCGGGGGGCCGAGCTGGGCGTGGCGATGGAGCATAATGCTGCTCCTGAGCGGCTCGATTTGAACGACCGGAACCTGCGCATGGCAAGGGAAATAGGATGCGCGATCGTGATGTCGTCTGATTCGCACGACGCGCGCAACCTGGGCAAGATGGATTACGGGGTCAGGCAATTGCGGCGGGCGTGGCTCACCGCGGAAGACGTGCTGAATACGCGGGATGCAGAGGAATTCCTGGCCGGGCTACGCAAGCGGCCATGATCGAATGGAGTTATGATGTGAGCGCGAGCAGTCTCGAAATCTGTGCTTAGGCTGTCGCTCGAATCGCTCGCTGGGCGTCGCAACGGGGAGCAGGCCGATGGGAACCGCATGGCAGGCTGAAACGGGGTTGATCGAATGCCGATGGTCCCCGGCGCTCGAACCCCGCAACGATAAACCGCTTTGGCTCCAGGAGCTTTCGGCCATGGAATCCCGCCAGGGGTTTTCCCCTCCGCTGCCGAATTTCGCCGCGCACAGTCCATTCGGTTCAGGCGAGTGGTTTGTTCCTTGGAGCGCCCGCTGGCGCGTGCCGCGTCCTTGAGCGCCGGGAGACTCCTTACCATGTGTCGTTATCGGTGGCCCGAAAGCTCTGCCGTACCGTTTCGGGTGCAATCTTCCCAGTTTCCCGCCCATCCTTCAAATTTCGTAGATTCTTCCGCTCCATTAGCGATAAGATGAGGTCGCGATGAGCTTACTGCAGCAGGATCAAACTGAACTGGACGACGCCGCGAAGGGCGAAGAGCTGACCAAGGGCACCAGCAACCTGGGTAAAGCCGTGATAATCTCAACCATCGCGCTGTCGATTGCAGCCTTCGTGTACATCTACGCCGGCGAAAAGCCGCCCATGGCATCAGGCGAGATTCTCAGCATGTGGGCGCACCCCATTCACACTGAGACTTCGGGATTCGACGCCAACGGCGCGCCCATGGCCAAGGAGAGCTTTGACCAGGTGTTCGTGTTCACCCAGGTCAGGCTGCACAACCAGAGCAACGTTCCGCTGTTTCTGGAGAACGTGCTTACCAACATGACCGAGCAGGACAAGGTCCATGTCGATTCGAGCTATGCCGCCAACAAGTCGGACTACGACCGGATCTGGGTGGCTTACCCCAATCTGCAGATACCGCATGGGCCGGCGCTGTCGCCGCTCGATACCGAGCTCCAGCCCGGGCAGACGGTTGAGGGAACGGTGGTCTCGGCTTACCAGATGACCAAACAGGTGTGGGACGCGCGCTCGGGGCTGGACGTGACCTTTGTCTTCAGGTACCAGCCTAAGCTCGTGCTCACGCCCCACGTGCCGGTTATTGACCGTTAGGCGGCGCGGTCGGCGGAACGGGCGCTGACTTCGGCGTGGTCAGATAGCCCGAGACCTGATTCTTGGAGCTGATGGCGTTCACCACCACCTCAAAGAGCAGCGGTTCCTTGCCGCTGTAGAACTGCAGCGGCTCGTCGAGACCGCGATCCTTCTTCTGCACAGCCTTGTCGTCGGAGTAGACCACCAGGGTGAAGGTGTTCTTCTTGGTGTCGACCTTCTTTAGCTCCAGGCTGACCGTGCCTACGGGCTTCCTGGCGCCTTTAACGATGGTGAACTCATAGTAGTTGCGGTCGCCCTTGTGCTCCAGCAGGACCAGCTCATCGTGATTGCGGGCGATCACGCTGTTGGTGTTGCTCAGGTCTCCGCGGATGGACTGGAGCTGGCTGATGGTGCTGGCCAGATCGCTCTGCGTGTGGCTGAGATCGGTTTTTACGCCGCCCACGTCGGACTTCACGTTGGAAACCTCGCTGGAAACGGCGCTGACCTGCTGGGAGGTCTGCTGCTGGGCGGTCTGCAGGCCCTGCAGGCGCTGGCTTTCGGCTTGTTCGCGGCGCATGAATTCCTGGGCCCGCTCGTCAAGCTGCTTTTGCGTGAGGCCCAGCGACTTGCCCAGCTCGTCGGTGGCCACCCGCAGACGGGCGTCGGTCTCGCGAAGCTCGGCGGCCAGCTTTACGTTTTCCTGCTTGGCGTCTGCCAGCTCCTGCTGCTGGGTAGCCAGGCGGCTGCCCAGGGCGTAGCACCAGATGAGGCCGCCAATGGCAGCCAAAAGCGCGACGGCCAGTACAGCCAAAAGCGCACCTGAGTAAGTCCGGGGAGTATCTTCGATTTCGCTCATTGCATGCCTTTCATTTCCTGACGGGCGGCGAACCTGGCCCCTGCCAGGGAGTATCCGTCAACGTAATATTTAGACGCTCCTGCGAGAAGAAAAATTCTCGTCGCCGACCGGAACTTGCCGCAAATCTGTGGCGGCAATCACCTGGCCTGCGTCCGGCGTCCGCTCCGGATCGTCCCGCTTAAAGGCCTCCGGGGAAAGAACAGAATACCGGACCACCCCTCTGAGTGCGTAAGGGAGTGATAAGGACCACGGCAGGCGCGAGCCGGAAAAGTCCGAAGCGGCCAGCCTTTCGTGACAAGCGGCGAACGGCTCGGTTATAAACATCTTTACTGCGCTTTTTGTTCCAGGCCAGTACACACGCCGTTTTTGAGGGTTGTGAAGCCGGATTTGGATCGCGCCAGGACACTCGCCCATTTTGAAGCTTCGGAAGATGGCGAGCCGGTCAGTCCCAGCAAAGCGCATCCAGCGGGCCGGGATCCAGTGGAGCGAAATCCAGCGGACCGGGCGCTTCAGCGGCGTTAAAGTCTAAGTGTCGAATCAAGTGACACCGATCACAAAGCGTTGATTGTGAACCACACGAAACTAACGAAAACTCATACTGCAGGAAGAGGGAGAATCGAGGGCTATGTCGACCGTTGTAGCTGGAAAGGGCCTGGAGGGAATTGTCGCAGCCAACTCTGGAATCTGTTGGATTGACGGAGAGGCGGGAGTACTTTCTTACCGGGGAATCGACATCCACGAACTAGCCGAGCACTCGACCTTCGAGGAGACTACGTTTCTGCTCTGGAACGGATTCCTGCCCAACGAGCTGGCGCTGCGCGAGTTCAGCGCGCAACTGGCCCTGGCCCGCGTCCTCGACCAGCGGATGATCGACATGCTGCGCAGCTTCCCCACCTCGGCCACGCCGATGGAGGTGCTGCGAACCTGCGTGTCGGCGTTGAGCTTTTACGACGCCGACGAAAAGGACAACTCGCACGACGCCAATGTGCGCAAGGCGTACAACCTGACCGCTCAGATTGCCATGATCGTGGCGATTTACGATCGCATCCGCAAGGGCAAGGAGATTGTTCCCCCCGACCGCTCGCTCAGCCATGCCGGCAACTTTTTGTGGATGCTGAATGGCGAAATGCCCTCGGAGACCGCGACCAAAACCCTCGATGTCGCCCTCGTACTTCACGCCGACCACGAACTGAACGCCTCAACCTTTGCCGCCCGCGTCATTGCCGCAACCCTCTCCGACATCCATTCAGCCATCACCGGCGCCATCGGCGCTTTGAAGGGGCCGCTGCACGGCGGCGCCAATGAAGGCGTGATGCGGCTGCTGCTGAAGATCGACAAGGAAGGCGCCGACCCCGTGGAATACGTGAAGAACATGCTGGCCGCCAAGCAGAAGATCTCCGGCTTCGGGCATCGCGTTTACAAGACCGAGGACCCGCGCGCTACTCACCTGCGCAAGATGAGCGAGCAACTGGGAAAGGACTCCGGTCAGCCGAAGTGGTTCGAGATGTCGCGCGCCATCGAACTCTACATCAACGCTGACAAGCGGCTGAACGCCAACGTGGATTTCTATTCCGCTTCAACCTACGCCACGCTGGGCATCGACATCGATCTCTACACGCCCATCTTCGCGATAAGCCGCATCTCCGGCTGGGCCGCGCACGTAATCGAGCAACTCGACGACAACCGGCTGATCAGGCCGCGTGCCGAGTACATCGGGCCGGCGTATCCGTCGCCGTGGATTCCGATGGCCGAGCGGCCGTAAGCAGGGCGTTGATCGGGACCATCGCGGCAATATCTACAAAGTTGTGATTTAGCGTCTCGCCTTCCACACCACATAAAGTCCCCAGGCTGCCAGGGTGCAGCCATCGCGGATGGTGCCGTCGAGCATCATCTGTTCGAACTCCTCGATCGTGAATGAGCGGGGAACCAGGTCCACCTCTTCTGCATCGCGCTCGCCGGGCGCGGGCGTAAGCCCGGTAGCGAGGTAGACGTGCTGCTTTTGCCGGGTGAAGCCGTACGCGATCCAGTTCATGCCGAGGCAGGTCATCTGGGCGGCATCGAGGCCGATCTCTTCGCGCAACTCGCCGCGGGCCAGCTCTTCGGGGCTGTCGATCTCCATCTCCCAGCCGCCCTGGGGCAACTCGAGCGCGCGCTCGCCAATCGTGTAGCGGAACTGTTCCACCAGCCAGACCCGGCCGTTGTCGATGGGGATGATGATGGCCGAGTCGTCCTTCTCCACCACACCGTAGATACCGTGCGTTCCGTTCGAGCGCAGGATCTGATCTTCGCGCAGGCGCATCCAGTGGTTGCGGTAAACCTCGCGCGAACTGAGCTTGGTGATGGCGGGAACTACTGGGCCTTCGCCGGATTTCATCGACGCCTCCTGGCGGGCTCATGGCGGCACGCCGCGACAGATGGAACTCTACAGGATACCCGCCGTTCGAAGAAAGCGCGATGAAACGGGCAGCGGGGCAGGAGTGGCAACAGCGAGAAGACTCAGCTCGGCGCATCCCGTCGGTTCGCGCGAAACCTTCTCAAGCGCCCGATCAGCGACGCCGGGCCGCTGACGGAAAGCCGCACCAGATTGCCTTCGTACTCGCGTGCGTGCACGATCATGCCGGCGTCGACGGCGGCGAGCACAGCGCCCTCGTGCTGCGGCACGCGCAGTTCGGCTTCAACGATGGGGTCGGACTTGAGAGCCTCGTCGATAGCGCGCAGCAGCGCCTCAGCGCCTTCGCCGGTCAGCGCCGAGAGTGCTACCGCTCCTTCACCCTTTGGACGAGATTCGTTACGGGCGATGAACGCTTGCCGGTCAGCGTCGCCGAGCAGGTCAATCTTGTTCAGCACTTCGATGCGCGGCTTGGAGAGAACTTCGAGCTCGCCGAGGACCGTCTCCACCTGGGCCTTTTGTTCTTCACCGTAGGTTGAGGAGGCATCGCGGATGTGGAGGAGGACTTCGGCCTGGCCCACTTCTTCAAGCGTGGCGCGAAAGCTGGTGACCAGTGTGTGGGGCAGGTTGCGGATGAAGCCGACCGTGTCGGAGAGCAGGACCTTGCGGCGGCTGGGCAGCTCGATGGCCCGCAGCTTTGGGTCGAGCGTAGCGAACATGCGCGACGACGAGAGCACCTGGGCGCCGGTGAGCGTGTTGAAGAGCGTGCTTTTGCCGGCGTTGGTGTAGCCCACCAGGGCGACGGTGGGGACGGGCACCGCCTCGCGTCTTTGCCGCTGCTGCCTGCGCACCCTCCGCACTGCATCAAGGTCGAGCTTCAACTGATCGATTCGCCTCTGAATCCTCCGCCGGTCGGTTTCGAGCTGGGTTTCGCCGGGTCCGCGGGTGCCGATGCCGCCGCCCAATTGCGACATGGATTTACCGCGGCCGGCCAGCCGGGGCAGCAGGTACTGGAGCTGCGCCAGCTCGACCTGCAACTGCCCCTCGCGGGTGCGGGCGTGGCGGGCAAAGATGTCGAGGATAAGCTGGGTGCGGTCGAGAACCCGGCAGGGAAGCAGCCCCTCGAGGTTGCGGAGCTGGGTGGGCGAAAGATCGTGGTCGAACAGGACCAGATCGGCATTCTCCGATGCGGCGATGCCGGCGATCTCTTCCACTTTGCCTGAGCCGATCAGCGTTGCGGGATCGGGATGCGGACGCCGCTGCAGAACTTCAGCGGCCACGTAACCGCCCGCGCTCAGGACCAGCTCCCGAAACTCGACCAGAGACTCTTCGGCGTCGAGACCCGTTCCCGGAGTGAGGGGCGCGCGGGAGGTGGAGGGAGAATTGAGGCGCGATGGCGCCGAAGACACTGCGCCTCTGCGGTTGGCGCCGGCGTCTGTGTTATCGAGTGCGGATTGCACGGGATTTCGAGAATCAGCCGCAACGGTTCTGATGCGGCCGATTTCAACTTCGACCAGAACCGCTCGCTCAAGCCGGCCACCGGGGGAGCGGCGGTCGAACTCAGCCGGCTGCGAGCGCGGTCTGCCGCGGCCCGAGTGACGGGAGGCCGCAACCGGTTTTGCGGCGGCGCCTGAATTTTGGTCCCCGCCTGGCAATCGAGGATGCTCCCCGCAGCTTAGTGCTGTTCCGCGGTTTGAGGTGTAGGCTGCGACGGGACTGCGGTGGGTCCCAGACCGGTTGTGACGGTTGCGGGGCGATGTTCAGTGTGCATCACGCTGCGGTTGCTGACTACGGTTGAGATAGCGTGCTTGAAAATCAACTGTTCCTGGCTGTTGTTCTCAAGAAGCACGGAATACTTGTCGAAGGACCTGATTTTGCCGGTTAGCTTGACGCCGCTGACCAGATAAATGGTGATGGGGGTTTTGTCCTTACGCACCGTGTTCAGAAATGTATCTTGAATGTTTTGTGCCGGCTTGTTCTCCATGTGCCGATCTCCTGCTTTCCTGAAGGTTTTGACTTCAAAGATTCTCTTTCGTGACAATTAAAATCCGCGAGGATGGAACCGGAAATCCCGGGGCCATTAGCCCCCGCAATGTGTCAACAATATAAGGGTTTGCTGTCCATTTCAACTCCCGGGGCATAAATAGAGACGGTTCTGGCGGCGAAACCGCTCCTTCTTTATGTGATATTTACGGCATTTAAAGGGGTTGCGTCCGGCCCCGGAGAAGGGCGGGAATGTGCGCCGGCTCCCTTCCGATTCATAACACGGTTGTTAAAATGAGGGGGTGCAACCCGCTGTCAGCTCGCCCCGCCCCTCCTCCGCGCAGGTTTTCCAGCCTGTCCCCATGCTCGATCTGAAACGGCAGTACGAGCCGCTGCACCAGGAGCTTCTGGCGGCGATTGATCGGGTGCTGACGACCCAGCAGTTTACGCTGGGCCCGGCGGTTGCGGCGTTTGAGCGCGATGGCGCGGCGCAACTGGGCGTGGCGCATGGCGTCGGGTGCTCGTCGGGGACGGATGCGCTGTGGCTGGCCCTGGCGTCCGCAGAGGTCGGGCCGGGCCAGGCGGTGGTAACCACCCCATTCAGCTTTTTTGCCTCGGTAAGCGCGATTCTGCGCACGGGCGCGAAGGCGCTGCTGGCCGATATCGACCCCGTGACGTTCAACCTGGACGCGGCAGCCGTGGAGAGGGTGCTGGACTCTGAGGCCGGCGCCGGGGTGAAGTCAATTTTGCCGGTGCATCTCTACGGCCAATGCTGCAACTGGGATTTTTTTGCTCGTCTTGGACGAGAGCGGCGGTCGACCCTGATTGAAGACGCGGCGCAAGCGTGGGGCGCCGAGTGGAAAGGCACGAAGGCCGGCGCGCTGGGCGATCTGGCGGCCTTCAGTTTTTATGCCACCAAGAACCTGAGCGCGGCGGGCGAAGCGGGCATGGTGACCACCAATTCCGATGCCCTGGCCGAGCGGGCAAGGATGCTGCGGTCGCACGGAATGCGCCGCCGCTACTATCACGACGAGATCGGCTGGAACGCGAGGATGGACGGCTTCCAGGGTGCAGTGCTCGGGGTGAAGCTGAAGTACGTTGAGGGCTGGAACGAGGCCCGGCGCGCGGCTGCGGCGCGCTACCACGAGCTGTTCGCGAAGGCCGGGCTCGCCGAGAGTGGACCCTACCCTGTGCACGGGGTGGTTCTGCCGCGCGAGGTTGAGGGCGCCAGGCACATCTGGCACCAGTACGTGATTCGCACGCCGCGGCGCGATGCGCTGCGCGAGTTTCTGGCTTTACGCAAGATCGGGTCGGAGGTCTACTATCCTGTGCCGCTGCACATGCAGGACGCGCTCAAGTGCCTGGGATACCGCGAGGGCGATTTCCCTGAGGCGGAGCGCGCCGCTGACGAGGTGCTGGCGCTGCCTATGTTCGCCGAGTTGCGCGCCGATGAGCAGGAAACGGTGGTGGCCGCGATTGCCGAGTTCCTGAGCTAGGGGCGAATTCTGCGCTTCGCACCCTGTGCCCGCCAATACCGTGACTTTGCGGTTTCGTAATCGCAACCACCAGGCTTGGGTGCCCCAGGTCTCGATTTTGAGACCTGGGAGAGCACGAATTCACGCGGTCACGGTACTCGCCGCCCATCTTCCTCTTAGTCTTCGCTTACAGCGCCGCTGGCCGGCACTCGCAGCGCCGTGGCAATCAGCGCGGCCAGCAAAAACGCGCCCGATGTAATCGAAAGCGCGGAGCTGATTCCCATGGACTCGGAGAAGCGCCCGATGAGCCAGGGGCCTGCGGCGCTGGCGATGCGGCCAATGTTGTAGACGAAGCCCATGGCGCTGGCGCGCAGATGAGTGGGGAAGAGCTCGCTGGAGATGATGCTGAAGCCGGAGAAGTACCCGGTGCCGAAGAAGCCCACCAGCGGTCCGATGATGAGAAGTGCGTTGGTGTTGCCGACAAAGGCGAATAGGGGAACCAGCAGTGCGGCGGCGACGAGATACGCGATGTAGGTGCGCTTGTGGTTGAAGCGGTCGGCAATGTATCCAAAGGAGACGTACCCAAGAAAAGTGCCGACTTGCATCACGATCGTCCAGCCGGAGGTTTCAACGATGTTGAGGCCCCGGCCGCCCTGGGCTATGGGCATGGAGAGAAAGCGCGGCACCCAGGTGAAGAGTCCCCACCATGCGAAGAGCGTGGCGGCGTTCATGGTGGCGCAGACCAGCGTGCTGCGGCCCAGCGCGCCGCGGAATATGCAGGCAATAGGTACGGAAGAGCCGTGAACGGCGCGCCATTCGGTCGGTTCGTGGAGGCGGCGCTGAACCCAGAGGGCAACCAGCGCAGGCAGAATGCCGGCGAAGAAGACGGCGCGCCAGCCGAAGCGCGGCATCACCAGGGCGACCAGCGCGGCGCCGAGCGCGTAGCCGATGGCCCATGAACTCTGCACCAGCGCCAGCGCCTTGCCGCGATGGCGCGCGGGCCAGGTTTCAGCCACCAGCGCCGCACCCGAGGCCCACTCGCCGCCCATGCCCAGGCCGAGAAAGATGCGGCAGACCATGAGCTCGAATGCGGTGTGCGTGAAGCCGCATAGCGCCGTGGCGATGGAGTAGCCGAGCACGCTGAGCGAGAGAGCGCGCACGCGGCCGAAGCGGTCGGCGAACCATCCAAAGCCAAGACCGCCGGCGGCCGCGGCGATCAAAGTGGCCGACATCATGGCGCCGCTTTGGGATGCAGTCAGGTTGAGCTCGTGCTGCACCTGGCCGAGGACCAGCGCGTAGATCATCACGTCCATGCTGTCGAGCATCCAGCCGAGGCTCGCGGCTGCCAGCGCGCGGCGCTGCTCGGGTGAGGACTCAACCAGCCAACCTGTGACGGCGTTCGGCAATCGGTCTCCGCGGAATGACGGGTGGAGGATGGTTAAGATTGAAGTTTACGGCGGCCCGCGGGATTGGCGGGGATTTTAATAAAAGGTGAGCCTTGAAGGGTGAGGTCAACTGAAGGGTACGGGCTTCAGCCCGTACATAAATCGGCACAGATTCCGGGGCTTTAGCCCCTGAGGGAAAGCTCCTTCTAACTGACCCGCTACGCATTTTTTCACTTCGGAAAGCAGGGATTCTTGCGCATCGCAATCGACACCGGCGGCACGTTTACTGACTGCGTTTGCTTGTCGGGCGGCGAACTGCGCGTGGTGAAGCTGTTTTCGACGCCGGCCGACCCCGCGCGGGCGGTGATGGACGGCGTGTGGCAACTGGCCGGCGAGGAACGCGCCGAAGTTCGCCACGGGACTACGGTAGGCACGAACACCATGCTTGAGCGCAAGGGCGCGCGGGTTGCGTTTGTGGCCACGGCTGGCTTTGAAGACACAATTGCGATTGGAAGGCAGACCAGGGCCAGGCTCTATGACTGGTTCGCTCCGATTCCTGAGTGCCTGGTGGCGCGCGAGTTGCGTTTCGGAGTGGCTGAGCGCGTGAGCGCCGAGGGTGAAGCATTGCGTGAGCCCACCAATGAAGAGCTGGCCGCGCTGGTTCAGGCGGTGCGAGCGAGTGGCGCCGAAGCCGTGGCGATCTCGCTGTTGTTTTCGTTTACCAATGCGCGAACTGAGAAGCGCGTGGAAGAGGCGCTGCGGGCGCTCGGGCTTCCGGTGTCGGCGTCGCATCGCATTCTGCCCGAGTTTCGCGAATACGAGCGCGCATCCACGACGGTGGTGAATGCCTATCTTGCCCCGCGCATGGGTTCTTATTTATCGGCACTGGAGCAGCGTGTCGGCGAGCGGACGAGCGGCGGCCGCGTGGATGTGATGCAGTCGTCGGGCGGAATTGTGCCCGCGCGCCTGGCCGCGCGCGAACCTGTGCGGACTGTTTTATCGGGTCCGGCGGGCGGAGTGGTGGGCGCGTGCAGAATGGCCGCGCTGGCGGGGTTCGAGAGCATCATCGGCTTTGATATGGGAGGCACGTCGACCGATGTGTTTCTGGCGCGCAATGCGCGTGAAGGCGCGGAGCGCACGCGCGAGAGCGTGGTGGCGGGCGTGCCCATTGGCGTGCCCATGCTCGACATCCATACTGCCGGCGCGGGGGGCGGGTCCATCGCTCGTTTTGACGCGGGGGGAATGTTGCGCGTTGGCCCCGAGTCTGCTGGGGCCGATCCCGGGCCCGTCTGCTTCGGACGGGGAACCCAGCCGACGGTGACGGACGCAAATCTGCTGCTGGGGCGGCTGGATGCGGGGACTTTTCTGGGCGGAGGCGTGAAGCTCGATCGCGAGCGCGCCGAACAGATTCTCGCGGAGCAAAGAGGCGTGCTGGCGACGGCCGAGGAGTTTGCAGCCGGCATTGCGCGCGTCGTCGAAACCCAAATGGAGAAGGCCATTCGCGTCATCTCGGTGGAGCGCGGCCACGACCCGCGCGACTTTACGCTGGTGGCCTTCGGCGGCGGTGGGCCGTTGCACGCGTGTTCCCTGGCGCGGGCGCTGCGCATTCCGCGGGTGCTTGTCGTCGCCATGCCGGGGGCGCTTTCGGCCGTGGGCATTCTGCTCGCCGATACGGTGCGCGATTATTCGCGCACGGTGATGCTGCCGGGCGAGGCGATCGGGAAACTGGACGGGATTTTTGCCGAGCTCGATCAAGAGGGCGCGGCGGAGTTTGCGGCCGAAGGGCTTGAGGGCGAAATCCAACGAAGCGTCGATCTGCGCTACCGGCGGCAGGGCTACGAGCTGAACGTGGCCTTCGATGCGAAGGAGCCGGCAAAGGCCGTTGCGGCGTTTCATCAACTGCATCGCCAACGCTATGGATTCGCCGATGAGACGCGGCCCGTGGAGATTGTGAATCTGCGCCTGCGCATGACGGCTGCGGGCGAGCCGTATGAACCGGTAATGCGCGAGTTAGTTCCCGGCGATGGCGCGGCTGCGCGTTACGCCGAACGCGAGGTCTGGTTCGAGGGCGGGCGGAGAGAAACGCGGTTCTATCGACGAGAAAAGCTGGCGCCGGGCGATGCCATTGCGGGGCCGGCGATGATCACCGAGTACACGTCGGCGACGCTGGTGCCGCCGGGCGCCACAGCGAAAGTGGACGCCTTTGCGAACATCGTGATCGACGTGGGCGAGGAGTCAAACGCATGAACGCGAAGATGCCGGGGCCGCCCGGGCCGGTAGACCTCTCGATCTTTCATTGCGCCGTCCACTCCATTGCCGAGGAGATGGGCGCGGTGCTCAAGCGGACCGCGCTCTCGCCGAACATCAAAGAACGGCGCGACTACTCGTGTGCGATCTTCGACGCGCAGGCGCGCGTGATTGCCATGGGTGACCACATGCCGGTGCATCTGGGATCGATGCCCATGAGCGTGCGGGCGGCGATTGCGGCGATTAACTTCGCACCGGGTGATGTGGCGATCCTGAACGATCCATACGCGGGCGGCACGCACCTGCCCGACATCACCATGGTCCTGCCGGTGTTTGTCTTGGGAGTCGCTAACCCCGCATTTTACGTGGCCAATCGCGCGCACCACGCCGATGTGGGCGGCAAATTTGCTGGATCGATGGGCCCGGCGACAAGCATTGATGAAGAGGGAATTCGTATCCCGCCGGCGCTGATCGTGCGTGGCGGCGCGGTGGATCGGGATCTGCTCGACACGATTCTTGCGAGCGTACGCACGCCCCAGGAGCGGCGCGGCGATCTGGATGCACAGATCGGCGCATGCCGGGCGGGCGAGCAGCGCATGTTGCAGCTTGTCGCAAAGTACGGCACGGCGCAACTGAATCTCCTGGTCGAGGGGCTGCTGGACTATGCGGAGCGGCTGGTGCGGGCTGAACTGGGGGCGCTGCCGGAAGGCGAGTTCACGGCCGAAGATTTTATGGATTCCGACGGCGTGACCGATGAGCCCTTGAGAATCGCGGTGCGGCTGCGGACCGATCCAAAGGCGGGCGCGATCGAGGTGGATTTTTGGGGTACATCGGCGCAAGTGGCGGGCAGCGTGAATGCCGTGCGGGCGATTACGCTCTCGGCGTGCTTTTATGTGCTGCGCTGTTTGCTGGGCGAAGATGCGCCTGCGGCGGAAGGGATTTTGCGGCCGTTGACGCTGTTGACGCCCAAGGCGTCGATTGTCGACGCCGTGCCGCCGGCTGCGGTGGCGGGCGCCAATGTCGAAACCTCGCAGCGCATTGTGGATGTGCTGATGCGCGCGTTGGCCAAGGCTGCGCCGGAGCGGGTTCCCGCAGCCAGCGCAGGCACCATGAGCAACCTGGCGATTGGCGGCGTCGACGAGCGCACCTGCGAGCCGTACACCTACTACGAGACTGCGGCGGGAGGAATGGGCGCCCGGCCCGGTCTCGATGGAATCAGCGGCGTGCAGACGCACATGACCAATTCGCTCAACACGCCGATCGAAGCGCTTGAGTATGCATATCCTTTTCGCGCCCGGCGCTATTCTTATCGCTATGGCTCGGGCGGCGAAGGCAAGTCTCGCGGCGGGGATGGATTGGTTCGCGAGATCGAGCTGCTGGCCGACGCCGAGATGACTCTGCTGGCCGAACGCAGGCGCTTCAGGCCCTACGGACTGGCTGGCGGCGCGGATGGAGCTGCGGGACGGGCGTTTGTGACGCGCGCGGCGACAGGCAAAACTGAAGAATTGCCAGGCAAATGTAGCCGTCAGCTCAAAAGGGGCGATGTGCTGCGCATCGAGACGCCGGGCGGCGGTGGTTGGGGTAAATAACGAGTCAGCAAGTCAGTAAGTCAGCAAGGATGACAGCGGTACTGATGTGTTGCTCCCTAACTCCGCTAACTCCGCTATCTCCGCTAACCCCGCTATCTTCCCTGCACCAGCGGCAGCCCGGCAATGTTCAATCGCACGCGGTAGATGCTGCTTGACGCCGCGATGTAGAGGGTCTTGCGATCGGTGCCGCCAAAGGTCAGGTTGCCCACGCGCTCGGGGATGAGCAGCGTGGCGATGGGTTTGCCGTCGGGCGAGAAGATCCACACGCCGCCGGGACCGGCCGAGTAGATGTTGCCCTCGACGTCCACCTTCATGCCGTCGGGCGCCCCGCCGCGGGGATCGTTGCTGGCGTCGTAGAGCAGCTTGGGGTCCTTGACGCTGCCATCGGGATTGACGGTGTAGCGCATCCATATCTTCTTCGGCTCGGAGTTGTTCACATAGAGATACTTCTCTCCGGGCGAGAAGGCGATGCCGTTGGGGCGGGGAAGGTCGTTGATGAGCAGTTGCAAAGCGGCGTTGTCAGCCGGTGCGCGGGGCTTGTGGCTGAGCGCGTTGGGAATGCGATAGACGCCATTGACGGTGAGCTGCTTGAGCGGGTCGCGGTCGCCCTGCGTGGGCAGGCCGTAAGGCGGGTCGGTGAAGTAAAGCGAGCCGTCGGAGCGGTAGACCAGGTCGTTGGGGCTGTTCAGGCGCTTGCCCTGGTAGGAGTCAACGAGGACAGTTGCAGGCTGCGAGGAGTCGAAGGACTCGAAGCGCAGCACATCGCGCTGAGCGTGGCCGGCGACGGTCAGACGTCCCTTCACATCGAGCGTCATGCCATTGGTGCCGGGCTCGCGTCCCCCGTAAGGTGTCGCCCCCTTGTAGCCGCTCGGCTGCAGCCAGATGCTTGTGCCTTTGCCGGGCGTGAACTTGCGGATGCTGTTGGAGGGAATTTCAGCGAAGTAAAGGCTGTCGCCGACCCAGACAGGTCCTTCAGTCCATGTGAACCCTGTGGCCACGCGGTACAGGACTGAATCCGCGGGGATAATGCGATCGGCGGCGGGATCGAGACGATCGAACTTTAGCATCATGGGGATAGCCATGTTGGCGGGCAGGTCAGGCGCCGCCGCAGCGCTGTGCCTCGCATAGAAGGCGATGGTGCAGGCGATGGCGACGACCGCGAAAGCAATCAATCGATAGCGAATAGGCATTTTCATTTGAGACTTCCTGATGAAAGATATGCGGAACAACGTGCACTGACCGGCGCAATCATCTTGGTTGGTGCGGCGATTGAGTGTCAAGCAAAACCCAGGCGGGGCGCCCGTTTTTTAGCGGCACTACTTCGCGGCTGGCGCGGCGGGCTTGGCCAGCTTGGCATACTCGGCGCGGGCCTGCTTAAGGATGGGCAGGTCCTGGTCGGCGTCCTTCCACGCGGCGAAGAAGCGCTCATACTCGGCGCGGCTCTCGGGAATCTTGTTCTGGCGGGACCAGCCGCGCGCTGTGCCCAGGTGGGCGAGGGGATAGAGCGGCGAAAGCGTATCGACGCCCGGGTTCGCAAGAATCTTGTGGTACTCGGTAACCGCCATGTCGGGGCGATTGGCCGCCATCCAGGCTTCGGCGCGCTCGCTGGGCACGGTATAGCTGGCCATCTCGAAAGGGACAGCTGGTTCGAGGGCCGCGATGGCATCGAGAGCGTTGCCTCGGGCGAGCGCGAGCCTGGCGCGCACGAGGGGCAGATCCCTGTTGGTCATGAGCGTGCCGGGGTGAGTGTCGGGTCCGTGGGCCGCGAGGAACTTGTTGGCGGAGGCGAGGTCGCCGAGCTGGGCTTCGACGATGGCGAGATCGGGCGAATCCTTGGCGGTGTTGCGAGTGATGGCCAGGGTGGTGCGCGCGGCAGCCGGAAGTCCAAAGCTGATTTCGACGGCAGCCTGGTAAATGAGAATGTCGCTGGCTGCCTCTTCAAGGTTTTCGCGCTCGGCCGCTTCCCACGAATTGTGGAAAAGCTGTTCGGCGAGGCGGTGTTTGCCGGCACCTTCGGCGGCCACACCCTCAAGGAAGGGGAAGTACCAGCCGTACCACCCGCTATTGTGCGACGCGGCCCAACGTGACTCCTGCGCAAGGGCGTTGGGGTCGTGGCTCATCGCTGCAATCTCGTAAAGCGTGGCGTGCAGTCCTGGAGAGTCGATGCCGCGGTGGACTGCCTCCTGGCCCACGGATCTGGCTTCGTCGAAGCGATTGGCGCGCGTCAGGGCGCGGGCCAGGACGCTGTAGTTGATGGCGCGATTGGGTTCGAGCTTCAGGGCCTGCTGGCCGGCGGCGATGGCCGGTGCATACTGGCCGATCTGCGTGTAGTCGTTGGCCAGATCGATCCATGGCACCCAGTCGTTGGGATAGGTTTCAGTCCACTGGCGATAGGTGTTGATGCCGTGCTCCATGTCCTGCTGGCCCTCGGAGTAGTAGTGGGCCTCGAGGATCAGCTTCTCCTTGGCGCTTACATTTCCGCTCAGGTCGAAGGCCTTTTTGTAGAACTGCGAGGCAAGATAGGGCTCGCTCAGGTTGTAGTACTCATTGGCCATGGCTCCATAGGCCATGGCGAAGTTGGGGTCGAGTTCGACGGCGCGCTGGTAGAAGGGGATGGTCTCGGTTTCACTCTTGCCCTGCGCATCCATTGACTGGCCGATGGAGTAGGAGCGGAGCGCATCGAGCGAGGCGGTGGTGGCCTGCATGATGGGCACCTGGTAGTTCTCCATTGAGCGGGGTGTTTCGCCCAGGCCGCGGCGCACTTTGTCGGCCACGGTATCGAGAGCGGCAAGCACCTTTTCCTTGGAGCCGGCCTCGGCCTTTGCGCCGGCAATCTGGCTGCCGTTGCTGCAATCGGTGGCCTCAACGGTGAGCAGGTATTCGCCGCCCATCGGCTGGATTGAGCCGGCAAGCATTACCTGGCGGTTGGCGCGCTCGCAGATCTCGCGAGCCACCTCCGGCGTGATGGCCGAGCCCTGGCCGCGGCCCATGAGCTGGAGCGAGTTGGCCGCTTCGCGCTCGCTCATCACGTCGATATAGGGCGACTGCTCCAGATCGATTTCGAAGGCCTGCTTGAGCGTATGGTCGAAGGTGGCGTCGCCCGTGGCGTTTTCAAAGTCGGCCACGATGACCTTGCGCAGTTGCGGGTGCTGGGTGAGGTGCTTCCAGGTGGCGTAGCCCCAGTAGCCGGTAAGGCCGGCCGCGGAGAGCACCACGGCGACCGCGACGGCTCTTACCCACAGCGGAACGCCGTGGACGGTGAGCTGAAGGGTGGATGGCGCCTGGCCCGTGGGCTGCACTTCGCCGGGCGCGGCGGCGGCTCCGTCTGAGGGTAACGGCCTTGGCTGCGGCTCGGCAGAGGCTACTTCGGCCGTGAACTGGTAGCCGCGGCCGGGAATGGTGACGATGAATCCCGAGTGGTTGCCGAGCGCCTTGCGCAGCAGCGAGATGTGCTGGGTTAGGTTGTTTTCTTCAACGAACGACTCGGGCCAGGCGGTCTTGAGAAGTTCCTCTTTTGAGACCACGCGGCCGGGATTCTCGACGAGATAAGACAGAACCTCAAATGTTTTGGGCAGCAGCGATACCGGCTGGCCATTGCGCAGAAGGGTGCGCCTGGACCGGCTCAATTCGAATTCGTCGAATCGATAGGCGTCATGGAGAACAGGGGGCATCGTGCGCCTTCGTTGGTTGCGGATGATCCGGGGCCCGGTTGCGGGACTAAGCCGTCCCGAAAATGTCCTATTCAGCCTGGGGCAATTTGCTTTTGGGTCTGAGAGTTGCCATGCCCTCTGATGCCGTTCAATCCAGTGAGTGTACTCCAATGATGGACCGGAGTTCGCTCTGGACGCAAGCGGCCCGGCGTGGAGACGCTCGAGCTGCGGTACGGTCCGGTGCGGCTCTCGAAAAAACCGCCTGGAACGCATACAATGCTGAGTGGCCATGGGAAAGAAAAAAGACAAGACGTTTGAAGTGGCGTGCCCCGACTGCGGGGCGATGCTGAAGATCGATGCTGCAACGGGGCTGGTGGTAAGCCACACTCCGGCGCCGCGCAAGCGGATGTTCGAGGACCTGGAGACCGCGGCCAAGGCCATGCGTGAGCGGGATGAGCGCGCGGAATCGATCTTCCGCCAGAGCGTGGACGCCGAGAAGAACAAGGCCGACCTGCTGGAAAAGAAGTTTGCCGAAGCGCTGCGCAAGGCCAAGGACGCGCCCGATGTAAAGCCCTTGAGGGAGTTCGATCTGGACTGAGATTGGCGCTGCGGTCCGGGTTGGGCCTCTCCCGGGGGCGCTCAAAGGCATTTCCGTCGCGGTGGAAAACCTGCGCAGGCGGCGAGATTGAGTGATACTCTATTCACCGTTCCCGGCGCACTGCCTCGAGCAGCGGGCGGGAACGGAAGGAGAAATGATGGTGGTTGTGCAGCTCTCCACATCGGTAAACGATCCTGAACTGGCTCCGGCCACAAGCGAAAGCGCATGCAGCGACTGCGGGGACTGGCTGCTCTACTCGGCGGCGGGAACTTTGGTAGCAGGCAGCGTGCTGCTGGTGACGGGCAACCGCAAAGCTGGGCTGGCGGTGGCCGCCACCGGGGCTGCGCTGGCCATGCTTGACCAGCAGGAGACCGTGAAGGCCTGCTGGGAAGCGCTGCCCGGCTACCTCACCGAGATACAGGGCATTCTTGCCCGTGTACAGAACACGGTGGAGGAAATTGCGGCGCAGGGGGCCAGGCTGCGCGAGGCGCTGGGGAAGTAATCGCGCGACTCAGGCCAAAGACCGCATGTAAGCCACGGCGCGGTTTTTAGATGCGGTCAAAGAGCACACTGAAAAAACAGCGCAAAGCGAGTTTTGCCACAGGGTGCGATGTTGGTCGTGCCGACGCACCGCCTCCCGTAGGGAGGCAAGGAAGTTAGCCCAGGACAAGTCCGCCGCTGCGGACGCAGTCCTGGGTACGCCGAACAACAGATGCTGCAGCCCCGTAGGGGCGGCGCGAATCAGGTCCAGCGCGCCTCACTCCAGCCCCAATTGCCGCCGCCCCGCTTCGCTGATGCGGTGCGGAGTCCACTTCGGCTCCCACACCAGATTCAATTCGACTTTTGAAATATCTTGAATACCCGCAAGGCGGTTGTGTACCTGTTCGAGGATGAGTCCGCTCGCCGGGCAGTGCGGAGTGGTGAGCGTCATGGTGACCTTGACCCATTGGCGCGGCCACGCAGGCGTTGAATCCGGGTCGGGACCGGTTTCGGCGCCGTAGATGAGGCCGAGATCGACGAGGTTCAGCTTGACTTCGGGATCGAAGCAGTCGCGGAGAGCGGTAAGGATCTGGTCTTCGGTCAGCATAAAAACGGGGGGCAGTGATCAGGGGTCAGAAAAGCTGAAAGCTGCTTTTTCAGTTCTGCCTCTCGACCAGGTAACGCGCGACGCTCTTTAGCCCCTCGGCGCGGTCGCCGTAGGGCGCGAGCGCCGCGAAGGCCTCGTCGATGAGCTGCGCGGCGTCGCGGCGGCTCTGGTCGATACCAAAAACAGCCGGCCAGGTGGCCTTTTCGGTGGCCTGATCCTTGCCCGCGGTCTTGCCCAGGTGCGCCGAGTCGACGGTCATGTCGAGCACGTCGTCGACGATCTGGAAGGCGAGGCCCGCCTTGCGGCCGAAGCGGTCGAGGCGGGCGACGTCGTCGTCGTTGGCGCCGGCAAAGACGCCGCCGGCAACCACGCTGACGCGAATGAGCGCGCCGGTCTTGGCGCGATGGATGGCTTCGACCAGCTCGGGCGTGGGCTTGAGGTGTTCGCTTTCCAAGTCGAGCACCTGGCCCCCGATCATGCCGTCGACGGTGCCGATGGCGTTGGCGACCAGGCCGACGATCTTGACGGTTGCGGCGGGCGGGCAGTCGAGGCCGGCCAGCACTTCAAAGGCGCGGGTCTGCAGCGCGTCCCCGGCGAGGATGGCGATGGCCTCGCCGAAGACGACGTGGCAGGTGGGTTTGCCGCGGCGCAGGTCGTCGTTGTCGAGGGCAGGCAGATCGTCGTGGATGAGCGAATAAGTGTGCAGCATCTCGATGGCCGCTCCGAGCTTTGCGATGCCGCGGGGCAGGGAGCCGGCGATGGTGACGGCTGCCTGGTAGGCGAGCAGCGGGCGCAGGCGCTTGCCGCCCGCAAAGGTGGAGTGGCGCATGGCGCCGTGGATGGAGGCGGGGACGGTATTGGCGCCCGGGATGAGCTCTTCGAGCGCGCGATCGGTGAGCTCGACGCCTTCCTGCCGCAGAGATTTCACATCGACAGACATCACCTTCGATTTTAGACGAATGCGCTGTCGGGTCAGTGTGGGCGCTCACACGCCAGGCGTCGCTCGAACCATGCGAGGACCATGGCGAGCAAAACGCTGATGGCGCTGACCCAGCGGCCGAGGATCACGTCGGACGTGGTGGTCCAGCCGATGGTGAGGTTAACGGGGCCGCGCTCGACGCGAACGGCGATGAGGCCGTCGGGGCGGGTATGGGGCGCGGGTATGAGATCGCCATGGATGAGTTGTCCATTGAGGCGAATCTTCCACGCGGGGAACGCGAGCAGGCGCAGCACAAGGTATCCGGATTGAGGAGCGGAGCCTGAGAGGCGGAGCTGTTCGGGATTGACGGCTGCTGTGGCGTTGCCGGCAAAAGAGAAGGTCGCCAGGCATGAACCTTGATCCTGCGTCCAGATGGGATTGGCGCTGGAGTCGTCGGGGTCGGGTTTTCCGAGTTCGGCATCGGGGTCGGAGACGAGGCAGGCGTCGGGCAGGCCGCGGGCGATTGCGGTGATGTCGGAGTTGGGAGGCGAATATTCAAACATGCCCTCGAACCCCGCGCCGGCGCGGTAGGAGTCGAGCCTGGCGGGGACGGCGTCTTCGGGGTAGCAGGCCTGGAAGTAGCTGCGGTTGGCGTAGGCGAGGGCGGCGATGAAGCCGAGAGCGCAGGCGGCAATCACGGCAATGCGGGCGCGGCGCGCGGCGGGCCAGATGGCGGCGGCGAAGAAGATGGCCATGGGCGCTTCAACCGCTTCGAGCCAGCGCCATGGGTATTGCAGATACTGCATCGCAGGCAGATGCCATGCGGGGCGCGAGATGGGCACGCACAGGAACATGACCCCGGCCGGGATGGCGGCGAGCGGGACGAACCAGCGGATAGAGGAGGCGAGTGAGGGCAGCGTGCCGCGGCGCCACGCGACGAGGAACGCAACCATGGCAACGGCAAGCATGGTGACGGCGATCCACGAGGCCTGGTGATTGATGGTGTCGTGGAGCGCAAAGGTTGGGTCGGCGTGGTGGGCGAAGAGCCAGTTGTATTCGAAGTTGTAACCGGGGTCCTGCGTGGCCTGGCGCACGTCGACCCAGTTGCGCTCGAGCGCCGCGGGAAGCCAGTAGAGGGCGGCGAGGCCAAGGCCAAGCGCGCCCCCGACGATTGCGCGCAGCATGGGCGCCCAGCTTTTGCCGGCGATAGCTGCGGCGAGGGCCAGTGAGGCAAGCAGGTAGGCGGCCATCACGCCGAGAGGAAGATTCGAGAGCCAGGCGCCGGCCAGGGCGATGGCGAGGGGAACGGTGGAACCGTCGAAGGCGCGGCGGAGGAGTCTTCCCAAAGTGTCGGCGGTGGATCGGGGTGCCCCCTGTCCCTCGCCTTTGGGGACAGGGGAGGGATGCAGCGCGGGTGCCCCCTGTCCCTCGCCTTTGGGGACATGGGAGGGATGCAGCGCGAACAACATCAGCAGCGGAAGCCAGAAGCCACCGGCGAATTCGGGGAAGGCGGTGCGCTCGTAGCCGGTGAAGAGGGCGTAGCCCGAAAAAATGGCGACGCAGCCGGCGAGGGTGGATTGAACGTCAGTGAGTGCGAGCCGGGCGAGGGCTCTTGTGGCAAGGCCCGTGGCGGCGAAGATGAGCCAGGTGAGCGCGATGGGAACGGCCGTCCATGGGAGGATTGCCCCGAGGGCCGCGCCGATCATCCAGGTGAAGGGCGGGTAGAAGACAAAGCGCGGCTCGCCTGCGCCGTAGTTGGGGCTTGGCGCCCAGTGCGGATAAACGATGCCGTGACGCCACGCATTGAGGCAGTCGAACCAGGAGACCAGGTGGACGTCGAAGTCGTGCCCGCACGATGCGCCGCGAAAGAGTTCGGGAACAATGGCGACGAAGGCGGCGAGGAAAATGATGAGCGGGCCGACGAGTTTCCCAGGTCTCAAAAGCGAGACCTGGGGCACCCCGGCTTTTTTATCTCCATCTTCCATCTTTGCTGATTATGCTTCCTATCTGATCCCTGATCCCTGATCCCTGATCCCTGATCCCTGATCCCTGATCCCTGATCCCTCAGTCCCTAGTCCCTAGTCCCTCAGTCCCTGCCTTTTACGGCTCCAGCCTTAGCTCGTGCCTGGTCTGCGCGGCGACTGCGCCCGATGTGAACGGCAACGAGAAGGTGGTTCCGTTGTACCAGTCGCTCCATTGGTCGCGGAAGTAGGGGCTGAGCGGGTTGCCGCTCTCGCCCAGCACAATGTTCTCAGTTGAGCCGTCGATGTTGCTCCAGTCCATGATGAAGCGCTGCGAGGGCGCAACATCGGCGCCGATCTGCTTCACCGTGTCGCCATCGCCGCCGATGGGCTGCGGGCCGGTGCCGGCGATGTTGCCGAGGAAGGGCAGAAAGCGCGCGAGCGGGTGCTCGATGTCGATCTTGTGCCAGCTCCCGTAGGTCCAGCGCGAGACGTCGCCAGGCGCGTGGCCGTCGGTGAGCGCCTTACGCACGGCCGCGGTCAGCAGCGCATCCCAGTTCTTGTAGCTCGACGGCAGCCACTCGGGTTTGGCGTGCATCACGATCTCTTCGAGAGCAAAGTTCCGCTCGCCCCAGTGGTAGTCGTTCATCAATTTGCCGAGTTTGGGCTCCAAAATCATGGGCCAGATCTCGGCGCGCGTGCGGGTGACGATCGAAGCCGCGGCCGAATCGGTGGCCAGCCGTCCGTCCCATTTGCGCATCAGGTCGGCGGCCTGGCGGAGCGCCGAGTCGCCGTTGCCTTCGGGGCCGGGCGTGTGGTCGATGGCGTAGGCGAAGCGCTGGCCCATCTCCTGGTCTACCTCGCTGTAGATATCGGTCTGCGTTTCCAGCATGTCTTTGGGCGCTAGGTGGTCGCGGCCGTTCAGCAACTTGTAGATGCGCTCCACGCGATAGGGATCGATCCACTCGTCGGTGAGCTGGTAGGGCGATTGATCGGTGGTGACGCGCGCGTTGGCGGTGGCCAGAAAGCCGGAGGGCGGATCGAAGGCGTTGGGCATCTGGTCGAAGGGGATGTAGGGCGGGCAGATCCCGGCACAGAATTGGTACCCCCACTCATGCGTAGTGTCGGCGATGGGCACGGTCGCAATGCCCCCCGGCCGCATGGGGACGTAGCCGATGGCGTGGTAGGCGATGTGGCCCTGATCGTCATCGTAAACGAGGTTTTGCGCGGGGAAGGGCCACTGGGCGAGCGCGGCAGAGAACTCCGTCCAGTTTGAGGCCGTGTTCATGGCATAGAGCGGGACCGAGTTGAGTGCGGGATCGTAGATGGTCCACTTAAGGGCGATGGGCGGATCTCCCGGCGCGAGGAGGGGATTCATGAGCGGGCCGTGCGGGGTCGATTGCACATCGAGCGTCACATCCTTACCCCAGCGCACGTGGATGGTCTCGCGGTCGACGGCGAGCGGATGCCATTGAGCATCGAGGCCTTCGTAGTTCCCTTTGCCGTCGAGCCTTTCGATGTAGAGGTCCTGCACGTCGGCCATGAGCGCGGTGAATCCCCAGGCGACGTGGTCGTTGTGGCCGGCGATGACGAAGGGCAGGCCGGGGAGCGTGACTCCTGCGGCGTGATAGCCGGGAGCGCGCAGGTCGGCCATGTACCAGATGTTGGGCGCCGCGGGGGCCAGGTGCATGTCGTTTGAGAGGAGCGGCTTGCCGCTGGCGGTGTGTGCGCCGGCAATCACCCAGTCGTTGGAGCCGTAGGCGCAGCCGTCGCAGGTGGGCAGGCCGAGGAGTTCAAGAAGAGAAGTGACAGCGGCGGGTTGAGATCCCGCCCAGGTTTCAGGTTCTGAGCCTGCTGGGTTATGGAAAGACTCACTTGAAGAGCACGAAGTGTCAGGGCACGACTTAACAGGCTGCGGAAAAACCCGCGCTCGGGAGTTTTGTAACAAGGGCACGGCTTTAGCCGGGCCGATAAGGCCAGCAAAATAATTCGGGGCTTTAGCCCCTGTGCGCGTTGCGCTCGCCGCCACCATCGTCTCCTCATCGTCATCGCCGGTGGGCTGCTGCAGTTCGGGGTGGGGCGCGGTCAGGTCGACGTCGATGCCGGTGGGGGGATGGTCGCGCCAGGAGCCGACGGGGTAAAGGTCAGCCTCGAGCTTGGGGTCGTTGAGCTTTGCGGCGATATGCATGCGGCCGTATTTGGCCCAGGCGTGAGTGTCCAGCTCCTCAACCATCATAAGGATCACGCTGACCGAATCGACCACGGTCCACGGGCGCGGCTTGTAGTTGAGCAGGCGGAACTCGACGGGCAGGGTGTTGTCTTGCTCGCACCGCGCAATGTAGAGGTTGACGCCGCGGGCATAGTCCTCAAGCCGCCGGTGGTCGTCGGGGCTCATGTGCGCGGCGATGCGCTCGGCCACGGGGCGGATCTGGAGCAGGCGCTGCGCTTCATCGTGCCTGAGCAGCGAGGGCCCCATCACCTCGGCCAGTTCGCCGAGAGAGTTGCGGCGGAAGGCGTCCATCTGCCACAGGCGGTCCTGCGCGGTCACGTAGCCCTGCGCGGTAAAGAGATCGTCCTGCGTGGCGGCTTCGATGTGGGGTACGCCGTGGGCGTCGCGGCGCACGGTGACGGGCGCGGAGACGCCGGCGAGGTGCACGTCGCCGTCGAGCGCGGGCAGGGCAGAGACGGTGGCTGAGTGCAGCCACCAGAGGAAACCTACGAAGATGAGAATGGAAAGTGCCGCGAGGCTGGCGGCGCAGAGAACAACAATGCGGAGCCACCGCGGAAGAAGGCTGGGGTGCGGCTGAAATGCGCTGTCGAAGGTTGGCATCGGTTATAGACAGGATAATGCCGGAGAGCGCAATGGGAGATAGACTTACAGATCACAGCCGCTCCTGCAAATGATGATGGCGAGGAGCCACTCCACCAGAAATAATGGCAGGAGGGCAACGAAAGCGAGAGCGTTACCGGTCCTTTTGAGCGCCGTTGAGATGTTCTCTTTGGTGTGGTGCTTCTTCGATTTGACGCTTGCTTTTGCATCTTGACCATTGACGGGGTTACCGGCCGCCTGCGAGGCAGACCCCGAGGTGGATTGCATCGGCGGAGTGGCGGATTGTGTGGATTCGATGGGCCTAATCAAAGTGAGTTCAGCCCCGGTCACGGCCACTCGATCAAGACTGACCGCCGTTTGCGCGTCGTTGTGCACCTGTTCGGCCACGAGCAGTGGCGCGAGTAGCAAACACAACGCGGATGGGAGAATTCTGCTGATCATGGTGGATACCTCCTCATTCGCCATCGTAGGCAGGGGCGGAGTGCGCGTGAGGCGGTATCAGGACAGTTTGCGATGTGTCACAAGGCAGGGAGTCAGCGAGTCGGCGCGAAACTGATCGAGCGCCATCACGGATGCTATCTTGGGCGCCAGAATTATTCTGCCGATAGATGCTTCGTTTGAGTGGTTCCGATTACCCGTCGGTGTGGTGAGTCGCCCCATAGGCGACCAGCAAGATCAAACCGAGAACCGCAATACATGCAATTGCATGCCCAACGCTCATCGAACTCCGCGGAGAGGCGGACGGCACATACATGTCCGCGGGATTGGAGCAGCGCACGACGATCTCGGTCATCTTGCCTGAGACCATCTCTGTCACGTTGATGAAGATTTGCCCGTCGCGATGGTGAACGCGCGATGAGTGTTTGACTTGACCGACAACCCCATCCACCGGCGCACCGGCATGGAACAACACGGCGTCGCCAGAGGTCACATCCGCGCCGACCACGAATTTAACGAGGTCACCGGTCTCGACGGTTCCGAGCCAGTCCGGTTGCGGGATGAGAAAACGAACACCTGCATCGCCGGTCAGGTCGATGTGGATCTGAGGTAATGCAGATTGGCCGACCGCCGACTGCACGGTCTGCTGCGCGATGAGCAGCGGCGAAAGGCAAATGCACAGCGCAGATTGAAGTAGTTTCCTGACCATGGCGACTCCTTATCGAATACCGAAGAGGCGTGGGAGTGGGTGATGGCGCGGAATCCGTGCGCGGATTGGAGCGCCGGCCCGGTACGCAAAGCCGTCGTCCTGCGAATGCGGAAAAAATGCGAGCGGCGCGCCGATCACTCCAACCACGGCGGCGCCGATGAGGCCGGCCCGGGCGGCATTGCCGTCGCTGGTGCTGCGCGTGGCGGCGATTCCTGTCAGAATGCCGCCGGCGAGGATCGATGCGATCCAGCCGGGATGGTAGTTCGGTTGCGGATGGTCAATCTGCGCGTTCTTCTGCGGCGGCAGATCGAAGTCGACGCTGACGATGCTGGCGCGGTCGAAGCGGAAGCCGACCCCGGGCGGATTTCCCGGCGGATTGCAGAACAGGTAAAGGTCAGTGGCTCCGGCAAAGAGGCAGCGCGCCGGTGGAGCATTGTCGCTTTGGACAACGATCGGCGCGCCATTCCTGAGACCCTTCACGCGATTCCAGTCTGCGGGGCCGGCAGGCGCGGGCGTTGGCGCGCTGGGCAAATTCTGCGCGGGCAGCGCGCCGGATATGCAACTGATAGAGATGAGTATGAGGCAGAGGCGTTTCATACCTGCCATCGTAGGCAGGGGTTAATTGCGCTGCTTGAGGGATTAGGACAGTTTGCAAGGTGTCACAACGGCGAGCGGAGTTAGCCAGCATTTCTCCGAACTCCGCCGGCCCGAAGCTTGAGCTTTGTCCCCTGCCTTCGTCGAGCCCCGCATCGGCCGCATGACTGTCAAATTACAATCTGCCTCACCCAGGGGGTTCACCCCGGAAGATGTCAAGAGGGGCGCAGCCCACTGCATTGGATTCCAGGCGTTTAGCACCAACTCATGCTGCAGATAATTACCCGCCTCCGGCGCACAATTCTAAATAGGAAAGGATGGTCCGGGAACATGAACAGCAGCAGACTCTCAATCACCCGCATGGCCCGCATCATGGATCAAATCCTCGCAGGCGCTTGCACCAAGATCCGCTTTCTTTCAAAAAGCACGCAGAAGCTGTACAGCCGCAAGCCCCTCCAACAGAATCAACAACTTGGCGCCAGAGCGCTGCACAGTCTTTCCTACAGAAACTGTGCAGATTCACACAGAATCTGTACAGCAGTGACGAAAACCCACGCTATTTCCCAGTAACACTGTGAAACTTCGCTTCCCATTTCGTATTTGCATGCCCTTACCGGCTACTCCCACTCGAGCGTATGCACGGAGTCGGCGGGAAGGTCGATCTCCAGCATGATGTTACCGAGCACAATCTGCGCGGTTTGCTGCGGGCCGCTATTCGCAATCACAACTACGTGCTTGCCGTCGGGGTTCGTGAAGCCTGAGTGGGAAATCGCGGCGCGGCCCGCGTCGGGGGCCAGGCCGTTGGTCACGAATACCTTTGCCCCGCGCTGGATGTGGCGCGAGAAGTGCGCGAAGGCCCAGTACTGGCCGCTCTGCGTAATTTTGTGCGAGCCATTTTCAATGGTGATGGTCCCGCCGCAGGAAAAGGGGCCAATGTTGGGCTTGCCCTTTTCGTCGAGCGCGAGGTTCCACGCGGTGATGGAGCGCGACCAGTTGTTCAGTACGTCGTTGAACGTGCTGGCCCACATGGTGAAGTCTGTCTGGTAGTCGGGCTGGTTAATATCGGGCCCGCCTTCTGTCCAGTAGGCGCTCTTGTCCGGAAAGGCATCGTGCACGCGGGACATGGCGCGGGGCTCGCCCACATAGCCGTGCCACGCGATGCCGTCGACGAATTCGTAGACTGAGTGGTCGCTGAGCTCATCGATGGCGCGGCCCCAGAGCGAGTAGTTGTGGTCGAGGATCCAGATCCTGGTGTCCATGCGGGCTTTGCGAATGGCGGGGCCTAGAAACGAGGCAACGAAACCCATCTCGAGTTCCTGCGCCCAGGTGCATGCGGGCATGCGGCCGTCCTGCTCGGCGTCAACTTCGTTCTGCACGGTGACTGCGTTAATCTCCACGCCCTCGGCCTTGTACCCCTCAAGAAACTTGATGAAGTAGCGCGAGTAGGCTTCGAGGCTGGATTCGCGCATGGCGCCGCCGAGCATGGTGTGGTCGGGCTTCATCCAGCCGGGCGGACTCCACGGCGAGGAGAACAGAAACAGTGCGGGATTGTGCTTACGCGCTTCGCGCAGCACGGGAAGGATGTACTCCTTGTCGTGATCGATGGAGAATTTCTTCATTTCCGGATCGGGCGTGTCGCTCTCGTCGAAACTGTAAACGTTGCGCGAGTAGTCGCTGGCGCCGATGCACGTGCGGCAGACGTTCATGCCCATTTCCGAAGGCGAGAAGACGTCGTTCAACACGGCTTCGCGCTCGGATTGCGTTAGCTGCGAAAGGACGTAACACGTCGCATCCGTCATGGCCGCGCCGAAGCCGAGGATCTCCTGGCGCGTGGCGCGGGGATTGAGGATGATGGCATCTGCGGCGAGGGCGCGGGCGGTTTTCCACTCGAGCGGATCGACGGCGGTGTGGCGGCGATCGCGAAAGGTGCTCCAGACCTTGACGGGCGAGGACGGCGCCTGGGCAAAGATGCGGCTGCGGCTCAACGTAGCGAGTGCGGCCGCGGCGGATGCGGACTGGAGAAAGCTGCGGCGGGATGGCGCGGACATTGACGAGCTCCTTTCAAGTGTGCGATTCACTTTCCCATGGGTCGCGGGGACTATACAGAAAATCCTTCGATCTGCATCGTCTCCGGTTTTGCCCGGTAATGGTCTACTGCGTAACGCGAAGGTTGTCGAACTGGATGCGGTCCCACTCCGTGCCCAGGGCGATCATGCCGTGGGTATGGGCGGTGTCTTCCACCGAAGTGAGTTGCGCCCCATCGAGCGAAGCGACAATGTGCTTGCCCTGGAAGCGCAGTTCCAAACGATGCCATGAGCCGCTATCCAGTTTCACCGTTCCGGAACTGAGCGTTACCGCAGGTTTGTTGAACGGTTCAGACAACAATTCCCAGGCGCCGTTGGGCGTCACGCGCAGGATATAGCCGCTCGGCCAGAGCGCCTTGTTGTCCTGAAAGTTGTCCGCGCTGTCGATGCGTCCCATGATGGTTGCCGGCGCCGCGGAGAGAAAGCGCACATCGGCGGCAACGCTATAATCCGTCCAGCCGGCATCGCCTGCCAGTGTAAATGGATCGGGCGTCGATGCCCAGGCAATGGGTCTGGTGGTAATCACCTGTTCCAGGCACTGGCCAGTGCGGTCTGCGCAAGGCTGAACCTCGAAGGCGCCGTCTTGATCCGCCAGATACCTCGGCGAGTGTCCCAGCGGCGCCTTCTCGAAGTCATCTCCATATGGAAACGGAAAAGCCGCGACAGGCGGGGGTTGAACTGTTCCTTTGCCTTGTCCGGTGGTGGTGGTCAACGAATAAAGCGATTCAGGTTGAAAGGTGTACTCGAATGCGCCGTCTACCGGCTTGATGCTTTCAACCTTCTCGAAGATGTGTGTGCTGTTCGTCACCCAGATATGAACCTCGGTGGCTGTCAGTCCTCCTGCAAGCCGGAAAGCAACAGTTTGCGGCTGCTTTGCATCGATCGTCTCCAGAACCACGCTCCAGTTGTTTTTGTCAGCGGAACGCAAGGCCACATAGCTACCCTTATCCGGCAAAAAGCCAGAGCTGGAATCGAGATACTGCCAACCTGGCTGCGCAAACTGCGTGGTGTGGGCTGTGACCCAGATTGTGGATTGAACGTCGTAGTGCGCTGACCACGGGGTGTTGGCGTACATCAGTCCGGAGTTGGGAGCCGCAAGGTTGTCGTAGTAAGAAGTGACGGGACTCCAAATCTCAGTCGCGGTCATCGAGCCGAGCAGGTAGTTCTGATTGTAGTAATGGGCGAGGATGCGGCCGCCTGCAGGCCAGTCACGACTGACGAAAGGACCGCCGCCGTCGTTGGGCTGATCTTCGCTCGACCATAGCGGCTTGCCGGTCTTGCGGGCAGCTTCAGTGGTGGTGATCTTGCCTTTGTCATCGCGAGGATAGTGCGCGCCAATGGCAGCAACATCCGCGGCCAGTTCCGGATCCTTCAACAGCTGATCGGCCGGCGACCAATCTGTGTCGCAGCAGAGGATCTTCGTCGCCAGACCGGCGGCTTTCAGGCGTTGATGCAGTTCCTTGAGGTAGGCAAAATCGGGCTCTCTCTCGTTCCAGATGCCAGTGTAGGCAATATCGAGCGAGTAATCGCGTTTCGCCGTGCGAATAAAGTCCACCACGTAATCTGCCATCGCGGAAGAGTCGAGGGTCTTCTTGCCGTCTGATTCAACGCCGACCCACTTCTTGCCGGCTGATTCAACGCCGACCCACGCGGGCGCGCCCCAGGGAAGAATCTCAAGCACGATATTGGGATTCCGCTTGTGCGCTTCGGCCATCAACCACCATTCGTAGCCGCGTGTGGAGTTGTGATCGGATGCGGTGCGCATGTGGCTTGGCTCGGATCCGTCGGTGGAGTTGACATCGGCACCCAGCTCCACTTTGAGAAGCTGCAGCGCCGCGCCGTAGCCCGGCTTGAACAGGTAATCGAGAATCTGGCTGCGCTGCGGCTCGGGGTAGTCAATCAGCAGGCGCGAAGAAGCACCGGCGCTCACCGCTCCAATTCCGTCAAACACTCTGCCGGGGCTGTTGCCATCGAGCACGACGCTTACCTTCTGGCCGTTCGCAACTACACTGGCAAAACCTATCGCCAGCACAAGCAGCGTACGCGGCAATAAAGCTCCCCGGCTTGCTTTTAGCATTCGATTCATCTC
>Ga0326727_10003195_pt1 | contig 53223 bp, 57 predicted proteins | sample MB2enrmetagenome_FD_207643 | JGI IMG/M metagenome (GOLD analysis project Ga0326727, IMG submission 207643) | Lab enriched peat soil microbial communities from McLean, Ithaca, NY, United States - MB29MY | ecosystem: Environmental > Terrestrial > Soil > Wetlands > Peat | place: USA: New York...
GTCGATGGGGTGGATCGACGGCGGCCATGCGGCCTCTACCAGCCCATGCGCGCGCGCAGTCTGGTAATGTGCGCGGTGTGGTGGCGCGAGTGCCATTCGTACATGGCCAGCACATTGGCCAGGTTCACGCGGCCCTGCTCGGGGTGGTTATAGCCCTTGCGGAAGTCGTCGCCGGTCATCGCCTCCAGCAGCGTAACCCAGCGGCCGTGCAGCGCCTCGACGAGCGCCAGAGAAATGCCGATGGGCAGGCGGCTGTCGGGCAGATTGGCCCAGGCGGCTTCGTCGTAGGGCTTGATCGTGGGCCAATCCTCGGTGAGCGCCATCTTGAAGCGGACGTAGGCGTTGGCGTGGCTGTCGGCGATATGATGCACCACCTGGCGCACCGTCCAGCCGTCTTCGCGATAGGGTGTGTCGAGCTGGGTGTCGTTCAATCCTGCAACTGCGGCCCGCAGGCGCTCGGGCAGCATGCGCAGCGTCTGCATATGCGCCGCGCGGATGCCGGGCAGACTGCTGGCCGGAGGGGCAAAGTGGCCAATTGGATAACGAAGATCGTCTACTTCTGTCATGGCACTCACTTTAACCCATCTGCTCTCGAAATGGAACTGCTTTGAGTACACCGGCCCCGGCAGTGGTAATGTTTAAGGCCCGGGAGCCGTTCTATGCGTGATGCTGAGGGTGATGATGATGGTGATCAAAGTGGTGGTTGTAGTGGTGGCGACGATGATGCGATGCGAACGCCGGGCTGGCAAACACCATCATGAGCAGGAGCGCGGCTAAAAGTTTCTTCATGCCCAAAATGTACCACGATCCCAGCCCCGGCGGCAGAGTCAGGATGGCCCCGCATCAAAAGAGGAACGGGGGCCCTGGCCCGTCGCGGACAGGCGTAAACTCAAAGTTACGATGAATGTACCGGCTGCTTCCCCGCTAACTGGCCATAAAAAGTATTTTTTTGATAAATTTGGCGTCACCGAGCGGCTGCTGGAGCGCTGCCTGGGCGAGGCGCTCTCGGCAGGCGGCGACTATGCCGACCTCTACTTCGAGTCGGTCTCGGCCACCTCGCTTGGCGTGGATGAGCAGATTGTGAAATCGGCCAGCCAGGGCGTCAGCGCCGGCTGCGGCATCCGCGTGCTCAGCGGCGAGCGCACCGGCTACGCCTACACCGACAACCTCAACCCCGAGCGGCTGCTTCATGCCGCGCGCACCGCCGCGCTGATCGCCTCAGGGCCTGCCACCCAGCCCGTGCAGGGCTTCACCGAGCCGGTTTCCGCCAACCTTTACCCGGTACCTCTGGGCGGCTACGACCTGGACCTGGCCGCGCGCCTGGAGCTGATCTTGCGCGCCGACCGCGCGGCACGCACGTATGATGCGCGCATTGTGCAGGTCAAGGCTGGCTACTCCGAAGAGCTGCGACGGATCCTGATTGCCGCCTCCGACGGCGCCTTTGCCAGCGACACTCAGCCGCTTTGCCGGCTCAACGTATTCGTCATCGCCAAGGACGGCGAAACCACGACCAAAGGCACGGCAGGCGGAGGCGGGCGCGCCGGAATCGACCAGTTTGTAGGCTCCAAGAGCCCGGAGAGCCTGGCGCAGGAGGCGGCACGGGGAGCGATTCTGCAACTCGGCGCCGTGGCTGCTCCGGCGGGCGAAATGGAGGTGGTCCTTGGCCCCGGCTGGCCGGGGATTCTGCTCCACGAGGCAGTGGGCCATGGTCTGGAAGCCGACTTTAACCGCAAGAAGACCTCGGCCTTTGCGGGGCTGATCGGCCAGCAGGTGGCAAGCTCCAAGGTCACGGTCGTCGATAACGGGACCATCGCCGGTCGCCGCGGTTCGCTGAACGTGGATGACGAGGGCACGGCGACGCAGGAGACGGTGCTGATCGAGGGCGGCATTCTGCGCGGCTACCTCACCGACAAGCTCTCGGCGCGGCTGATGAACTCCGCCAACACTGGCTCAGGACGCCGCGAGAGCTATCAGCACATTCCTATGCCGCGCATGACCAACACCTATATGCTGGCTGGCGACGACGCCCCAGAGGACATTCTCCGCTCGGTCAAGCGCGGCCTCTACGCGGTCAACTTCGGCGGCGGGCAGGTGGACATCACCAACGGCAAGTTCGTCTTTTCGGCCTCCGAGGCTTACCTGATCGAAGACGGCAAGATCACCGCCCCGGTGCGCGACGCGACGCTGATCGGCAACGGCCCCGAGGCGCTGAAGCACGTCTCCATGGTCGGCCACGACCTAAAGCTCGACGAAGGCATCGGCACCTGCGGCAAAGACGGCCAAAGCGTCCCCGTTGGCGTGGGGATGCCGACGATCAAACTGGATAAAATGACGGTGGGGGGGACGGGAAGGTAAGAGTACGCAATTATCTAGTCAGTACCAAAACGACTCGATCACCTCAAATCTGTCATCCTGAACGGAGCGCAGCAGAGTCGAAGGACCTGCGGTTGTCTTTGCTTCTCTCACGTTTGACTGAATAGGATCGGGTATATCATGGGAATACGGACAGCAAGTGTTTACTGATTCTTTGAAAGGAGAAACCCAATGATGTGCGACCAAGATACGATTGAATACTGGAAAATGGGAATAGAGATTGCGACTCTGATAACTACGATTGTTATTGCAGTTGTTGGTTTTATTATCAGTAAAAGGTTGCAAGTACAGAATGAAATCGAAGAAAGAAAATCGTCCTGGCTCGAAAAATGGGCCGACGACTTCTATGCTGTTGCGTCAGATTTCAACGATGCAGCAACAAGCTTCCTGTTTTTATACCTTGAGTCCGAATGGGGAGAGATAGGTGGTAGCGAAAAGGGCGGATCAGCAGTGGATCTACAAAAACTATCACCAGATCCAAGCCGCTTACACACATTTCTACTAGAGCTAAATCGCGGGTGGTACGAGATGTATAAGTTTTTCGGGTTTGTGGATGAAAATGGCGAAGTTCTTAAGACTGCGGCATCTGATCTTCTAACCGAGGCCAAAACTTGGTACAAAGACGGAGCGGGTGACGTAACCACGTTTCGACAAAAACAATTAACGTTCAACAAAAACGCCATGAAAGTTCATGCCGAGCTGCTGGAGCTCAAGGACTCGAAATAGATTAGGTTGGATTAGGCGGCCACAGGAATTTCTATGATCATTTCATTCGAAGAAATCAAGGCTCAGTGGTTGGCCGATCCCGAAGTCAAGCGCGAGTACGATGCCTTGTCTCCGGAGTTTGAAGCCTACGCCAAGCAGCTAAGGGCACGGAAGCGCGCCGCAGCGAAAGCTCCAAAATCACGCCGCCTCGTCAAGCCTGACCCTAACTTTCCGCCCCAGCGCTGAGGCAATATTGACCAGCGCATCGAGCGAAAAGCGCGCAATTCTCCCCCGCAGCAGATCATTGATGCGTGGTTGCGTTACTCCGCAACGCTTCGCTGCCACCGCCTGAGTCCATCCGTTCTGTTTGATGATGGCATCGATCTCATTTATGAGTTCCGAACGCAAGCTCAGGTTTGCTGCTTCTTCCGGTGTGTCGGCAATCGCATCCCAAACGCTGGCAAATTCTTCGTACTTAAGTTTCTTCATTCTCTGCCTCGCATCAATTGTTGGAACCGCTCTCGTGCAAGTTCAATATCACGCTGTGAAGTGGTTCTGGTCTTCTTTTGGAAGGCATGAAGCACATACACTGCCTCAGCAAAACGTGCTATGTAGACAACCCTGTACGCTCCCGACTCAACCCTGACACGGATTTCCTCGACACCTTTGCCGATGGGAGTCATCGGTTTGAAATCCTCTGCAGGGAGGTCTTTTTGCACCCGATCTAATTGGAAACCAGCCTCCTGGCAAGCATCTTTTGGAAACTCCCGCAACGCCTTTCGCGAGTCACCGAGGAACCGGAGCGGCTTCATAACAGTATTATATCCGAATGAATATAAATTGCAACCGCAATTTGTTCCGCATCTCCGGGTTAGTCGAGAAACGCAATCAGCAGCGCGTGCCGAGCAAAGCGCTCCCCGGAGCCCTGGGCCAGCCTGTTACACCTCAAGCCGCTCGATCCTTCCGTGCCAGCGGCAATTCCAGTTCGATGCGGTCGTGAATGACTTTGGCACTGATGCGTCCGCGCGTGCCGCGCTCCAGCCGCACAAGACCGTAATTGGCCATGGTCTTGAGGGTACGGGAGAGATTGGACTTCTTTCGCCCGGTGAGTCGCGCCAGTTCTTCTAGTGAGCCGGGCGCGTCTTCGACCAGGATGCGGAGCAGGGCGCGGTTCCCGGCGGAGAGTATTTTGGCGAAGGACTCTGTCGAAGGAAACCAGACTCGCGGTTCCTTAGGCGAGAGCTTGCGCTGGCCGCGCGCGACGGCCAAGGTCAGCGCCTTCATCTCATCGTAGCTGGCGATCCCGACTTTTAATGTACTCATGGGTGTACTCCTCTTTCTTTCAAGACCGTGTCAACTTCCTTCCAGAAATCGGCAAGCAGCGTGGCCGCTTCGCTGTAGTCATAAGGCTTGACCGTCCTCGTGCGATGGCGATGATCCTGCGGGTTGCTGTGCTTTTGCTTCCCCACGGGATGAGCATTGTCGAATCCCACTAGCCGTTCTCCGTTTCGTCCGTGCAACGTAAGCGAATAATCTAACCCGTGCGGCTTCTCCGGCGTGGGAGGAACCTGCGTGACTACAAACCGCACCCAATACCCGCCCTCCGGGTCCACAACAAACGTGAGTCCGTCCAGATCAAGCAGTGTGTCGAGGGCAAGATCGCGCTTCTACATGAATCTCAAAGGTTATCACATAATGATAACTTAGGCAACTCTGCAGGGAGTCTACGCTCCCTCCTCAAAACCGTAGAAAACATCCAGCCGGCGAACTGCTCCGGTGCGCTCGAAGATAGCGGCACTGGTCTGTTCGTCGAGGCAGAGTGCTTCCATCGTGTGGTGAGAGCCGTCGTGCCGGGTGATCTCGATCCTCTGCGGCCCCGAACGATGCGCAACAACGGGAACCTGGCAAGTGGTGAATGCCATCGTGCCGGGATCAAGATCGAGGGTGCGTTGGCGGCCGTCCATGTCATGGAAAACGAAATGCGAGGGCTGCGTCAGAAACTCGTTGCCGCTGACCAGGTGCCGGTGAAATCCGAGACGTCCCGCTTCGACGGCGACGCCCATTTCGCCCAGCCGCGAGATGAGGTCCTCTTTTACCTGGCCCGTCATGCCCGGCTGCTGCGCTCCCGCAAATCCGGGCGTATGGGAGTAAGGATCGGTAGGAACCGCGCCGTATAAATCCGGCGATTTGTGGACGCCGATTCCCTCGCGGATTTCGCGGTAGTGGTTCATAAGCCGCTGAATCAAAGCAGGATCATCGTTCGCGGCGCCGGCGCGATCCAGCACCTCTTGCACGGCCAGAAGGAGCTTGGAAACCATGTGCCAGTAAATGCAGCCAAGACCCTCGTACTTGTAAAACGTGCCGGAGCGGCCGGTGAAAGACTGGTGGTCGAAGACCTGCTCATACAACGCCAGGATGCGCGCATTCTCCTCATCGGAAAGGCCCACGTCAGCCAGCGCCTCTTTCAACAGAGAACTATTGCGGAAGGCCGAGTTGAAATGGGCCACGCCGTTCAGATCCCGCGCCACAATGCGCCGGTCGCCGTGCGCGATCATCTCCGCCAGTGGCCCTGCAATGGCCTTGGCCGGAATGTTGTTTTTTTCAAAGAAGCCGGGCAGTTTCCGGTCGGGATAAAGGAGATAACTATTCTGATCGGCGCGGTAAAGGCGGCTGTTGCGGAGCGCGTCGAGCAGGGCAACCGACTCTTGCGCGGAGAGAGCGCCGGAACTCAGCACCGCCACCTGGCCTTCGAGCATTTCATAGAGGCGGCGAATTACAACCTTGTCGCCGTCTACCTTCATCAGGTTATATGCGTGATACAGACCATCCTGCCTCCGGTTGGCACGGATGGAGTGGTCGATATACCTGAGCGCCAGGTCGTAGAAGGCGGCCAGCTCCGAAGCGGCGAGCGGAGCCATGCAGCCAGAAAACCCGTGGGCATAGAGCCCGGCCCTGTAGCTGCTTCCCGCGCTTCCCAGCGAATCAAGAACAGCCTTGCGCTCCTGGTCGCTGACTGGCCCGTTGAGCAGGCTCGAATGGCGTTCCAGCGCTTCCAGCACATGGCGAAAGGCGACAGCAACCTCAGATGAGACATCGATGGCAGATGGGTCGGCGCTGAATAAGCCCCGGCAAAACGAAAGGAACCGGCGCAGGAAGTACAGCGTCACCATGGAGACGCCAAAGCCAACCAGCGCGTTATTGGCGTCGTTCCACTCCGGCCGCTGCGTGTTCATCCACAGACCGGCCTCGGGGATGAAGTTGAAGAGCCGGCCCAGCACGAGCACCAGCAGCTTTTCAGCCAGGTTCACGCGGTAAGGCTGGCCATCGGGACCGGGCAGAGCCTTGCCGTCCGCGCCCATCGCCGCCGCCCGCTTGTGAATCTCGCCATCCAGCGCCGCATCAAAATCGATGGTGTTGCGCGGATCTTCAAGCAGCGCCTGGTAGGGCTTGATGCGGTAAGGAACATTGGCGTAGGTAAAGACGCGGCGCGTAAGCAGGCGCTCGAGCGCGCCGGGATGGTAGCGTGAAGAAACTTCCAGCAGCTTGAGAAGATAAGCCGCCTGGTGATCGCCCCAGTATCCGATGTAAGACCAGGAATCGTGCGGGTCAAGCACCTCCCAATCGAATCCGTCGCGCAGAATGCGGTAGGGGTTATAGCCATCCGCGGTGGAGGAGTCGGCAAACTTAAAGATCATGCTCTCGGCATAGCCGGGGTAGGAGAGCGCCAGCGCCTCCCAGTTCTGAAAGATGTCGCGCCAGTTGCCCTGGTAGTTGAGGATCCGCTCGCCCCGCTCGTCCTGCACCTGGATGGAGAAGATGTTCCACGGGCGGCTGGGATCGCCGTGACGGCGGCTGAATGTGAGTGGAAGGTACTCGTGCGTCAGTCTCTCCAGGTCCGGATCATTCTGCTCCCCCGCCAGTGCGAGAAGACGGCTGTGCGGCAGAGTATCAGGCAGTCCATCCAGAAAGGCGGACTGGCGCTCTGCTACGGAACGGTTGGCCTTGCCGATGAAACTCTTGAAGACGGCCACGGAGATTTGGTAGCCGGTGTCGGGAACTCCGCCGCGCATAGCGTTGAACAGAGCATTGGAGAAATGGCGGTCTGAGCTTAGATCGTCGCCGGTACATTGCAGTCCATCGGCCCCGGCCACAATGCGAACCAGGTTTGCAGTGCCGCGCTCGACGTCCTCATCAAGCTGCGCGCGCAGATTTCCGCCGGACCTGAGCAGACTCACAAGGCCGGCCACCCGCTCCGCATCCTGATCGACTTCCGCCACGATGCTCCAATCTTTACTCCGGCCCGCGGGAAGCGTCAGCCGCGTGTTGACGAAGTAAGCGCCGCGGCGGCCGCGGATGAGCGTCTCCTCGTCAACCGTCTCCCCCCTCCGGAAGCGATCGAGCTGCGCGGCGCACAGCAGGCGGCGAGCCGGTACCAGCCCTTCTGTCCATACGGTGGTGGCGCACAGCGCCTCATTGGGCTCGGGCTTATCGGCTGGAACGGAACTGAGTTTGAAGAGGCCCACTCCGGTTTCCGGCTCTAGTTCGTTCTCCTTGTAGCCATCCGCTAACGTGCTGTATTCCAACTGGAACCGGCGCGTAATGCCGTGGGGCAGCAGGTTCTGGATGCCGTCAAGAAGATCGATCTCGACGGATTCCGCGCCCAGGTTGACCAAAGCCGCGCGCCGCACGAATCCGAAGCGGTTGCTCGACATCCATGTACAGGAAAAGGAGAGCGCCAAATCGTGGTTCACTTCCTCAAAGATGATCTTGTTGCTGTAGATGCTCTTGGACAGGCTCCGGGTGATGCGGTACAGCCCGTCATAGCGTGGCGAGAACGGCTCCCACAACGCGGTGCGGCCGCCGCGCGCGACGAGGAAGATGCTCTTGCCGCCGGTCTGGTCGTGGCTGTCATGGATGCGGTCATCGGTGTAGTAGGGAAACAGAGCGTGATCCGGGTCCCTGCGGCCCGCGGTCAGCGCGCCGGTGCTGGAGACGAACATCCACTGATCGGAGTCGCTGACGATGCTCATCAGGAACGGCGGCATGGCGTCGTAGTTGACGATGCTGTAAAAACGCTCGCCGCCGATCTCGACTTGTCCCCCTTCAACCTTGCGCAGGCCAGAATTGAGGGGCGCATCTCCAACAAAAACCGTAGTCATGGTCTCTCCATTTGAGCGGTGGTTCAGCGTATCGTAGGTATAGAATGCCGTCGTGCCGCCATCGACCGCTGTGATGTTGCGGATACTCTTGATACACAAGTGGCTTGTTCTTCTTCTGGCTCTCCGAAGATGCCGGATGGGGCCTTAGAAGTAAGCAGGCCGCCCCGGAGGATGGCTTGTGGTTGGTTAACACATCTTGATCGCGGACGCTCATCTTTCAGCGGCTTTCGGCCTTTTCATGAATTTCCCTACAATCGAAACAACCCAGAGCATCGTATATGAATCCGCTATCCCGATAGGGATAATAACGAGAACTGGAATCCATTTATCAGTCCAGGGAATGAACAGAATCAACGGGACATGAAGCGCCGTGAGGAAGGCCATGGTAATCCAAAACCATACATGCCCCCTCAGCTTCCACCTCATTGCAATAGTGATAATAATTATCGAAACCGCGAAAATGGTAGGACGCGCAAGAGCTAACTTGCCATAATGATCGAACAAGAAACAAAGTAGGAAAGCGCCTACTGGAACAAAAATATATCCCCATAATGGCAAGCGCATTTGTCTGTCTTCTGCGGTTATTACTTTGTCTGATTGCATCTTCTGATCTCCTTAAACTGTCCGACGCATCTTATCGCATTTTGCGTCAAATCCCTATGGAGTCATGTGCGCTGATTCTATTTGCGCTTTCCCGGCGAAACGCGCGGCAGTTCTACTTCGCCGCGGGAGCAGCCGGCGTATCATAGCTTGGCGAGGTCGGCCCAGCCGGTATCAGCTCCGGATACCAGCCCTGCACGGCCAGCTTGGCTTTGCGGTCCATGCTGAAAAGGCCCCAGTGGCCCTCGGTCCCGGTTCCCTTCCAGGGCTCGTCAAAGGCCTCGAAGAAGAAAGTAGTCACGTGGTTGGCTTTGGCCCAGGCGTTGATCTCCTCAAAGTACCGCTTCTGCTTTTTCTCGTCGCCCGCGCGCGGTGCGTGCTGGTCGCCAACGGTGTAAGAGGCCCAGCCAACCTCGCCGAAGACGATGGTTTTTCCGGGATGCGCCTTGCGCACGCTCTCGTAGCTCTTGATGGTGGAAGGCATGGCCGTGTCAATGTCTTCCCGGCCCCACATCGGGTAAGCGTGTAGCAGGATAAAATCCACGTGGTCCACCAGCTTCGCCTCCGGCTGCCGCCAGTAGAGCACGTCGTCGGCCACGGTCACCGGGCAGCTCACCGCCTTCCTCACCTGCTCCACGTATTCGATGGCCTTCTCTTCCGTCAGCTTGTGATCCGACCAGGAAACCAGAATCTCGTTGCCCACGGCTACGGCCACGACGATCTGTTTGTAAGCGTTAGCCAGGCGGATGGCGGTGGCAATCTGGGCTGCGTTCTCGCCTTCCTTGCCGGGCCTGCCATCCAGCCATGCTCCCAGCACCACCTTAATCCCCAGCTTGTTGCGCTGAATCACTTCCAGAACATCCTGGGAGTGCTGGTCTCCGCCATAAAGCCGGATAAGCTTCCAGTGCTTTTCCAGAATCCTCAGATCCTCCAGAATCTGCGCCTGGGTTGGGAACTTCAGCAGCTGCGGGTTCTGGCCCTGGCGATAACCGGAGTAGTCGATCGCGTTGCCGTACCACTTCTGCACGGTCAGGTCGGGCTTCCGCGCGTCCTGGTCAGCCGCCCGCGCCACGCCTGCCAGGCTCACCAATGCAACACTGAGCAAAGCTGCTTTCAGAAAAGCGTTTTTCATTACTCGATCTCCCCGCGCCGCTGCTTGAGTTCCGCCTCAATTTTCACCATCAGCGGATCGCTGAGCGGATAGAGCAGCATCAGCGCCGCGGCCATCACCATCAGGCCGCAGGGAATCCAGCTCATGGAGAGAATGATTCCATGCATGGAGCGCGCCGACTGCTCCACGTTGGCCTCATAACCGAAAAACGTGAGAAGCAGGCCGAATATCCATGCGCCGAAGGCGAACCCTACCTTGGTGGCGAAGATGGCCGAGGCAAAAAACAGTCCTGTATTGCGGCGGCCAGTGCGCCATTCGGCGTGATCTGCGGTATCCGCAAACATCGCCCAAACCAGCGGCGAGTTGAAGCCGATGATGAAGCTGGAGATGATCTGCAGCGCGAAGATCATCGTGATATCGGTGCTGCCGGGCAGGCAGAAGCCGCCAATCACCAGGCCGCCGCCGCCGATGGCAAAGATAAAGAGCGGCTTTTTGCCGAATATTTTTGTCAATCGCGTCGCCAGCATAACCGCGGCGATGAACGCAAAGCCGTTCACCACCATGAAGGCGCCCACCAGCGATTCGCGGTGCAGATAGTACTTGAAGTAGTAGGTGGAGGCCGAGCCCTTGACGGCGAAGGCGGCCAGAACCAGCAGCAGCACGCCCACCAGCATAATCCACGGCACGCTGCTGAATAGGCTGCCTAGATCGCGCTTGATCGCCGTATCCTGTTCAAACGTCTTAATCTGGTTGATTAAATAAAAAATAATTGCACAATTGAGAACAATAGCGATAGCGAGTATCAATGTAGATTGCTGTGTAGTATGTAGCGATCTTACGAAGAGGGTTAAGATGAATAGTAATCCTGATACGAGAGAGAAATAAACAGTAACGCGGCGCGCCCATTGATATACAAGCAGCAGACCGACTCCAGTAAGAGCAATGATTACTGCAAGCAAGCAATAAATCGCTTGCTTCGCTATATAAATCGTAGGCGTCATTAATGGACTTAAACCCGTCTCGTAAGGCAACTGCAATATTTTTCCAGTGGCAAGATCATATGAAAGAACACCAGCAATGAGGAACAGGTAAAAGGCAATCGCGGTAACGAAGAAAGGCCGGTTCCATTTCGGCGCGATATGCACCGGCGGCGTCACGCGCTCGTGCGTGGTCAGGAAGCAGAGCACCAGCAGGATAATGGCCAGAATGCCGTAAAACACCATGGTGAGCTGCCAGCCGCGCGCATCGTTGCCCTGACCGAACCAGCCGACAAATTTCAAGGTGAAGTACTGGATGAAGGTTCCGGCGGTGAATGCGCCGATAAAGCGAATCGACGAGATCGAGGTGCGCTCCAGCGAATTCGGCGAAATCACGCCCATCAATGCGCTGTAGGGGATGTTCACGGCGGTGTAGATGAACATCAGCAGGCAGTATGTGATGTAGGCGTAGATGACCTTGCCGCCGCCGCTCAGATGGGGCGTGGTGAAGGTGAACACGCCGGCCACGGCCAGAGGCAGCGCGCCCCACAGCACGTAAGGTCGGAAGTGGCCCCAGCGCGTCTTGGTGCGGTCGGCAATCGATCCCATCACCGGATCGGCCACCGCGTCGGCCAGGCGCGTCACCATCAGCATGGTGCCAACCGCCGCCGCCGAGATGCCGAAGACGTCCGTGTAGAAGAACATCAGGTACCACTCGAAGGTCTTCCAATAGAGATTCGATGCCGCGTCGCCAAATGAGTATCCGATCTTCTCCTTGAGGGAGATGCGGTCTGCAGGCGGGATGGTGATCTTTTCTGCTTTCACACTTGCCTCGTTTCTTCAGCGCACAACACAATACCGGTTTCAGCAATCGCCCTGTCCAGCCTAGTTGCGCGCCGTGCGAAGCGTCAACAGTTGAAAAGCAGGCATGAGGCGGGCGGAGCCGGCCGTCCAACTGCGGTTCATCAGCATGGCTCATTCTTTCTTTCTTCGGCGTCCTTCATAGAAACGTAAATAGCCGTTCGTTAAGCTCTACAATGAAGGCGGTATGCCCACCACCGTCCGCTCGCACGCAAAAATCAATCTCGGCCTGTACATAGGCGCGCCGCGTCCTGACGGCTATCACGCCCTGGCCACCGTCTACCAAACGCTGGAACTCTATGACCTGGTTTCGGTTACGGTTCGACCCGGTGCGGATACAACCGCCATTCACCTGACTTCGAACGATGCCCGTGTCCCAACGGACGAGCACAACACCGCATGGAAGATGATCCACCTCGTTCTCGAAGAGTTGGGGATGAAGGCCGAGGTCGAAGTGCATATCGAAAAGCGGCTGCCGGTGCAGGGCGGGCTGGGGGCGGGGTCGGCCAATGCCGTGGCCGCGCTGGTGGGGCTGGAGGCGGAGCTGGGGATTGCAGGTCAGCAAGTCAGCAAGTCTGCGAGTCGGCGAGTCAGCATACCGGCGGACTGGGCTTTGCGACGGCTTGAACTTGCCGCCCAGGTTGGCTCCGATGTGCCGCTGTTTCTGGTTGGTGGAGCGGTTCTGGGCCGGGATCGCGGCCAGCAAGTCGAGCCCCTGCCGGACTTTGAGCCGGTCTGGTGCGTGGTGGCCACGCCGGAGGTGGGCGTCTCCACCCCCCAGGCCTTTCGCGACTGGGACTTGCTCTGCATGGCCGAGGGTTTGACCGCGAGAGCCAGTGCAGATAAACTGGAACAGTTGAGCCGTGCCTATGCCTGCGCCTTTAGGGAAGCGATTCCGGGAGGCTGGCAAGGGGCAGGCTCCTCCGGTGTTCCCTCCAATGAAGGGGACCTGGCCGGGCCCCGAGAGTCCGCGCTTGTCCGCACCGGGATTATGAGCTGGATCGAGAACGACTTTGAACGCGTCGTCTTTCCCCAGCAACCTTCCCTTGCAGAAATCAAGCGCATTCTTCTGGGCTTCGACACACCTGGGGCAGCCCTTCATGCCTCGCTGTCCGGCTCCGGTTCGGCGCTCTTCGGGTTGTATCGGACCCGCGGAGATGCGGAAGCAGCGCGAGAGCGTCTGCGCGTAGCGGAAGTGCGGAGCACGCTGACCCGTACCCTGCCGCGCTCAGAATACTGGCGCGACATGCTTCTGCCGTAAACAGGTTGACAGCCATCCGTTGCGCAAGCGAAACTCGGCAACGGCTGCAAAACTGGGCGATCGTCTAATGGTAGGACAGTGCCCTTTGGAGGCACTTGTCCAGGTTCGAATCCTGGTCGCCCAGCCAAGTTCTTTGCAAGTGGAACCCGGAAACAGCCAAAGCAAACCAGCTTGGAGGTAATTCGGAGATGAAAGCGGAGCTAGTGACCAACGAAGAGACACAAAAGAAGAGCGAGCCGAAGACGCCGGGCGACGGCGCCGGCAAAGAGCATGACCCCCTGGGATTCGCTTTATCCGCGCCGGACGCAGCCGCCAAAGCCAAGGATGCCAAACCGGCTGGCGAGCGCAAGCGCAGCCGCAACCTGAGCGAAGACAAGCGATTCAAGCTCTTCAGCGGTACGGCCAACCGGCCGCTGGCCGAGGAAATCGCCACTCACATTGGGGTTAAGTTGGGCGAGGCCAAAATGCAGCGCTTTGCCGACGGCGAAGTCTACTTCCAGTTGCTGGAGAATGTGCGCGGCGTCGATGTGTTTATCGTCCAGCCCACCTGCTACCCGGTAGACCAGCACCTGGTGGAATTGCTGGTGATGATCGACGCGCTCAAGCGGGCCTCGGCGGCCAGGATTACGGTGGTGGTGCCCTATTATGGCTATGCCCGCGCGGACCGCAAGGACAAGCCCCGCGTGGCCATCAGCGCCAAGCTCGTCGCCGATCTGCTAACCACCGCCGGCGCCAACCGAGCCCTCTTCGTTGACCTGCACGCCGCGCAGATTCAGGGCTTCTTCAACATTCCCGTCGATCATCTTTACGCCAGCCCGGTGATGGTGAGCTACTTCCGCGAGTTGAATCTTCCCAACCTGACGGTGATTTCACCGGACCCAGGGGGCGTGGAGCGGGCACGCTTCTTTGCGCAGAAGATGGGAGCGCCACTGGCCATTGTAGACAAGCGCCGCACGGACATCAATGTTGCCGAGGTGATGAACGTCGTCGGCGACGTGGATGGCAAGAGCTGTCTCATCCTCGACGACATCATCGACACCGCCGGCACGCTGGTAAAAACTTGCGACGCGCTCTACGAGGCCGGCGCGGCCGCCGTTTATGCCGCCGCCAGCCACGCCGTGCTCTCCGGACCGGCCATCGAACGCCTTGCCAACTCGCGCTTGGCAGAAGTGGTGGTTACCAACACCATTCCCCTGCGCGAGGCGGCGCAGAAGCTATCAAAAATCAAGGTGCTCTCCATCGCCGGCCTGCTGGGCGCGGCCATCGAGAGCATTCACATGGAGACCAGCGTGAGTTCGCTGTTTAATTAGCCGTCAGCCATCAGCGATCAGCAATCGGTTTTTACTGAAAGCTGACGGCTGAAAGCTGAAAGCTGACCTCAACAAAGGGAGCGGTGCAATCCAGTTCGCAGCAAATGCCAGAGCTGAAAGCTGATGGCTGAATGCTGAAAGCTGCTTTTCCGTGCCCGAAACCAGGAAACGAGAGAACGAATGTCCGAAGTCGTCGTAGCCAAGCCCCGTGAGGGCAAGTTCAACAAGAATGCCGCGCGCCGGTTGCGCGCCGCGGGCAAGATTCCTGCCGTGCTGTATGGTCCGGGACACGATCCGGTAGCCATCGAAGTGGACCCCAAGCAGATTTCCCGGATTCTATTCTCCGAGACCGGCCACAACACGATCTTTGATGTCGAAGTCACCGGCAAAAAGCCGGCCAAGGTCATGATCGTCGATTTGCAGCGCGAGCCGCTGAAAGACCAGTTGATTCACATCGATATGAAGCGCATCGCCATGGACAAGGCTCTGCGCGTCAAAGTGCGCGTCAAGTTGCTGGGGATTCCGGCGGGCGTAAAGGAAGGCGGCATCCTCGACCAGGTTATGCGCGAGGTAGAGATCGAGTGCCTGCCGGCCGACATTCCCAGCCACATCGATGCGGATGTCAGCCACCTGGAGTTGCACCAGGTGTTGCGCGTCAGCGGATTGCCTCACACGGAGAAGGTCAAGTACCTCAACTCCGAGGATGCGACCGTTGCCCACGTTGCCACGATTCGCGAAGAAGCGCCTACGCCTACAGAAGTCGAGGCAGCGGAGGCGGCAGCAGCAGCGGCGGCAGCAGCGGAAGGGGCTGCGCCTGCCGAACCAGAGGTTGCCAGGAAGGGCGGCAAGCCGGCGGCGGAAGATGCAGCCAAGAAACCTGACGCGGCAGCGGCCAAGAAACCCGACGCCGGAGCCGCGGCCAAGAAGCCCGAGGGAAAGAAGTAACCCTTGGCCGAGGCAAGCCAGTTCGTTCACCCCAGCGAGCCGAAATCGCTCGCCGGGAGTCCCGAATCCGGTGCGCGCAACGGCCCCTTTTTGCCCCGCCCTTTCCTGATCGTCGGGCTGGGCAATCCGGGACCGGAATATCTGTGGACCCCGCACAACGCGGGGTTCATGGCCATCGACCGCATCGCCCAGCAAGAGGGAGTTGTGGTCCATAACTGGCGCTGCCGGGCCGTTACCGCAACCTGCCGCATGGCGGGGCGAGTAGTGGTTCTGGCCAAGCCGGAGACGTTTATGAACCTGAGCGGGCTGGCAGTGGCCGCGCTGGTTCGGGAGTTTGAAGTGGACCCGGCACGGGACCTGCTCGTCATCCATGACGAACTGGACCTGGTGCTGGGGAGCTTCAAGATCAGGGAGCGCGGATCGCCGGCCGGGCACAACGGAGCCCGCAGCGTGACCGGCGCCCTGGGCACTCAGGAGTGGTTGCGCCTGCGTATTGGCGTGGGGCTCGACTTGCCTCCAGAGGCGATTGCCGCTGGCGGCGGGCGTCCCGGCAGGGATTACCTGCTCTCGCCCATGCGCAAGGCGGATTTAGCGGTGATGGACGAGGTGCTGGACAGGGTGGCGGCCGCGACGCGGCGCATCCTCGAAGCGGGGCCGGCAGCCGCGATGAACGAGTTCAACCGGAAAGACAGGGAATAGGGAACAGGGAATAGGGAACAGGCATGAAAACTCCGAATCGATCCTTGATCTCCTGAGTGTTTGAAAAGTTGCTGTAAGCGAATGAAGCAAGAGGCTGGAAATGCAAGGCTGAAATCAGGGTTGCCCCTGACACGTTCAGCGGAAAAGGAAACCGGATGTCCCGTGTGTATGAGGTTATGTTCATTGTGCGGCCGGATGCGGCCGAAGAAGATGTCGACAAGCTGATCGCCGGCTTCTCCGACAACGTCACCAAGGGTGGCGGGGTGGTTAAGACGGTGGAGAAGATGGGCAAGCGCAAGCTGGCCTACATGGTGCGCAAGTTCAACGATGGCAACTACGTTTTGATGACCATCGAGGCTAACGGCGCGGTGGTGCTCGAACTGGAGCGCCGCTTGCGCGTTACCGAACCGGTGATCAAGTTCATCACCGTGCGCATCGACGAGGAAGAGAAGCGCCTGGCCAAGGTAAAGGCCCTGCGCGGTGTCCGCCGGAGCGCAACCCCGGCAACCCCGGCTGCTGCGCCTGCACCTCTGGCGGAGCCGGCATTGGAAGATGCAGAAGCCGCCGAGTCGGCTGCGGTTTAACCGGTTGTCAGTGGTCAATGGTCAGGAAATATGTTCCTGTCGCGTCATTGACGGACCACTGATCACCGATCACTGTCCACTGTTCACAAGAGAGTAAAGAGGAAACAGCATGTCTGAAGAGATTCAAGCAAAGGCGCCCGAGACGAGCGCGCCAGAAGCGCCCCAAGCAGCCTCCGGCCCGGTTCCTGGTTCAGGCCCGGCCCGCTCCGGCGGACGGCCCGGCGGACGGCCCGCCGGTGGCGCTCCCGGCGGTCGCGGCAAGTTTTTCCGCCGCAAGAAGGTTTGCAAGTTCTGCACCGAGAAGATCGACGCGATCCCTTACCGCGATGTGCGGCTGCTGCAAGGCTTTGTGGCCGAGCGCGGCAAGATCGTGCCCCGGCGGCTCACCGGCGTCTGCACCAAGCACCAGCGCCGCCTCACCCGCGCCATCAAGCAGGCCCGGAACATCGCCCTGCTGCCCTTTGCCACGCGGCACTAATGCGATTCCAGGTTTAGTATTCTTGGAATCGCCGTAACCATCGGCTGCCTTTCTGCCGGCCTGCGCGCGCTCTCGAATCCGGGAGTGCAATGCGCGAAGTGATTTTGGCGGGAGGCAATATTGTGGATGCCGAATAAAACCAGGTGCGGCTCGCTTTGGCTCAAGTCTCTGTCCAATCAAGACGAGACTGGCGCCGGCAGCCCGCACACAGGAGAATCCATCATGGAAGTCATTCTGAAGGAAGACGTATTACACCTGGGCAACCGCGGCGATCTGGTCAAAGTGGCCGACGGCTATGCCCGCAACTATCTGCTGCCCCGCAAGCTGGCCATGCAGGCCACGTTGGCCAACAAGGCGGTTATCGAGCAGATGAAGGCCTCCGCCGCCCGCCGCTACGCCTCGGAAAAGGCGCTGGCCGAGGAGCTGGCCGCAAAGCTCGAGCCCGTCGAGCTCGAATTCACCCGCAAATCGAGCGAGGCCGGCCATCTCTTCGGTTCCGTCACCTCGTCCGATATTGCCACCGCGCTCGACGCCCAGGGCTTCGAGATCGACCGCCGCAAGATTCACCTGGATGAGCCGCTCAAGAGCGTCGGCGAATTCAACGTGGCCATCCGGCTCTACCGCGAAGTCACCGCGCACGTGAAGGTCAAGGTGCTGGCCGAAGCCACGGAAGAAGAAGTCAAGCCTGCCGAGCCTGCCGTGGAAGCTAAAGTCGCCGAGTAGTTTTTCTCAATCAGCGCTCACCCCACCTCTCGGCGAGCCAAGGGGCGGCGTGGTGTGCTTCGGCAAACTTCATTGCGAGTAATTTCTCGTCGCTCACTTAACCTCAACGGCTTGAAATCCCAGTTGCCGGGCGGCATCCAGCAGTTGGCTGTCGCCGGAGATAAAGACCCGGCCTTTGGGATGGCCAATGCACCATACCATGGCGGCGGCAAGCTGCTGGGCATCGGCGGCCTTCAACGGAAAGCGATCCACAAGCCGCTCGGCTTGCTCGCGCAGCGGCTCGCTTAGATCCACCTCCCGCCAGACGGACCGCAATCCATCCAATGTAACTTGAGCCTGCACCTGTCCATTGGGCGACAACTGACCCATCCTGACCAGACGAGCAAAAGCGCTATGCACTTCGATGGGCGTCGACCACCACACAGCCATACGGTACTGTGCACTCAAAGCCTCGACCACTGGGGTAGCCCGCTGATGAACACACAGCGGAACCAGCGCGCTTGCATCCCAAAAGGCATCGTCCATTCTCAGTCGCCCCTTGCCCACTCGAGGGCTTCCTTCATGGCTTCATCGGAGACCGTAGGCCGGGGCAGTGCCCAGAAGGCCTCCCAATCCATATTCTCCTGTTTGGCCTTTTTCATCTGCCCGGTAGCAATCAGATAGGCCACTTCGGCTTCATGGTCGCCTTCCGGGGGCAGAGGCAGGGTGAAAGGCAGAATGCGCGCCACCGGCACATTCCGATCCCGCACCACCACCTCTTCGCCGTTGCGGACGTATTGCAGGTAGGCGGAGAGCTGATTCTTCAAAACGCCTATGTTCACGGTTCTCATGGATCTATTCTACGCCAACTTAGCTAAAATAGCTAAGTTGGGTTCTAGCCCTACACCATCGCCCGTTCCTTCACCGTCAAATACTGATTCAGCACCGACGAAGTAAGCGCCTCGGGGTTCAGGTCGAGGGTGAGCGCGCCCTGCTCGTGCAGCCGCGCCAGCAGAACTTCGCGGCGTCCTGCCATCTCCTGGGCGGCGGAGGCGCGGAACATCTGCTCCACGTCCTTTGGCCTTGCCTGGGCGATTTGCTCGACCTCCGGCTGGGCCATGGCGACGAACAACAGCACGTGGCGGCGCAGTAGTTGCAGCGCGCCGTCGATGACCTCGGGGCGCATGGCGGTCTCCGCCAAATCCGTCACCCACAAAATCAAAGAGCGGCGGGGTTGCAGGCGGTTCAGCGTGGCCGTGGCTCTCATGTGGTCGGCCTCGCCGGATTCTGTATGCACCTGGGCCAGCAACTCGATCAGTTGTCGCAGGTGGGCCGCGCCGCGGCCGGGCAAAAGCCGCTGCTGAATCTTCTGCCCATAGGCCAGCAGGCCCACCCGGTCGCCGGAGTAAAGCGCCAGTTGAGCCAGCGCAACGGCGGTGGTGCAGGCATGGTCGAGCTTGGAATGTACCTGTATCCCCGGCTCCGTAACCGGCAGGGCCGGCTTCCCCGGCGCTGTCGCCGACACCCGCGCCCGCATCAGCCGTCCGCAGTCCAGCACAATCCACACCGGCTGGCTGCGCTCGGTCTGGTACTGGCGGGTGATGAGGCTGCCGCGCCGCGCCGTGGCCGTCCAGCAGATGTCGCGCAGATCGTCGCCCTCGCGATACTCGCGCAGGCTCTCGAAGTCGCGGCCCAGGCCGCGTTGCTGTGAGCGGCGCAGTTGCAGATCGATCTGGCGGCTGCGGGCGAGGTAGATCTGCTGCTCCTCGCCGGCGCGCAGCGCCGGGTAGACGTGCACCGTCTGTGTGAGCGGCGCCCGGGCCCAGCGCTCCGCCAGCCCCACTCCCGAGCGGTAGCGCACATAGAGCCAGCCCGTCTCCCAGTCGCCGCGCTCTTTGGGCTCCACGCGGTAGCGCAACTTGGCCGGCACATGCGGAAACGCGGTCAGCCGGAGCGTTTCCGGCTCTTCGACCAGCGCCGGCGGAAGATCGTCCACCAGCCTGCACTCGATAATCATCTGGCCGCGATTTTCAATCGTCAGTTCGATTTCGGTCTCGCTATCGAGCGCCGGAGCATTCGACCAGCTCCGGCTGGCGGCGAGTTGGGCCGCGGCAGGCAGTCGTATGCCGTCAAGCAGCGCGAAGAGCAGCACCAACGCATCCCAGGCCAGCATCGCGTAGGCCAGCCTCCCATCCCAGAATCCCGGAATCAGCCAGACGAAGCCGAGTAACAATAGTCCGATGCTCCGCGGCGTCAGCCCGAAGCTCCAGCGCCGCCGCCGCTCACAGACGGCGCTCACTGGGTCGGGATGGAGAGACGGAGAGATCATTGGGCCTCAATGGGAAGATCGAGAGCCATCGCCAGAGAGCGGTTCAATTGCTTCAATTGGGTTGCGGAGAGAGTTCCCACAAAGTCGGTCAATACCGATTTGTGAAAACTGACAAGGCCGTCGCACGTGATCCAACTCGGGTGCTTGAGGCCGTTCTCGGGGCCGACGGCGACCTGAGTTGCGAGCCCCTCTCCCTCGGTGTAAATCGGCGCACAGATGACGCTGGAATAGCGCGACTCGATCAGTTTCTGGCGGCTTACGATCACATAGACCCGCTGCCGCTTCGGATCGCCAGGCGGTCTGGGTACACGGTAAAGTTCGCCTCTGTTCATTTTGTTGCCTTCCAGAGAATTGCTTCAAAGCCAACCTTTTGTGATTGACGTCACCGTCATGGAATCATGGAGTTAACGGTATGTCAACAAAATCCGATTTGATCTATTTACATGATTCCATGTAATTTACATTAGAAGCAGCAGAAGGGAGAGAGACGTCAGTCAACGAACCGAAGCTTCCGCCGTTCCTGGCCGGTTTTCGCATTCAGGAAAGCTGGGTGGCAGCGTTGCGTCGTGATCTTGGTCCTGGACGAGGTCAAAGTAAAAGGCATCCTGGTCCTTCAGTACATCCTCCATCTCGCGGTTAAAGTAATCGGCATTGGCATTGATGAGTTCCATATCCCGATGCTGAATCGCTAGCCGCTCCGTCTCCCGGAGATGATCGTGGAGTACCTTCTCGATAAAGGCTGAGCGGGAGGCGTGCTCGCCGATCAGCTTGTCGATTTGGACGAGGAGAGGCACGGAGAGCGAGATTGATGTCTTGGCTTTCATACTACCTTTATACTACTCCTTTTCGGCTCACAATTCATTGTCTTGGCACCGGCACGGCGGCGATCACGTCGGCCAGCACGCGGTCGGCGTCAAAGCCTTCCAACTCCGCCTCGGGCTTCAGCATCACGCGATGCCGCAGCACCGGTTTCACGGCGCGCTTCACGTCATCGGGCAACAGGTAGTCGCGGCCATCAAAGGCTGCGGCTGCCTGGGCTACGCGCATCAGGCTCACGGCGGCACGGGGACTTGCGCCCAGTAGCAGCGTAGGCCACTCCCGCGTGCGTCTCGCCAGCGCCAGAATGTAGCTGGTCAGCTCCGGCTCAATCCTGATCGCCCGCACCTCGGCGCAGGCCGCGGCCAGCAAGCTTTCGGGTATGGGCGCAATCCGCGCGTCTTCCAGTAATCCCGCGTCCGAGACATTGTGGTGCCGCTCCAGAATCTGCAATTCCTCCTGCTCGCTGGGATAGGCCACGCGAATCTTGAGCAGAAACCTGTCCAGTTGCGCTTCCGGCAAGGGGTACGTGCCCTCGAAGTCGATTGGGTTCTGCGTGGCGAAGACGGTGAACCACGCGGGCAGCGGTCGGCGCGTGCCGTCCGAGGTAACCTGCCGCTCTTCCATGCATTCCAGCAACGCGGCCTGGGTGCGCGGCGGCATGCGGTTGATCTCGTCCACCAGCAGCAGGTCGGTAAAAACCGGCCCGGCGTGGAAGACAAAGTTGTCCTGAGCAGATTTGGCGCCGGGGCGCAGAATCGTGGTGCCCAGAATGTCGGCCGGCATCAGATCGGGCGTGGCCTGCACGCGCTGAAAGCCGAGGCCCAGCAACCGCCCCAGCGCCTTCACGATTAGAGTTTTTGCAATGCCCGGTACGCCCTCCAGCAGCGCATGGCCCTGGCAGAGAACGGCGATCAGCACCTCCTCGATCACCTCTCCCTGGCCGGAGATTACCCGGCCCAGCTCCGCGCGCGAGTGGGCAATGAGCTGGCTGGTCGCGTGTAGACCCTCCGGGCCTTTGGCGTTTTGCTTTGCATCCTGCATCTGCTCTTGCTTCTTTTCCTGGCTCATAAAGCCCTTTCCTGCGGATTGATTAAATCTTCTCAGATTGTGCGGCGATGTTGCCCGGTTGTTTACCCGGCCGGGCCGCTTCTTTCAGTTTTTCGTAGTGCCCATGCAGCGTCTGAATCAGCTTGAGCGCCTGGCGTGGGTCAACGGCTTCACCCCACGCAGCCTCTTCGCAGGCGGCCAGATCGGCTTCCAGGCCGGCATCCGCCCGCGGAAAGCGCCGGCGAATCACCGCTGCCAGCTCGGCTGCCCCCATCTTGCTCGCCCCGTGCCCGCAAAGCCGCAAACTGTGCCGCCGGAAGCGCTCCCATGCAACCGCGACGGCCGTCGATGCGGCTCCGGCCTTGCGATAAAGCGAGCCCAGCGCCTCTAAAAACTCAATCGGTGTGGCGCGCTCCGGCGAAGGCAGGTCGCGCACCGGTCCGCTGCGCCGGCTGAAGCTGAGCACCACCAGCAGGGCCAGCACCGGCAGGCCAATCCACAGCATTGTCCACGACGGCCCGCCCGCGTAGCTCCACACAGATCGAATCTCCCCATGCAGCGATTCATCCCAGTAGAAGCGATGCCCGTCGCGCGGCCCCAGCGAAGCCAGCAGCAAGTCGAGGTTGTGGGAGCGGCCCAGCGAACCGTTTTCCAGGGGCGTGGAGCTGGCCCACCAGACGATGTGCCCTTTGCCCCAGTCATACTCGACCACCGCCGGATGATTTGCGCAACTGTATTCAACGCGTTGCACCGGGTTGCCCTCATCCCAAGTGGCCTGCGGAACCATCCACACCTCGCCCGATCCGGCCAACGCATCCAGTCCCTCGGGCTCCAGCTTGCACGCGGCAAAGTGAAACTCGCCGGGCATGTCCGTGGCCTCGCCGGGCAGAATGTATCCGCCCATAAAACCTGTGGAGAGCACGCGCCCACCGCGCTCCACAATTGTGCGCACTGCCTTGATGTCTTCCGCCTCACGGGAAAACGGCTGGGCAAAGATCACCACCGTCTCCGGCCCAGCCGTGGCAGCCAGCTCGCTCAGCGGCCGCTCCCAGCGTTCAATCTGGTAGTTGGAGCGAAGCAGCGTTTCATAAGCGGCGCGCGCCCCATGCTGGCCGGCCAGGTAGGTCGAGGGCAGTGGATTCTTATTGTCGTTTTCCCTGGGCAGCAGGAAGCCGGTGGCCACGGCCAGCGCCAGCGCAATTCCCACGCACCACAGCAGCAGTTTGCGATCCTGGGCGTCGAGCGAGGAAAGAAACTTCATCGCGCACCGCCATCCGCAGCGCCCGCCGCGCTATTTCCGGAGATCAGCCCATCCGCCAGTTTTTCGGCCAGCAAGTAATCGCTCTCGCCCGCCGTGCGTCCGCCGTACCAAGTCCGCTCAAAGCTGCCGGTGAGCGTACACATTCCTGCGCGGCGCGGGTCCTCCGCGCCCACCAGCGCCAGGTACTCGCGCGGAGTGCGCGCCCGGTCGGCGGGCCACAACCGTCTCGATTCCAGCCGTGATATTGCCGCCCAGTAGACGCAATGAATCGCCTCCCGCCACTGGCCGGCGGCGGCGGCGCGGCGCGCGTCGTTGAGCCACAGTTGCCAGTCGCGGGCCGATGCGGCTCCGGCGGCAGCCCCGTCGCTCTCCGGCACCAGACGGAGGCGCCAGCGGCGCTCCATCTGCAGCAGCCCCCACGCCAGCCCCACGCACGCGGCCAGTAGGATGCCCCACACCATCACGCGCCCCATCCAGGCCAAGCTGGCGTGTAGTTTCGCGATGCTTGCAAGAAACAGGTTCAGCCATTCGCTCAGCTTTTCCAGAAACGAATCACGCGCTGTAGGCGGCTCCAGGCCGCGAAAGTCCCGGCCAGAGAGCACCTGCTTCATCACCTCGCGCTCCCGTGAGTGATCGGGCGCTGCGGCCGACGGGCCTGCCGCCGCGATCTCCGCCTGGGCAATCTCCTGTGTCAGGCGCGCCTCGGCAGCCTTCAAAAGCTGGCTTGTCGTCGGCTTGGGCGGCCGCACTGCCTCCACTTCCAAAGTCTCCTCGGGCCTGTCGTCAGGCGTGTTCTTGGCCTTCTCTGCGGGCTTGGATTCCTGTTTGTTCTCGCCCTTGCCCTGCGCCTCCGCCTTGCCCTGTACTTCCGCCTTGCCCTGCGACTCGGCCTTGCCCTGCGACTCCTTGGAAATCTTGTCTTTGCTTTGGGCCTGTGTGAGCATCACGCGCAGCCAGTCGTAGCGCACCAGCCGCCGCTCTGGATTATCGCCCAGCGGCACACGTTCGTCCTGGCCCGCGAGCGCGGGATCGCAACTCATGGTGTCCCGTGCTTTGGCGCAAGTCTCCACCACAGTGTTCAGCTCAACCAGGTGCTGACGGTACTCGGCGAGCGTTGCCTCGCGCACATTTTTCGCGGGCTGCGCGGCGGGAGTATCGGCGCGCATGGGCAACGGGATGAAGACCGCGGCAAGAGCAACAGCCAGCGCCACGCCGGCGAATTGTGCACGAGCCGTCAAGCCTGGCCCTCCTCGGACCCGGCGGGGGCTGGCAGTTTCACTGGCGCTTCCGGCGCAGTCAGTCCGGCGGCCTGCATCATCCACTCGATGTCGTAGCCCTCCCGGCGCACTCGCTGATCGTAATAGAAGAGCGTGATGCCGGTGGCCCAGATCGGTCCCAGGAAGGTGTTGGTAAAGAAGCCGATCACCTGCGAAAGTGTTGAAATGCCCGGCCCCGGCAACTGGCCGGGATGCTTGAAGGCCGCCACAAATACGAAGATCTGGGTGACCATGACCAATCCGAATTTGATGACGCCGATCAGCAGCGCCAGCAGGAAGATGCGTCCCCACGACCCTCTGGCCAGCTCAATGCTGCGGCGAATCGCTGCGCGGGCCTTCAGGTTCTCCACCACGCAGGCCGGAATCGCCAGAGAGTAACGCAGGCCCATCATCACGGTGTAAATGCCGGCGGGGATCATCAGCAGGAAAAAAGCGATCGATGCGAATCCAACGATAATCAGCGTCTGCGGATTGGACATGGCGGCCTGCTGTGCGGCCGGGTCGGTTCCGAAGCCTTTCACGAAGTAGGCCATGGTTCCGAAGTAGCTGCAGTAGAGCACTACAAGCGGTAAAAAAACTACCAGCCAGGTGATCGCCATCAGCCACAGGTAGCGGCCCCCGCGTGGCAGGATGCTCCGGTAGGCGTCACGGATAGTAGTTGGTTCGCCCAGATGAACCCATGCCACGGCGCGACACGTGGCGGCCATGACCATGCCGTAGATGAGGAACGAAATCGGCATGATGATGGCCACGCTTGTCCAGGTAAGCGATTGCAGATGCTCTGTCATGTGCAGTGTGCGCAGCGTCTCTGTCAGCCCGATCTGGATCAGGCCCAGTACCAGCAAAGCGCCTGCGTAGGGTATGGAGATGCCCGCAAAGAGCAGAAAATGCTCGCGGTAAAGCTGCGCGGTGCGGTCCAGAATCTCACCCAGAGTCATCGGGCGAAGGTTGCTTTCCATGTTAGGCTCCCCGGAATTGCAGTGATTGCGTTTGCCGGGATACTAACACAGTCGGGCCGCTATTCCAGTTTTTGTGTTGTGGTTCCCTCGGGGATTTTGATCTGGAACTGGTCGTCGGTGAGAATCATGTTCTCCTGCACGCTTTCCACCGTCAGAACCAACTGGTACTCCTCCAGCGGGCGCTTGATGGTGATCGTGGAAGGATACATGACGGAATCGAAAACCCGGTAGTCCGCATAGTCCACCTCGGTCTCCAGGTTGCCCTCGCTGTCGAACAGATCCTGCTGAGAAGGCAGCAGATCGTCGCGGCGGAAGACCACCACGCGCACCGGCGTCAACTGCTGGCTGCCGGGTTTGCTGCGGCTGATGCTGAGGATGTATTCCGGGACGTTGTACAGGTGTTTCCGGGCTTCGTCCTCCACCGTCTCTGAATCCGACACCACGGCATACAGGTCGTCGGGCTCCAATCCGCGCACCACCATGGCGTCGAAGAAGAATCCCGGCCGCAAATTTTCAATCTGGTTGGTGGACTTTTTCTTCAGCGTGTTCGCGCCCTTCACCACGGAGTTCTTCGACGGTATGAACAATGTGAAATTCTTTCCGTCGCTGGTCATGTCGAACATGCGTGTGCCCAGCACCGGAACCTGTCCCAGCACGCGCAGCATCTCCGGCTTGCGCATCAGGACGTGTCCGCGGAAGGTGGTGTAATCTCGCGCCATGCCTTCTTTGCTCTTGAGCACGCTGGCCTGGATTTCAACCGTGGCGTTCAGGCTTTGCAGCTCGTTCCAGCGCTGGTCGAGCTGCGCCACCAGCTCTTCCGGCGTGGCCGTCCGGGTAATCAAAGGCTGTTTGGGAATAGGCAGCCGGCGGGTGGTGAAGAGGCAGCCGGAGAGCAGAATCATCGGAAAAACGAGAATTACGGAAGCGGCGCGGCGCAGGCTTGTTCTCATTGGCTGCCTGCCTTCTTCACGGCATTCCGGTAGCCGGCCACGTTGCGCGCGTGCTCTGCGGAGGTGCTCGAAAATAGTGACCCTCCTTGCGGATCGGCTCCTGCGGCCACAAAGTAGAGGTACTTCGTCTTCGCCGGCTCCATGGCCGCGCGCAGCGACCGCATTCCCGGATTGGCCACCGGGCCCGGCGGCAGGCCGGCGTGCAGATAGGTGTTGTAGGGCGTATTGAACTTCAGATCGCTCTCGTGTATCACGCCCCGCCAGCGCCCTTCCAGTTCCAGGCCGTAAATCACCGACGGGTCGGTCATCAGCGGCATCTTTTTGGCCAGCCGGTTCTCGAAGACACTGGCCACCAATGGACGCTCTGCGTCCAATGCCGTCTCCCGTTCCACCAGCGAAGCCATAGTCACCACTCGATGCACGTTTCCCTTCAATCCAATTTGCCCGGCCACCGCGCGAAAGCGCCGCACCATCGCCGCGCAAATCTGCGCCGCCGTCGCCTTGCGCTGAAAATGATACGTATCCGGAAACAGGAAGCCCTCCAGGCTCTTTGCTCCGGGATCCAGATCGGTCACCAGGCGCGTCTGCGTGGCCGCCGTGTTCAAAAAATCCTGCGCTCCGCCAAAACCCGCCTGTTCCAGCCGGGTGGCGACTTCAAATAGATTCGCGCCCTCCGGTATGGTCACCGCCTTGGTAAAAACATCGCCGCGCGCAATGCGCTCATAAACTTCCGCCACCGCGGCCGGGTGATCGAAGCGGTACTCGCCGGACTTGAGCGTTCCCCGCCTTCCCCAGCGCATCACATCGAAGGCGTAGCGGCTGCGCACAATGCCCGCCGCCTCCAGTTGCCGCCCAATCCTCGCCGCGGACGAGCCCGGCGCAATCTCGATAAAGCTCTCCGTCTCCGGCCCGAAGGGCTCTAAAATCACCCATGCCGCCCCAGCCCCTGCCGCCAGCAACAAAACCAGCAACACCGCCCACAGGAAACCCGCGCCAGAACGCTTTCCTCTTCTTCTCGTCTGTCTGCGGCGCGCCATTCCTGCTGTCAACCCTTCCCAAGAGCATGTTTCAAAAATAAGCCTTGTATCAGGGCACGACTTCAGTCGTGCCGAATATGGTCTTAAAACTGAGGGCCTTAAAGGCTGCGAAAAAAATCATTTCTGGTTGCAAGAAGCGTCAGGGCACGACTCGTAGGTCAGGGTTTTAACCCTGACTGCCGTAAGCGCAACAAAACAAATGTTGGGCTTTAGCCCCTGAGGGATAGCGTTTCAAGCTGACTCACGACCAACCAAAAAAACGCGGAAAATCCCCTCATGAGTCCCTGCTATCTATTGTACCGGGAAGAAGGCGCGTAACAGGGCATTTCTACCTTTTAGGTAATTAAGCCGTTATCTATGAGTAAGCTGGCAGGTAGCCCACTCATCAAGGTATCAGGCGCTGTGCCCCGTTCATCGCGGTCTTATCGCGATGAGCGGGTCTTCAGACAAGGTCGCAGGGTCTTCGGACCGCTGTGCCCCGTTCATCGCAGTTTTATCGTGATGAGCGGGTTTTGGACAAGGTCGGCGGGTCTTCGGACCGCTGTACCCCGTTCATCGCGGTCTTATCGCGATGAGCGGGTCTTCGGACAAGGTCGCAGGGTGTACAGTATCGGCAAAGCCTCCAATGAAAGGCGGATGCCCCCATGCCCCTGATCGACCAAATCCGCGAAGAAAAGCTCATCGAACTAGCGAAGACTCGCTTTAGCCCCGACCTCTTGGATGCGGAGTTGAAGGTTTTACACGACTCAGCCAGGTCCGAAGACCTGCCCGATCCGGGAGAGAAAGCCCCGCGTCCAGTAGTTCGCCCGGATTTTCTCCGCTGGCTGGCCACCGACCCGGAGGCCGCACAATACATCGACTCTACGGGCCTGCGCGTCTATGACGTGATTATCCCCGGTAAACTCGATTTATATCGATGTCATGTCAATTCAATACTGAATTTTCGCCGCTGCGACTTTCAGGGGGAGATCAACCTCCAGTATGCGGAGATACGAGGCTTCTTCTCAGTTGATTCTTCTCTAGCTGAGGGCATTTGTGCCGGTGGGGTTATTGTTCACAGACAGTTCTATCTCTGGCGTACCCATTCCGAGGGCGAGATTCGTCTGCCTGGTGCTGATGTCAAAGGTATTCTCGTCTTCAATGGCGCAAAGCTGAAGGCCAAGGGTGATTCGCTCAACGCATCAACTGCGAAGATCGGCGGCAGCATTTACCTAATAAAGGATACTGAACGAGGAGTAGATTTCGAGTCCGATGGTGCGATTCGATTAATTGGTGTGGAGATCAGAGGGGATCTTATCTGTTCAGGTGCGAAGCTAAAGGCTGAGGGCAGGGCATTGAGTACAGATGGCGCGAAGATCGTAGGCAGTGTCTTCCTGAATGATGGTTTCGACTCTAAAGGCGAGATCCATCTCTGTGGCGCGGAAATTGGTGGGACTTTATCGATCAGAGGTGCAAAAGTTGCTAATGTTGTCTGCCACAACACAGTTGTTATGGGTGATATGGCCTGGCAGCGCATCGAGAAATCCTGGAACACAACTCTCAATCTGATTGGTGCGAGAGTGAAAAACCTGCGCGACGACAAAGTGAGTTGGCCGGAAGAGGGGAATCTTGACCTAGACGGGCTCGTCTATGAGGAGCTGACTCTCCATGGAAACTCATCTAAGGAAGACATCAAGGCCAGTCGGTATACGCGCGAACTGCAACTGGTCGCCAAAGAGCGGATCGACTGGATTATGCTCCAGCGGCCGGAACGCCGTACTGAGCCGCAGCCTTGGATGCAGCTTCGCGATTTACTGGAAAGAAAGGGTGAGCGCAAACAGGCCAAGTATGTTCTCCGCCGCTTCCGTTGTTTGCAGGCTCAAAAGAGTTGGATTCCCTGGCGATGGGTTAAGAAACTCTATGCTTTGCTGGAAGAAGCTCCACTGCGCATCGGCTGGTCGATTGCGCTCACGTTATTGATCGGCACAAGCGTCTTTACCTGGGGCGGCTCGAAACAAGCAATGATCGAAACTGTACGCTACCAGCCAAACGCCATAACGGATGCGGGCCAGGTCAAGCTGATATCTCCGCTCTATCCGAAGTATCAGCCCTTCGTCTACACCCTGGAAAACGCTGTACCGCTGATAAAACTGGGCATGGACGAGAAATGGGCGCCCAATCCCAGTCCCGAGTTTCGCCAGCCTTGGTTTCCCCACCTTCCATGGTTATATTTTGTCAGCACTTATGGTTGGTTGAACTTCTGGCGCTGGGCTTTGATTGTGGGTGGTTGGGTCCAGGCGACGGTTCTGGCGGCCTCCGTGGCGGATCGCTTCAGAAAATAGTCCGCAGGTCCTTGCAGATTATTTCTCCACTTCGTGCACAATGATCCTCAGAAGCCTTCCCACCAATGGTCCCGGCACGTCCTTTTCGCGCCGCTTTTCAGCCGGAAGCTGCTTGCAGAGGCCAAAACGTCCCGTAACTCCTTTGCCAGGAATATTTTGTAGGGAACTTCATTGTTTTCTATATTTTGCAGCGCAACCCTGCCTGTAAACTCAAGAAAACAAGGATTTTGCGCCCAAAGTATGGGTGGGGGTACCCCCGCATTTCACGTTCTTTGATTCATGGGCCGGATACCGACGTTAAGCTAGAGGCTGGGAGCTGGAAGCTGAAAGCTGCGGCACATCCTCGCTATCTCGGCCTCGATGTCGGCAACCGCCGCATCGGCGTAGCCGTCTCCGACGAACTGGGCCTGACGGCTCAGCCGGTTCTGACGCTCGAGCGCAAGCGCAACCGCCGCGACGACCTGCGCTCGCTGGCGCGCCTCTGCCGGCGTTTTGGCGTCGTCGGCATCGTGGTGGGCAATCCTGTGCATCTCTCCGGCGACGTCAGCCTGCAGGCTGCCAAAATCCAGGCCTTTGCCGCCGAACTGGGCGCCTTGACCGGCCTGCCCATTCATCTGTGGGACGAGCGGCTGACCACCCGCGAGGCCCACCAGATTCTCTATGAAGCCGGACACGCCCGCCAGCAGCATCGCCGCGTAGTGGATCAGGTAGCCGCCACGCTGATTTTGCAATCGTTCATGGATGAACAGTGAATAGCCCCTGATCCCTAACCCCTAACCCCTAACCCCTGACCCCTAACCCCTGACCCCTGCTCTGCGTATAATGAGAAGTTGAGTTCTTCAATCTTCTGCGGAAGGCGCAAGCCCCGCTCGCCGCCACGGACCACGGATGCCCGAACACATCAAAAAACAGCTTCTTGCCGAGATCGCACTCCTGGAGCACGAACTCAACCACGAGCTTCCCGCCGAGATCAAGAAGGCTCGGGCGATGGGCGACCTCTCGGAGAACGCCGAGTATCACATGGCCAAACAGCGCCAGGAGTTCGTCAACGCGCGACTGGGCCAGCTGAACCGGCGCATGGCAGAGCTCTCCCTCGTCAATCTGACCAACATTCCCAAAGACAAGGCCGGATTCGGCTCTACGGTCGTGGTCTTCGACTCCACCAAGGATGAGGAGATCGTCTACCGCCTGGTCACCAGCGAGGAGTCCGATGTTACCAAGGGGCTGATCTCGACCACCTCGCCCATCGGCCGCGGCCTGGTGGGCAAGCGTGTGGGCGACGTGGTCACCATCGTCACGCCTAACGGCAAGCGCGAACTGGAAATTCTGAAGCTGACCACCATTCACGATGAATCCGGCCAGAACGAGAGCCCGGACGACGCCGGCACAGACCAGCAGCAAGGAATCACGAAATGACCTGGACCAGTGCATTTGGCCGCGCCTGCGGATGGCTGCTGAACAAGATCGTGCATGGCCTGTCGCTGACCCGCATCTCGCCCAATGTGCTCACCTTCATCGGCTTGATCATCAATATCGTGGCCGCGTTTCTGTTTGGCCACGCCAACGCCGCCAACGCCGACCGGATGTTTTTCTATGCGGGCGTGGTGATCTTCTGCGCCGGCCTCTTCGACATGGTGGACGGCCGGGTGGCGCGGCGCATCAACAAGGTCACCGTCTTCGGCTCGTTTTTCGACTCGGTGATCGACCGCTACTCCGACGTGGTGTTGTTCTTCGGCTTGCTGGTCTACTACGGCCGCATTAACAAGTTTCGTTACGTGGTGCTGGTGGCCTTTGTGATGGTCACGTCGCTGATGGTCAGCTACACGCGCGCCCGCGCTGAGAATCTCATCGAACAGTGCAAGGTGGGCTTCATGGAGCGCCCGGAGCGCATTGTGCTCATCATCATCGGCGCCCTGTTCAATTGGTGTGGCGCCATGGCCCCGGTGCTGTGGATTCTGGCCGTGCTCTCCACCATCACCGTCGCCCACCGCATCGTCTACACCTACCAGAACACCAAGCATATGAAGATGCCGGGCTGAAGGACAGGCCACAATAGTCATTCAGGCCTCTATTGCCATTTCAGGCACAGTGTTCGGCAGAAAACTCCTGATTTCTCATGTGGTTGAGGTAAAGTAATACCGTACAGGAATTTCCTAAAAGGGAGAAGGTGCAGCCATGGCGCAACAACCGTTTTTGAAGTCCATTTGCCCGGTCAACCTGCTCTCCTTCGGGCCCAAAACGGAAGAGATCGAACTGCGTCCGCTGAATATTCTGATTGGACCGAATGGTTGCGGGAAGTCAAATCTGATTGAGATAATCGGCTTACTCAGAAGCCTGACGAGCAAAGAGCCTTGGTCAACTATTCTGGAGACTGGAGGGGTTGATGAGTGGATTTGGAAGGGGATGCTTGGAGCAGATGCTACTAAGGGGGTTCCACCCTCAATCCATATAGAATATCGGCCTTCCGATAATAATCGTCCACGAAATTATACGATTGAATTCACAAAGAATCCGGCAACCTACTCATTCCATGTGCGCTCAGAGAGCATTTCTGTGGAAGTTCCCCAAGATCATAGTCGATTTACGTACGTTAATAGGCCCCCAGATTCTCCCGATTCGGCCTTCATTTATGTTGGTACGAATGAAATGTCGAAAGCCAAAATGCTTGATATCAAGCAGTCCCTGCTTGCTCAGCTTGTAGACCCGTTTAATTATCAGGAACTCTTCTATTTGGGACAGAAGCTGTCAATGACTGCTCTCTATCGCGACTGGGTGTTTGGCGTGGATGCAGAACCGCGTGACCCACAGCCCGTTGGTCTGGACAGTGAGAATCTTGAAGAGGACGCCAGAAATCTTGCTCAGGTTTTGAAGGCGTGGCGCGATCGAGGCGAGCAGGTTGTCTTTGACCGCCTTCGCAATTTGATGCAGCAATTCTATGATCCCGTAAAGGATATTGACGCCGAGCTCGTTGGGACTCATATTCGGGTCGTGATCAAGGAGTCCTCAGGCATTAATACTCCAGCGATTCGACTGTCTGATGGAACACTAAGGTGGCTTACACTGCTTATCATCTTGCTGAATCCGACCCCGCCACCTATTACCTGTATTGAAGAACCAGAACTCGGCCTTCACCCCGACATCATCCCCACGTTGGCCGACCTTTTGCGCGATGCTTCCACGCGTACGCAGCTGATTCTCACTACGCACTCGCAATCCCTTGTGGAATGCTTCTCAGATGATCCAGAAAGCGTATGTGTTTGTGAAAAGATCGACGGAGCTACCCGGATTCAACGGCTTAATAAGGAGAGATTATCATCATGGCTGGTGGATTACTCTCTGGGACAGCTTTGGGCCAAGGGCGAGATCGGGGGAAACCGCTGGTGAAGGTGCGCATTTATGTCGAAGGTGGCCCAAAGGGTGCCCATGCGGACGGTCTTCGGCGCTTCAAGAATGGTTTTAAACAGCATCTTGTTCGCTTGGATTCTCGCCTAAGCACACTCGATGTTTCTCCTTGTGGTTCCACTGAGGAGACAATCCGAGACTATGCACGTGCTGTGCGCGAAGACGGACAGGACTGCAAGATCGCTTTGCTGGTTGACTCGGATGCTCTTGTCACTGCCAAATCTCCGGCAGAGCATTTACAAGCCAAGCTGAACTCCGCGAAGATTTCACCTGACGCTCGCGTGAACATCTTCCTGATGGTGCAATGCATGGAAGCCTGGCTGATTACCGACGTCGCCGCAGTCGAAAAATGCTTTGGGCCAATAGCAAATGCGATTAGATTTCCTCAGAATCAGGATATTGAAGCCGTCCCGATAAGAGATATTCTGGCCTCCTTAGATGCTGTGGCCAAGCGAACACCAACCGGTCACTATCACAAGATTCGGGACGGGGCAAAGATATTGGCGGAGTTGAAGCCGGAACAGGTGGGTCCACGTTCCAGACACGCGCGCGACCTCCATGCATTTCTACGCCGCGCTGCAAAAGCGTGAACATGAATTCTCAGCAGTTCACCATCACCACCGAGCAGGGCTTCTCGGGTTCCCATTGAACAAGAAACCGCGTGAGCGCCGCGGATTCCATGCGGCTCATGGCTTCAAACTCGCCGCGTTTCTGGCTGTAGAGCAGCTTGCCGTGTTCGTCGAGAACGGCCAGCGCGGGCACGCCTCGCCGCAGAGGAACCTCATACCGCCCGGCGATATCCAGGTTGGCGTCCATGTGCCCGATGTTCACATGTACCAGCACGAAATTCGCCTCCAGGATTCGCCGGTTGGCCGGGTCATGGAAGTAAATGTCCAGCACTTGGCAGTCGGGGCACCAGTTGCCGCCAAAATCCAGCAGGATGCGCTTGTGGGTCGCGGCGGCGGTCTTCAAGGCTGCGGCTATGTCGGCCTTGGCTTGCGACGGGTCGGGGTAGATTTCGCGATTAGCCGGGCGGGCGCTGCTGACGCTGACGACTAGCAGCGCGGCAAGAACAATGAACTTGATGGTTTTCATCTGGGACCCTTCACGGCTACTCTCAGTCTGCCACAAACCCGGGAAGCACGCCATTTTCGTGCCCCGGTCCCAAGAAAACCTCTCCCAATTCGGCGCGGGGGCTTATACTTTTCTGACTGGATGAGAAATTCGACCGATCTGCGCAAACGGCTGGAGGCGGCGGTCTTCCCCGACCTGGGGACGATGATGGAGGGCTATGCGCGGGCGGCGGCGGATTTGGCCATGACCGAGTTCAAGCAGAAGCTGGACTTTACTTCCGATTCCATTGACGCGTTGGACGAGATTCTGGTCATGGTGGGCGAGAGCCCGGAGCTGAACCTGGATTTCGAGGTGCGGCTGTGGGGCAGCTACCTGGGAGAGGTGCTGCGCCGCCGCTATGCCGGCGCCTGGGAGATGACCCAGTATCCCGGCAGCGCGGCGGCGGTCCCGGCCATCGAGGTGCGCGCTTCCAGGCTCTTTCCGCTGATGAAGGTCTACCGCCGGCTGACCGTGGGCGACGAGGAAGACCTGCGCGCATTCTACGCCATGGTTACGGAACGGCTGGGCAAGCCGGCGCAGGTAAACTGAGACAGTGACCGGTGAACAGTGGTCACTGGTCAGCAAATGCCATGCAACTGCCTGCTGACAACTGATTACTGACTACTGTCCACTGATATGCGACAATAATCTCTGAGAGTGCGCGACGGCGAGAGCTGGGCGCGCGGAGGGTAAAATCATGGGCGATCTATTTCAGCCGACGCATCTGCTGGTCATAGCGATTGTTTTACTTGTGCTCTTTGGCGGCAAAAAGCTGCCGGAACTGGGCAAAGGACTGGGCGAGGGATTGAAGGGCTTCAGGGAAGGCCTCAAGGGTGCGACCGAGCCTGCTCCTCCTGCGCCGGCCACACAGCAGAATGCGGCTCCCGCAGAGCCGCCCGTCTCGACGCCAAACGAGCACAAATAAAGTCACGGCCGGGATTCAAGGCTGGATTCGATTCCGTAGAGCTTTAGTTCTTGTCGCTGTGTTGACTCGTTCAAATAGAGAGGCCTGTGCATGAGCACAGGCCTTTCGTGTTCATAACCGTTGAGCAGGCCAGCCAATTCTAGCGGGCATCCTGCCCCGAGGTGTAGTAGCCGGTCTTGGCGATGACCTCCGTGCCGGGCCGCTCGACGCGCACCTCGATCTTGCGGAACCTGGTGTCGAGGATCGGCTGGTGGCTGTAGTAGCCCAGCGTGTACTGGTTACGCGCCTCCTCGGCGATCTTGGCGTAGCTCTTTTCGATGCCGTCTACGCCGCGCTCGGAGTCCAGCACGCCGCCGGTGCTGTGGGCGTATTTGATCAGGATGTTGTCAGTCATCATGCCGGGCACATGGAAGCGGCTCACGTAGCCCTCGCCCCATCGCGCCGAATCGCCCACCAGCGTGCCGTAGACGGCGGTCTTGTTCGTCTGCAGGTACTTCAACACCTCGGGATATTTGGCTTTGCTGCCATACTCCTTGCCGTCGCTGATGACGTAGATGATGCGGCGGCGTCCCTTGGGCCGGGTCGACAGCTCCTTGGCCGCGGCCAGAATCGCGTCGTTCAGGGTGTGAATCTCTTTGGGGAGGGACATGAATGTGGTCCCGCCGGTCGCCCCGCCTTTCTGGATGTTGGGGTCGGCGCAATTACCGTTGTAATGGATGCTGCAGCCGGCCAGCGGGCCGTCAGTGACCGGCACCAGCATTTCTGTGCCGGCGGTCTTGGTCATGGAAAGCACGAAGGGAACCCGCGCGCTCTGTGCGCCGGTGAAGCCTCCGGAACGGTTCTGCGCGCCGTTGTTATAGGAAATGACGGCCAATTCGTCATAGGGCGTGAGCGCGCCCTGGATGGCGCCCAGAGAGTTGTTTACCTTGGTCATCACGTCAGAGGTCAGGCTCTGATCGATGACGAAAGCGATCGATAGCGGGAAGGAATCCGTGGTGAAAAAGGAGATTGGCTCACGGGTATCGTTCTCGTAGACCTTGAAGTCGTGATAGGTAAGGCCGGCCACCAGCACGCCCTTCGAGTCCTTCACGGTGACCGGAACCTCAACGAAGTTCGTGTGCGTGATGAACGTTGTAATTGCCGAAACTCCTTCGCCGGTGGTGGGTTGTTCTGGCGGCGTGGTCTGGACCTGGTCCTTAGCCGGACCAGAGGTGACCTGGCTGGAGGGCATTTGGCTGCTGGGGGCCGGAGGGATAGAGGATGATGGGGGCTCCGGCGTGATCTCCCCGGCGCCCTTGCCGGGGGTAATTGGGCCGTTTACGTCAGAAGCCAGAGGCTTGGGCGCCTGGGGCGTCGGGGCGTCGGGCACGGGGGGTTGTTGCTGTTGGGCCAGAGCCGCCAAACTCAAGCTCAAACTCAGGAGCGCGGCTACTGCGAAACCAGAGTAGCTGTAGTGGGAAGCAACTCCGCCAAGTGGCTTTTTCCTTACCGGGGTCCCCGCGGACAGGTCTTCGTCCGTGGGGTGGAAGTAAAAGCCTCCAATTACACTCTTGGCAAGGACACGTTTACTCTGGTTTCGCTCGAGCGCTATTGCCGTTAAACCTAGCTTCACAAGTACTCTCCAGTGGTCGGTGCTGCAATTGTCAGATTATCAGACGCGCCAGCGCCGCGCAGGTTGCGCCCGGCGCGAAACCTTTCCGGTATGCTCTCTTGAGAGTCCCAGTTTCGTCTACAGGACCAGAATGTTACCTCGATGGGGAATTGCCGTTTTTTTGCTAGGCTTGCCGGCGCTGGTATCGGCCCGGGCCCAGCTGGCTCCCTCGCCCGGCGCGCCCCCGGTCAGCACCGCGCCAGGCCCGGCGCCCGAGGCCCAGCCACTGGCCACCCTCAAGCTGAACGTCAACCTGGTGGATGTGGTCTTCACCGTCAAGGACAAGGCAGGCAACCTGGTTCCCCACCTGACCAGGGGCGACTGTACGGTCTCGGAGGACAAGCTGCCGCAAACACTCAAGAGTTTTGTAGCTGAAACGCACCAGCCGCTGACCCTGGGCATCCTGCTGGACACCTCGGGGAGCCAGGCCCGTGTGCTGCCCCTGGAGCAGGAGGCAGGCAGCCAGTTTCTGGAACGTGTGCTCAAGCCCAGGGACGAAGCCTTTCTGCTTTCCTTCGACGTGGATGTGAATTTGCTGCAAGACTACACCAGCAGCTCCCGCCAACTGGCGCGGGCCATGAGCAAGGCGGAGATCAACACCGCCGGTGGCAATGGCGCGGTGGGCACTCCCGGCGCCGGCGGCGGCACCATCCCCACGATCGGAAAGCCCCGGGGAACCCTGCTTTACGACGCGGTCTACCTCGCCGCTACGCAGAAGATGAACCAGGAGACAGGCCGCAAGGCGATGATTCTGCTGACCGACGGCGAGGATGCGGGCAGCCGCACCAAGATCAATGAAGCGATTGCCGCGGCCCTGAGATCCAACGTCATGGTGTATGCGGTTCTGATCGCCGACCGGGACTTTTACCGGGAATCCGGCTACAGCGGCCACTCGGCCATGAAGAAGATAACCGAGGAGACCGGCGGCCGTCTGATGGACGTGGGCAGCAACGGCAAAAAACTGGAGGCCGCCTTCCAGCAGATCGAGGATGAACTGCGCACCCAGTACGTCGCCGCCTACGCGCCCAGCAACACCAGGCTGGACGGCAGCTTTCGCAAGCTCGACGTAGAGTGCCGCCCCAACGGCATGAAAGTGCAGGTTCGCAAGGGCTATTTCGCCACCGCGCCGCAAGAGTAACGAACCATGTGAAGTGATTAAGCTGTGTAAAAAGGAGCCTGATAAGGCTTCTACTGTTCAATATTCGGTCAGTTAATTACTTTAGTAGTACCCCACTGTAATCTGGCGCGGCACATGATCACTCGATATTATCGGCAGAAGTAGAAAAAACTTTAGCCCTTCACGAAATTTATTTTCTAAGGCGCGAGGTTTTTTCCAGGAGACCGCCATGAAGACGAACTGCGCAACCAACGATGTCTTTGAAATCAGTCCCCGGTTTCGCCGCACTATTGAAGAGCGCATCGAGCGGTTGGAAAAGGATGCGGAGTTCGATGAGACGCAGGTAGCTCTGTTGGAAGACGGAGATCACATCCGCAGGCATATGCGGCTGGTTGCCCTGCAGCGGGGCGAGGCTCTGCGCATGAGACTGTTCTTGGATCGCGCCAAGACCCGCCTGTCCAGGCCGCTGATCGAGTTGTAAATTCGGCGAGGGTCTGCGCTCCTCGTGTTCTTGTCAGCACCATTCCTGAGGCAAGAGGACGGCTTTTCCTTCCGGTTTACACACGCTTTCAACAGACCTAGATCGCTGCAAGTGACGTTATGTCTTAAATCTAGCCATTTTCCACCGATTACTTTCGGATTATAAGACCGATTTTCGCTTCGTTTTCCCTCTTCCCATCAAGCACGATTCCCCGTACGCTTGGCCTTCATTGAATGATTTTTACCGGCGCTACTGCCGGGTTTTGACTCAGGTTTCATTTACAAACTAACCGTGAGCGAAGACAGCTGCCTGTGCATCGAATGGCCAGTTGCCGCATAGCACGTTCGCCGTGCCCGCCAGGGCCGGGCGCGCGGCATACAAGGCAATCCCGCCGCAAGATGAACCAGGAAATGGCCGGCTCTCTCCCGGCATCCGGGCCCCAAGCGCATTGCGCCAACCTGCATCCAGAGCGGGCACAGTTGGGCTGTGCCGAGTTGCAATCAAGAAATCTTGCACCAAGGAGTTTATCCCCAAGCCATGCGACCCAAGAAAATAATTCTCTGCGTAGACGATAACGAGCAGGATCTTTCCGTACTCAAATTCATGCTGACGACCAACGGATACCGGGTGGTTTCAGCCAGCAATGGTCAGGAGGCCATCGACCTCTTTGCCAAGACCGCCGTGGACCTGGTGCTGGCCGATTTTGGTCTGCCACAGATGAACGGCAGCCAGTTGGTGGAGCGGCTGAAGCAGATGGCGGCTCATGTACCCATGATTCTACTGGGCGACCCGCAAAGGATGGCTGGCGAGATGCACGCCGCCGATGCCCTGATCGCCAAGAAGAACTACTCGCCCCACGAGCTGCTGGAGCGCATCAAGGTGATGAGCGCCCGCAAGCGCGGCCCCCGCAAAGGCTCGCAACGGATGGTTCCCGCGGTGGAGCTGGCGGTGGCGTCGTAAAAACAGTCGTCAGTTTTCAGTGGTCAGTTGTCAGTCGACGGCGATTTGTTTTGACTGACCACTGACCACTGTTCACTGTCTTCCCCCTTGACGACTGCGTGTGTGGGTGGGATACTCCCCATCGGTACCAGTCTGGCGATTTTATCTCCCTGCCAGCGGGGGTTGGTCTTTTTTATGGATCTGATCGTGGTTCGTCTTCTTTTCGTGGCCCTGCTTGCCGGGGTCTGTTTCTTCCTTCGTCCGTTCGGCATGACAGGATGGGTGAGTGCGGCAATGGGCGCCGGTGCGGCCGGCGCGTTCATTGTCTTCGAGTATCGCGTGCGAGCGTTGAGCCTTAAACGGCTGATCGGAGCCGTGGTGGGCAGCATATTGGGCATTCTGGGGGCGGCGCTGTTTTGCCTGGTGCTGCGTGGCGCGCTGACGCCGGGACCCACATCGTCCGTTATCCAGATCTTCGACCTGCTGCTGATGACCTATGTGGGGCTGCTGGTGGGCGCCAGCAAGGGCGACCTGCTGAACCCGGCGGCTCTGGGAACGGTCTTCACGGGCGACCGGCCCACGCGGCGCAGCGCCAAGGTGCTGGACACCAGCGTCATTATCGACGGCCGCATCGCCGACATCGCCGAGGCAGGCTTTATCGACGGCATGATGGTGATACCGGAGTTCGTGCTGCGCGAGCTGCAGACCGTGGCCGACTCCACCGACGGCTCCAAACGGCAACGCGGCCGCCGCGGACTGGACATGCTGCAACGGATGCAATCCAACGACGCCATTCAGGTGCAGATCGTCTCCGACGACTTTCCCGCCATCCGCGAAGTGGACCTGAAGCTGCTGGAGCTGGCCAAGAAATGGCAGGCCAAGGTGGTGACCAACGACTTCAATCTCAACAAGGTGGCCCATCTGCACCATGTGGAGGTGCTGAACATCAACGACCTGGCCAACGCGCTGCGCCCCGTGGTGCTGCCCGGCGAGAGGATGTCGGTGCTCATTCTCAAAGAAGGCAAGGAGTTCAACCAGGGCGTGGGCTACCTGGACGATGGCACCATGGTGGTGGTGGATCACGCGCGCAAGCTGATCGGCAAGACAGTGGATATCTCCGTAACCAGCGTGCTGCAAACCGCCAGCGGAAAGATGATCTTCGGCAAGATGGAAGAGAACGGCAAGCCATCTGCGGTGGGGCCAGCGTCCTTCGGCCTGTAGAATTACTAGCGGCTGGGTCAGCGGTCATGCGAGAGGAATACAGCAACGATGAACGAACAGCCCATTATCTGTAGCTGCCCCAAGCGGGACTGCCCGCGGCACGGCGATTGCGTTGCCTGCCGGGAGTTTCATCTGAATTCCAAGCATCCCAAGCCGCCGCGCTGCGAAAGAAAGTCTATCTGGGCGGAAAAATTCTTTGGCAAGGCCTCATCGGCGGCAAGATGATCTTCGGCAGGATGGGGCGCGTGTCTTATAGCTTGGCTGCCATCGCCTCGTAAGGCGCGGCGAGCCGGTAGCGGCGTGCTTTTTTGGCGGCGTCGGCAACTTCACGAAAACCTTGATCGACGCATCCTTGGGTGCGACTGTCCAGGTGCCGATAACGTGCAGTTATCCTGCCGTTATTATGCCGATAAATTGCCGTTAATGCGCGGAATTTGTTTGCCCCTCAGTATTTCTGCATCTTGGGGTCGATCTCGTCGGCCCAGGCTAAAATGCCGCCGGCCAGGTTGACCACGCGGGGATAGCCCTGCTGCTTGAGGTACTCGGCGATCTTCTGCGAGCGGACGCCCGAGCGGCACTGGACCACAATCTCGCGGTCGCGCGGAATCTCGGCGAGGTGGTTAGGAACATCGTTCTGCGGGATCAGCTTGCCGCCAATCTGGGCGATCTTGTACTCGTAAGGCTCGCGCACGTCGAGGATGTAGACCTCTTCGCCGGCATCAATGCGCCGCTTGAGTTCCTTGACGGCGAGCTGTGGTATTCCGTTCTTCATGCTTTTCTCCTCCGGGGTTTCGGGCACAATGCCGCAGAAATGCTGGTAGTCGATAAGTTCGGTCACGGTGGGGTTGGAGCCGCAAACCGGGCACTTTGGATTCTTGTGCAGCTTGAGCTCACGAAATCTCATAGTGAGGGCGTCGACCAGCAACAGTCGGCCGATGAGCGATTCGCCTTTGCCGAGTATGAGCTTAATGACCTCTGTGGCCTGGATGACGCCGATGAGTCCGGGCATGATGCCCAGCACTCCGCCCTCGGCGCAGCTGGGAACCAGGCCGGGCGGCGGCGGCTCAGGGTAAAGGCAGCGGTAGCAGGGGCCCTGCTCGGTGGCGAAGACGCTGGCTTGGCCCTCAAAACGAAAAATCGAGCCGTAGACGTTGGGCTTGCCCAGCAGCACGCAGGCGTCGTTGACCAGGTAGCGGGTGGGGAAGTTGTCCGTGCCGTCGGCCACGATGTCGTAGTCCTTGATGATTTCCATGGCGTTGGCGCTGGTGAGCATGGTTTCGTGCTTGACGATGCGGACGGAGGGATTGAGGGCGGTAAGCTTTTCCGCGGCGGAATCGAGCTTTTTGCGCCCGATGTCCTTGGTGGAGTGGATGATCTGGCGTTGCAGGTTGCTGGCGTCTACAACATCGAAGTCCACCAGGCCCAGCGTTCCGATGCCGGCCGCGGTGAGATAAAGGGTGAGAGGCGAGCCCAGTCCGCCGGTGCCCACGCAGAGCACACGCGCGGCTTTCAGCCTCTGTTGGCCCTCCATGCCCACGTCGGGCAGAATCAGGTGGCGGGCGTAGCGGGAGAGGTCGCTGGTGGTCAGCTCCGGGAGTTCGGCGGAACTCGTGTTAATCGTCATAGTCCCATTCTAAAGTGTGACTTGTCTTTGCATACGGATCTTCGCGTTTTACGGAATTGCGGTGAGCGCTCCGGGTATGCGAGATTGGGTATGCGAAGGTGCAGTTTCAAGGGATTCTGCCGATAACAGCTTTGAATACCTCGCAGATTGGAAGGCGACCGTGAGCCGGAAAAAACGCAAGCTGAACTTTGATCAAACGCTGGAGAGACTGCGCGCACATTCCTTCGAGGCGGCGCTCTCAACCGAAATTGCAGGCGGTGTGCTAGTGAGCAAGTATGGGGCGGGGGCAGTTCTGCGGGCTACTGCGGACAAAGAGGCGCCGGTTGCCATTGTGGTCAAGCCCGGAGCGCTGGCTGGGGGCCAGGTGGCGCGGCTGGTAGACCGGGGCCACCAGAAATTCATTCAAACGTCCCAATTTGAATTTCCTGCCACGGCCAGCCATTTGCATGCGATTCACCGGTTCAGCGAAGAGTTGAAGCAGATAACTGGCGCAATCGACCTGTACAACGAGTCGCTGGGAACCACGAGCGACCTTTACGTGTATGACCGCTTGAAGGGCCGTGAGGCCGCGCAGCCTGACCTACAACGCCCATGGGATCTGGCTGAAGTGCACTGATATTTCCGGAATGCATGCGGTGAGAGCCATGGAATCAGAAGAAAAAATGCAGGTCGACAATCCGCCGCAGTCCAAGCCCACCGGACGCGACCGGCGCGAGGCGTCGCGGGAAGCAATTGATACCTCGGCGTTGATTTTTCTCATCAACATTGCATCGAAGCTGCAAGGGCGCATTCTCGACCTGAGCCTGAGCGGATGCCGCATCCGCACCAACGAACGTTTTCCGGTGGGCATCTTCACGCGGACGGAGATCGAATTTCACCTCGAAGGGCTGCCCTTCCGCCTGGGCGGCGTGGTGCAAGCCATTCACGACAAGCACACCATAGGCATCCGCTTCCTGGACATGAGCAGCCGCAAAGCGGAGCAGGTAAAGCAGTTAATCGAAGAGATCCGGGAGATAAGAGAAAAGGTAGAAGAAAAAAAGGAATAGGGAATAGGGACTTGACATCTTAGCAAGCAAAAATTGCTTCCTTCGCCCCAACGAGCACAAATCACTCGTTGGGGGCTACGGCAGTGAAGAGAAATAAGGAGTTAGGATGCCCAAAATTGTTCCACGTGGAACATATTCATTCTATTGGGGTTGTTACCATGTTTACTACATAATTAACTGCAAGATTTTGAAAATAAAAAAGTGAAAAAATGAAAAAGTGAAAGAGTGAAAGAGTGAAAGAGTGAAACAGGGAACAGGGAGCAGACCTAACTTAACGTAGCTTTGCCCGCTCCCGTTGCAGTTCGCGATAGACATCGCTTTTGGACTGGCCCAGATCGCGCGCAATGCGTTTGAGGGCCTCCTTTTCGTCGATACCGGCTTCGGCCTGGAGGCGGGCGACGCGGTCTGCAATCTTCTCCTGTGCGCCAGAGGAGGACACCGCGCCGGTCTGCGCCGGCTGCACGTCGACCAGCAAGGTGATCTCGCCGCGCATGCGATCCCGGCTGGCCAGCTCGCGGCGCACCTCGGCTACGGTACCGCGCAGAAACTCCTCGTGAATCTTGGTTAGTTCACGGGCCACGACTACGCGCACGGCGGGACCAAATACGGTTTCGAGGCTGGACAACGTCTGCAGAATGCGGTGCGGAGCTTCGTAGAAGACCAGGGTGCGCGGAGAGCCGGCTTTTTGCACCTCAGTGGCCAGCTCTTCGAGCCAGGTTCGCCGCGCCCCGTCTTTTTCCGGCATGAAGCCGATGAAATGAAACTCATCGGTGGGCAACCCGGAGGCTACCAGCGCACTGAGCGCCGCATTGGCTCCGGGGATGGGGATGACCGCAACGCCGGCGGCAATGGCGGCGGCCACGAGTTGGCTCCCGGGGTCGCTGATGCCCGGCATTCCGGCGTCGGAGACCACGGCGATGGCCTTCCCGGCCTTCATGTTTTGGATCAGTTCGGTGGCACGGGTGTGCTCGTTGTGCTGGTGGCAACTGACGGTGGGGGTGGTGATCTCGAAGTGGTTGAGGAGCTTCTGCGTCTGGCGGGTGTCCTCGCAGGCGATGCGGTCCACGCGGCGGAGCACGTCCAGGGCGCGCAGGGTGATGTCGCCCAGGTTGCCGATGGGGGTGGCGACCAGGTAGAGGCCGGGGGCGAGCGGGGTTTGAGGATCATCGGACATGCGCACGGTCAGTCTACGGCTTCTTAGGGGCTTCAGTGTGGTTTTCTATAACTCATCCCACATTCTTTCGGGGGTAAAAGCGGACTACCGTCCCATTTTCCGGAGGACGAGTATCCACCTGCAGAGGATGCAGATTCGGCTCTTTCCTGCTAATATCGTAATACGTTGTGATACTAGGGAGGGTGGCTTTATGGCAAGCGCAACTCGGCCGCGTATTCAAGCAGTTCACTCCCTGAAGCCAAGAGTGGAATCCTCACGAGAAGGCGCTTTGCGGAAGATAGCCGCCATTATTGAAGATCAAATGGCAGAGATGGGGTTGACCGAGGCCGAGAAAAACGCCAAGGTTGCGCTTTTCGCCTCATTGGTGGACGCAGACGTCACTAAGAAGAAGAGGCTTCGCGCCACGCCTTCAAAGCAGCGTTGAACGGCGGGGAGCCTGGTTTAATACCGAAGGCTATTTCGAGATTCTTTTTGAACGATTCTTCGTCCCGTTCAGCCAGTAGCGCGGTCATCTTTTCCATCATGATCTTCTCGCGGACTCGCGCCGCATCCCTGGGGACTCTTGGCCGCGCAATGTCGAACGATCGTTCTTTTCGCATTTCGGGAACCTCCGAAAAACCTGCCACTGTGTCAGAGCACAACCACAGCGATGGCGACCAGCCAACCTTGAATCAGTATCACTGACGGGCGGGGATTTCAAGTCTACTTGCGTCGATTTTTTCAGGCCGTAGGCGAAAAAATGAAAAGTACGCAACAATACACGACTATTCACTACTATTCACTACTATTCCGGCTGATTCAAAGCTTGCAGGCACGTCAAAGCGATTCCTAGCTGGCTTTCTCGCGGGCTTCTTCGCGTTCCAGGCGGCGCTGCTCGGCGAGCAGCGACATGGCGCTCATCAGGTTCTGCACGCTGACAATGCCGACCACGCGGCCGCTATCGGTGATGGGAATCAGGGAGAGCCCGCGGCCGGTCTGGATGCGGCGAATGGTGGTTCCCAGCGTGTCGTCGGGGCGCGCGATCTGGAAGGCCTTGGACATGGCCGCCTGCACGTAGCCGTTGCCATCGGTGCGCAGCGCGTCCACGATGCGCTGGCGGCTGATGATGCCCACCAGTTGCGGGCCGCGCACCACGGGAAAATCCTCTTGCAGCGAGTGGACGCAGCGGGCCAGCGCGCCGGCCAGGGTGTCAGAGGCCGAGAGCGTGGCGAAGTCGGTGAGCATAACCTCGCGCATATGCACGGTATCCACCACCGACTGGAAGAAGACGCCCTGGTCCTCGATTTGCGCGCCGATCATGATGAAGAAGCCGGCGATGATGAGCCAGGGACTATGCAGCAACATGCCGGCGACCATGGCGATCAGCGCCAGAATCTGGCCCAGCCCGGCAGCCATGCGTCCGGCGGGGGTGAAACCGTGCTTGCGGGCAAAGCTGCCCCGGAGCAGCCGTCCAAAATCCAGGGGGTAAGCCGGGAGCAGGTGCAGGACGCCCAGGCCGGCCTGCATCCAGACCATACTGCGCACCAGATGGGCAGAGGAAATCCACGGCTGGTCAAAAAGTCTGATGTCGCCGCCGCTGGCGCCCAGAAAGGCCGCGGCCAGCAACAGCGCCGTGGCCAGGTTGGCCGCGGGACCGGCTAGCGACAGGCCAAACTGCCCGCCGCCATTGCTAGAGCCCTCCTGACTTTCCGGGTCGGCATAGGCAAACATGCCGCCGATGGGCAGCAGCAAAATGGCGCGCAACCGCAATCCCAGCCAAGCAGCCACCAGCAGCCGCGCCGTTTCCCGCACCGCTACGGCAGCCACCAGCACCATAAACAACGCCAGGCCGCGCCCCATGCCGTCCGAGCCGCTCAGCGCCATGCAAACGGCCGCCAGGAGCGGGAAAAAGACATGGATGCGCATCTCGACGCCCATCCATCGGCCCAGCGGAATTGACCAGCCGCGCATACAGAATGATTGTAAAAGGTCGGCCCCCCTCCTTCGAATCCCGCTGCGCTTGGGGTATGCTGGTTGGCAATGCGCATCATTGCCGGATCCCTTCGTTCCCGCAGGCTTGAGGCCCCGCCGGGGGTTGCCACGCGTCCCACCAGCGACCGGCTGCGCGAAACCCTGTTCAACGTGCTGGCGCCCCGGATTCAGGGAGCGGCCTTTGTGGATTTATATGCCGGATCGGGCGCAGTAGGCATCGAGGCGCTAAGTCGCGGGGCAGCGCGGGTGGAGTTCGTCGAGCGGGCAGCAGCGGCGCTGAAGATTTTGCGCGGCAACCTGGAGAGGCTAGGGCTGAGGGAGGGATTCCGCGTTCACGGTTGCTCAGCGGGCGCGTTTCTTTGCCGCGCCGCGGAGGCTGGTCGAGAACGAGAACGGTACGAAGTGCTCTTTCTCGATCCGCCCTGGGATGCGGCGGAGGAGTACGCGGCTACGCTGGGTCTGCTGGGCGGGAAGGCTGCCGGAGTGCTCGGCGCGGATGCCGTGGCGATTGCCGAGCACCGGCGCAAGATGCGCCTCGAAGACCGCTATGGTTTGCTCGAACGCACGCGGCTACTGGAACAGGGCGACGCGGCGTTGAGCTTCTACGCATTCGCCACCACCGGGGCCGTGTGAGCAGGCCCTAAAATGAAGGGCATGAGAAACGCAAGAATCTTCCTTGCTCTGGCTGCAATGATGGCGGCCTCTGTTGCCGCCTCGCAAGCGCCAAAGGCCCTTCCCCCACCTGCCGTTAATCCGGAACTGGTCATTCTCGATACCGACATTGGCGACGACATCGACGATGCCTTTGCGCTGGCGCTGGTGCTGCGCAGTCCGGAACTGCGACTGATTGGGATTACAACCACCTACGGGGATACGGAGTTACGGGCAGAACTGGTGGACCGATACCTGACTGCAATTGGCCGCTGGGATCTGCCGGTGGCTACTGGAGTTTCCACGCCGCACGACAATGTGTTTACACAGGCGGTATATGCAAGCAAACTGAAATCACCTGATCGCATCTTCATCTCTCCTGGGTTGGGCTTCACGATATCGAAGGCCAAACATCAACCCAAAATCAAACATGCAACCAGTGCAGATCAGCGAATATGTGGCGATGCAACAGGGTTTCTGCTAGAAAAGATTCGCGCTCATCCCGGCCAGATCACGCTCATCGCCATCGGCCCGCTCTTCAACATCCAGGCGGCCATTGAGCGCGACCCGGCGACCTTCCGCAAGCTCAAACTGGTGGTGCTGATGGGCGGCAGCATCTATCGCGGCTACGACGGCCGGGATGGCACGCACCGTCCGCCTGACGCGGAGTGGAACGTCAGCCGCGACCCGGAAGGCTTGAGAGCCTTGCTGGCCTCCGGCGTGCCGGTCTTCATGATGCCCCTGGATTCGACACAGATCCACCTGGAGACGCCGGCGCGGGAGGCAATCTTTGCCCATGGTTCTCCGCTCACCGATCAATTAACCCTGCTCTACCACCAATGGATGGCCGGCACGGAGGGTCATCCGCTTGCACCCACACTCTTTGACCCGGTTGCTGTGGCCTATGTGATTCGTCCCGAGTTGTGCCCGGCGACGCCGATGCGGCTGGAGGTGGACGACAAAGGCTTTACCAGGCCTGTAGATGGCCCGACCAATGCGCAGGTCTGCCTCAAATCGGACGAGAAGGGCTTTCTGGAGCTGCTGCTGGGCCGGATCATTGGGAAGGCGGCGCGCTGATCTTTTTTGGGGGGGGGAAATGCGGGCGCAATTTCCACCGATTTCTCATTTATGGCAAAGGAATTTAGCGTTTTCATGGCACAAATCCGCCGATTGTGAGCGAGGTCACTATCAACCCCATTGACAGCGCCGGATAGGAGGAGAAAAATAGCGGAGCGGGGTATTCTGAGCCGTTTTCTGCGGTCTATGGAGGGAATGTGAAAAACGCAAGAAAGATGTTTGTTTTGGGAATGGCAGGTTTTCTAAGCGCAGGGTTGTTGCTGAGCGGCTGCAAGCAGGCGCCGGAGTTGCCCAAGGCCACCGCATTGGCCTTGATTCAGGCCAAGTATGATCAGGCTCCAGCGGCTGGCGTTGCTATCGCGGTGGACGTAAAGGGGCTGAAGGACGGCGTGGCCGCCAAGTATTGGGATCGGGCCAAGGTTTATCCTAACCGGATCTGGGGCGACTTTCCACTGACCGCTGAAGGCAAAAAGGCGATCAAACTGCCCAGCGGAGGCGATACGCTCCAGTGGCGCCCGGAAAAAGACCCTGATCCGAATTATGCAGTTGTGGTGACCTCGGTGGCCACCAACCACATGAAGGCGCAGGAGTTGCAGGACCTGCAGGACGAAGTGCTGCCCGGCGTGGATACGGCCAAGGGCGCCGATTTTAACGAGGCCATTAACCTGGAAGGCTTGCCGGCTCCGTTGGTGAAGCTGGCCGGCAACCCCATCAACAAACTGATCACTAAGCGCCATGCCGACTTTGCCTACGAGGGCGGGGTCTGGAAACTGCATTCAATCGAATAATCCTGAGAAAACCTACGGGGTGGGGCGGATCGATTTGACCCCGCCCCGATTTCTTGCTATTGTTAGAAGGTTCCGCAAGAACGTCTCTATCCGTGTGTCTTGACGGCGGAGGCGCAGGGGGCAGCCCGGTCCGGCAGGAGCCGGCGGCGCTAACCCCGGGTCAGGCGAAGTCAATCCTGGCCAAACCAGTCCCGGAAATCGCTCTTTTCTTGCAAAGGGCAGGGACAAATAGCTACGGCGTCCGCGCGTTCTCCACCTTGGAGGGCTATGCGGGCCGGAACCGGCGAAACGGAGTCGGCTTTACCTGCGACAAGCAGGCAAACGCACGGCCACCGTCCTGGTTCTCGTCTGATATTGGAACGAAGGCAGACGCGAAGCAGCAAAACAGGGCTTCCGTGCGTGTGCGCGACGAGGAATCGTTGCGCTTTCGCTGTGGGCGAGCCCTATAGGTCTGCGCGCGGCTGTCGAACGGGATAGGTCAAGGTTTTTGGAGTAAGGAGTTTCAGTTTGCCTACATTCAATCAGTTGGTTCGCAAGGGACGCACGGCCCCGCGGTACAAGACGGCGTCGCCGGCGCTGCAAGCCTCGCCGCAGCGGCGCGGCGTTTGCACCCGTGTTTACACGCAGACGCCCAAGAAGCCGAACTCGGCGCTGCGCAAAGTGGCCCGCGTGCGGCTGACGAACGGGATCGAGGTCACCACCTATATTCCCGGCATCGGCCACAACCTGCAGGAGCACTCGATTGTGCTGATTCGCGGCGGCCGCGTGAAGGATCTGCCGGGCGTGCGCTATCACGTGGTGCGGGGGACGCTGGATTCGGTGGGCGTGAACGAACGCAAGCAAAGCCGGTCGAAGTACGGCGCCAAGCGCGCCAAGGGCGCGGCAAAGAAGTAAGGGATGCGAGCGATCAGCTCTCAGCGATCAGCCTTCAGCTTGAGCGGCGGCGGATTGAACCGATGGGCATGAGCGGGCAGGATGAAGCTGAAAGCTGACGGCTGAAAGCTGAAAGCTGGTTTTAAGAGGAATTTGAGGATTATGCCGAGAAAAGGGCACATTGCGAAGCGGGAAGTGGCGGCGGACCCGGTCTATGGGTCGACGCTGGTCACCAAGTTTGTCAACTCGATGATGTGGGGGGGCAAGAAGTCGACCGCCCAAGGCATCTTTTACGGGGCGATGAAGACCCTCGAGGAGAAGGGCGGCGGCGACGATGCGCTGAAGCTCTTCAAAAAGGCGGTGGAGAATTGCAAGCCGCTGCTCGAGGTGAAGACCCGGCGCGTGGGCGGCGCCAATTACCAGGTGCCGATCGAGGTGAATCCCGAGCGGCGCACATCGCTGGCCATCCGCTGGCTGCTCACCTATGGCCGGGCCCGCGGCGAGAAGGGCATGACCGACAAGCTGTCGAACGAGCTGCTGGACGCAGCCAATGGCCGCGGCGGCGCCATGAAGAAGAAGGAAGACGTGCATCGCATGGCCGAGGCCAACCGGGCCTTTGCCCACTACCGCTGGTAGGCTCTGTGCACTTGTGAGGTGTCAAGATGCGAACTCCGAAGGAGAACGTTGACGCTGGAATCCAGAAGTTGAAACAAGAAGGTCACTCGGTTAAGGCTCATGTGTTCGGTGATCTAGGTACGCAGCGGTTTGAGGTTGATGTGGTGACGGTTGTTTCGTGGGAACAAATGCAGTGCATTGGGGCTGGAGAATACTCGTTCGCCGAATTGCAAGATGAGTTCAAGCGGCAGGCGGCGGAAGAAGCTGGCGGAGATAAACAAAGTTAGCTGTGTGTGATTTTTGATTCCGGACGTAAAACGGTTCGGATTTGATCGAACAACAGAAATATTGAACAGCGGACAGGAAGTTCGCAAAGGAAGTAGTAGCCGTGGCTCGCACCGTACCACTCAATCGCTGCCGGAACATCGGAATCATGGCGCACATCGACGCCGGGAAGACGACAGCGACCGAACGCATCCTGTATTACACGGGCATCACGCACCGCTTAGGCGAAGTGCATGAGGGCACGGCGACCATGGATTACATGGAGCAGGAGCAGGAGCGCGGCATTACGATTACTTCGGCAGCCACTACCTGCACATGGAACGACTACCTCATCAACATCATCGACACCCCCGGCCACGTGGATTTTACCGCCGAGGTGGAGCGCTCCCTTCGAGTTTTAGATGGCGCGGTGGCGCTGTTTGATTCCGTTAGCGGAGTGCAGCCGCAGACCGAGACCGTGTGGCGCCAGGGCGACAAGTACAAGATTCCGCGCATCTGCTTCGTGAACAAGATGGACAAGAACGGCGCCGACTTCGAGCACGTTCTGGACAGCATTCGCAAGCGGCTGGGCGCGCGTCCGGTGGCCTTGCAGATTCCCATCGGCGCCGAGGCTAACTTCAAGGGCGTCATCGACCTGATCGAGATGCAAGCCGTTCTCTGGCATGACGAAACGCTGGGCTCGGAGTTTTCTATCGAGCCGATTCCCCCCGCGTTACGGAAAAAGGCCGAGGCCTTCCGCCTGCAGTTGATCGAGATCATAGCCGAAACCGACGACGTGCTGCTGGAGAAGTTTCTCGAGGGAGAAACGCCGTCGATCGCGGAACTGAAAGCCGGCATTCGCCAGGCCACCATCGATTTAAGGATTTTCCCGGTCATCTGCGGAAGCGCCTTCAAGAACAAGGGCATCCAGACGCTGCTGGACGCGGTGGTCGATTACCTGCCCAGCCCGCTGGATAAACCTCCCGTCGAAGGCATCGATCCCCGCCATCTGAGCCACGTAGAATCGCGCAAGCCGGACGACAAAGAGCCGCTTTCCGCCCTGGCCTTCAAAATCATCAACGATCCCTTCGGCAAGCTGGGCTTTGTCCGGGTTTACTCGGGCATGCTCAAGACCGGCGACACGGTGCTCAATCCCCGCACCGGCAGGACGGAGCGCATCGGCCGGCTGGTGAAGATGCACGCCGACAAGCGCGAAGACGTGAGCGAGATTCTGGCCGGCGACATCTGCGCCTGCGTGGGCATGAAGGAGCTGAAGACCGGCGACACGCTGTGCGCGCCGCATCATCCCATCGCGCTGGGCGCAATTACTTTTCCGGAGACTGTGATCTCAGTCGCTATCGAACCCAAGACCAAGGCCGATCAGGAGAAGATGGGCGTTGCCCTGGCGCGTCTGGCCGACGAGGACCCCACCTTCAAGGTGCACACTGACGAAGACTCCGGGCAGACGATCATCAGCGGCATGGGCGAACTGCACCTGGAGATTCTGGTTGACCGCATGAAGCGCGAGCACAAGGTGGAGGCCAATGTGGGCGAGCCCAAGGTGGCCTTCCGCGAGACGATCCGCAAGAAAGCCGAGGCCGAGGGGAAGTACATCCGGCAGACCGGCGGCTCGGGCAATTACGGCCACTGCAAGCTGAGGGTCGAGCCGAACGTGCCGGGCGCGGGCTATGAGTTTATCAACGAAATCAAGAGCGGTTCGGTGCCCAAGGAGTACATCAAGCCCATTGATCAGGGCGTGCGGGGTGCGCTGGAGCTGGGCATCCTGGCCGGTTACCCCATGGTGGACGTGAAGGTGACGCTGTACGACGGCAGCTACCACGAAGTGGACTCCAACGAAATGGCCTTCAAGTTTGCCGGCTCCATTGCTTTCAAGGAAGCCGCGCGCAAGGCCCATCCGGTGCTGCTGGAGCCGGTGATGGCTGTGGAAGTCACCGTTCCCGAGGAGCACATGGGGGTCATCATCGGCGACATCAATTCGCGCCGCGGGCGCATCGAGGGCATGGAGCATCATGCCGGCTCGCAGATCATCAAGGCGATTGTGCCGCTCAAGGAGATGTTCGGCTACGTGAACGACATTCGCTCGTCGACGCAAGGACGGGCTTCGTATTCGATGCAGTTTGCAAGGTATGAAGAGGCTCCGCGTATGATTGCCGACGAAATTATCGGCAGATCGCAAGGGAAATAAGCTGTCAGCTATCAGCTCTCAGCTTTCAGCCGGGAGCGATGGCGGGTGAAGCCGACGCAGCAAGCGCAGGCAAGATGGAACTGAAAGCTGACGGCTGATCGCTGAATGCTGTTTTTAAGGGTTTTGGGGCTGGAGCCGGATGGCCGGCGCCCCGAGTTGAAACGGGCAGTAAAGAAACGAAAAGGATTTAGGAGAAGGCCATGGGCAAGGAAAAGTTTGATCGCAGCAAGCCGCACGTGAACGTGGGGACGATCGGTCACATCGATCACGGCAAGACGACGTTGACGGCGGCCATCACCAAGGTGTTGCAGAAGCACAAT
>Ga0326727_10003196_pt1 | contig 53219 bp, 39 predicted proteins | sample MB2enrmetagenome_FD_207643 | JGI IMG/M metagenome (GOLD analysis project Ga0326727, IMG submission 207643) | Lab enriched peat soil microbial communities from McLean, Ithaca, NY, United States - MB29MY | ecosystem: Environmental > Terrestrial > Soil > Wetlands > Peat | place: USA: New York...
GTTCAACTCTATAAATACGACTTTGCGCCCTTTTCACGCCTTTTACGAACTTCGTGATGGAGGACATTGCCAGTCGTATTGTGCCGGGACTAGTATTCCCGGTAGTTCAATTGGGGATTATTTGCCCTGTGTCGAACCGTTGTTAGTACTGAGTTCACAGAGCTTCACTAACGAGCGGCGCGCTTACCGGCGTCCGCGCACGGAGTGCCTCCATATGGCATGGTATGCCTACTGCATTGGTGAGAAACAAGCCTTCCCTGAACTAGCCCGCCACAGAAAACCAGTTCCGCTTGAATCAGTACACGGAGTAAGCGGAAACCAGGTCTTCCTTTACCCAGCCAGTGACCTCGCAGTTATCGTCAGCGAACACAATCCGGCAGAATCCTTGAACCAGAAATCCGGTGTGGACCACGCAAGAGTCATCGCTGATTGCTTTAAACACTCCACCGTTCTTCCTTTTCGATTCGGCACCATCTTCAACGACGACGATAGCCTCCGTAAATCCATCCGGTCCAACCAGCGACAGTTCCTCGGCAACATCGAAAAAGTCCGCGGCAAAACCGAGATGCACCTTAGGATCCTCGTCGACGACTGCTGCTGCGTACGTGAGTTCGCCCAGTTCTCCGCTGACAAGGTGGGCCGCGGATATCTCACCAATCTCCGCGAGACCGCTTCCCGCCAGCGCGAGCGCCAGACTCGCGCCCGTGCGGTATCCTTCCAGATGCACCGCCTCTTCATGCCTCTGGATGAGGAGGTTAGCTGCCGGCTTACCGAAACCGGCAAGATGGTTCTCGACATCGCTCACCTTATCGATCGCAAGTACGTGGAGCGCTACCAGAACAAGTTCGTCACCACCAGCGCAATGATGAAGGACTGCCAGATGCAGCTATCCGGCCCCTGGCCTCCTTATCATTTCGTCCACCGGCTCACGCGTGGCACGCACGCTCCTGCGCACCCGGCCCCGGCAGAGCCTGTTCCAACCGCAACCACCTCCGCCGACCAGCAAGTCGTGGCCATGGTTTAAACGGTGTCCCATTCTTCCATCGAACCAGTGGGGACGGAAGGCGGGAAATAACAGAGTCAAGAACCAGAAGCCCGGCTCCGGCCGGGCTTCTTGTTCCTCCACTCGCTCACTTGAGGCAACAGGATAATTGCCCCCTTGGAGCCCGACCCTTGTCTAGCAAGACCACCCTCTACATCGACATCGACGACACCATCATCGCCCAGATTCTCCCTGGTTCCGGCTTCGATCTGCGCCCCTGCGTCATCACCCATCTCACCGTGCTCGGCAGGCTCTACGACTGCTGCTGGCTCACCTCCTGGCCCTACTCAAATCCCCCCGCATCCGCTCCGGGCATGTCGGTCCAAACGCTCATGCGCTGCCTCTACGGCCAGCGCGTCAACGAGACCTTCCGCTACGCCCACTGGAGCCGCGACCACGCCGACGGCAAAGCCGGATTCGTTCTCCGCGATGACGCGCCGCCCGACTGGTACTGGCTCGAAGATCCCATCCTGAAAGGCGAAGAAGAAGCCCTCGCCGCAGCCGGCAAACTCGACCGCTACATTCCCGTTGACCCGCGAGGCCCGTGGGCCTTCCTCGACGCCGTCAACGAACTCTTCCGCCGCACCGCCATCACTCCCGCCGATCTCGAACGCATCGGTGCCCGCTCCGAATGGTTCGACCTCGCTACTCTGACGCGCCTATCCTGACGCCCAAAACCGCATCAGGGATGCACCCAAAACCACATCATGGATTGTCATGTTGAGCGCAGCGCAGCCGGGGGTCCCTGCGCCAGGTCTTTGTGTGTGGGATGGAGAAGCGAATCGAAACATCCGCGGCTGCTCTTGGATCACCGCGCTGTCGCTGGACGAGCCCGTCCAGCGCCCGTAAGCTGACGACTGTTCACGGTCTACTGTTCATTGGCCACTGCTCTTCTCACCGCGCCGTCCCTGTCGTCGACACGCCCTTTTCGCGCGACAGCACATAGCCCCGACGCCGGTCCTTCGACGCGCGGTCGATCTGCTTCCAGAACGCCACAAAGTAGTCAATCGCCGAAATGGTCGAGACAACAACCGTAAAGTAGATCGCCGCAATCGCGATCCACTCCACCGGAATCACCAGCACGCCAAATTGCCACTGGAACCACCGATGCGCAAGCAGTGCCGAAACAACTGAGACGATCTGCACAACCGTCTTGAGCTTGCCGAGATCGCTGGCCTGTATCGTGAATCCCTCAGAGGATGCAATCGACCGCAATCCGGAGACGAGGAACTCCCGCGCAATGATGACCACCACGATCCACACCTTCACCACGTGCGGGTTGTACGCCACCAGCGCGATCAGCGCGCCGGTCACCATTATCTTGTCCGCAATCGGATCCAGCAGCATCCCGATCGTCGTGATCTGCCCGCGCTTCCGCGCGAGGTATCCGTCGAGCCCATCGGTGATCGACGCCAGCACGAACAGAATCGCCGCGGAAATCTCCTGCTCCCCGTTCGCGCCCTGCCATGAAAAATGCGGCGAGAGGATCCACAGCAGCAGCGGGATCATGGCGATCCTGCTCAACGTGATGGAATTTGGGAGATTCACGTTCTCTTCACTTATCTCTCAGAGTCTTGCTGATTTGGCATACGGCCGCAATTCGCTACCTGCGCCCGAGTGCCCGAAACACCACCACTATAACTATAGCCCTCATGCGCGAGCGTCTCAATCGGCCGAGCTTCCAGCAAACGCAGCAACCAATCGGCGTCCCCGCGAACAGCATCTTCTACGCCTGCAGCGACTTTGCGAGAGCATCGAGAAAAGGCAACTGGCTCTTCTGCATGGCCGTCCGCGCGGCCGGCAGCGCAAACCATGCGCCACGATCCACTTCAGGAATTTCGATCATTCGCCCCGAGCGCGGCGGCCATTCCACCGCGCACAGGTTCGACGTCAGCTTCCCGGGATCGCAATCGCCCTCGAACGCCCACGCGTTCACAAGCTTTCCGCTGGCCTGCCTCACAATGCCCAGATCGATAAACTCGCCGTGCGCATCGAATCCCGTCTCTTCGCGGAACTCACGACGCGCCGCATCGAGAGGCTCTTCGCTCTCCGCATATTCGCCCTTCGGAATCGTCCAGGCACCCGCATTCTTCCCTGCCCAGAAGGGACCGCCCGGATGAACCATGAACACCTCGACCTCATTTTTCGTCCGCCGGAACATCAGCAGGCCAGCGCTGCGCTTGGGCATCGCCAACAGTATATGTTCAACCATCGCGTGATATGCTCTTGTTTCTTCAGGCACACTGCTTCGAACCGCCGGGCTGCGCACTCTTCCGAAGTGGACTGACGCAAAAATGAGTACGGGCCGCCGAAGCGACCCGTACTCACCAAGATGAATCGGCCCGCAAGCTACGCGTAAATCCCGCGCTGCTTGATGGTGAACGCAACGCGATCGATGGCCAGCATGTACGCCGCGATGCGGTTGTTCACGTTGTGTGCCTCGGCGTAGCGCACCACGTCGTCGAAGCTGTCGCGCAGAATCTGCTCGAGCTGCTCGTTGACAATGGCTTCCTTCCAGAAGTAGCCCTGCCGATCCTGTACCCACTCAAAGTAGCTCGCCGTCACGCCGCCCGCGTTGGCCAGGATATCCGGCACAACAAAAATGCGCTTGTCAGCGAGAATTTCGTCGGCCACCGCGGTCGTCGGGCCGTTTGCGCCTTCCACCACGATCCGCGCCTTGATCTTATCGGCATTGCGGCTGGTGATCACGTTCTCTGTCGCCGCCGGAATCAGCACGTCGCAATCGGAGATGATGAGTTCTTCGCTTGGCACGGCCTCAGCCCCACGGAAGCCGAGCAGCGTTCCGTTGCGGTATTTGTACTCGATCAACTGGTGGATCTCAATGCCGTTCGGATTCGACAGTCCGCCTTCCTTCTCTGCGATGCCGATGATCTTGTAGCCGTGCTCCATCATCAGCCGTGCCGCATTCGATCCCACGTTGCCGAATCCCTGGATAATGACGCGGCAGCCGTCGATGGGCATGTTCAGGTAGCGCAAACTCTCGTCGCACACCACCATCACGCCGCGTCCGGTGGCTTCCAATCGTCCGCGCGATCCGCCGATGTTGAGCGGCTTGCCCGTTACCACGCTCGTGACGGTATGGCCGCAGTGCATGGAATACGTGTCCATGATCCACGCCATCGTCTGCTCGTTGGTATTCACGTCGGGAGCCGGAACATCCTTCTCCGGCCCGATGAAGTCGATGATCTCTGACGTATACCGCCGCGTCAGGCGTTCCAGTTCGCCCCGGCTCATCGTCTTCGGATCGCAGATGACCCCGCCCTTGGCTCCGCCAAACGGGATATTGACGACTGCGCACTTCCACGTCATCCAACTCGCCAGTGCCCGAACCTCATCCAGCGTAACTTCGGGCGAGTAGCGGATGCCGCCCTTCGCGGGACCGCGTGCAATCGAGTGCTGCACCCGGAATCCGGTAAAGATTTCAATGCGACCATCATCCATGGTCACAGGAAAGTGAACTATAATTTCGCGCGCCGGCGTCCTTAAGAGCTTCCAAAGTCCGTCGTCCAGGTTGAGCTTGCGGGCTGCAAAGTCAAACCGCGCGCTTTGCGCTTCCCAGGGATTAATCTCCTGGTCCAAAGTCATAGTGGCTGGTGCCATACGAAACGTCTCCAGTTTTCTGTCCTGCTGTCCATCGAGCCCCTATCTCTTGCACGAGCCAAGTATTAGACGCAGCAGGACTTTCCCGGTTTTCCCGGGGTAATTCCCATACTCAGTCGCCACAGGGTCCCCCTGAGGCGTTCGTCTGGGCTCGATCTTGGTCAGCACTCGCCCAAACCTTGTGAGTCTAGGCCCCGCGTAAAGGGCTCGTCAAGCCGGTGTAAGCTAGGCCGTTAACCCCGTGGTACTGCTAAGTCTCACGGCGCATTGTCCCAGACCGTCACGTGGTGCAAAGAGGAATGAACACGCACGCACCCAGCGACTCCTCCGGCCATTACATTTAATGATTCTCTGGGTACGGCCGGTTTCTCTGTCCCGCATATGGACACTTGGATGTATGCGACTAAGGATAAGATAGTTATGCCTCTACAACGTTCGTAATCGTTCACGTGCCGGAAAGGGCAACGAACCTGTAGTTACCGGGCTACACTTTGGTTAGCCCATGCGACACACTGAACAATGCTGTTCCGGCGGGCTTTCGTCGGAAGCCGTTTTCGCTGCAACACCTGGAGAGTCGATGTCATCTTCCGACAGGATTGTGCTCATTGATGACGATAGAGTCGTCGGCGAAATCGTCTCTGCGCTGGCCAAGGCGATGGGCTTGCACTGCGAAATCACCAGAACCCCCGACGAGTTCTTCGAACGCATCACCCCCGATACCACCGTCATTTTGCTTGATCTCGTAATGCCCGAGATGGACGGCATTGAGATCCTCCGCCTTCTCGGCGAGCGTAACTGCAAGGCGCGCATCATCCTCATGAGCGGCATCAACATCCGTGTCATCGAGACCGCCAAGAAGCTGGCCCGGTCTCTGGGGCTCTCCGTCGTCGGCCACCTTCAGAAACCTTTCCCGATCGGCCATCTCCAGGAACTCCTCGGCGCAAACATCGCACCCGAAAAGCCAGGCGATCCCAACGAGGAGCAGATTGATACTCCGGACGCAGACCTCTATCGCGCCTTCGATCGCGACGAGTTCGTCATCTACTACCAGCCGCAAATCAACATCGCCACGGGCATCGTGACGGGCGTAGAAGCACTTTCGCGCTGGCAGCATCCTGAGCTTGGACTCATCTACCCGGACAACTTCATCTCCCGCATCGAGGACCTCGGCCTCATGGACCGCTTCTGCTGGATCACAGCCGAACGCGCCCTGAAAGAAGTGAGGCAGTTCTCCAACGCCGCCGGTTATTTGCCCAAGCTTGCAATTAACGTCTCAGTCAGCTCGCTGCGCGATCTCAAGTTCCCCGACATCTTCCTGAACCTCGCGCGCAAATATGACTTCCCTGCCGAACGCATCGTTCTTGAGATCACCGAATCCGGCCTGATGGAGTTCTCTCTCGCCCTCGACGTGCTCACCCGCCTGCGCATGCGCAACTTCCAGCTCTCCATCGACGACTTCGGCACCGGCTACTCCATGATGAAGCAGTTGCAGAACGTCCCCGCCATCGAGCTCAAAATCGACAAAACCTTCGTGAAACACATGCAGGCCAGCCACGCTGACCTGGTCATGGTCGAGAAGATCATCGAAATGGGACACGAGCTCGATATGGAAGTCATGGCAGAGGGCGTTGAGACCGAGGATCAGTTCCGCCTCCTCCGCGAAAAAGGCTGCGACGGCGTCCAGGGCTACTTCTTCAGCCGCGCTCTGCCCCCCGCCGAAATCCTCCGCTGGCTTGATACCTATCGCGCCCAGAAAGTAAATTAGTTCCGTCGCCATTCGCTGAAGGAAGACCTGCACTCTCACCAACCGGTGATGCGCACTCCTTCGCGATGGGCGGAGAGTCCCTTGGCGATTGGAGTGGCTTATGCGCAAAACTCGGGGCGCGGCGCTCGCTGCTGCACCCTTGTTCACGATGTTGCTTGCCTTTGCTCAGACCCCAGCCGCCAAGGCTCCCAGCGTTCCCGTCGCGCATCCGCCGGCAAAAGCGCCTGCCACCAACGTCCCCGTGCCTGCGCACCAGCTCGACCAGGCCGACCTCACTGCGTTCTTCGACGGCATTCTTCCCCTGCAACTCGAACGCAGCGATATCGCCGGAGCCTCCGTGCTGGTGATGAAGGATGGAAACATACTCCTCGAGAAAGGCTACGGATACGCCGAAGTCAAAACCAAAAAGCCCGTCGATCCCGCCTCGACCATCTTCCGCCTCGCCTCGATCTCCAAGCTCTTCACATGGGTCTCCATCATGCAGCTCGAGGAGCAGGGCAGGCTGAACCTCGACTTCGACGTCAATCAGTATCTCGACTTCAGGATTCGCCCTGCATTCAACAAGCCGATCACGCTGCGCAACCTGATGACCCACACCGCGGGATTCGAAGAGACGCTCGATGACATCATCATTACGAATCCCAAACAGGCCGTCTCTCTCCGCGACTACCTCATCCGCAACCAGCCCATGCGCATCTTTCCGCCCGGCGAGATTCCCGCCTACTCCAACTACGGCGTCGGCCTTGCCAGCTACATCGTGCAGCGCGTCAGCGGTGAGCCCTTCGAGCAGTATGTACAGGAGCACATCTTCACACCGCTTGGCATGACGCACTCGTCGTTCTACCAGCCGTTGCAAAAGACTCTGGCCGATCTCCCATCCGAGGGCTATCGCAGCAACACCACCAAGCCTCCGGTCGGCTTTGAGATCTTCAATCCTGTCGGCGCGGGCGGCATCTCGTCGAGCGCCGGCGATATGGGCCGCTTCGGCCAGGCATTGCTCAACGGCGGCGACCTCGACGGCAAGCGCATCCTGAAGCCCGAGACAATCGCCCTCATGTGGACCCCGCAGTTCCGCGCCACCGACCAGCTCCCGCCCATCTGCATGGGCTTTTACCAGGACTGGCGCAATCATCTCCACTGGATCGGCCACGAAGGCGATCTCATTGCCTTCCACAGTCTCTTCTTCGTTGAACCCACGCAGAAGATCGTGATGTTCGTCTCGTACAACTCCGGCGGCGGCGGGAGCCTGCCTCGACCTGAGATCATCAATTTCTTTTCTGATCGCTACTTCCCCGGCGCGCCGGCGGTGCAATTCCTGAAAACACCGCCGAATGAGTTGAAGGCCATCGAGGGAACCTACGAAGCTACACGCCGTGACGACACCACGAAATTCAAGCTCTCAAACCTGTTCAGTGAGCGCGGCGCCTCCGTTGATAAGGATGGCGTTCTGACCATTGAGAACGTAAAGGATCTTCGCGGTCACGCCATCAAGTGGAAGCTCATCGCCAAGGACCTCTGGCAAGCCGAGGACGAGCAGGAGCGCATCTTCGCCATCCGCGACAGCAACAACAAAGTCGTGCGCCTGGCAGTCGGTTTTCCCGGCGTTGAGCTTCAGCGCGTGCCCTGGTATGAAAACCAATCGTGGGTGATGATTGCGCTCGGCGCAAGCTTCGGAATTCTCGTGCTTGTCGTGCTCGCCAGTCTCATACGCACCTGGCGGCGTCTGTTCCAGCGCCGGCGTCCTCGTCCTGCGCCGCAGCCCGGCACCATCTGGCTCACAGCGGCGCCACGGCTGGCCTCGTTCATCTGGATCGCGCTCCTCGGAACCCTGCTCGGCTACTTCATAATCAAGGGCGACAACCTGATGCCACCCACGCCCGAGTGGTTCAAATGGTTTGTGCTCGAGAACTTCGTCGCCATGCTGGCAATCGTCATCAGCACCCTCGCGGTCATCGCCGGAATCAAGTCGTGGGGCCGCGATCTGCGCGTCATCACCAGACTCAAGTTCTCGTTCGTCGCGCTTGCCTGCGCCTTCCTGAGCTGGTTCGCGATTCACTGGCACATCATCGGACCCACGCATCGGATCTAAGGCGCCGCACACGCGAAATGAGGGCTCCCTGCAGTTACACTGATTGCTGTGAAGCCCTCATCAAACCTGATCCAGCCCAGCCGCAAGGAATTCGTTGCGCTCGCCCGGAAGCACACACTCGTCCCCGTCTACCGCACGCTCACGGCCGATCTCGAGACCCCCGTCTCAGCCTTCCTGCGTGCGGCCTGGCGCGAGCGCGAGTGCTTCCTGCTGGAATCGGTCGAGGGCGGCGAACAGGTGGGCCGCTACACCTTCATCGGCATCAATCCCTACAAGCGCATCGTCGCACGCAGCGGCCAGATCGACATTACCGAGGCCGGCCGCACCACCCGCATCGAGGGCGACATCTTCCAGGTTCTTCGTGACGCACTCGGCGGCCACAAGCCCGCACGCATCGCCGGACTGCCTCCGTTCACCGCCGGTGCCGTAGGCTTCTTCGCCTACGACGCAGTGCGCCAGATCGAACGCCTGCCCAACCTTGCCAAGGACGAACTCGGCGTTCCCGACGCCTGTCTGCTCTTCTTCTATGAAGTGCTGGCATTCGATCATGTCCGCAAGCAGATCTGGATGGTCGCCACGGCCGATGTGACTCTCGCCACGCCTGAAAAAGCCTATGCCGACGCAATCCGGCGGCTGGCTGCGCTCGAAAAGCGCCTATCCAGGCCGCTGCCCAAGCTGCCTGCCTCGCACACGACAAAGCCGATTCCGGTCAAGCGCCGCACCAGCAAGAAAAACTTCCTCGCCGCCGTCGAGCGCACCAGGGAATACATCGCCGCCGGCGACATCTTTCAGGCCGTGCTGTCGCAGCGCCTCGATGTCAGTACGGGCATGGACACCTTTCAGGTTTACCGCTCGCTGCGCACCGTGAATCCCAGCCCTTACATGTACTTCCTGCGCTTAACACCCGACGGGCCGCTCGGCCCCGCAAGAAAATCGAAGCCGGCAGAAACCGTAGAACTTGCCGGCTCATCTCCCGAGTTGCTCGTCCGCGTGCACGACGGCAAGGTCGAATACAGGCCCATCGCCGGCACACGCCCGCGCGGCGCCAGCGAAGAGGAAGATCAGCGACTCGAACAGGAGATGATGCACGACGAAAAGGAACGCGCCGAGCACGTCATGCTCGTCGATCTCGGCCGCAACGACGTTGGCCGCGTCAGTGAATTCGGCAGTGTCAAAGTCGATCGCCTCATGTTCGTCGAGCGCTACAGCCATGTGATGCACATCGTCAGCGCCATCCAAGGCCGGCTCCGGCCAGACCTCACTGCCGTCGACGCCCTCCGCGCCTGCTTCCCTGCCGGCACGCTCTCCGGCGCACCAAAGGTGCGTGCCATGGAGATCATCGAAGAGCTCGAGCCATCGCGCCGCGGCACTTACGGCGGCGCGGTGCTTTATGCGGACTTCTCCGGCAATCTCGACTCCTGTATCGCTATTCGCTCGCTCTTCGCCACCGGCGGCAAAGGCTACGTGCAGGCCGGCGCCGGCATCGTCGCCGACTCCGTCCCCGAACTCGAGCATCAGGAGTCTCTCAACAAAGCCCAGGCCGTAATCCGCGCCATCGAGCGCGCCCGCGAACTTTAGCCACTATCCGATCAAGCTGGGAACTTCGAAAACATCAGCCTCCCAGTTCTCGACCGAATGGACAACAGCCTGTTGAAACTTCACATTTAGACCCTGAGGGAATCCAGCATGTCCAATCCAATTGCAGAAACTATCGAACGCGTCGGCCTCATCCCGGTTCTGCGCGCGCGGAACGCCGGTCAGGCTCACGCCGTAGTGCAGGCAATGATCGCCGGCGGCGTCACCGTTGTTGAAGTCACCATGACCGTCCCCGGCGCTGTCGATGTTTTGAAAGAACTGAAGCGGGAATACGGCTCGAAGCTCGTGCTCGGCTCCGGCACCGTCACCACGGCTTCTGAAGCGCAGGCCACCATCAACGCAGGCGCCGAATTCGTGGTCAGCCCCAGCCTTCACCCCGAAGTCATCCAGGTGACGAAGACGAACGGCAAGCTGTCAATCCCCGGCGCCCTCACGCCCACCGAAGTCATCACCGCTTGGCGTGCCGGCGCAGACTACGTGAAGATCTTTCCCTGCTCCGCAATGGGCGGAGCGAGCTACTTGAAATCGCTGCTTGCGCCATTCCCGTTTCTCAAGCTGATCCCCACCGGCGGAGTCACGCTCGAAACCGCGGCGAGCTTCATCCAGGCCGGCGCTCGCGCCCTCGGAGTAGGCAGCGATCTCGTCAACTTGTCCGCGATCGACGCCGGCCGTCCCGAAACAATTACCGACATCGCGCGAGCATATCTCAAAGTGCTCGCCGATCTTCGCGAGAAGTCGCAAACCAAATAGCCCGGATCGTCTATTCTGTCTTGCCCCATTCAGTCTTGCCATTCAGAATCGGTGATCCTCGCACCGCGGCGGTATACTGCGGCTGCCGTTTGATGGGGTCGAGTCTCGTTTTGGACCTTTGGACTACGAACTCCTTCGAAACTTCAGCCACCCTGCCGGAGGCCATATGAGCAGCCTGCGCATCGCTCTCCGCAACTATGCGGACTTCGAAAACGCCCTCACCGAGGAAGCTCGCCTCTTCGAAGCCAGTCATCCCGGAACGAAGATCGAGCTCGTCTCACTCGGCATCCACGATCTCTACAAGACAGCCGTCACCGAGGGCGGCCTCCACGACGGCCGTTACGATCTCGCCCTGCTCGTTACCGATTGGCTCTCCGAAGCCCACGCCGCCTGTGCACTCGAAGACCTGCATCCATGGCAGCAGCGCATCCCTATCCACGACTGGCCCCACGGGTGGCCCCACTCACTTGTTCAGCCGCTCCTCTTCGGCGACCATCTCACTTCGCTTCCATGGCACGACGGCCCCGAGTGTCTTGTCTACCGTACCGATCTCTTTGAAGACCCGGCCGAACGCAGTGCATTCCGTTCGCAGTTCTTCCGCGAACTCGCCCCGCCCACTACCTGGGAAGAGTTCGAACAGACCGCCCGCTTTTTCAACCACTCGTCAGCCGGCCGTTACGGCACCGTCTTCGCCGCCTTCCCTGACGGCCACAACACCCTCTACGACTTTGCCCTCCAGCTCTGGAGCCGCGGTGCAGAGCTGACCGACTCTACCGGCCGCCCGTTCGTTACCACGCCAAAGGCGCTTTCAGCGCTCGAATTCTATCGCCGCGTCGTGCGTGATCCCGCGCTCTGCCATCCCCGCTCTCCGCAACTCGACTCCACGCAATCCGGCGACCTCTTCCTCGCCGGCGAAGTCGCACTCATGGTGAACTGGTTCGGTTTCGCCGCGCGCTCAGGCCGCGAAGGCTCGCCGCTCGCCGGCAAGGTCGCCATCGCTCCCATTCCCACCGCTTATGGCGCGCCACCCGTCTCACTCTCTGTCTTCTGGGCGCTCGCCATGGGCAAAGGCTCACGCCACAAGGAACTCGCCTGGCAATTCCTGCGCTACGTCGCTTCGCCCGAGCGCGATCTCGGCATCACCCGCCACGGCACCGTCGGCGTTCGCCTGTCCACCTGGCGTGATCCTGCACTCCAGTCCCGCATCCCCGTCTACAGCGAGGTCGAATCCATCTCCCTCGGCGCGCGCCAGCTTCCCACCGGGCCAGACATGGCCTCCTTCGCTGCCATCATCGACGAGGTCATCACCCGCGCCCTTAGCACCAACGAACCCTCCGCCGCTATCCTTGAATCAGCGCAGCGCGAGATCGAAAGCAAAGGAATCCGTTTCTCATGAGCAGTTCGCAAGACCCGCAATCATCCCAGCCTTATAGCCTTGAGGGCCGTCACGCCCTCGTCACCGGCGGCGCCAGCGGCATCGGCGACGCCACCGTAAAAGAGCTCGTCCGCGCCGGCGCTTTCGTCTGGATCGCCGATATCAATCTTGCCGCCGCTGAGGAGCTCTCGAAGTCGCTCGGCTCATCACACGTCCTTCATCTCGACGTCACCAGCCCCGAATCCATCGCCGCCGCGGTCGCGCATCTCAGCCGCCTCGACATTCTCGTGAACAACGCCGGGATCGGCCACGTCGGATCGATTCAGCAAACGGAACCCGAGGACTTCGACCGCCTTCTCAACGTCAACGTCCGCGCCGTCTACCTCGTCACCCGCGCGTTTCTTTCCCTGCTGCTTGCGGCCGGCGAAAACGGCAGCCCGGTGGGCACTATCGTCAACATTGCATCTGTCGCAGGCCTCGTAGGCATCAAGCAGCGCTTCGCCTACTGCACCACTAAGGGCGCGGTCATCGCCATGACCCGTCAGCTCGCCGTTGAGTACCCCAAGACACTCCGCGTCAACGCCATCTGCCCCGGCACGGTTGAAACGCCTTTCGTCGAGGGCTATCTCGAGAAGTTCCACAAGCACAACAAAGACGAGGTTCGCGCCGAACTCCGCGCCCGCCAGCCCATCGGCCGCCTCGGCCGTCCGGAAGAGGTCGCCTCAATGGTCCGCTACCTCGCCTCCGACGAAGCCGCATTCATTACCGGCTCGCTCTTCACCATCGACGGCGGCTGGACCGCAGCATGAGAACCTTTGAAGAACCTCGGTTGCGGTCTGTATCAGGACATGGATTCAGCCAGGCCGCTGCGGCCCGAAATTACCAAGGGGCTTCACAGGCTGCGCAAAAACTCTTTGCGCACGGGCCTTGTAACATGGCATGACTTCAGTCATGCCGCAAGAGTGCCCAAAAAAAAACGGGGCTTTAGCCCCTGTGGAAACGACCCACGCCACCCACGATTTCAAGCTCTTCCGGAGAATCGCTCAATGAACCTGGTCTCTTTCTCTACCGCCAACGGCCCCACGCGCCCCGGCATCCTCTTCGATGACACAAAAACCATCCTCGATCTAAGTCCCAGCGGCTTCTCATCAACGCTGGACGTGATCGCGCGCGGAGGCGTGAGCACGCTCGCAGCAGCCCGCCTCGCTCTCGACGGCGTAACGCTACACGCGCCCATCAGCAATCCGCCGCGCATCTTCGCCATCGGCCTCAACTACCGCGACCACGCCAGAGAATCCGGCATGGAGATACCCACTACGCCCGTCGTCTTCTTCAAACTGCCCACAGCGATCGTCGGCCCTGGCGAGCCGATTGTGCTGCCCAAAAACTCCACCCAGCCCGACTACGAGGCCGAATTCGCCTTCGTCATCGGCAGAGGCGGCTATCGCATCGCCGCGTCCGACTGGCGCGACCACGTTTACGGCTACACCATCGTCAATGACGTCAGCGCCCGCGACGTCCAGTTCTCGTCTTCGCAGTGGTCCATGAGCAAGAGTTTCCCAACGTTCTGCCCGCTCGGCCCCGCCATCGTCACCGCCGACGAGATTCCCGACCCGCACGCGCTCGACATCAGCCTCAATATCGACGGCGAAGTTCTGCAGCACTCCAATACCCGTGAGCTCATCTTCAGAATCCCCGAACTCGTCAAGTATCTTTCGTCCATCACGTCTCTACTGCCCGGGGACATCGTCTCCACAGGAACACCTTTCGGCGTCGGCCTCGGCCGCAACCCCAGGCGGTGGCTCAAGCCCGGCGAAACCGTCACCATCACCATCGAAGGCCTGGGCTCGCTCACCAACCCCGTCGTCGCTGAACAGTGATCATCGTTCCCAATGATGGGTTTCGATTAGAACGAGGAATTTACCGCCGGATTCCGGGGGTACTCCAAAGGCACGACTTGGCGTTGCCGCAGCCACAGAGAAGTCTGAAGACTGTCCGCTGAGAACTAAAGACTGTGAACCGAGAACTGTGAACTGTCGTCTGAGAACTCACATCCCCGCGTAGAAGCTCGTCATCCATGTCTGCAGCAATCCCGGCAGGCACCCCAGCACAACCACGGCCAGCGCAATCAACACCAGCACGCTCATCGTCAACGGGTTTCCCTTCACCGGTGTGTCATCCACCGCTGGCATCACGAAGACCCGCTTGAGTACTTGCAGGTAGTAGTAGAGCGATACTGCGCTCATCGCCACGGCTAGCGCCACAATCGTGAACGGAACGACTCCGCGACTGACGCCCAGCACAGCCGCAAACAGATTAAACTTCGCCCAGAAGCCCACCAGCGGCGGAATCCCCGCCAGCGAAAGGAACAGCACCAGCATCACAGCGGCCAGCAGGCCGTTCCGCCGGCAGAGCCCGAGAAACGCATCCATGCGATCGCTGCCGCTGATTCGCTCCACCACCGAAACCGCGCCGAATGCCCCGACCGTCGTCAGGCCGTAGGTGAGGATGTAGTAGAGCACCGCGTACGTGCTCATCGTGGAATGCGAGAAGTAGGCCAGCGCCAGCAGAATGTATCCCGCATGCGCAATGGCCGAATACGCCAGCAGCCGCCTCACGCTTGTCTGCGCCAGCGCCGCCAGATTCCCGAACACCATCGACGCCACAGCAAGAAGCGTGACGATCAGCGACCACGGTCTTTCAAATCCGAAGTACTTTGGCGCTGGCCCCGACACTAGGACCACAAACCCCACCTTGTGTGCACTGCCGAGCACGTGCGCCGCCGCAGTCCCAATCCCGATCAGCAGCGCAAAGCTCGCTACCTTGGAGACGGAAGCAATAAACGCCGCAGCCGGCGCGGGCGCGCCCTCATACGTATCCGGCGCCCACAGGTGGAACGGCACCGCGGCAACCTTGAAGCCCAGCCCCGCCGCAACCATCACCAGAGCGACGTACAGCAGCGGAGACGAGTTGATCGCATTCGACGAGTACAGCGCCCGCATGATCTCGTGCAGGTTCGTCGAACCCGACAGCCCATACAAGTAGCTGAACCCGAACAGCAGGAAGGCCGCCGACATCCCGCCAAAGAGGTAATACTTCATCGCACTCTCGGCGCTTTTCTCGGACTTCTTCGCAAACGCCGTCAGGATGTACAAACCCAGGCTTAGAAGTTCAAGCCCCACAAAGATCACCAGCAGGTCCTGTGCCGCTGCAATCAACAGCCCGCCCGTCGCAGCCATCAGCACGACCGAAATGTACTCGCCCACATGTTGTGTGAAATCCGAACCGATCAGCAGGAACAGCGTGAGCACTGTCAGCACCAGGATGCCGATCTGGGCGATCGTCGCGTAGCCGCCTGCCGCCAGCATCAGCTCCGTGCTGCCCGGATACGTCAATCCACCTAGCGCCTGGAAAGGCAACATCGCTATCGCTACGCCGCACCCGATCACACCGAGAACCGCCGCCGACATGACGCGCGTCTGCAGTGCGGCCTTGCGCAAATAGCCGAGATCCACAACGAGCACAAGCAGCGCTGCGATTTCGAGCACCGTCTCCGGCAGAGTCACGCGAAAGAGGTCAGCGTAGTTCATTGCATCCCTCCCGCGAGCAGCGACTTCACCGCCGGCTCAATCGAATCCAGCAAGACCCGTGGATAAACGCCGACGATCACCGTAGCCCCGACCAGCAAAACCGTCGCCGCAATCTCCGGCCACGTAATCGGATCAAACTTCGGCCAACCCGTCTTGGGATGTTCATCCGGCGTCGGCAGTCTGTCCGAGAAGAACGCCTTCTGGAGCGCGCGCCAGGTGTATGCCACGCCGACAACAATGCCGACGCCTGCCGCCGCCGTCCACCACGGCTTCGCAATCCACGAACCCACCAGCACCTGCAGCTCCGCCACGAACCCCGAAAACGCGGGCAACCCCATCGACGCCATGCCCGCAATCACAAACGACCACGCCGCAAACGGCAGCCGCTTACCCAAGTGCATAGTCTCAAGCTCGGCCAACTGCCGCGTGTGCGTACGTTCATAAACCACGCGCCCGACAATCGCGAAGAGCAGCCCTGCAATCACTCCGTGCGAGAACATCTGCAGCACCGCGCCAGTCACGCCGATTTGATTCAGCGTCACCAGGCCGAGCAGCACAAACCCCATGTGGCTCACGCTGGAGTAGCCGATGACAAACTTGAAATCGGTTTGCGCCAGTGCCACCAGCGCGCCGTATACGATGCCGATCAACGCAAGCAGCGCAAACACATCGCGCCACGACCCCATTCCTGCAAACGACCAGCCCCACGGATCCATGCCGTGCGGGAACAACCCGATCGCAACGCGGAGACACCCGTATGCGCCGAGCTTCATCACCACGCCGGCCAGCAGCATCGAAGCCGCCGTCGGCGCGGCAACGTGTCCGGTAGGGGCCCACGTGTGGAAAGGCCACAAACCAGCGAGAATTCCAAACCCGATGAACACCAGCGGAAACGCCCACATCTGGAAGCTCACCGGCAAATCCGCATTCGCGAGATAAACCAGCCCGGTGCTGTGGCTGCCCGACGTCGCGTACGCCGCAAGCAAGCCGATCAACACCATCGAGGATCCCACAAACGAATACAGCGCCAGCTTCATCGCTGCGTACTCGCGCCGCGTCGAACCCCAGATCGAGATCAGGAAGTACTTCGGCACAATCGCAATCTCGTAAAAAACGAACAGCAGAAACAGATCAAAGCTGAGGAACACGCCATACACGCCACCGATCAGCGCCAGGAAAAACGCGAAGAACTCATTCGTGCGCAGCTCGATATTCCAACTGAACAGCACGCCGGCTACAGCGGCCAAGCCCGTCAGCAGCACCAGCACGCGGCTGATGCCGTCAGCCGCAAGCGTGTACCGGATGCCCATGAACGCAACCCATGGCACATCGACCAGCGTTACGCGTCCCTGCCCTGCCCCGGCAGCAAACCCGGCAATCGCAATTGCAAATCCCGCCACCGCCACCGCAAGCGCAATCCATCGCGCGAGCGCCGCATTTCCTCTGGGAAGCAGCGCCAGCACCAGCGCACCGGCAAACGAGATGTAAATCGTCCAAGCCAACATTGCTTTCTAGAATCTCCAATGCGCCAGCAGATACTTCACTGTCGGGTTCACGTGTTCCAGAACAATCTGCGGCACCACCCCCAGCAGGAACATCAGTCCGATCACCGGCGCCATTCCCAGCCGCTCGCCTCCGTGCAGATCAGGAAAGCTCGCCCAGCGCTCCGGCACAGGCCCGTTGAAAACCTTCTGGATCACCGTAAGAATCACTGCCGCCGTGATCAGCAAACCCAGAACAGAAACGCTCGCGGCCACCCACGACAGCGGAAACACTCCGCGGAAGATCAGGAACTCGCCGACAAATCCGTTAAGTCCCGGCAACCCCAGCGACGCGAACAGCGCAATCCCCATGAATCCCGCAAACACCGGCGCCGGCTTCCGCAATCCGCCAAAGTCATCGATGCCGCGCAATCCGCCGCTGCGGAACTGGAGCATTGCGATAAACCAGAACAGCGCCGCTGCCGTGAGTCCGTGGTTGAACATCTGCAGGATGACGCCGTTGAGCGCCGCGGCTTGGCTCGTGGCCACTCCCACATTCGCACCGCCCGGAACCGCCAGCGCAAAAATCCCCAGCAGGCAGTAGCCGAGGTGGTTCACCGACGAGTACGCGAAGACGCGCTTCAGGTCCGTCTGTGCCGCGGCAGCCCACGCGCCCATCACCACCGTGATTACCGCCAACACCAGCAGCGGCGTGCGAATCTGCGAAATCTGCTGCCCGAACAGTGGCAGCGCTATACGCAGCAGACCGTAAACACCCATCTTCGACATGGCGCCGGTCAGCAGCATCGTCACCGGCGAAGGCGCTTCGGAGTACGCAGCAGGCAGCCACGTGTGGAACGGCGCCAGCGGCACCTTCACGGCAAACCCGGCTAGCACTCCGATTGCCAGCCACATCATCACCGGCCCAAGATGCGCTGTCACCTGCCGCCCGAGTGCGCCGCTCGCAGCCATCGCGGCAAGCTGGCCGAACTCCATGCTTCCGGTTGAGAGAAACACCGCCAGAAATGCGAGCAGCAGCGCCACGCTTCCCGCCATCGTGTAGACGAAGAACTGCGTTGCCGCCGGTCCGCGCTTTGGTCCACCCCAAAGCTTGATCAGAAAGAACGCCGGAATCAGACTCAGTTCCCAGAACAGGAACCAGTGGAAGAAATTCAGCGCCGTAAACGAACCGAACAGCCCTGCCTCAAGCAGCAACACCAATGCGAAGAACAACCCAGGCTCGTGGTGTACGCGGTGCGCGGCATCGATTGACATGAGCGAGACTAGCGCGGATAGGATGACCATCAGCGCACCCAGCCCATCCACGCCGAGGTGGTATTGAATCCCGAGCGAAGGCGCCCAAGGTTTCAGCTCTTCAAGTCCGATGGAACCGTCACCGGGCAGATGCAGCCAGATGATCAGAGAAAGCGCGAAGCAGAGGACGCCTGTGATTTGCGCAACTCCGCGCGCGTGGCGCTTCGAAAAGAGCGCAATCGCCGCGCCGATCACCGGCAGCGCGGTGATGATCGTAAGCCAGGGAACTCCGCTCTGCATTCCGTTCATTGGCGGCCGCTCCAAATGAGGATTGCGGCCAATATGACCACACCTACTGCCAGCAGCCGAAGGTAGATCTGCCCTCGCCCGTTCTGCACGCGCGCAAGCAATCCGCCGCTCGTTGCGATTTCTTCGCAGCCCTTGTCGAATCCACCGTCTACGACGTTTGTGTCGAGGAAGCGGTTCAACTGCGCCCATCCACTGAATACGAGCGCCACCCCGGCCACGATCCCGCCCCACACCTTGCGGTCGAGCCAATCCGCAACTTTTGCAGACCACCAGTAGAAGGCAATGACGGTTGCGCCATAGAGCTCATCCACGTAGAACTTGTTGCGCAGCACCGCCCACACCGGTGGCATCGCCTTCTCCAGAGCATCCGGTTCCTCTGCCTTGGTCGATTTGTTTCCGTACATCCACCAGCCCAGCCCGAGCCCTGACAGCACAACCAGCGACGAGGTCAGCATCAATGCCGCAAGTCCCGGTTCGCTGAACCCAGCTGTCTCAAACGGCACCGCTCTGTTCTCCAGGAAACCTCGGAACCACGGCCACGCTGGCGTTCCCACCGCACCCAGCGCGATGGCAAAAAACGCAAGAATCGCCAGCGGCATCGTCATCACGCGCGGGCTCTCATGCGGATGCCCGTGTCCGCGATACTCGCCAAGGAACACGTAGCTCACCTGCCGCGTCATGTAGAACGCCGTCAGCAGTGCGCCGAACACCAGCAGGTAGAACGGCCCCCTCGCCACGCTCCAATGCTGTGCAGCCTCAAGAATGCCGTCCTTGCTCCAGAAGCCCGAAAACAGCAGAGGAAATCCGCACAGCGCCAGCATGCCCACGGCATAGGTCGCAAACGTCGCCGGCATCGCCGCCTTCAACCCACCCATCTTCCGCACATCCTGCTCTTCATGCGCACCGTGAATCGCCGAGCCCGCGCCCATAAAAAGCAGCGCCTTGAAGAACGCGTGCGTAATCAGGTGAAACATGCCCACCGCAACTCCACCCACGCCAAGCCCTGCCATCATGTAGCCAAGCTGCGAGACCGTCGAGTAAGCCAGGATGCGTTTGATGTCGTTCTGCGCGACGGCAATCAGCGCGGCGAAGACTGCGGTGGATGCGCCGACCCAGGTGACGACGATGAGCGCAGGCGTGCTTCCGCTTGCTGTTACGAAGGGACGAATGATTGCTCCAGCCGACATCAGCGGATACACCCGCGCGATCAGGTAAACGCCCGCGGCTACCATCGTTGCCGCGTGGATCAACGCCGAAACCGGCGTCGGGCCTTCCATCGCGTCCGGCAGCCATACGTGCAGCGGAAGCTGGCCGCTCTTGCCCACCGCGCCCGCAAAGATCAGAAGCCCGATCGCACCCGCTGCCGTCAGTCCCCACGCCGCATGATGCACCAGCAATCCGCCCAGCGCCAGCGGCTCCAGCGATCCTACCCCGTGGTCATAAAACAGCAGCGTGCCCGTCTGCGCAAACAGCCACACCATGCCCAGCAGAAAGAAAACGTCGCCGACCCGCGTGGTCAGAAACGCCTTCTTCGCCGCTGCTGCCGCCGAGGGTTTCTGATACCAGAAGCCGATCAGCAAATACGAAGTGAGCCCGACGAGTTCCCAGCCCATGAACAGCAGCAGGATGCTGTTGGCGATCACTACGCCCAGCATCGCCCCCGCAAACAGGCTGAGGAAGCAGAAGAAGCGCGTGTAGTTCTCGTCCTCGGCCATGTAGCCGATCGAGTAGATAAAGATCAGCAGGCCGACAAACGCGACCATCACCAGCATCACGGCGGCCAGGGGATCGAGCACCCAACCTAGTTCGACCTGTGCCGAGCCCACCTGGATCCACGAGAAGTTCACCACCTCCCGAACCGCAAATCCTTGCGACCACCCGCTCAGAACATGGCCGAATGCAACGAACGCCAGCAGAAGCGAAAAGCAAAGCGACCCGATCGCGATGCCCGAGGCCAGCTTGCGCTTTGGTTGTCTGAGGAGAGCGATTACACCCGAAGCCACCACTGGCACCGCAGGCACCAGCCACAGCCACTCGGCAATATTGCTTGCCGAAAGTTGAGGAGTGAACGCCAAACCTTCTTGCATCACCGGCTCACCCCTTCATCCTGTTCATCTGTTCAAGGTCCGTTGTCTTTGCGTGCCGATAAATCGAAATCACAAGGCCAAGGCCCACGGCAGCCTCGGCCGCGGCCACGGCAATCGAAAAAATGGCAAATATCATTCCCGTCAGCGCCTCGGGATGCGGCCCGTAACGCCAGAATGCAACCAGGTTCAGGTTCGCCGCGTTCAGCATCAGCTCGATGCCAATCAGCACGAGAATAGCGTTGCGGCGCGTAAGTGCACCAGCCAGTCCGATCGCGAAGATAAGCGCGGCGACAAGAAGATATCCGGTGAGCGGCGACGCCATCACTTCGTCCTCTCTTTCTCGTGCATGGCGACGATCACCGCCCCCAGCAGCGCCGCTGTCAGCAGCACCGCGACAATCTCCAATGGCAACACATACCGCGCCATCAGCGCCTGGCCGATATCGTTCACCGTCACCGCCGGCGTCGCGGCCTCATGTGGCAGCCACGGCCCGGTCTGCAGCACCACCCAGGCAAGCACCGCAAACACACCGGCCGCAATCACCAGGCCTACGAGCCATGTCTTCGAGAAGACGCCTTCCTTCGGCAACTCCGAACCGCGCGTCAGCAGAATCGCAAACACGACCAGGATCGCCACAGCACCCACATAGACCAGAATCTGCGCAAAGCCCGCAAACTGCGCATCCAGCCGCAGAAACAAAAGTGCCAGCCCGAAAAAAGCAAGGGTCAGAGCCAGTGCGGCATGCACCAGGTTCTTCAGCAGAACGGCCGCTAGCGCGCCCCCCACGGCCAACGCAGAGATCAGATAGAAAACAACTCCCACTGCCAGCCGCTCCTTTCTCGCCTACTCGCGCAATCCTGCCTCAGATTCCCGAGCCCCTCGGTGTGACGTCCTCGCGCAGGCTCTTCCGCGCAAGGGTGGGAGGGCACGAACTTCGCCCAGCCCTCACTCCGCATACCGGTAGCTCCGCGGGCCATAATGCTCCCTTTGCATCTGTGTTCGCCCTATGACCACGTAAGCCAGCAGCAGCAGAGCCGAGCAAATCACCCAGCGCAGCCAACCCTCACCCATAAACCGCCACAGCCCCGCGACAAACAGGTTCAACAGGCACATGGGCAATACAAGCTTCCATGCAAAGTTCATCAACTGGTCCTGGCGCAGCCTTGGCAGCGTTCCGCGCAGCCAGATAAACACGCACATCGACACAAACAGTTTTCCAAAGAACCATATCCACGACGGCACCCACTGCAGAACGGCCAGCGGCGCCGTCCACCCGCCCAGAAACAGCGTGGTTCCCAGGCCCGAAATCGAGAACATCGCCACGTACTCGCCGAGGAAAAAGAGCGCAAACTTGAATCCCGAATACTCCGTGTGATACCCGGCCACCAGTTCCGACTCGCCTTCGGGCAAATCAAACGGCGAACGATTCGTCTCTGCCGTGCCCGCAATCGCGTACATCACGAATCCTGCCAGCCCCCAGGGCGTAAAGATAAACCAGTGCGGCAGGCCATAGGTGTAATGGTTCTGCGCATCCACAATCTTCACCAGCGAGAGCGACCCGGTAATCATCACAATCACCACGCTCGACATCAGCAGCGCCACCTCGTAGCTGATCATCTGCGCCACGGCGCGCATCGCGCCCAGCAGTGAATACTTGTTCCTGCTCCCCCAGCCGGCCATAAACACCGACAGTTCCGTCGACGCGCCCATCGCGAAGTAGAACAACAGACCGGCATCCATGTCGACCAGCACCATGTTCCGCCCCATTGGCAGCACCGCGAATCCCATGAAGACCGTTACCACAAGGATGATCGGAGCGAGGAAATGCACTGCTGCGTCCGCGCTCGTCGGGACGATGTCCTCCTTAGTCAGCGACTTGATGCCGTCTGCCACCGGCTGCAGAAGCCCATAGGGCCCCACGCGATTCGGCCCAAGCCGATTCTGAATGCGGCCTACGCCCTTGCGTTCCAGCCACGTTGCCACCGCAAACAGCGCAGGATATAGCCCAATGATGCAGACCACGCTGAGAACAATGCCTGCCGGAGTCTGCCAGCTTGCGGGCAGATAGCCGAGCAGCCAGTGCTCCAACAAAACGAAAATCTGGTCGAGCCTGTCGATCATGCTTTCGGCTCTCCTTGGTTCGGCTTAGCCGGAGTGTCCGCAGCGGCAGCCGCGGGCTTCGCGGCGGTCGGAGCAGCACCAGCAAGTGCCACAGCGGCCTTAGCGGCAGCGGCTTCTGCCGCAGCCTTGGCCTTCGCCCCAGCCTTGGACTTCTCCTCCGCCAGCCGCGCATCCACCTCGGCGGCCTCTGTCGGATGAATCTTGTGGTAGTACTCGTTCGACTTCGCCAGTTGATGCCGATCCAGCAGCAGACCGCCAAACCGATCGTCTGTCGCCAGCTCGAATTCCGTGTCCATCTTGATTGCTTCAAACGGGCAGACCTCAACGCAGATCTGGCAGCTCATGCACACCGAAATATCGATGTCGAACTTCGCCGGATAGACCTGCAGCTTGCCCACGTAATCCGGCTTCTTGTCCTTGCTCTTCTCGATATAGATGCACTTCGGCGGACACTCTTTCTCGCAGATCTGGCAGGCCACGCAGCGCAGGCCCTTCTCCCAGTCCTCGCCGTCGTAGACGAGGAACGGAAAATTCCGCGAAGCCTCCGGCAGCGGCAGTCGCTCCTCCGGATACTCGATGGTCGTCAATCTTTCCTTCGAGACAAAGCTCCCGGCAAAATTCTTCGCCGTCTCCGCCAGTCCCTTCAGAATTCCTTCACCCAGCAAAAGAAAACTCCTTAACAGAGTTCAGTGCACAGTGGACAGTGATCAGTTTTGAACCGCTCGACTGTTCGCTCGCTCTCGAATCTTGAAGTGCACTGCGTCCCTCACTGACCACTGTGCACTATCTGTCTACCTCACCAAGCACAATATCCACACTTCCAAATATCAGCACCACGTCGGCTACGTTGCTGCCGAGGCACATGTCTTCCAGAACTGTCAGGTTGATCAGGCTGGGCGGGCGCACGCGATACCGGTACGGATTCGGCCCTCCATCGCTGATCAGGTAAAAACCAAGTTCTCCCTTTGGCGCCTCAATGCGGCCGTACACCTCGCCTGGCTTCGGCCGGAAGTTGCGGAGCTTCGCCTTCGGATCCATGATCGGACCAGTCGGCAGATCCCTGAGCGCCTGTTCCAGGATCGAAATCGATTCGCGCATCTCCAGCATGCGCACCATGTAGCGGTCGTAGATGTCCCCGTGATCGCCCAGCGGCACGCGGAATTTGAAGCGGTCGTAGATACCGTAGTGATCGATCTTGCGGATGTCGTAGTTCACGCCCGAACCCCGCACCATAGGCCCGCTGATTCCCGCATTCACCGCCAGTTCCGGCTTCAGGACGCCGATGTTCTGGCAGCGCGCCATCAGGATCTCGTTCGTCATCAGGAAGCGCTCGAACTCATCCACAAACTCGGGCAGCTCCGCCACCACCTTGCGCGTCGCAGCCAGCCACGACTCCGAAGCATCCACGCGGCAGCCGCCAAAGCGCATGTAGTTGCACATCATGCGCGAGCCCGTGAGGCTCTCAAACAGGTCGAGGATCTTCTCGCGCTCGCGAAACGCATACATCAGCGGGGTCCCGCTCGCCCCCATCTCCTGCAACAGAAAGCCGATCGTCGAGGCGTGATTCTGGATGCGCGTAAGCTCGGCGAGAATCACCCGAAGATACTCTGCGCGCTCCGGAACCTCCTGCCCCGCGAGCTTTTCAACCGCCAGCGCGTATGCCCAGTTATTCGAGAGTGAGCAGAAATAATCGAGCCGATCCGTGTACGGCATCGACGCAAGGTACGTCTGGTTTTGCGCAAGCTGTTCATGATTGCGGTGCAGGTACCCGAACACCGGCTTGAGCCTGATCACGCGCTCGCCGTCGAGCACCACGTCCATGCGGAAGACGCCGTGCGTCGAAGGATGATGCGGCCCCATGGCCACTTCCAGCAGCTCAACCTCGCTGTCTTCGGCTATCACCGGCGGCCGGTTCCAGCCCTCCGGCCTGGCCCCTTCCACCCGCTCCGTTTTTGTATCCGCCAAACTCATCCGACCTTCGTTTCTTGATCCCTGACCACTGACTGCTGACCCCTGGAATTATGCTCCTGCGCCCTCTTCAGCACCCCGTCATGCGCGGTCGGCTCGTACTCGAAATCATCCGGCTCCACGTAATCGCGTCGCATCGGATAGTCCTTGAACTCGTCCCACATCAGAATCCGCCGCAGATCCGGATGTCCCTTGAACACGATCCCGAACAGATCGAAGACCTCGCGCTCCTGGAACTCGGCCGAGCGCCACACCGGCGTCAGCGAGGGCAACTCCACCTGGTCCGTCCGGTTCGCCGTGCGCATCCTGATCACCACCGGCCCGTGCTTCTTCGCAATCGAATAGAGGTGATAGACCGCCTCCAAATACCCCGGCCGAACATGCTTGCGCGTCTCTTCAACCGTCTCCTCGACCATCTGTTCAACGCCCTCCACGGTCTTTGGAACCTGACGCGTCACTTTAACTTTCTCCGCGATCTCTTTATCCAGCCAGTCGACTCCAGTCAGGTTTGACAGAAAATCAAGCGCCAACTCCGCGTCATCCCGCAGGAACGTGGCAACCTCGATGGCGTGCTCAGCCTGCAGGAGCAGCGAGTGCTGCCCGCTTGGGCTGGGGTTGGGGATCACCGTCACCGCCGCTCCCGGCACCGCCGCCTCAATCGCCGCCTTGATCTCCTCTGCCGTCTTCAACGCCACCCCAATTCCATCGGTCCCTGGTCTTTGTTTGCTACTCCCTATTCCCAAGCACTTGATTCCTGACACCTGACCTCTGAACCCTTATTGAATAATCTTCGGCACCGTCCACACTCCGGGGTTCGACGGCGGCTCCAGATCGTGCTCTCCAAACTCCGGCACTGGAAACTCGCCCTGCGCAGCTTTGTCCAAGTGCCGCGGCCTATCTTCACCGGTTAAATGCTGCTCATCGATCTTCTTCTGCAACGTCATGAAAGCCTGGATCAGCGCCTCCGGCCGTGGCGGGCATCCCGGAATGTGCACGTCCACCGGGATATACCGGTCGATCCCCTTCAGCACGTTGTATCCCTGCTTGAACGGCCCACCCGAGATCGCGCAAGCACCCATCGCAATTACGTACCTGGGCTCGGCCATCTGGTTGTAGAGCCGCACGACCTGAGGCGCCATCTTCTTGGTTACAGTGCCCGAGATGATCATCAAATCGGCCTGCCGTGGCGAGGGACGAAACACCTCCGCGCCGAATCGCGCCAGGTCGTAGCGCGCCATCGTCGTCGCAATCATCTCGATCGCGCAGCACGCCAACCCGAACTGCATCGGCCAAATCGAGCTCCGTCGACCCCAGTTGTAGAGTTCCTGGATCGTCGTGACGAAGACACCCTGCTTCCCCAGTTCGATCTTCAAATTCTCATCAACAGCCATAGTCGTTTCGCTTCGCTCCACTCCGGTGATCAGTAAACAGTTGTCACTGAACAGTCAGATTTTTTTCCTATCTCTTAGCGCAGCCCCATCGATCTTGTTCGTAATCGTCATCTCGCCCTGGCCTGTTGACGTGGGCTCAGACCCCTCAGGCGGACTAAGCCCAAGTCAACACACCCTTCGCCCACGCCCAAGCCAGTCCTTCTACCAACAGCAGCACAAACACCATCATTGACACACAAGCCGCCACACCCAGACCCGTAAATGCCACCGCAAATGGCAGCAGAAACACTGCTTCCACATCAAAAATCAGAAAGATAATGGCGTAAAGATAGTAGGCCGAGCGGAACTGCACCCACGCATCGCCCCTGGATTCCAGCCCGCACTCGTAGATCGCATTCTTCACCGCGTTCGGCTTGGCCGGCGAAAACACCTTCCGCCACAGCCACGCCAGCCCCAAGGGAGCCAGCCCGAATCCAAGCGCGGCAACGAACAAAACTGCGAGTGAAAAGTAAGGACTTGGGGTCATCTGCGGGTGAGCAGTCATCCGTATCAACCGTAACAGTTTCGGGCCTGCCTTGGCTAAGGTGATGTGCGCACAATCAAGCCGTCCGAACCGGCTTTTCGCCCGTTCATCCCACCCTATGAACCGCTCGCTGCAAGCAGCAGAGGCGGCCGCTCTGGAGGACCCCGCTGTGGCGCTTTCCCGATTTCCTGTTTCGATGCGGCCAAATCTCCACCTTTCGATGGTGGACAGTCCATCCCTTCCCCCTGTTACCGTTCTACTGTCCCCCGGACTGCGTCCCCGTCTTGCAGTCCGTGGTCTGTAAGTCCGTGGTGAAGAACCAGCACAATCGCTCGTAAGTACTTCTCTTTGGGAGTCAGTCCGCAGATGTCAAACATCGCGCCGCGTCGCTGGGCCGCCCTCATCAGCCTTCTCGCCCTGCCGCTTACGCTCAATCTTGTGGTCCGCGCGTCCACCGGCCCCGCATCTGCCTCAAGTCCAGCTCCCGCTTCCACAGTGCCCGACACTCCCCCCGCCGCCTACACCGCCGCGATCAAGGTCACCGGACCCACCACCCAATTCCACGACTCCGTCGCCAGCCGCTACAACTATGCCTTCGGCAAGGAATCGCCCTTCCTGCCCTCGAACGCGATGACCGCCAATGGGCAGTTCCTGAACCCGCGCAGCGTCCTCACCGCCGAATACTGCGGCCACTGCCATCAGGAGGCCTACCACCAGTGGCGCCAGTCCGTTCACTCCAACAGCTTCCGGCAGCCCTGGTATCTCAAAAACGTGAACATGCTCATCGACGAGAAGGGCGTGCAGTATTCGCGCCACTGCGAAGGCTGTCACAACCCCATCGCGCTCTTCTCCGGCGACCTCTCCCAGGGCATGCCGAAAAAGCGCCCCTTTGAGGATGAAGGCGTCACCTGCGCGGTCTGCCACTCCATCCAGTCCACTGACACCACCGGAACCGGCAGCTACGTCCTCGGCACCCCGGCCGTCCTCGTCGACAACAAAGGCGCGCCCGTCACTGGCCCCGTCTCCGACTCCGAGATCCTCGGGCACCTCGATCGCCACAAGCAGGCCGTGATGCGCCCGCTCTACAAGACCGCCGAGTTCTGCGCCGCCTGCCACAAGGCCGCCATCACCCGCTCGCTCGACGACTACAAATGGCAGCGCGCCTTCACCGTCTACGACGAGTGGCAGGGCGCCAGCTTCACCAGGGAATCGCCGCTTCCCTTCTACCGAAAAGACGCCGTGTCCGCCTGCCAGACCTGCCACATGCCGCGCGAGCCCCTCGCCGCCCACGCGCAGGACGCCGGCGCCAAGGACGGCACCCTTGTCTCGCATCGCTGGCTCGGCGGCAACAGCCTAAACGCTGCCTACTACAAGTTCGACGAGCAGGCCGAGAAACTCGTCAATTTCCTCAAGAATGGCCCCGACGGAAAAGGTGTTCTGAACGTCGACATCTTCGCCCTCGAGAAAGAATCGGCCTCAGCCTCCGACAACACGCCCAGCACCACTCTCATCGCCCCTCTCGGACTCACTCGCTTCTCCCTCGCCCCCAGCGACACTCTTATCGCCGACGTCGTCATTCAGAACAAGGGCATCGCCCACTCCTATGTCCCCGAGCAGCGCGACTTCTACGAGTCCTGGGTCAACTTCACCGTGAAGGATTCCTCCGGAAAGACCCTCGCCGAATCCGGCTTCATCCAGCCCGACGGCAACCTGGACCCCTCCGCGCACTCGTTCACCAATCGCCTCATCAACGTCAAAGGCGAACTCAACGACCTCCACCAGATCTGGCATAACCGCGTCCAGGCCTACAACAACACCATCCAGTCCGGCCGCTCGCAGCTTGTCCGTTATCGCTTCCGCCTGCCCAAGGCGATCTCCGGCCCCGTCATCATCACCGCGACGGTGAAATATCGCCGCTTCGATCAGCACTTCATCGACTACGCGATGGACCAGCTCTCCGGCAAGCACTTCTCCGAACCCGTCATCGATGTCGCAACAGAAACACGCACCCTCCGCATCGGCGAAAACACTCCATCCGATCAGGAATCCTCTGAGCATTCGCCGGGCGCGCAGCCCAACGAAAACCCCGAGTGGATGCGCTGGAACAACTACGGCATCGGCCTCCTCGACGCACTCCAGTACGAAGCCGCCGTCCGCGCCTTCGAGCGCGTCGCCGCCCTGCGCCCCGACTACGCCGACGCTTATACCAACCTGGGTCTGGTCGAAATCTCATGGGAACGCTACAACGACGCCAAGCCGCATCTCGCCAGGGCTCTCTCGCTGCTCCCCGGCGATCCCCGCGCCCTCTACTACCGCGCCCTCGTCGAGCGCAACGCCGGCCAGGTGCAGGAAGCGATCGACGACCTCCAGGCCATGCTGGCCACTTACCCACGCGCCAAGGACGGCCTCCGCGAGCTCGGCTTCAGTTACTATCAGCAGCACGACTACGTCAAGGCCCGCGAGGAGTACGAGAAGCTCCAGGCCATCGATCCCGACGACCTCGCCGCGCACTACCAGCTCGCCATCCTTTACCGACGTCTCGGCGAAAAGCAAAAGGCCGCCATCGAGTCAGCCAAGTTCGCCGACCAGAAAGACGACCCCACCGCGAGCACCTACGCGCTCGATTTCCTGCGCAAACATCCTGAGGTTGCCAGCGAAAGCGTCGCCTGGCACACGCACGACCTCACCGGCGACCCCATCAAGCAGCCCACAAAGATCGAGTATCACTACATCCCCGGCGCCGGCCGGTAGCTGGCATCCGACCGCCTAAATATCCCTGATGAACAGCGCAGTCGCCGTCCCGTTTTCCGTCGACCCGACCACTCGGACGTGGTCGCCCTTCTGCGCCTGGAATTTGAATCCATCCACTGCGCCCATGTAGCTTTCAGCCACCGTCTGCTCGGTAATCTTGTAGGTCTGCACCGCTCCCGTGCTGTCCTCAACTGAGATCTGCTTCTTCGCCTCGTACTTGACGACAGTCCCCGCCGTCGACGTAAACGGCCCCGCGCCCAGGTTCTTCAACGACACCGCGGTTCGATCGTCGTTGTCGCCGCCGTAGTAAAACACGATGATGTAAGCGCCCTTTTTGAAAGCATCGGCCGCCGTCGTCTCCATAATGATCTTCTTGTCGAACACGATGTGCGTCTTCGTGTTCGTCATGTTCTTGAACTCCTCTTCGGTGCCGTTGTCCTGAAACACAACGAAAGTCTTCGTCAGGTCATCGATCGAGCTCATCGTTCCCGTCACTGCATGGACCACCTGTTGAGCTGTCGCTGCAACCGTTAACGAACCGAGGCATCCTGCAAATACACAGCCGAGCATAACCTTCTTCAACATCCACTCCTCCGCTTCTCCACTGAACTGCAGTCGGCGAAGTAATCGACTATCACATCTCAATAGTGCGGCCAGTATAGTTCCCGATTTCACCACCCGCAACTCAAACCAGCACCTCCCCCCTTACCTTCGATTCGCACCTTATTTAGTCGCATCTCCCCTCACGCGCGATCCAACTTCAGCGCACATCCCCGCGAATCGGAACTTAGTCCGCTGGGTAGAGAGAACAGCGGCCCAGCATTTCAAAACGGAAGTTAGTGGGTCAGTTTGACCCAGTGCCAAACGGACACGCCAGTTCCTGATCTGCCCTAAGCTAGGATACAGAGATCGGGTTGTGCGCATCCCAGCGTCTTGAGCGCGCCGCCGGAGAAAGGGGGTCGATGCAAGTCGTCATGATGATCGGCGGCATCCTGTGCATCCTGGTGGTTCTGCTCGATGCTTTTCAGACCATCATCCTGCCGCGCCGGGTGACCGGACGCCTGCGGCTCACGCGCATCTTCTACATCATGACGTGGATGCCGTGGAGGTTTGTTGCAGTCAGAATCCGGCACCCACGCAAACGCGAGACCGCCCTCAGCTTCTACGGCCCCCTGTCACTGATTTTTCTCCTGGTGGTTTGGGCCTGCGGCATGGTGCTCGGCTTCTCGCTGGTGTATTGTGCGCTGGGCAGCCCCTTCAACGATTCATCGCGGCAGATCGGATATCTTTCGGACCTCTACGTCAGCGGAACCAACTTCTTCACGCTGGGACTCGGCGATGTGATACCACACAACAACGTGGCGCGCGCCCTCTCCACATTGGAGGCCGGCACCGGCTTCGGTTTCCTTGCCGTCGTCATGGGTTACTTTCCGGTCCTGTATGGTGCGTTTTCGCGGCGCGAGGTCAGCATCTCGCTCCTCGATGCACGGGCGGGTTCGCCGCCCACTGCCGCCGAGCTGATGCGCCGCCACTCCTTCGAAGGAGCGGAGAATGCGTTGTCGAGCCTGCTCTCGGAGTGGGAACGCTGGTCGGCCGAACTGCTCGAGAGCCACATCTCCTACCCGCTTCTGTGCTACTTCCGGTCGCAGCACACCAACCAGAGCTGGATCAGCGCCCTCACCTGCATTCTTGATACTTCGGCTCTCCTCATCGCAGGGGTTCGCGGACATGAGGCACGCCAGGCGCAACTGACCTTCGCCATGGCTCGTCACGCTTTGGTCGATCTTGCGCAGGTATTCTCGCTGCGCCCCGATGAGAACCTGCCCGACAGATTGCCGACCGAGCGCTACGAGCAGCTTTATCAACTCCTTTGCCGGAGCGGAGTAAGCGTCTGCCGTGATGGCCAGTCGTACGAGAGGCTCCGCGATCTCCGCGCTTTGTACGAGGGCTACGCCGCCGCGCTCAGCAACCATCTCTGCATGCCGCTGCCTCCGTGGATCGCCGAACAACCGCACAAGGACAATTGGCTTGCTGTTGCCAGGGTGCGCAGCCAGGCAGAAGCCGCAAACCCCGCTTCGGCTGAACCCCACAATATCGCTGAAGTTATCGATAGGCACCATGAGTTTTAGGGATTTGCATGTTCCATAAACGCCGCCGCCAGCTCGAGCATCCAGAATGCGATGCTCGTACGCATCTTCCACTTCCACCGGCCCCGGCTGGTTCGATAGCCTGTAGATGAAAGTTCAGGAGCGCCATATAAAGATGAAGAACTCCGCTCTCAATCATGAGGTCACTTCCGTACAGACCCCTCCCACGACAAACAAACACCTGATTCGCTGGGTTGAGAAGATGGCCGAGCTGTGCCGGCCCGACAGTATCCACTGGGTCGACGGCTCGCAGGCGGAGTACGACTTTCTCTGCGATCGGCTCGTGGCCGCGGGCACGTTTACACGTCTCGATCAGAAAAAGTGGCCCGGATGCTTCTATGCCCGCTCTGCTCCGAATGATGTTGCGCGCGTCGAAGACCGCACCTTCATTTGCTCGCTTTCCCGCGACGGGGCCGGCCCCACCAACAACTGGGAAGATCCCTACGTGATGCGCCGCCGCCTCAAGCAGCTCTTCAAGGGCTGTATGCAGGGACGCACCATGTATGTCCTGCCCTTCAGCATGGGTCCCGTCGGATCGCCCATGGCCAGCATCGGCGTGCAGCTCACCGACTCTCCGTATGTCGTTGTGAACATGCGCATCATGGCCCGCGTCGGCGCCCCGGTCTTCGCCGAGATCGACAAGGACGAGAAACGCGTTGTGCCCTGCATGCACACCGTCGGCATGCCCCTGAAGCCCGGCCAGCACGATGTGCCCTGGCCCTGCAACGACACAAAGTACATAGTGCACTTCCCTGAGACGCGCGAGATCTGGTCCTACGGCTCCGGCTACGGCGGAAACGCCTTGCTCAGCAAGAAATGCTTCGCTCTGCGCATCGCGTCGAACATCGCCCGCGACGAGGGCTGGATGGCCGAGCACATGCTCATCCTCGGCGTCGAAAGCCCCGAAGGCGAAAAGACATACGTCGCCGGTGCATTCCCGTCAGCCTGCGGCAAGACCAACTTCGCCATGCTCATTCCACCCAAGTCGATGCACGGCTGGAAGGTGTGGACCGTGGGCGACGACATCGCCTGGCTCAAGCCCGATGCGAACGGCCAATTGCGAGCCATCAATCCTGAAGCCGGATTCTTCGGCGTCGCACCTGGCACCAGCGCCCACACCAACCCTGCCGCCATGGCGACACTCTCGCGCAACGCCATCTTCACCAACGTCGCACTGACCCTCGATGGCGGCGTGTGGTGGGAAGGCATGACCGAGAAGCCCCCGGCCGAATGTCTCAATTGGCGAGGCGAACTCTGGACGCCTGAAATCGGCAAGAAGAACGGCACCACCGCTGCACATCCCAACGGCCGCTTCACCGCTCCGGCCTCGCAATGCCCCACGATGGATCCCGCCTGGGACTCTCCCGATGGCGTGCCCATCAGCGCCATCATCTTCGGAGGCCGCCGTTCGCATACGCTGCCCCTCATCTACCAGGCGTTCAACTGGTCCAGCGGGGTCTACGTCGGCGCGACCATGGGCTCTGAGACTACCGCAGCCGCGGCAGGCGCTGTCGGCAAGGTTCGCCGCGATCCCATGGCCATGCTTCCCTTCTGCGGCTATCACATGGGCGACTATTTCCGGCACTGGATCAAGATGCAGCGCGGGCTCGACGCCACCCCGCGTATCTTCCACGTCAACTGGTTCCGCAAAGACGAAAACGGCAAATTCCTATGGCCCGGCTTCAGCGAGAACATGCGCGTACTGCGCTGGATCGTGGAGCGCGTTCAGGGCCATGGTCGCGGCCGCGAAACACCCATCGGCTGGGTTCCCCGCTACGAGGACATCGACTGGACAGGCCTCAACTTCTCACGCGAACACTTCGACGAATTGATGAAAGTCGACCGTGCAGCGTGGCGCAAGGAAGTGATCGCGCACGAGGAGCTATTCATCGAGTTGCACGATCATCTGCCACCCGAAATGATCTATGAGCGCGAATTGCTCATTTGCAAACTCTGATCATTTCGCGTCGAATACGCCATCCCGCGTTTGACGAAATCCGGCTCTTGATCACCAATTTCGTATTTCTGGAGAAACAGAGCCGGAATTCGGATATCATAAAAAGTTCAGCACTATCCCCGCGTGTGCAGGCCTGCCACGACAGGCCTGAGGACTACCTAGCCGTTTTTTTTACGCTGGTGAATGTCGCGCCCATTGTGTCTTTGCCGTTCCTGACAAATGAAATGCAGAACCACCTTATTCAGAAGAAGGTAGCCATGCAAACATCGGATCGCAGTCATCGTCTTCCGTACCCCCAGGGTCTCTATCATCCGCAGAACGAGCACGATGCGTGCGGTATGGGCCTTGTAGCCAGCATTCGTGGCGAAAAGAGCCATGACATTATCCGCAAAGGGCTTGAGGTTCTCATCAACCTCACCCATCGCGGAGCAGCGGGCTGTGACCCTGAGACTGGCGACGGCGCCGGCATCCTGATTCAGGTTCCTCACGTCTTTTTCGCACGCGAGTGCGGCGAACTCGGCATTCAGCTGCCCGGGCCCGGCGCTTACGGCGTCGCTATGGTCTTCCTCCCCGTCGACAAACACAGCCGCCTGCAGTGCGAAGGCGTATTCGAACGCATTGCCGCGGCGGAGGGCCTCAAAGTGCTGGGCTGGCGCGACACGCCGGTGAACGGCGATGCCATTGGACGCGAAGCCCGCGCTTCACAACCATATATCGAGCAGTTCTTCGTCGCGCGCCCCGACGGCATGAACGAAGAGGAATTCGAACGCCTGCTGTACATCGTGCGCCGCCGGACTGAGAACGAGATGGCCGTCTCCGACATCGAGGGCAAAGAGGACTTCTACATCCCCTCCTTCTCCTGCCGGACCATTATCTACAAGGGCCTGATGTTGGCGCCGCAGATCGAAAAATTCTACTTCGAGCTGGCCAATCCGCTCGTAACCAGCGCGCTCTGCCTCGTCCACCAGCGCTTCTCGACCAACACCTTCCCGAGTTGGAAGCTGGCACACCCCTACCGCTACGTCGCGCACAACGGCGAAATCAACACCATCCGCGGCAACATCAGCTGGATGAACGCGCGCCAATCGGTACTCGACAGCCCTGTCTACGGCGAGAAGATCAGTGAGCTCTTCCCCGTCATCATGCCCGACGGCAGCGACTCCGCCTCACTCGACAACGCTGTCGAATTCCTTTATCAATCAGGCCGCTCGCTTCAGCACGTCATGGCCATGCTCATCCCTGAAGCCTGGGCTGGCAATCCGGACATGGACGAGGACAAGCGCGCCTTCTACGAATACCACGCCTCGCTCATGGAGCCGTGGGACGGTCCTGCCGCGATCGCCTTCACCGATGGCCGCGTCGTTGGCGCGACGCTCGACCGCAACGGCCTGCGCCCCGGGCGCTACATCGTTACCAAGGACGACCTCGTGGTGCTCGCCTCCGAAGCCGGCGTGCTCGATGTCCCTGCCGAAGACATTCGCAAAAAGGGCCGCCTCCAGCCGGGCCGCATGTTCCTCGTCGACACGGTGCAGAAGCGCATCATCTCAGACGCTGAAATCAAGAAGAACCTCGCCGCCCGCCAGCCTTATGGCGAGTGGCTCAAGGAGCAGCAGGTCTTGCTCGATTCCCTTCCCGAGCCCTCGCGTGTCATCGCTTCAAATCCTGAAACGCTGCTCCGCCGCCAGCGTGCCTATGGCTACAGCGAAGAGGATCTGCGCCTCCTCCTCGGGCCCATGGGCGCGCGTGGCGAAGAGCCCGTCGGCTCAATGGGTACGGACACTCCGCTCGCCTGCCTGTCGGATCGCCCGCAACCGCTCTTCAATTATTTCAAGCAGCTCTTCGCGCAGGTCACCAACCCGCCGATCGACCCCATCCGCGAAGAACTCGTCATGTCGCTCATCAGCTACATCGGGATCGAGCGCAACATCCTCGACGAGAAGCCGGACAACTGCCACACGCTGAAGCTCCCGCACCCGATCCTATCGAATCGTGATCTGGAAAAGCTGCGCCGCGTCTCCTCCGGCGACCTTCTCGCCACCACGCTGCCCGCGCTCTTCCGCGCAGCAGATGGCGAGACTGGGCTGCGCCACGCGCTCGACGACCTGAGCGCTCGCGCCTCGCACGCCGTCGCCTCCGGATACACGCTGCTCATCATCTCCGATCGCGGTGTTGACCCGACCTATGCGCCCGTCCCCAGTCTGCTCGCGATGGCCGCCGTCCACAACCGCCTCGTGAAAGAGAAGACACGCACCCAGGTCGCTCTCATCATTGAGAGCGGCGAGCCGCGCGAAGTCATGCACTTTGCCTTGCTCATCGGCTACGGCGCAAGTGCTATCAATCCCTACCTCGCCATCGAAACGCTGCACGACCTCAAGCGCCGCGGACTGTTGCCTCACAACGTCTCCGCCAATCACGCCGAGAAGAACTTCATTAAAGCCATCAACAAAGGCCTGCTGAAGACCTTCTCGAAGATGGGCATCAGCACGCTGCAGAGCTATCGCGGAGCGCAGGTCTTCGAGGCCGTCGGCCTCAACCAGCACCTGGTCCAGTCCTACTTCCCCGGCACGGCCTCACGTATCGAGGGCGTTGGTCTCGACGTGCTGGCTAGCGAAGCCCAGATGAAGCACGCCTATGCCTTCCAACCGCTTACAGACTCCGAAACCGAACTTGTCGTCGGCGGCCATTACCAGTACCGCGAAGGCGGCGAGTATCACCTCCTGAATCCGGAAACAATCAGCAAGCTCCAGCATGCCGTTCGCGCCAACAACGCGACCACGTTCCAGGAGTACACTGACCTGCTCGACCAGCAGAATCGCACTCTTTGCACATTGCGTGGACTGCTCCAGCTCAAATACGCGGAAACCCCGATCGCAATTGATGAGGTCGAGCCTGCCAAGGAAATCGTGAAGCGCTTCACCACTGGGGCAATGAGCTTCGGTTCCATCAGCAAGGAGGCTCACGAAACGCTTGCCATTGCGATGAACCGCCTCGGCGGCATGTCGAACACCGGCGAAGGCGGCGAGGACGAAGCGCGCTTCAAACCCGATCCGAATGGCGATTCGCGCCGCAGCGCCGTGAAACAGGTTGCCAGCGGGCGGTTCGGCGTCACCACGAACTACCTCGTCAATGCCGACGAGTTGCAGATCAAGATGGCACAGGGCGCAAAGCCGGGTGAAGGCGGTCAGTTACCCGGCCACAAGGTCGACGAGATCATCGCCAGGACACGCCACTCCATTCCCGGAGTCGGCCTCATCTCGCCGCCGCCGCACCACGACATCTACTCCATTGAAGATCTTGCGCAGCTGATCTATGACCTGAAGAACGTGAATCCGAAGGCACGGATCGCTGTGAAGCTTGTCTCCGAGGTTGGCGTCGGCACCGTCGCCGCCGGCGTCTCTAAGGCACACGCAGACGTGGTCCTCATCTCCGGTGACAGTGGCGGAACCGGCGCCTCGCCGCTCAGTTCCATCAAGCACGCCGGCCTGCCATGGGAACTCGGCCTCGCCGAAACGCAACAGGTGCTGCTGCTCAACGATCTCCGCGGTCGTATCAAGGTGCAGACTGACGGCAAACTTCAGACCGGCCGCGATGTCGTCATCGCTGCCCTGCTCGGCGCCGAAGAGTTTGGCTTCGCCACCACGCCGCTCATCGCGATGGGCTGCATCATGATGCGTAAGTGTCACCTCAACACCTGCTCAGTAGGCATCGCGACGCAGGATCCCGTTCTGCGCGCTCGCTTTAGCGGCCAGCCCGAGCACGTCATCAATTTCTTCTTTTTCATCGCCGAGCAGATTCGCCAGCACATGGCGAAACTCGGTTTCCGCACCTTCGATGAGATGGTCGGCCAGGTCGACAAGATCGACGCCTCTATCGCCGACGCCCACTGGAAGGCGAAAGGCATCGACCTATCCTCGATCCTCTACGCGCCAACCGTACCGTCACGCGTGGCACGGCGCAAGGTGCAGCCGCAGGATCACGGGCTCGAGCAGGCGCTCGATCACGCTCTGATCGCGAAGGCTAAACCGGCGCTCGAAGCGAAGACGCCGGTCACCGGCAGCTTCGCCATTCGCAATGTGCACCGCACCGTCGGTGGCATGCTAGGCGGTGAAATCGCCCGCCGCTACGGTTCAGCCGGTCTGCCCGACAACACAATACATTTCAAGTTCGAAGGCTCCGCCGGTCAGAGCTTCGGTGCATTTGTTCCCGCCGGTGTCACGCTTGAACTCGAAGGCGACAGCAACGACTACCTCGGCAAGGGCCTCTCCGGCGGACGCATCATCGCCTACCCGCCAAAGACCTCGTTCTTCCTGCCGGAAGAAAGCATCCTCGTCGGCAACGTCGTTCTCTACGGCGCCACCAGTGGTGAAGTCTTCCTCAATGGAATCGCCGGCGAGCGCTTCGCCGTTCGCAACTCCGGCGCCACCGCGGTGGTTGAGGGCGTGGGCGACCACGGCTGCGAGTATATGACCAACGGCACTGTCATCGTCCTCGGTGCATCCGGCCGCAACTTCGCCGCAGGAATGAGCGGCGGCATCGCCTTCGTCTTCGACGATCAGGGCGATTTCTCCACGCGCCGCTGCAACAGAGCCAGCGTCGATCTCGAGCCGCTGGTCACCGAAGAAGATGTCTCCGGAGTCCGCGGCCTGCTCGAACGCCATCGCGACTATACCGGCAGCCCGCGCGCCGCGTGGATTCTCGAGCACTGGGCCGACGCGCAGCCGCAGTTCATCAAGGTCTTCCCGCACGAGTACAAGCGCGTGCTCGGTGTCGAGCGTGTTGACACAATCTACTGTCCGCCAATTACTGCCGTGCCTCCGGTTGAGGCGGCCGCAGCCGAGGTGCAGCATGGGTAAAGTCACAGGATTTCTCGAAATCGAGCGCGAACAGGCCGCTCGCCGCAGCGTTGAAGAGCGCGTCCAGGACTGGTTTGAAATCTACCAGCCGTTCCCCGAGGAGAAGCAGCGCGAGCAGAGCGCCCGCTGTATGGACTGCGGCGTTCCCTTCTGCCATACCGGCTGCCCCGTCAACAACCTGATCCCCGACTGGAACGACCTCGCCTACAACGGCCGCTGGCAGAGCGCAATTCGCCGTCTGCACGCCACCAACAACTTCCCGGAGTTCACTGGTCGCATCTGCCCAGCTCCGTGCGAGGCATCGTGCGTGCTCGGCATCAACCAGCCTGCCGTTTCCATCAAGCTCATCGAACGAAGCATCGTGGAGCGCGCGTGGGATGAAGGCTGGATTCATCCTGAGCCGCCCGAGCAGAACACAGGCAAGCGCGTCGCCGTGGTCGGCAGCGGGCCCGCCGGCCTTGCCGCCGCGCAGCAGCTTCGTCGCGCCGGCCACTCCGTCACGGTGTACGAGAAGAACGACCGCATCGGCGGCTTGCTTCGCTACGGCATTCCGAATTTCAAGCTCGAGAAGCACGTTCTCGACCGCCGCCTGCAGCAGATGCGCGCCGAAGGCGTCACATTCCTGACCAACGCGCAGGTAGGCGGCAATGTCCCCGTTGAAGCGCTCACGGGGCACTATGATGCCATTCTCCTCGCCGGTGGCGCAGAACATCCGCGCGATCTCAAGATTCCCGGCCGCGAACTCAAAGGCATCTACTTCGCTATGGAGTTTCTGCCACAGCAGAACCGCCGCTGCGAAGGCGATCTGGTCGACCCGGCAGTCTCCATCTCCGCCGAAGGCAAGCGCGTGCTCATCATCGGTGGTGGCGACACAGGCGCCGACTGCCTCGGCACCAGCCATCGCCAGGGCGCAAAGAGCGTGCACCAGATCGAGATCATGCCCAAACCGCCCGAGACCCGCGCATCCTCAACCCCGTGGCCACTGTGGCCGCTGCAGCTTCGCACTGAAAGCGCGCACGAAGAGGGCGGCATCCGCGACTGGGCAATCAACAGCATTAAGTTCACCGGGGACGAAAACGGGAATGTCAAACAGGTTCACGCCGTCCGCGTTGGTCCGCCACCGAAATTCGAGCCGATTGCCGGCACCGAATTCACGCTCGACGTCGACCTCGTGCTTCTCGCGATGGGATTTCTTGGTCCCGTGCAGGGCGGCATGATCGAGCAGCTTGGAGTCGCTCTCGACCAGCGGGGTAATGTTGCCTCAAATGGCGATTACATGACTTCCGTCGATGGTATCTTCGCGGCCGGCGATATGCGTCGCGGCCAGTCCCTCGTAGTCTGGGCCATCTCGGAGGGGCGCAAAGCCGCCGCAGCCGTTGATCGCTATCTTGCGACCAGGCAGCCTGCTGCACCCCAGTTCAGACATGCGCGCCTGGGCTGACTATCTGATTAAAGCTCACCCCGGCAAAGCCGCTTCATCCGCGGCTCCTGGCCCATGGCCTGCTTCCCCTTGCCTCCCTCTTGGGCCTACTGTGACCGGAAGAAACCGTAGAGGAGCACAGTAAGGACCACGGAACTGACGAGAATATAGAGCTTGTCGCGTTCGATGCAAAAGGCGATCAGTGCAAAAGCGACCCGTGCAACCGGGGTCGCAATGAGCAGAAGCACCGCGAGCTGAATGATTGCAGCCGGATCACCCACCGCGATCCCATGAGCTATGCCGCTGAAATGGCGCAGGACCTGCGGCTCGCTTGTGAAAACACGATAATTCGGACTCCCGTCGTGGTACGCACGGACGTAAAGAATCCCGCCTGCAAGCATGACAAACGAAGCCAGGAGAACTCCAACTTGGAGCAGGCGGCCCATGATCGTCTCCATGCGGCGATCATCGAATTGACCTGTGCTCGCGGCAGTCTCTGGTGCCTTCTTCAAAACCATTTCGTCACCCCGTTTATGATCATCTCCAGCCCGAGCGCCAGGATGACAAATGTGAACACAGTCCGCAGAAGCGACACATGCGCACGCGCCAGGAAGCGCGCTCCGGCCAGCGAACCGCACAGCACGCCAAGCATCACTGGAAACGCAAGCCCAGGTGCAATCAGCCCGCGATGAAGGTAGATGCCCGCGCTTGCGGCTGCCGTGACGCCAATCATGAAATTGCTTGTCGTGGTCGAGACCTTGAACGGAACCTTCATGATGCGATCCATTGCCAGCACCTTCACCGCTCCCGAGCCGATGCCAAGCAGACCCGAAAGCGTTCCAGCCACGAACATGATGCCGAATCCGCCCGGAATGTTCTCCACCTCATAGCTGCGCAGCGTGCCGTCCGGCCCCGGGTAGCTGCCTGAAAGTCCCAGCTTGTCCGACCATGGACTGCCCTTCTTCGGTTTAGGTGAGGGATTTCGTGCCTGTTGCCATGATTCGTAAGCCGAATAGATCAGCACCACGCCAAAGATGATCGCCAGCAGTTGGGTATGAAGTACCGTGGCAAGAAAGGCCCCCAGGATCGCGCCCACCGTGGTCGCCATTTCCAGGAACATGCCGATCCGAACGCTCGAGTAGCCTTCGCGCACGTATGCAGCGGCGGCCCCCGACGAAGTTGCTATCACCGAAATCAGCGACACTCCGATGGCGTAGCGGATATCAACGTGAAATCCAAGCGTCAACAGCGGCACCAGTACCACTCCGCCGCCGAGGCCGGTAAGGGCGCCGAGCAATCCGGCGATCAACGATCCAAGGAAAAGCAGCCCGGAGAAAGTGAGCAGGGTCATAATCAAAAGCCGTTCTGCGGAGAACGGGATTTCCTAAAGAGTCTTACCGCGAAACAAGAAGAACAGCTCAATCAGCAGGATCAAAACAACAGTGAACTCCAGAAAGAAAGCACGGCTCTGGTTGAATTGATCCACCATGTACCTGTAAAGGTCCTCGGCGGTCCTAACTTTTCGCGAAACCAGCTCCTTGTAGTCAGGCACGCCGACTTTTGCCGCTGCGAGCCTGTATAACCGGGCGGCAAACATGTCGCTGAGGAACTTGATAGCGTTGTCGGCTCGCTCAGTCAGTTCCGCTATATCCAGCAGGGTGGTATGCAGGTTGCGCGCCGACGTGGCCAGTTGCCACCGAGCCAGGAATCCCGTCTTCTGTTCCAGAAGCTTGTAGGCACGGTCTAGTATCACGGTGAGCAATTCGTCGTACTGTCGGAACTCCAGCAGTTGCGAGTTTGCATACTCCAAAAGCTGAATCGCGGTCTCTGCGCCGCTCGCCGAATCATAAACAAAAGCCGCGTTCCATCCGATGACCGTGACGTCGTTTGCGTAATACGAGATCTGCGATTGCAGTACCTCCTTGCATTCACCGTCCGAGAGCTGAACCCTGTCTCCCCTGACCACCTGGGCTATCTCCAATCCGTGGTCTCGTATCAGGTCGGTTGCCGACGGCGTTCCTTTCGCGTCGCTCACGTGGAAAATGAAGTAGTCTTCACTCAACCAGCGCGAATAGGGGCGGACCATCGCATCTGTGCACTGCTCCAGCCGTCGTCTCACGACAGGTTCGGTTCGCGTGGCGAAATCGATGTCCCACACCCAGCGGCTCGCAAGATGCACGAGATTGCCCCATTCGCCCGAAAACGGCAGGTGAAAGACCACGCTGACGACGCCGTAATCGTAGTACTTGATCTCGCCTTCGAGGCGCTCGCCGCTCTCCAGTTGGATAGCCCCCAACGGCTCAACGACGGGTGGCCGTTCATATCGCACATAGGCCGGCGCGGCGTGTTTCAAGCTCGGCTGCTGCTGAACCGTGCCTTCTCTGGCGTTCCGGAGGCGGTCGAGACGAAGCTCCTCACAGACGTCAAACTGAATCAGCACCAGCACGGAGCCATTCAAAACAGCAGTTGCCGTAGATGGGGATGCGGTCGACACGTACAAACGCATGGTAAAACATGGACCTTGCACCCTGCTTCAGCTTTACTAAGAAGCCGCTCTTCGCGAATTCATCGAAGCCAGGCGCACAGAGACTCCGCCGCGCTTTGCCGAAGAAAAACCCCGTCCAGGGTCGTGGGCTGGTAAAGTCTGAAAAACGCTCGCAAAAGGCCGCATTGCCATGGCAAGATCCACTGCCCGACGCAAAGACCCCGCCAAAACGCTGGAAGACCAGCTCATACGCTACCGGAAGATGCGGGACTTCAGCGTGACCACTGAACCCCGCGGAAGTAAAGGTGCAATCCAGGCAGCCGCGCATGGCGGCGCGCTCCCATTCGTCGTGCAGAAACACGCCGCCTCGCATCTGCACTACGATTTCCGCCTTGCGTGGAACGGCGTGCTCAAGAGCTGGGCCGTCGCCAAGGGTCCCAGTGATCTCCCCGCTGACAAGAGGCTCGCCGTCCAGGTCGAAGACCACCCCATCGAGTATGGCAACTTTGAGGGCACCATCCCCAGGGGCCAGTATGGCGGCGGATCCGTCATGGTCTGGGATTTCGGCGAGTGGGAGCCGCTCGAAGACGTGGATCGCGGCCTTGCGGAAGGCCATCTCAAGTTCAACCTCAATGGCCAGAAACTGCACGGCCGCTGGGCCCTCGTTCGCATGCACACGCGCGACGCCCGCCCCGGCAAGCCCAACTGGTTGCTCGTCAAGGATCGCGACCAGTACGCGCGAACCGAAGACGAACCCTCCATCACTGAGCGCGCGCCCAACAGCGCCGTTTCTAACCGCACCATCGAACAGATCGGTATCGACAACGATCGCGTCTGGTACAGCAATCGCGGACCTGACCAGCAGCCGGAGCCGAAACCGGCCGCCTCCCATAAGAAAACCCGGAAGCCGGCGCCGTCCTTCACGGCTGCGCTCAAATCAGTCCCTAAAGAAAAGTGCCCCGGCTTCATCGGCCCGCAGTTGGCCAAACAAGCCACAAGCCCACCCACTGGAGACGACTGGGTCCACGAACTCAAGTTCGACGGCTACCGGATTCAGATTCAGGTCCGATCCGCCGCCGGCTCTCGCGGCAAGCGCGTCACCCTCCTGACGCGCAAAGGCCTCGACTGGACTTACCGTATGCCCCAGCTGGCGCGCGCGGCTGAACAGCTCGCCGTTGAGAGCGCAATCCTCGACGGCGAGGTCGTTGTGCTCGACGAGAAGGGCTCCACAAATTTCGCCGATCTGCAGACGGCGTTTCAGGAGGGCGCAAAGGTTCAACTCACGTACTTCGCCTTCGACCTGCTGCACCTCAACGGACACAATCTACGCAACCTCCCGCTCCTCCAGCGCAAGGAACTGCTCGCAAGGCTTCTCTCCAGTCTCGACGAAGATTCGCCCATCCGCTTCAGCGAGCACTTCGAAGCCAACGGCAAAGTGGTGTTCAAAAAAGCCTGTGCACTCGGCGCCGAAGGCATCGTCTCCAAACTCGCTTCCGCCCCTTACAGTTCCACCCGCGGCAGCTTCTGGCTCAAGGCAAAGTGCCATCAGGAGCAGGAGTTCGTCATTGGCGGCTTCACTGATCCCTCCACGGGCAGTCACGGAATCGGCGCGCTTCTGGTTGGCTACTATGACCGCGGCAAGCTGCTCTACGCCGGTCGCTCCGGTACCGGCTTTACACAGCAGTCGCAGATCACCATTCGTAAGCAGCTCGACAAACTCGTTCAATCCAAATCGCCTTTCACCGATCTGGTCAAAGGCGTCTCTCAAGGCGTGCACTGGGTCAAACCCGAATTGGTAGCCCAGCTCTCCTTCAGCACCTGGACCCGCGACAACTTGCTTCGCCAGGCCGTCTTCAAAGGCCTTCGCGAAGACAAGCCCGCAAAGGAAGTCGTGCGCGAGCATGCCGAGCCCCCCGAACCCCCAGCACAAGCCAAGGCAAAGCCCGCAAAGTCTATGCCAGAGTCCAAACCAACCCGGACCGCGAACAAGACCTCGGCCCACAGCAACTCTCTCACCGAGCCCCTGACCGGTTTCCACCTTACGCATCCCGACAAGGTTCTCGACTCCGAATCCGGAATGACGAAGCTGATGCTGGCCAACTATTTCCTCGCCGTCGCCGACCGCATGCTGCCCCACGTCGCCAATCGTCCGCTCAGCGTGGTTCGCTGTCCTGAAGGCAGCGGCAAGCCCTGCTTCTTCCAGAAGCACGTGGGCATGGGCCTCCCAGCCGGAATCAGCAGCGTGCCCGTTCCCAACGAAAAGAACGGCTCCGTCGAGCAGCATCTCACTCTCAACACCGCTGAGGGCCTCGTCGGCATGGCGCAGATCGGTGTGCTCGAAATCCATCCATGGGGCTCTCAAAACGACTCACTCGAAACACCTGACCGAATAATCCTCGATATTGATCCCGATGAAGCCATCGACTGGAAGACTCTCGCAGCCACCGCAAGGGAATTCCGTTTGCGTCTTGAAGAACTCGGCCTCAAAAGTTTTCTGAAAACCACCGGCGGGAAAGGATTGCACGTCGTAATCCCGATCCGGCCTGAACACGAGTGGCCCATCGTAAAGGACTTCGCGCACAACATTGCCCGCGGAATGGAGCGCAAAAAACCCGGCCTATATGTCACCAAAATGACCAAGGCTCTGCGCACGAACCGCATCTACCTCGACTACCTCCGCAATGATCGCGGCTCTACGGCCATCGCGCCCTACTCGCCCCGCGCACGCTCCGGGGTACCCGTCGCGCTCCCGCTCGAATGGAAAGAGCTAAGCGCCAAAATCCGGCCTGCCTTCCACGTATCCGACTTCGAGTCGTGGAAGAAACGCCTGAAGACCGATCCCTGGGCAGATATTGGAAAAATGAAGCAGCGTCTCACAAGCAAAGCTCTGGACAGCGCGAAGCAATGGTCCTGAAGATCGATGCTCAAATGACTCAGAATTAGACGACATTTCGCAGTTTTACCCCGGGAGCCCACACGGCCGTTCCCTCTTTTCATGCTCCCGACGCTTAACCCGGTTGTGTAGGACGGCTTGTCGGCAGACCTCCTGGGCGTTCGCGTCTACTCCGATGGTTTCCAGTTCGCATGCGGACGCGCTACCGCGTACATCTCCGCACCGATCTGCGTGAACAATCCCAGCCGGTCCCCCGTCGGGTTACCGTTCGCCGCGGAAGTTGTGTAGAGATCGAAGTGGGTCCGATCGGGGATGTAGGTGAAATGCGCGCCGGCGTTCAGAGACTGCAGCACCGCATCCATCTTGTGCGCTGATCCATCAAGATAAAACGTATCCGCCGTACCCACGAAGACGTGGATCTTGCCACGCAGGTCGCGCCCACGCTCCACCCATGTGGCCCGAACGATGTACGCCAGATCGTAGTGATCGTGCCAATAAGCCACCACTGCCGGATCGACGTCGCCAGTTTTGCGATCGAACATCTGCAGCGGTCGCCCGTCTTTTCCACGTGGCGAGAACACCCATTCAAACGACGCGATCTGGCCACCGTAGGGCCCGAGAACACGCTCGTTGCGCGCAAACTCCTCGAACGTGCCGAGCACCTTCCCGTGATCGCGGATCAGGGGATAAGGCGTTCCATCCGGGCGCTTGTAAACGTTGGCATGCGGCGCGTAGAGATCGACTCCAGTGAAATCGTGAAAGTCGCTGGGATCCGGCGACGTTGACCACGTCCCTCCGAACACAGTCGGGTAATCGATCTGCAATTGCAACGTTGCCCATCCGCCCGATGAGTGTCCCTGGAGAAACCGGCCGCTAGGCCGAGCGTCCATCCGGTACTTTTTCTCGAGATAGGGAATGTATTCCGCCGTGAGCGCGCTGCCCCATGGACCGTCGTTGACTGAATTGTCGAATTCGTGCGTCCCCGCCGGGCACGATTCGTCGAGCATGACCCAGATCATCGCAGGGAGTTTCTTCTTCTTCATCAGGTCAAGCATCATTCCGCCGTAGAACTTTGCAAGGTTCAGGTCCCCTCCGAATCCATGCGTCCAATACACCGTCGGATATCGATCTTTTGGATGCTCATCGTAGTCCGGCGGCGTAATCACCCACGCGCGTACGTGTGTCTCGCGCCCTGAAAAGGCGGTCAGGGCCGGGCTCACAAAGTCCTCGAGATGGGCGTTCTTTTCGAATCCTGGCGGGTCAGGCCGCCTCGGCCGCTCGGGAACCACCAGGTTCAGTGTGAACTCCGGCTCCGGTCCCTGCCCCGGCGCAAACGACGCGAGTGGGACAACGTCGCTTACAAGATCGCCGGCGCTGCGGCCGCTGTAATTGTATGTGTGATTCACATCGAGTACAGCCTGCGCCTGGTAGTCGCCGGGCTTAAGGGATGAGAATCCCGCGGGGAACGCGACATCGTCCGTATCGACGTCAACGGAAGCGCCGGAAGCAATGTCCGAAACCTCCTTGGCCGCCACGTACACGGCAGTCGGCGCAAACGGATTCTCATCGACCTCCTTCGCACCTTTGCCGGCAGTGAGAAAGATCAGAATCCGCCCGGACACTGGCGTGCTGAACTGCGAACCAACCGTTACGCGAAAGAAGAGGTGTTGCGGCGACTGCGCAAGCGCAGCAAGAGAGCAGACGACCACCGTCAACGTCAGAAGTGATTTTCGGTAAATGTGCATGGTTGAAAGAATTGTATGGGGCAAAGTGCACGCCCATCAATGAGAATGCATCGGCATTGGATTTTATTCACACCCGAGCTGTCTATTGCCGCAAGGCCATGTCGACATGCGCTGGGAGTTTGATTGATCGCCTCATGTTGAGAGTTCGATTGATCGCTCGAGCGGTTCTTGAATCAGCAGAGACGGTTTTCTTTCGCCGCTACCGGCTGGTTGCAATCATCTGCGCCGCGTGCTGCAAGCTGGTGTCCGTCACTTTCGCGCCGGAGAGCATCCGCGCCACCTCGTGCGTGCGCGCGCGATCATCGAGCAAGCGGATGTTCATCTTCGTCCGCCCGTGTTCTTCCTTCTTCTCAACGACAAAGTGCTGATCGGCAAACGCCGCGATCTGCGGCAGGTGCGTCACGCAAAGCACCTGCTGCGCGCGCCCCAATGCCTTCAGTTTCTGGCCGACGGCGTCGGCTGCTCGCCCGCCAATTCCGATGTCAATCTCGTCGAACACCAGCGTGCGCGGCGTCGGCAGCTTCTTCCTGGTTTTAGACGAAGCCTCTTCGACGGCGACCTTCAGCGCCAGCATCACACGCGACATCTCCCCGCCCGATGCAATTTCATGCAGCGGCTTCAGCGGCTCTCCCGGATTCGTCGCGATCCGGTACTCCACCTCGTCCCAACCGTGAGCAGTCCACGCAGGCTCCTGCTCCTTGCTCGCGACCGAAATCTCAAACCGCACCTTCATCGCCAGCGAATTGATCTGCGTCTCCGCCAGTTTCGCCAGCTTCGCAGCCGCCGTCTTCCGTTGCGACGACAGCGACGTTGCAGCCTGCTTGTATCCATCCGCGGCCTTCGCAAGGTCCGCGCGAAGTACCTTCAGCGTCTCGTCGCGATCTTCCACTTCAGCCAGCTTGCGCGCCACATCTTCGCCCAGTGCGATCACGTCGGCAACGGTCTTGCCGTACTTGCGTTTCAGACGATCGAGCTGGGCAAGGCGATCTTCAATCTCCGCCAGCCGCTCCGGCGAGGCATCGATTCGTTCGGCATAGTCCCGCAGCGTTGCGCTCACATCGCCCACAATCGCCCGCGCCGACGCAATCTGTTGTGCCGCCTCGTTGAACTTCTCGTCGTATCGAGCCAGCTCTTCGAGATTTTTGCCTGCCGCCCGCAACGCTGCCTCGGCCGATGCTCCCCCTTCGTAGAGCTGGTCGAAAGCGCCTATCGCAGCGGCGTAGAGCTTCTCTGCATTCGCCAGCACGCGCTTCTCCGTCTCCAGCGCCTCGTCCTCGCCGGCAACAAGATTGGCCACGCCGATCTCCTTGGCCTGGTAGCTCCACAAATCCACCATGCGCAGCCGCTCCTTCTCGTTCGCGAGCAGGTCATCCAGCTTCGTCTGCGCGCCGCGCCATGCCTCGTATGCACTCGCGACATCGTCCGTCGGGATCGCCCCGAACCGATCCAGCAGAATTCGTTGCTGTGTCTGGTCGAAACTCGCCAGCGTCTCCGACTGCGCATGCACCAGCGCAAGTTCCGGCGCAAGCTGCCGAAGCACGGCCACCGTCGCCGGCTGATTGTTGACGAAGACCCTCCCTTTGCCCGACGAAAGAATCTCCCGCCTCAGGATGATCTCGTTCCCCTCGGCATCGATTCCGTTCTCTTCGAGGATCGCTTCGGAGGCCGGTGTCGACTCAAACACGCACGCCACCACGGCCTTCTCAGCCCCATGGCGAACGATTTCCGTCGAAGCCTTGCCGCCCATCAGCAGCGCCAAGGCATCTACAAGAATGGACTTGCCGGCACCGGTTTCGCCCGTCAGCAGGTTTAGCCCCGGGCCGAAAACGGCGATTGCATGATCGATAACGGCATAATTCTCGGCGCGCAGTTCAACAAGCATGAGAGGTGAATCCGAGCGCAGCATAGCACGAACGGCTTGGGTTACGGCTAAGGCTCACGGAAAGCACAGTTTGGAATGCACCACATCGATAACTTGGAGCTCCCAAACGCGTCTGATACCGTGGATATTGAGGTGAAACCGATTTTTACAGCCACTCTACTCCTCGCTTTACAAGCTGATGGTGGCGCTCCTCCGGCCGGCGGCCCTGTTAGCCAAGGCACCGGCGCGCTGATGGAGATGCTGAGCAACATTGGACCAATCGCTTTCGGCGTCCTGCTCTTGTTGCTGATCGCGAGTCTCTATTCCTGGACCATCATCTTCGGCAAGCTCTCCACCTTCCGCCAGGCCACGCGCGAAAGCCGCAACTTCATCAATGCCTTCCGCCGGGCTACGCGCCTGCAGGAAGTCGCAGCCTTCGCTGACAACTACAAGGCCAGTCCGCTCGCGCAGGTCTACGTCGACGTCTATGAAACCTACAAGCGCCAGACCGGCGGCTCCGGACCACCGCGGAATCTCACCCCGCTGGAGCGCTCTGCGCAGACAGCGGCCAGCGAAGCCGTCACAGCCCTCGAACGCCGCCTCACCTGGCTGGCGACAATCGCCGCGACCAGCCCCTTTATCGGCCTCTTCGGCACCGTGATGGGCGTGGTCGACGCCTTCCACGGCCTCGGGACCGCCGGCGCCGCAACACTTCGCGCAGTTGCACCCGGCATCTCAGAGGCGCTCATCACCACCGCCGCCGGCCTGTTCGTCGCCGTGCCGGCTGTTATCGCATACAACCAGTTCGCCGCGCGCATTCGCATCTTCGCATCCGCCACCGACGACTTCTGCCGCGAGCTCCTGAACTCGCTTGAAGAGATCCCGGTGCGCAGCTCGGCGCCTCCCCGCGACGAGCCTCAAGAGGTTGGACGTGGCTTTCACGACTAGCAATGGCCGCACGCAATCCTCGCTCGCGGATATCAACATCACGCCGCTGGTCGACGTCGTGCTTGTACTGCTGGTGATCTTCATGATCACTGCGCCCGTCCTCCAGTCCGGCATTGAGGTCGCCATCCCAAAAACACGCACCGTCAAGGAAATCACCGAACAGCGTCTTGTCGTCACCATCGACCGCGACCAGCAGGTCTTCCTCGGCGACAACCCAGTAAACGTCCACGACCTCGGACAGAAGCTCCGAGCCGCGAGTGGAGACACCAGCAGCAAGAAAATCATTTACTTACGCGCCGACGAGCGGGTTCCTTTCGGCGCCTTCGCCAGCGTCATGGACGCGGTGAAGCAGGCCGGAATCACAAACATTTCCATCGTGACCCGCCCCATCGAAGAGAAGGGGAAATAGCGAGGTAAGTACGATTAGCGGAGTTGAAAAACTTCGAACTTACGCACCGTTTTTGAAAGGTCGCAACTCCAGGAATTGGCGGTTATACGATCGATGAGCAGCAACTTCCAAATCGTTGGACATTTTCAGGAGGGGTTGGCAAAGGAACCGCTAGCCAGGCCTGCCGCCCGCGCGTTGCTGCTGCACTGCGGACTCGTCATCGCGATTGTTCTCTACGGTGTAATCGGCGGATTCTTTCATCACAACCTGTGGGGCGGCGCAGGTCCCGGCGGAGCCATTCAGGTCACCATCACCAGCGCGATTCCGCTGCCCTCCGACCATCCGCCGAACGAAAACGTCCTCGCCACCGAGAAACCCAGCGAAGCGCCCGCTCCTCCCGAATCGAAACAGAAGCAGGCCGAAGACGAGACCGCCATCCCAATCCTCGGCAAGGCGAAGAAACCGCAGCAGGAGGAGATCAAAAAAACTCCCCAACGCCAGCCCGAGTCCGTCCCGCAGAATCGTGCACAATACGGTGAGCAGGCCGGAACGGCAATGCCACGGGTTACGTCGAGCGGTTCTGGCGGGCCGGCCAGCGTTGATCAAGCGAGCTTTGGCAGCATCAATCAGTGGTACGTCGATCAAATCAATCGCACCATGGGCGCCAACTGGTACAAGCCGGGCGGACTTACGATCCCGCGAGGCGCCAGAACATACATCGTGTTTCGGATTTCAAGAGATGGGTCTGTATCAGACCAGAAGCTTATGAGAAGCAGCGGAAACGCTGTGCTCGATGAATCCTGCGTACGGGCTGCACAGCGCGTGGATCATTTTCCACCACTTCCTTCCGATTATCGGTTTGGTTACGTGATGATTGACTATTACTGTGAGTACTAGGACGGCGCGGCATAGCGCAGTCACATTAGAATGGATCACGACAAAACGGCCGCATAGGTTGAAGGCCTGACACTAATCAGAAGAGATCGAGACACGCGGAGTTTTCCATCTCACGAAGATTCACCCAGGAAGGGTTAGCGCTCTCATGAAATCCACGTTGCGATTTGGTTTTCCCATCTTGCTCGTTCTGGCAGCTCTCGCCACCCTTCCCATCCGCGCGCAGGATTGGGTCCACACCGGCTCCAATCTCGGCAACGCACGCATCCGCCTCGCTGCCGCCGACTTCAAGCAGGTCGGCGCCGATCCGCAAACGCCCGCTTTGAAAGCCACGTTCGACTCGACGCTCTTCAACGACCTCCAGAGCGCCGGCATCTTCGACATGGTTTCGAAGAGCTTCAATCCCCAGGCCACGCCAGGCTCACCGCAGGAGATCAATCTCTCGCAATGGTCCACCGACCCGGCCAATGCCGCCATGGTCGCCTTTGGCGCGCTCTCGGCTGCCAATGGCCGCCTCATCGTCTACGGCTGGCTCGACGACTCGCGTAACTCCGCCAATCCCCAGGTGCTTGGCAAGCAGTACAACGAAGCCGCCAGCGAAGACATGGCGCGCACCATAGCACACCGCTTCGCAGACGAGATCATCTACCGCCTCGGCGGCGGCATCAACGGCATCGCCGAAACCAAAATCTACTTTGTAAGCTCGCGCACCGGATCAAAAGAAATCTGGGTGATGGACTACGATGGCCAGAACCAGCACGCCATCACGCACCTCGGTACCACATCCATGTCACCTCGCATTTCGCCGGATAACTCGCGGGTGGCATTCGAATCCCTCGGTCGCGAAGGCTGGTCCATCCGCATGTTTTCGCTTGATCTTGGCCGGCTCGTTGCCTTTCCCGCCGGAACGGTCGGCGGCAGCAACCTCACTCCGGCATGGTCGTCCGACGGAATGAAGGTTGCCTTCTCTTCGTCGCGCTCGGGCGATCCGGAGATTTGGATCTGTGATGCAAGTGGTGGGGGAGCCCACAAGATAACTTCGTTCCGTGGCCCCGACGTCGCGCCCGCGTGGAACCCTCGCACCAACGCACAGATCGCCTGGGTCAGTGGTCGCACGGGTCTGCCGCAGATCTACACAATGGACCAGGACGGCGCGAACGTCGAACGCCTCACCGACGGCGGCTACGCCGTCTCGCCTTCCTGGGCGCCCAACGGCCAGTGGCTCACCTTCGCGTGGAACCGCAAGTACGGACCAGGCGCACCGGGCGGCCAGGACATTTATGTGATGGATATCTCCAGCCGCCCTCTGAAGTGGATCCAGCTTACGCACGAGTCCGGCAGCAACGACTTCCCGTCATGGTCTCCTGACAACCGCCACATCGTTTTCGAACGCACCATTGGCGGCAAAACCCAGATCTGGTCGATGCTCGTCGACGGAACGCAGCAGACGCAGCTCACCACTGCCGGCCAGAACTTCATGCCCAACTGGAGTTGGAAGTAAGCAGTCCGCCGTCACTTCCGGGCCCGGCGACCGGGCGTTTATAGATGTGACTCTGGCGTCCTGTGCGACCGAACGGAATCGAAGAATCTGCCGTGAAAATTCGGCACCTGCACGAACTGTGGTGCCCCATCCAAGCCGCGCTTTTTGCGGCTTGGGTGGGAGACCACGAACCCAACCCGGACCCTTCATCGTTTCCATATTCTCTGGGTGCGATCCCATCCCATGAATGACTGCGGTTTTTGTTCTGATCTCGGGGCTCGCTTGAGTCTCACAGGATTCTCGCCGTCCTCTTCTGGCTATGGAAGCGCCTCACCTTTGACCCATTATTTTGAAGAAGCCTCCTGGGGTTCATGTGTGGTGTAAGATTCGCATGATTCAGATTCCGAGGTGAAGTATGAAGTCTGTTCGCAGTCT
>Ga0326727_10003199_pt1 | contig 53200 bp, 36 predicted proteins | sample MB2enrmetagenome_FD_207643 | JGI IMG/M metagenome (GOLD analysis project Ga0326727, IMG submission 207643) | Lab enriched peat soil microbial communities from McLean, Ithaca, NY, United States - MB29MY | ecosystem: Environmental > Terrestrial > Soil > Wetlands > Peat | place: USA: New York...
GCGGCGAAGTCCGCATCTTTCGTCATTGGCGCGGTCAACCGCGGAAGTTGGCAGCATACTTCAGTTCATGACGCAGTGCGAATTGTTTCGGCGGTTTCGGCGGGGTCAGTACTAGGTGGAGTCGTCATATTCAGTCTGGTTGGCCCCTGGGGCGTTCCACGCTCTGTGTATATTCTTGACTGGCTATTTTCCTGGTTGCTTACTTTGGGCGGAAGGTTGGCAGTTCGCGTGTTTGTCACCACGAGGAGCCGGTGCAGAGCCGAAGGCGAGCAGACGAGAACATTGATCTACGGCGCGGGCGCGGCAGGGCTGGCGCTTTTAATGGAGTTGCGGCAGAACCCGAATCTGATGTGCGATGTCCGGGGCATTGTCGATGACGATGTAAGCAAAGTCGGGCTGACCCTGCATGGGGAGCGGGTATTGGGAACGGGAAGCGCGCTCGGAGAACTGGTGCGAAAGCACGCCATCCAGAGAGTGCTTATCGCGATTCCCTCCGCTACCGGACCGCAGATGGTGCGCATTTTGAAGTACGCCACCGATGCCGGAGTGGAATACAAGATGGTGCCGAGTCTGGGAGAGCTTGTCCAGGGTGCGGAATTGGGCAAGCAAATCCGAGAGGTTGCGGTAGAAGATTTGCTCGGCAGAAAGCCGGTGCATCTTGACCTGGACCGGATTCGCGAGCGCATTCAAGGGCGGGTCGTCATGGTGACGGGCGCCGCGGGCTCGATCGGGTCGGAGATCTGCAGGCAGATCGCTCACTTCCGTCCGCTTGCCATTGTGGGTTTCGATGAGGCGGAGACTCCCCTCTTCCATCTTGACAGAGAGATGGCTAGAAACTTCCCATACATATCTTTTTACCCGGAGATCGGCAGTATCATCAGCCGTGGCGCCCTGAAGCGGGTGATGCAACATCATCGTCCGTCGGTTCTGTATCATGCAGCCGCTTACAAGCATGTTCCGTTGATGGAAAAGCACGTCTTCGCCGCTGTTGAAACTAACATCTTCGGCACCTGGAACGTGGCCCGCGCGGCGGCGGAGTTTGGCGTCGAAGATTTCGTCATGATCTCCACGGACAAGGCGGTTCGGCCGACCAGCATGATGGGCGTTACCAAGCGCACGGCGGAGCTGCTGATCCGCGCCCTGCAGATGGAAGGCGGCACCAAGTTTGTTGCGGTGCGCTTCGGAAATGTGCTGGGAAGCAATGGAAGCGTGGTTCCCATTTTCAAGGAACAAATTGCCGCGGGCGGACCGGTGACAGTAACTCACCCGGAGATGACGCGCTATTTTATGACCATTCCCGAGGCGGCCCAACTGGTTTTGCAAGCCTTCGCCATCGGCAAGGGCGGAGAAGTATTCGTCCTTGAAATGGGCGCGCCCGTCAAGATCGCGGATCTGGCCAAGAATCTGATTCTGCTCTCCGGGCTTCAGCCTGAACGGGATATCGAAATTCAATATACCGGCCTTCGTCCGGGAGAGAAGATGTTTGAAGAATTGAATCTGCAGGATGAGCATCTCATCCCAACCTCGCACGATAAGATAAGAAGCTATGTCTGCCATCAGAATCTCGATGCGATACAACTCAAAGCGTCTTTGCATCGTCTGCAGGCAATTGTTGAAGGACAGGACGTCGCCAACCTCGTGATTCTGCTCAAGGAACTGGTTCCCGACTATAATCCCGGGACCGAGCTTTTGAAAAATGCCTTGGCTATCAAGCCATACAGTGCGGGTCCAGAGAAGATTCCGGTTCATCGTGCGCAGGCCGAGACCCCGGCGGTGGCCAAACTGACGCCGGCAACACTGTTGAATTAGAGCGCTCAAAAAGGATGACCGCAATTTGCGGCGCGCCATCCCGCTCCATCCGAAGCCGGAGAAGATCCCACAGCATCATGGATCGTCTCTCCGCTTGCGTAGCACCTATTTGAAACAGACGAGTTCCTTCTTATGACATCAAAAGCATTTTTGTTCTTGCTGCTGTCCAGCACACTTTGCGCCGGCCAGTCCGTGCTCACCACCCCGACGGAAGTAACCCCGTCAGTTCCGGTAATCTCTGCGCCCGCGCAAGTTGGCGGGGGGACAGCGGCTGGTGCTGCCGCCCCGGTTTTGACCGTTCCCAATGCGGAAGCGCCAGCCCGGGCGCGCAGTTCCACCAAGGTTGTCGGGCCGCTCACCACAAAGTCCGAGTTTGAGCAGTTCGCCGAGGATGCGACCGGACATCCGCTTCCGGTGTACGGCCGTCAACTGTTCAACGAAGCCCCAACGACCTTTGCGCCGGTGGAGAATGTGCCGGTGCCCGCCGATTATGTGCTGGGACCAGAAGATCAACTACTGATCCGGGCCTGGGGAAAGATCGACCTCGATTCCCGCGTGACGGTGGACAGGAATGGGCAGATCAATCTGCCCAAAGTGGGAACCTTGACCGTGGCCGGCCTGCGCTACGCGCAAGTCGAAGGATATCTACATACGGCCATCAGCGCTCTTTTCAAGGACTTTGAACTGAATGTCGCTTTGGGCCAGCTTCGTTCCATCCAGATTTTTGTGCTGGGCAACGCTCGCCAGCCGGGCGCATACACGGTCAGTTCGTTGAGCACCCTGGTCGATGCTCTATTTGCCTCCGGAGGCCCATCGGCAACTGGAAGCATGCGGCATATTCAGCTGCGGCGCGGAGGCCAGACGCTGACCGAATTCGATCTCTACGATCTGATCCAAAAGGGCGACAAATCTCACGATGTTCGGCTGCTCCCCGGCGATGTGATTTACTATTTTCCGATTGGGGCGCAGGTCGCCATCAGCGGCGATATCAACGAACCTGGCATCTACGAACTGAAAGGGGAAACCACGGTCGGAGCCGCGCTTGAGGGCGCAGGAGGAATAACCAGTTTGGCCGACGCCGAGCGGGCCGTGCTGGAGCGGATTCAAAGCCACACCAGCCGTGAGATTGAAGAATTTGCGCTGGACGCGCCGGGACAGGCCCGGTTGCTCAAGGATGGAGACCTGCTGCGGGTATTTCCGCTTTCACCGAAGTTTGCCAACGTAGTAACGCTGCGAGGCAATGTCGCTCAGCCCGGTCTTTATCCCTGGAAGGAAGGGATGAGGATTTCGGACCTGATTCCGTCGCGTAGCTTTCTGGTCACTCGCGATTATTGGAACCTGGAAAATCACCTTGTCCCGCGCATTTCCTCCCATCCGTTCGGAAACCCGCAGACAGACCAATTTCGCGACCAGCAGAAAGGCCAGTCCGGCGAACTGAGCGCAGAACAGAATGGGAACCCGCAGACTGATCAATACGGCAATGCTCAGGCTGGCCAATCCGGAATCTTGCATACCAATCAACCTGGCAACCAGAGTAACGACCCGTTCTGGAACGCACGTACTCCAATCATTGACACCGTCGGTCAGACCAACGCGGAGATCAACTGGGAATATGCGCTGATCGAGCGTCTTGACGAGCGTGACCTGAGCACCCGTCTGATCCCATTTAACCTCGGTAATGCACTCGATAATCCCGCATCTGCCGACAACCTGATATTGAAGCACGGAGACGTGGTCACTATCTTCTCGCGCGCCGACCTTGAATTGCCAATGGATAAGCACACGTTGTTTGTCCGAGTGAGCGGAGAGGTAAATGCGCCGGGCGTGTACCGCATCAATCCCGGCGGGACGTTAAGAGATGTTGTGGAACAGGCCGGAGGGCTTACACCACATTCATACCTCTATGCTTCCATATTTACCCGCGTTTCGACGCGCGTGGCCCAGGAAAAGCAGCTTCAGCAATCCGTCGAGCAGATGCAACATGAACTCATTTCCAAGTTTGCGAATGCGACTCCGCAAGCTGGTCAGACTGGGGCGGACCAACAGGCGCAGCTTGCCATGCAGCAATCCGCATTAGCCAAGCTCACTTCGATCAAGCCGACAGGCCGGGTCGTTCTGGATATGAAGCCCTGGTTCGCAACCATCGCGGACATTCCGGATTTTACTCTTGAAGATGGGGATACCTTTTATATCCCGCCGCAGCTGAGTACGATCCAAGTGGCCGGGGCGGTTTACAACGCGAACGCATTCCGCTACGAGCCGGGAAAGCGGCTCATCGCTTATCTGAACGATGCCGGCGGTGCCACTCGGGAGGCGGATCAAAAGCGTGTTTTCGTGATACGCGCCGACGGAACAGTCGTCAGCCGCCAATCCCGCAACAGCCACTCTCATGGCAGCTATGGAAACATGAAGTTGCTGCCCGGAGACGCCATTGTTGTCCCGGAAAAGCTCATAGTTTCAGGCGAACTCCAGAAATTTGCTAGTTACGCCCAAATTATCTCGGGATTTGCCATGACGGGCGCCGTGCTTGCAACAGTACTCCCATAATGGTGTTAATAATGACCGGAAAAGACTTTTCCATTGAAGAAACGGAAGAAACAATGGGCAGCGCCTCCATATCGGACGCGCCCAGCGATGGCTATGAAATTAACCTGATCGATGTCCTCACGCAGCTAGCCTACCGGAAATGGCTGATTGCGAAGGTCACGGGCATTGCCGTGCTTGCCGGCGTGGTTTTCGCCTTAGTACAACCCGTCCTGTATACGGCAACCACCAAAATCATGCCGCCACAACAGACTCAGTCCGGAGCCTCAATGATGATGAGTCAACTGGCGAGCTTCGGCGGAGGCTCCCTAGCCGGGATGGCTGGCGGAGGATTGGGCCTGAAGAATTCCAACGATATTTATCTTGGCCTACTGACTTCACGACCTATAGCCGACGCGATCATCCAAAATTTCAGCCTGGCAAAGGTGTACCACGCCAAAGACATGACTGCCGCCCGCAAGGCACTGGCGGACAATACCGTGGTTACCTCTGAAAAGAACGGATTTATCTCCGTGTCAGTCACGGATAAGGACAAGAAGCGCGCCGCCGAGATGGCCAACACCTACACGGATCAACTCCGCATCCTTACCCAGACCCTTGCTGTAACGGAGGCATCGCAGCGGCGGCTTTTCTATGAAGAGCAGTTGAAGCAGTCCAAAGATGCGCTGGTCGCGGCCGAACTTGCCTTCCAACAGGTTCAACAGCAGAAGGGCCTTGTCCAGTTGGACGCGCAGGCCAGGGCGATGATCGATAGCCTTACCGCCCTTCGCGCGCAGGCCGCAGCCAAACAGGTTGAGGTGCAGGCACTGCGCTCATATTCGACGGAGCAAAACCCCGATGTGCAATTGGCGGAGAGGGAACTGACCTCTTTACAGGCCGAGGAAGCGCGTCTGGAGCAAAGCAATCACGTGCCGGGAATTGCCGGGCTTGGGCTTGGGAATGTTCCTGCCGCGGGGCAGGAATATCTTCGTGCCGAACATGAACTTGCCTATCGGCAGGCCCTGTACGACATGCTGATGAAGCAATACGACGCAGCCAAGCTAGATGAATCCAAGGACGCGGCCATCATTCAGGTGGTTGAGCCGGCCATTGAGCCGGACCGGAAATCGTCACCAAAGCGCGCCCTGATAGTACTGATCTTCACTATTGTGGGCTTTTTCGCTGGATGCACGTTAGCCTTGCTCCGGCGGTGGAAGGAGCTGGTGCAATTCGATCCGATTGCCGCCAAACGGCTTGAAGAACTCAGCTACGCACTCATGGGGCAAAAGAGCGCAAGCTCCTGACCTCATGAGCCGGTTTTAGATTCTTCGTCCCTGCTCTACCAGAACGAACAGTAATCGTAGAGAACCAGAAGAGCGGAGTCATTAGCATTGCTGTGATGGACCGTGATCGATATCAGGCGCGCGACCTTGCTGAAGCGTACATCGAGGAACTTGGTTAGCTCGTCAATAGAGGGAGCACTTCCTCGGCCCATCGCGAACGGATTATACTGGAGGAAAGGAATAATCCGTTTAAAGTGATCTGGCTGCCAGCGGCAGGATGGCCTAGTCTGTATCTCGGTTGAGAATCGCGACACCGCGACGCCAGACTTTCTGGATCGACAAACCTCCGTTTCAAGAGGCCAAAGTCAGCTCAAATCGTAAGTTGCATATCGCTAAAGCCCGATGCACTTGCTGTAGGAGTTTTGGACCTGATGAGCCAAAATACTCCTGCGGATGGATGCTGGTACTACGGGTATTACCGCTGCGTGCGTTACCAGAAACCTGAATGATGAACCGGGTGGCACCTGCCTGCCTTGAGCTTATTGTAGGCAGATCCGCCAAACTGAATAGTTGGAGATTCAACAGTCGAAGGTCGCGCATGAGGTTTAATTATGATGATCAAGCCATTTGACACGCCGATCACTGCGGCTCGTCCTGCCCTGCCCCCATTGGAAGAATTCCGATGTGGACTCGAAGGAATCTGGGACCGCGCTTGGTTGACCAATAACGGGCCGCTCGTGCAGCAGTTCCGAGACAACCTAATAGAGTTCTGTGGAACTAAGAATCTGTCTCTCTTTGTAAACGGTACACTTGCGCTGCAGATTGCACTTCAGGGGATGGGAATTAAGGGCGATGTCATCACTACGCCGTACACATTTGTGGCGACCACCCACGCCCTGTTCTGGAACAATATCCGGCCCATATTTGTTGATATCGAACCGGAATACTATTCCCTAGATCCCGCCCAGGTGGAAGCGGCAATCACGCCTTGGACAAGCGCTATTCTGGCAGTTCATGTTTACGGCCAGCCCTGCCGTCTGAAGGAACTAGACCAGATCGCCCGCAAACACGGATTGAAGTTACTCTATGATGCAGCACATGCATTCGGCGTGGAGGTAGATGGTACCTCGATAGCGCAATTTGGCGACATGAGTATGTTCAGTCTTCATGCAACCAAGATATTTCATTCCATCGAAGGTGGAATGCTGACTTTCCGAGACTCGGAGTACCAGCGGTTGTTTGATTACTTGAAAAACTTTGGATTCGAGAATGAGACGGAAGTGGTCATGCCCGGTACGAACGGCAAGATGAATGAATTCCAGGCATTAATGGGGCTGCTCCTCCTTGGCCACATGGATGAGATGATCGAGAAGCGCCGGGCAATCAACGAGCTCTACCGCGAGCGACTCGCTTTAATTCCAGGCATTCGATTGGTTGCAAAGCCCGCCGACACAGTTCGCTACAACTATGCGTATATGCCTGTGGAAGTGGACGAAATGGAATTTGGACAGACGCGCGACCAGTTGTACTTGAAGCTGCGTGAGTACAATGTGCTTGCTCGAAGATACTTCTACCCACTGATTCCAGACTTCGCCTGTTATCGTGGATTGGTGGCTACCGGGAACCTGTCTGTTGCCCGGCGGGTCGCATCTCGCATTTTAACGCTTCCAATTTACAGCGATCTTGCCTTGAACGATGTAGACCGAATTTGCGACATCATCGAGTATATTCAATCTGGAGCTGGCAGAGGGACAGCGGGAGTTAACTGGTCGCAACTCTCTGACCCGGAAGTATCGATTGGGGCGCCGCAATCGTGAACGAGAACCCAGATCTTACCCCTACTCTAAAGTCCAGATCGGTCACCGCTTTGGGGTGGAGTATGATCGACGTCGCTGGACGCCAGGGGATTCAATTTCTGGTGATGTTGGTTCTCGCCCGCCTGCTCTCTCCAGCGGAGTTTGGAATTCTTGGCATGTTATCACTGTTCATAGCGCTAGCTGGCTCGATTGTAGACAGCGGGTTTGGCTCGGCGTTGATCCAGCGCAAAGAGATTACGGAAGCCGAAAAGTCCTCTGTGTTTCTTTTCAATGCTGCAATGGGCGCACTTATGATGTTGACGATTTTTTCCGTTGCGCCGTGGATCGCAGGTTTTTATCGAGAGCCAATTCTTCTCCCGCTGACCCGTTTGATGGCCGTGAACCTGTTCATCGGATCCTTTGGAGTGGTCCAGATGGCGGTTCTGACCCGAAACCTCGATTTCCGTGCGCAGTGCAAGGCTGGCATTGTGGCCATGATACTGTCTGGTACATCGGCAATTTGGATGGCGTGGAAAGGATATGGGGTTTGGAGCCTTGCGGCGCAATCTGTGATTTACACTACTGTTTCGACTGGTCTTATCTGGGCGCTTTGCCCTTGGAAGCCCAGATTGCGATTTCACTTCGAATCTCTACGCTCGCTCTTTGGTTTTGGCTCGCGTATGTTGGCGTCTGGACTCCTCAACACATTCTTCGATCGAATTCAGTTGGCCGTTATCGGTAAAGCCTTTTCCGCAGCGGCGTTGGGGTTCTACACTCGCGCATTTAGCACACGACAATTCCCGGTCAGCTTGCTTTCTGCGGTGATCAATCGGGTAACGTTTCCGGTATTCTCCCAGTTGTCCCATAATCGGGACTCGCTTAGGCCGGCTGTTCGAAGAGCATTGGTAAGCTTCATGGTTCTTACGCTGCCAATGATGTTCGGGTTGGCAGTAGTCGCAAGACCGCTGGTGCTGGTCCTCTTTGGCGAGAAATGGCTCCCATGTGTCCCGTATCTCAGGGTCTTGAGTATCGCGGGTGCTTTATGGCCGCTGCAGGTTGTGAATCTGGACGTTGTAATGGCTGTCGGCAGGTCGGATCTCTTCTTGCGCCTGGAGATTATTAAGAAAGTTCTCGTATTAATAGGACTTCTCGCGACTTTCAGAATTAGCGTGATGGCAATGGTATGGGCCATGCTCGTCGTTTCGGTGGCATGTGTCTTTCTGAACTCGCACTATATGAAGACCCTGATAGGCTACGGAAGTGTAGCGCAATTCGTTGACCTCGCGCCATATGCGGGGATTTCGGTGTTGACGAGCGCCCTTGCCTGGGCGGGTGGCATTCACTTCTTCCATCTACCGGTTCTCCAGTTATTCGCGTCTGTCCTGGTGGGAATTGTGGCCTATCCCGCCATATGCCACATACTTCGACTTGAATCGTACAAATTCGCTGTGGCAGCAATTATTGGAGTACTCTTCTCAGCAGGAAGAAGTGAAGTTTCTGCGTATGCGGCGAAGTGAGGCCGGCGGTCCTCGATCACAATGCCCCAAGTGACGAATGAAGGCGTCTTCCGCGATCTGATCATCATCGGTGCAGCAGAGTTCGCGCCGGAAGATGCTTGGCCGCCTACTGTACACTCTTCTCGGTGCTGCGCATGAGGGATACAGATCCTCACTCGCATATGGGTTGGCGATATTCTCATCGGCCCACAGGCAAGGCAACGATCTTGTAGCCTGCGTTGAGCAAAAGACTGACGGAGTCTCTACCGACGATTAGACCGATTCTTCCCTCAAGTTACCGTGGGAACCCCAATCTTGCATTCAACACAGAATTTCTGAAGAGAGTCTCGCACTATGGTCCCGCAACCAGGACGTGGATACGCGCATGCCCCTACGCAGAATTCTTGGCCGAGTTCGGTCGTCCAAGGCGACTCGACCGCTCGGGCGCGTGGATTTTGGAGCGGAGTATCCCCGGGTCAGTATTGAAGGACACAATGGGCTGCTTCCGATATTCTGCTGTCGGGACTGGTCTGCGCTTAAGAGAGACACAGAACAACTGGGCGATCTAGTGTCGCTCACACTCATACGGACACGTTCGGGGAATATGACCTAAGTTTGCTGCGCGAATGCTTTTCTGATCTGGCCACCTCATCCAAACATCATTAAGTAACCGACCTGACAAGGAAACCCGAGACCTTCGTGTTCTAACATCGCCGCCTTTAGAGAACAGCTCTCGAATCAGCATCGCGGCAATTTCATATCTACAGCACCCATAAGCAGCCGCAACTTACGACGCATCAGCAGGTTGCATGACGACATTCAACAGTTAACCGGACATTCATATGAAGCTTGCCATCATGCAGCCTTATTTCTTGCCGTATCTTGGGTATTGGCAACTTATAAATGCCGTGGACCAGTATATTGTTTACGATAATGTTACCTATATTAAAGGGGGGTGGATTAATCGAAACAACCTTCTGGTTTCAGGGGGAAAGAAGATGTTTACTGTCTCCTTGAAGGGGGCTAGCTCTTTTAAGCTGATAAATGAAATTGAGATAGGGGATAACTTCAGCAAACTGCTAGGGTTGGTGCAGGCGAATTACGCCAAGGCTCCCTATTTCAACGATGTCAAGAAGTTGCTGTTGGATATGGTTTCGTTTGAATCTCGCGTTTTATCAGAGTTTATAGCGAATAGTATGAGAATTATCATGGATTATTTATGTATGGATACTGAGATTCTTATTTCATCAAGTTTATTGCTGCATACGGAAGTAAAAGGAAAGGATAAGGTAATTAAGATATGTGAGTACCTCGGCGCAGATACATATTACAATGCAATCGGCGGCCAAGAGTTATATAGCAAAGCAGATTTTGCTGCGCACGGCATTGAGTTGAGGTTCCTGAAGACAATTTTGAGGCCTTATACGCAACATAAGTGCGACTTTGTTCCTGGCTTGTCTATCCTTGATGTACTGATGTTCAATTCGCCCAGAATAGTCAACCAAATGCTTGACGATTATGAGTTGGAGTAGGGGAGTGTATGTTTGACGCAATTGGCGGGTACTTCGAGCTGGAGCTTCTTGCCTGTAAGGGGCAATACCATGATAAAGCAGAGAGACTGAACACAGCTAGAAATTGTCTGGAGTACATCGTCCTAGCAAGGTCTCCCAAGAGATTCTATGTGCCATATTATACCTGCGATGTCTTAATGGATGTTCTGAACCGACACTCACTAGATATTATCCATTACCATATCGATGAAGCTTTTGAGCCAGAGAGACAGTATGAACTGAAAGATGGTGATTTGTTTTTATATATTAACTACTTTGGATTAATGGCGAAAACGGCGTCAGCTCTTGCATCCATATATAATACTAAGTTAGTTGTAGATAATTCACAGGCTTTTTATTGTGCGCCGATTGTCGGTGTCGATACTTTTTATTCGGCGAGGAAGTTTTTTGGCGTGGCAGACGGAGCTTATCTATATACTAGTAACAAAATAGATATTGAGCTGGAGCAGGATGTCTCTTATTTGCGTATGGCGCATTTGCTGAAGAGGATCGACGTCTCGGCGGAAGCCGGGTATATGGATTATTCTGAAAATGAGGATCTCTTGAGGGGTGAAAGACTCAAAAGAATGTCAAAATTGACTGAGCGAATTCTAGGGTCAGTCAATTACGAGCGTGCCAGAGAAAAACGGGGTGTGAATTTCTCCTTTTTGGAATCCCAGTTGTCCGGCGGCAACGGATTTCATTTTGCCAAAGCGGATGACGATGTGCCGATGGTTTATCCCTATCTCTGCAGCAGAAAGCCGGATAGAGATAAACTATTACATGCGCGGATTTATACTTCACAATATTGGCAATCCGTGGTACAACAGAGAGAGGCTAGTGATTTTGAAAGGAATATCGTGGAAAACACCATATTCTGTCCTATCGACCAGAGGTATGATGAGTCAACACTCCGCATAATCGCATCTGAGGTGAGAAGTCTATGAAGAAGAAGATCATCATTTTTGGGGCAACCGGAAACACTGGATCATATTTACTGAAATATGCTCTGGATTTCTTCTATCGAGACGAATTCGAGATCATCGCTTCAGGGCGGCGTGAAACTCGCTTTTTCGAGGAAATGGGAGTGGAGTACTATGCAGTTGACATTACTAAAGAAGAGGAGTTTGCGAAGCTCCCTACGGAGAATGTTTATGCTGTCATGCTGCTATCGGCTCAGATACCGTCGTATATGTCTAAGTATGAGCCCAGGAAGTATGTCGATTCGATAATAATCGGCGGGTATAATGTGCTGGAATATTGCCGGAAAGCCCATGCCGACCGCATTATTTATACGCAAACTGTATTTGATATTTCATTATACGATCATGATACAGTTCTCAAGCCTGATATGAGACCATATTTCAGCTACCTGGGAGACCATGCAGTGTATGTAATTTCAAAGAACACAACGCTTGAGTTCTTGGAACATTATCACCAGGAATACGGCCTAAAGAAATTCATATTTAGGTTGCCGACAATCTACAGCTACAGCCCTTATCAATTCTATTTCCCTAATGGGAATAAGACGATGCGCCCCTTGTACCAGATGATTAACAAGGCGTTAAATGGCGAAACGATTGAGGTGTGGGGTGATCCCTCGTACGCGAAAGACATGGTTTATGTATACGATTTTAGCCAAATGTTATGTCGCGCCGTGCTGGTGAATAGGGATAGCGGTTTCTACAATGTTGGTACAGGCATGCCCGTAACGTTGCTCGATCAGGTCAAAACGATAATCGACGTATTCTCTCCAAAGGATATGCGATCAGAGATTGTATTCCGTCCAGATAAGCCAAGTACGGGTGGATTCCTAATGGATATATCGAATGCAATGGAAGAATTGGAGTATATTCCGCAATATGATTGTCAGAAGTTGTTTGAAAGTTACCGGGAGGAGATGAATATTAATCGATTCCTTGAACTGCGTCATATGTCAATATAGGAACTTAATAATTACGGGGACTCTGAACGAGAATCTGGTTGACCCCGCAAATTTGCTGGGGTTTCAGGAGAAAGCTCTCAGGCAGCGCGTTCAGTTAGGGGTAAACGGCAAGCCAGGTTGGAATGGCATCGCGTTTCGCTCACTCTTCGAACCGCCGTTAGAGTATGAGACTATTCCCTGCGGATGGTAATTTTCGTAGACCAGGATGGAGTATCAACCATCATGGAACAAGACAGCTATATGCAATCATCCATGCGGATAGTGTCTGGCGTACAACGGCAGCCCATTTCGATACATTTGCTTTTGCGCCGCTGCCCCGACACCTGCCATTTCATGGCCTCAATGGCCAAACTGCCGAAACCCATTAAATGACCGAAATCCAGAATGCCGCGTAAAACATATACTTTACAGATTCTTAATAAGAGCCATATTGGGGAGGAAAGATTAAAGTGGCGGAGAAAACCCTCGTTAGTATCTTTTGTGTAACCTACAACCATAGGCCGTATATTCAGCAATGCCTCGATAGTCTATTGGAGCAGAAGACGGACTTTCCTTTTGAGGTTATCATCCACGACGACGCCTCCACAGACGGAACGGCAGAAATAATTAGAGAATATGAGTTGCGTTTTCCCCATATAGTTGTACCTATTTTACAAAAAGAGAACCAATATTCGAAGGGGAATCACGCGATAATTGCATCATTTATGATGTGCCGAGCTAGAGGTGAATATATTTGTATTTGTGAAGGCGACGATTATTGGTGCGATTTAGAGAGATTGCAAAGACAAACGTATTTTCTTAAAAACAACATTAAATATGGAATGTGTTATTCAAAAGTCGCTCAGTATATTCAACGGGATAATAAGTTCTCGCGGTATTCGTTTGGCGGGCCCGCGGAAACAACGATTGAGTTGATGCAAGGGAATTGCGTCCCGACGCTTTCGACGTGTATCAGGAGGGATTTGTATGTGCGATATTTAGAGGAGATACAACCAGAAAGGAAGAATTGGAAAATGGGAGACTATCCTCTGTGGCTTTGGGTTTCCTACAATAGCAAGATCCATTATGAAAACAGAATTACTGGGGTTTATAGAGTATTGCAGGAATCAGCTAGTCATACAGATGATATCTCCAAGTGGTTGACATATTTCAAGTCCATCCAGGATATCACTCGGTTCTTTTCGCTAAAGTATAATATACCTGTGAAGAAGATGTATATCGAATATGACGAGAATCTAGCCAAGCGTATTTTTGCATTTAATACATTAAACAGGCTTATGTTAGTCGAAGTGTTGAGCAAAGCTGGTGGTCTTAGTTTAAAAGGGAATATTTGCTTGATGCTTTGTAAATCGCGTTTATTATTCTGGATAGTGGTTTTGTACAAAGAATATCTATACGATCGCTAGGAGCTTGCTGAAATAGGTGTCGTTGAGCGACAGGGTGGTGAGGTGGCTAGATTATTGAACATGCGTGGAGATGAGCGAGTTCAGGACAAGATGTTAAGCTGTATGTCATCGGAGCATCAAGTGTCCCCAGGATCACCCTCGGCGAGTAGTACGCAGGCTGACGGATGTGGTGCTAAGGTCTTGAGCGCAGAGTTCGATGTGCTGTATACGGACTCGGGTCGTTCATCGATCGCGCCGGAGTACATTCGCAGATGTCAGAACTCTACGCATTATTGTCACGCACAACAAGTATTTGTGAATTTGCCAGTTGATTTGCAAAAGTGATCGGAATACATTTCTTGTCACAGAGAAGAAGGTGGATATGTGTCATGATCGATGACAAGGAATTTGCCGGCGGAGTAGCACTTGTAGGGTTCTTCGATCCCGCGACAATGGCTAAGTTCATGGCTCCGGAGGCGGCCGCGCAGATCGCCGGAATCAGGAGCTCTCCAGGCGTGCCCATCCACCGACTTGCAGACGGTTTGGTTTCCCGGGGAATTCGCACAACGATAATAGGTGGAGTGCGGGGCGCTACGGCGCTTCATGTCAAGTCCAGTCCTCTAAGTGTTGCCATTTATACGAAACGCGGGGGCTGGCCATTTCTATTGAATGGCCTTTACCGGGAGAGGAACGACATCCTTGCACTGCTGCAAGAGATCCAACCCTCTATCGCACATGCGCACTGGACGTTCGAAGGCGGCAGGGCAGTTGGCGACTGGGACGGTCCGAAGCTTTTGACTTTGCACGATGCAGCCTGGGAATACGCCCGATTCGCAGGGCCGTACAATCCCGCCAGTGCCGCCTACACAGGGCGTTGGCTAATGAATACGGCTGCTACGATAGCGAGGTTTCGGCATATCATCGCAGTATCGCCCTATGTCGAAACATACTTACGTATGAGACATCGTTATCGTGGAGAAATTCGAGTGATTCCCAACGCGATACCAGACTTACCAGCAAATCTTACGGTGCCTGCCATATTCCCCAAGAGCGGAGCCATTACCTTTGCCTGCTATGGAAGCCCAGGAGGGGTGAAGAATGTGCGTGTTGCATTGGCAGCCTTTTGCAAGCTAGATCCCAGTATGCGGGGCGCCCGACTGCTAGTCTTCGGTGGAGGATGGGAGCGAGCCGGCGCGGAATTCAGCAAGCACGGCATCGAATTCAGGGGGACACTTCCCCACAGTGAGTTTTTAAAAATCCTTGTTGAAGAGGTTGATGTATGGGTACATCCCTCACAATCCGAGGCCCATCCGATCGCTATCTGCGAAGCGATTCAGGCCGGATGTCCGGTAATCGCGGGCAAAGGAAGCGGCGGTGTCCCGTGGACGATGGACTATGGACGTGCCGGACTTTTGGTTGACATCGAGGACGCAGACGAGGTCGCTTGGGCGATGCGCACCGCTGTACTCGAGCGAAATACATTTAATGTCATGATAGCTTACGGTCGCTGCATGATACAGAAAAGGTTTAGCTTGGAGAGGATACTCGATATGCATCTAGGATACTATCGAGACGTAATTCGAGGTCACAAGCATAATTAGGCGAAATAATATCCAATCGCCCACCACCGGCAATCATTGATCTCATCAACTCAAATGCATTTTCGGTTTGAACAAAGTTAGATACGGAAAGAACCATCATCGACTACTCACGTGCTTTGAAACGGCCAACCTATAACTGCACCGCTAACGGTTGGCCCGCTCGCGGCGTAATGTGTCTATATATCGAAAGATGGCTTCCGAGGACATCACTCTGAGATATGGAGCCGCCGCTTTGGGGCATATCTTTCCCGAAGCTCAAAAGCACTTCTACACCCCACTCTGTCGCCATGACATTAGGTGCGTGTGCAGAGTTCCCTGACACATAGAAGCTCGCCTTGGGAGTGGTTGCTGACCTATGCATGTAATCAGCGCATTATCGGCGATTTCAGATCATATCGCCGCCTACTTTGTGTGCCTATTCCTTGCAGGACTAATTGGGATTGGGTTGAATTACATCTTTTTAAAAAAATATACCAGTGGGTTGCTTTTTGTTCAAATATCCTTCGCCTTTAACACCGCTATTATTTTGTTTGGATGGTGGAATGGGAATGTAACTCTCTTTCGCGTTGCGCACTACTTTATTTATGAAATGACAGTCGTTGTAGGAGTCTATTGGGTCTACCGACAGATTCTTAAAGGTAGGACTAAACTCTTCAAAGGCTTTCAACAACTGAATATCAACACTGTCTCAGCAATACTTGTTATATATAACATAGCCATATCATTGATGATTATCAAGTATGTTATTGGGAATCGCGGAGTATCCCGTATCGAGTACATGCAGGCTTCCTGGTATTCCTATGTTCGGCCAATCATCTTTATTTTAGATCCACTTAGCTATTTATTTCTTATTTATCTTCTCGATCGTGGGAAACGCGTCCTTCCAATGCTTATTCTTGTTTCCACTGTGTCCGCTAGTATTCTCGGTGGTTCCAAAGCTTCTTACCTCTATGGGGTACTTATCACATTACTATTCTATAGGGATCTAAAGGGTAGACCTCTGGTGATCCCGAGAGCTCTCAAATCTGCATTCGTCATAGGGCTGGCGTTTTCCGCGTTGTTAACGCTTGTCCGGCTCCACGAGGACATGACGTCTATGGCCGAGCGCTTTGTATTAACCGGTGAATCGACGATTGAGGTGTATTACTCAGCTGATCCTACAGCTGCGGCGTCCGGTGTATCTACGTTTGCAAAGATTCATCGAGGAGTTGCCAAGGTTTTGGGAGATCGTTCGGCTAACGATCCAGACACCCTCTTTGGGTTTGCACTAAACATTGTGGAATATGGTGTTAACACGTTCACAGGGCCCAATGCGGCGATCCCTAGTTATATGCTGTGTAACTATCCCGGATGGGAGAACTTGATAGGGCTTGCCTCCATCTTTTGTTACTTGGCTATTATTACTTGGTTTTATGAACGATTCATTTATAGGCGCAGACAGGCAACTCCAAGGGTCATCTTTCTTCCATTTGTGGTTGGGTGTCTTACCGCCTTTCCTCAGGATTATAATTATGGGATGAGCTGCGTTACGCTGATTTGTATTTTGTCGTTAAGCTTTGCGTGGATTAGTCTTGCCGTAGCTGCAAGCCAGAACGCAAGGAGCATCCATGACACAGCATGATCTTCCTTTCTTGACAATTATCCTTGCCGTGAAAGAACCCGATGCGGCTCAGTTTGACTCTTGCATTGCATCCATAGCTGCGTTACGCAATTCTTTTCGCTTCGATTTGGTGATCGTTGTAAGTGGGAAACTTCCTGAAATCTCCGACACAATCAAAGGTCGATTACATACCGTTCGAGTCGTTGATCAGGAACCTCGTGGCGTTTATCCTGCTTATAACAGAGGACTTGAAGAGATTAGAAGTACATATGTAATGGTGATGGGGTGTGACGACCTGTTACTTCCGGGGCTAGACAAGGTATTAGACTCGATCCCGACAGGGCAACTGCCACATATTGTGGCTGCTCGTGTTCTTATGCAAGATATCGGGGTTGTGGGGCCAAGCAGAGTCCGGTGGGGGCTGATTTTCAGAAACTGGTGCCAGCAGGGATTACTATACCGGACTGACATATTTTCTTCTAGGAGATTTGATTGTAAATATCCTATACAGGCAGATCACAAGTTAAACATGGAAGTAGTCTCTAATCCAGCCATGGTGATTCAATACCGCAATGACATAATATGCCATTTTTCGTCTAGTGGATTGTCTCAGAAGGCTTACGACTGGGTATTTCGGGAAGATATGCCGAACATTGTGCGAACATACTACGGACCTTTCTTCTGGATAGTTGCTCTTACAAAGCGGAAGCTGGCTGACATATTCAAACGGCGGTCCGGTCGCTGATGACCGGCTACGCGAAGGGTGTGCTCGTAAGGGGGAACAGTGCGCATTGAACCAAAGCATGAGATTGCAGCAGTTACAATATGTGCTACGAACTACGTCGGAAAGGCGCTTGCTCTTAGACAGTCATACCTTGCCTACCATACAGAGAGCGATTTCTATATTCTCATCGTCGACAGGGAGCACAATAGATTTAAGTGTCTGGAATCGGATGTCAACATTCTGTGGGTTGAAGATCTAGGGATTACGGACTTTAGTCACTATGCTATGAAATTCGATATTATTGAGCTAAACACAAACGTCAAGGCAAGCATCCTCAGTTTATTGCTCCAAAAGTACAACATGGTTTTATATCTGGATCCAGATATTTACTTCTATGGCACTCTTCAACCGGTGCTAAGAGAGTTGGAATCGCATTCCATAGTCGTAACTCCACACACTTTGGCTCCTGTTATGGATGGTAAAGTCCCATCCGATATTGACTTTCTACGTATGGGATCATTTAACCTTGGATTTGTTGGTGTAGCAAAGTGCGAAGAGGCTTTTAGATTCCTTGATTGGTGGTCGAAACGATGTCTAGAGTTTGGATTTTATGAGCCACAGATTGGCCTCGCTGTTGACCAGAAGTGGATAGACTTGGTCCCATCCTTCTTTCCAGGATTGAAGATTCTTCGTGATCCGGGGTTGAATGTTGCATTCTGGAATCTTCATGAACGAGCAATATCGCGTCAGGACAAAATGTGGGTGGTCAATAAGGAATGGCCTCTTCGATTCTTTCATTTCAGCTCTTTTAATCCTGAAAAACCACATGTGATAGCGAAGAAGCAGTCACGCTTTGCTGTTGAGAGCCGTCCCGATTTGCACGAGTTGCTGGATTCGTATGCCACAAAACTTCGGGACAACGAGGATGCTTTGTATTCCAACTGTGCCTATAGCTTCAACCATTTCGACGATGGCATGTATATCACACCATCGCTGCGGCGAGTATATGCTGCTCTTGAATCACAATTTCCTTCGAATGAAAGCCCATTTTTACATGGATCTTCCTTGCAACGATTTGCAATTGCACACCATCTTGCGGGCAAAAAGTACAAGATGTCTAAGCTTCCTACATTCAAGGAAATTGGAGCCTACTCAAAGTCGGTACGCGCAATTTCCATTGCGTTGCGATTCGTATTGCGTGTAGTTGGACCCAATAAGTACTTTTCTCTGATGCGGTATATGGCATACATTTCCAGTATTCGAAACCAGTCTGATATCTTTTCGAGAAGATAAGGAGGGAATTAATTGGGTGCTGAAAGAGTATTGATCACGGGTGGTCTGGGATTTATCGGAATCGAAATAGCCAAGGTGCTAGTGGGGCAGAAACGGCGAGTTCTTCTATACGACAATCTTAGTTCGCAGATTCACGGGGCAGTTCCAGATCTCTCCTCGTTGTCGCTTCTTAGAAGTGACTATGTAGAAGTTGTTCGCGGTGACGTCTGCAGACCGGATGATTGGAAGGCTGTCCTTGCGGACGTTGGGTGCGTAGTCCATTTGGCCGCGGAGACTGGTACGGCACAATCCATGTACGAAATCTCACGTTATACGGATACAAACGTCGGCGGCACTGCTGCGATGCTCGACTACTTGACCAATCACAAGCATAACGTGGTGAAAATCATCCTAGCATCGTCGCGAGCTGTGTATGGAGAAGGCGCATACTTATGCTCCCACTGCGGCCTGGTTTATCCAGCCATGCGTACGGAAGAGATGTACCACTCCAGGCGATGGCAGCCGGAATGCCCAACATGCAAAGGCGTCATTATGGCAACGGCGACGCGCGAAGATGCCAAGACCTCACCTGCTTCCATTTATGCGGCTACTAAGCTGGCACAAGAGGACTTAGTTCGAATTGCAGGCAAAGCGCTGGGAATCCCCACTGTTATCTTCCGATTCCAGAATGTTTATGGCGAAGGTCAATCACTTAAGAATCCATACACAGGGATTCTATCGATTTTCTCCAACCAGTTACGGTGCGGAAAGACAGTTAATCTGTACGAAGACGGCCAAGAAAGCAGAGACTTCGTTCACGTCTCGGACGTCGCACACGCTGTAGTTCTTGGTGTTTGTGGTGACGGGGCAGATGGTAGTACGTTGAATGTCGGTTCCGGTCAGTCTACCACCGTGGAGAGGATTGCCGTTCTGCTAATGGAGCGATTAGGAGCCAAGACGCAACTGGTGATTTCTGGCGAATATCGTCTCGGCGACATTCGCCACGGGTACGCCGACACCAGCGCCATCTATAAACAACTGGGATTCGCTCCGATACTCTCTTTTGAGCAGGGGCTAGATCGCTTTGTCGCTTGGGTAAAACAGCAACCGGTAGAACCCGACCGCCTCGGTGCAGCCACTCAGGAACTCCTATCGCGCGGCCTCATGGTGGAATATGTCAAATCTGAAGCAACTTCTGTATAGCGATCTCACACGACAGTACGAACTTGAAGGGCGTTCAGATGTACAACCTACATTCTTTGGGTTTGTGTGCCGATTGCCGCATCCTCGTTTTCTGCCGAATGTTTTGTGTCGCGGAAGCAGATGGACCATGCTTCATGGAATTCCGGTTGTGCCAAAACTGCTGACATATCTGAATATCGTACTTTTCGGCCTGGAAGTTTCACCTCGCTGTGAGATAGGTCCAGGCATTTTCTTTCCGCATACTTCAGGGACTGTCATTGGAGCCAGCCGCATCGGCAACAAAGTCACCGTCTTCCAGGGTGTCACTCTGGGAGCGAAAGCACTGGATATGGGGTTCAACTCAGTTTTGCGTCCGGAGGTCGGTGATAACGTACTGCTAGGAGCAGGTTGCAAAGTTCTTGGTGGCATCAGGATCGGCGACAACGTAACCGTCGGCGCAAATTCAGTAGTAGTGGATTCAATCATGCCAAATACAACCGTTGCAGGTATACCGGCCCGCGAAGTCGTTTCTGCCGCGCGAGGATCTCGATGACAGCACAGATGCTTGATCTCACGATTATCATCCCGAACTACAACACCAAGGATCTCCTGCGCGACTGTGTTGCGTCCATCTATGAGCATACCAAGGGGATTAGTTTTGAGGTTATCTGCATCGACGACAACTCTCCAGATGGCAGTGCTGATATGGTAGAAAAAGTCTTCCACGATGTAATTCTGGTAAAAAACAATGTTAACCAGCTTTATGTTAAGAATAACAATCTCGGAATGCGGATGTCGCACGCCCGTTATGCGTGCCTGCTGAACAGCGACACCAGACTTATAAGTAATGCTTTCGAGGCGCTAGTACAGTTTATGGACACGCATGGCGATATTGCCGCCTGCGGTCCAAAGTTGCTCAATCCTGATATGACAGTGCAGCACTGCATTCGCCGCTTTGTCAAGCCTGCTCCGTTGGTGTTGCAGGCGTTGAATTGGCATAAGCTGTTTCCAAAAAGTAAGTCGATGGCAAATCTTTATGCAACTGATTTCGATTATTCCAAGGCGCAGGAGGTCGATAGCATTGGCACCACGGCTTATGTGATCCGCAGGTCCACATGGGAGCAGGCAGGAATGCTCGATGAACGCTTCCAGTTGTTTGTCGTCGACTGGGCTTACAACTTCATGTTGAAACAGAAGGGCTACAAAGTTTACTACACGCCATGTGCGGAAATTATCCACTTTGGCAGTCAAAGCGTTAATCAGGCGGCTCGCAAGTCGATTCGCGATCTGCACAATGCCTTGATTCTGTTCAGTGATACCTACGATTACTTTGGAAGCAGTCGCACAATCAAGTACATTGTTCGTCTTGCAGTTTTAGCTCGCTACTATGTAAAGCTGGCCGAGTACTACGTGGGTTCAGACAAGCGAGTCATAAAAGGGCCAGGGGCACCATCGAAAGCAAGATATTCCCATTGACGTAAATGTTAGCATGAATAGCAATAGGTTAGGAGGAATCTGTGCATAGTCCATTATTCATCAAGCAGCGAACTACCGGTATAGATGATATGAATATATCCCGTGTTGGTCTAGGTTGCGCAAGCGCGTGGGGACAGACATGGTTTGACGAAAGCGAGGCCATAGCAATCGTTCGACGCGCAATTGAGTTGGGAGTAACCGTATTCGATACCGGTCCGAGCTATTCTAATGGCAATGCGGAGCCGCGATTAGCTAAATCCATTAGAGGTGTCGAAATCGACAGGCTGCTGATTTCAACCAAAGTCGGTACACATATCAGACACAATGGCATGTTATATCACGACCTGACACGAGAAGCGGTGCTGGATAGCGTTGAGAATAGTAGACAACGGTTGAATATAGAGTCGATTCCGCTGCTTTACCTGCATGGCCCAAGCAAAGATGAGTTAAATAGCCAACTTCTAGATGCGCTGGTTGAGATGCGTAACAAAGGTTGGGTCCGCAGGCTTGGCGTTAACAGCTTTGATACTGATGTATTGGAAACGCTAGTAAACATAGAACTGATCGATGTGGTGATGCTGGACTACAATGTTCTCCGATCAAGCAGAGAGTCACTCATCGCAAAGTTAACTCAATCTGGAAAAGTTGTTGTAGCCGGGGCAGCAGTCGCAAATCATTTGTATAAACCAGGCTTTTTATGGCCAAAAAGCAAGGCTGATGTTTGGTACTTACTGCGTGCGCTTAAAAACTATCGCGGAGATTATTTACGCGCGCGACAATTTGCATCTGTAGGTACTTGTGATGGATGGACGCTGGCTCAAGTTGCTCTAGCGTTTGTACTATCCAACGATAAAGTGAGTACTGCTATGTTCAGCACAACACGTCTTCATCACCTGGAAGAAAATATTGCTGCTTGCGAGTTGGATTTACCCGATCTGCTTGTTAGACAGATCCGCTCATTGTAGAACTCTTCGATGGAACACGAGACCTTAGTGTCCTATGACCACTAAATACGCAATTAAACGGCTAGTTGACATTATCTTGTGCAGTATGCTTTTGATAGTGTTCGCCGTCCCGATGGCTTTGATCGCTCTGGCGGTAAAGCTCACATCCAAAGGACCAGTGCTGTACTGGTCTGATCGAGTGTGCCGGTGGAATCGCATTTTCAAGATGCCGAAATTTCGGAGCATGCGAATCGATGCGCCCGAAGTGGCAACGCACCTGTTTTCTAATCCAGATGCTTATCTCACGCCAATTGGAGGTTTTCTTCGCCGCAGTAGTCTCGATGAGTTGCCGCAGTTGTTTTCTGTATTGAACGGCGATCTAAGCCTTGTTGGGCCGCGCCCCGCCCTGTCCAATCAGGAAGACTTGATTGCGCTGAGGACCAAATCCGGCGTTCATGAACTTGTCCCAGGGATTACAGGCTGGGCGCAGGTGAACGGGCGGGACGAGTTACCGATTCCGGAGAAAGTTCGCCTGGATTGTGAGTACCTGCACACCCGTTCCTTTAGGCTTGATATCAAAATCCTTGCCATGACTGTATTGAAAGTTGTCCGGAGTGAAGGCGTGTCTCACTGAAGAATCTGACGCCGAATGGAATCACGATAAAGGCACAATCTTCATGCCGTGAGGTTGCCTACAGCGTGCGTATTCATGAACCGCCGGACAAAGGCCACCAGAGGTAGGCGTAAATGAAGCACAGGTCTTAGTCATCACAATTGGTTCGGGAAAAACCTTGTACAATTATGAACACGGCCCAAGATATTAATGCGAAAGGTGGGAATGTGTGTCTTTGAATTCAGCTATCTTAGTAACCGGCGGGGCGGGTTTCATCGGTTCCGCCTTCGTGTTGCAGTGGTTGGCCGAGCAACGGGCGGCTGTGACCGTCTTTGACAAGCTGACGTATGCCGGGAACGTGGAGAACCTGATCTCGGCGGAGCGGGACAGCAGGTACCGCTTCGTGCGCGGAGACATCGTGGATGTTGCGTTGGTTCGCCGCATTCTCGATGAGCAGCACCCCGGCGCGATTGTCCATTTCGCCGCGGAAAGCCACGTGGATCGCTCCATCCTTGGTCCTGCCGAATTCATTCGCACCAACATCGAGGGTACCTTCCAGTTGCTGGAAGCCACAAGGGATTACTGGTCGGCGTTGCCTGCCGAGCAACGGCGCGTGTTTCGATTCCTGCACGTTTCCACCGATGAAGTATACGGTTCGCTCACCCCGACCGCGCTGGCCTTCACCGAAGAGACGCCCTATGCGCCCAACAGTCCATATTCAGCTTCAAAAGCGGCCTCCGATCATCTGGTGCGTGCCTACCACCACACGTACGGCCTTCCTGTGCTCACCACCAATTGCTCTAACAACTACGGCCCTCGTCAGTTCCCTGAGAAGTTGATTCCGCTTGTGATTCTCAATGTCCTCAAGGGCGTGCCGCTGCCGGTGTATGGCGACGGCCAGAACGTACGCGACTGGCTCTATGTCGAGGACCACTGCGATGGCATCTGCACCGTGCTGGATCGAGGCATTCCGGGGCAGACTTACAACATTGGTGGAAGACAGGAGATGTCGAATCTTGAAGTGGTACGGCAAATCTGCGCCATTCTGGACGATCTCAAACCTTCCCAGAGACCGTATAAGAGCCTGATCACTTTCGTCAAAGACCGTCCAGGTCACGACCGCCGCTATGCGATGGATATTGCCAAAATTGAGCGCGAACTGGGTTGGCGGCCACGCGAGACGTTTGCCAGCGGCTTGCGTAAGACCATAGAGTGGTATTTGGACAATCTTGAATGGGTAGAGCACGTGACGAGCGGCTCCTATCGGGAATGGATCAACTTGCAGTACAACAACTCCAGCCCCGCAGGAGCTACGAACCAATGAGCAGGCGCAAAGGCATTATTCTGGCGGGCGGATCGGGGACTCGCTTGTACCCGATCACGCACGCTGTGTCGAAACAACTGCTCCCCATCTACGACAAGCCGATGATTTATTACCCGCTCAGCGTATTGATGCTGGCGGGCATCCGCGATGTCCTGGTGATCTCTACGCCGCAGGATACTCCGCGTTTCGAGCAGTTACTGGGGGATGGATCTTCCTGGGGAATGTCCTTCCAGTATGTCGTGCAACCCAGACCGGAGGGACTGGCTCAGGCCTTCATTCTAGGCAGAAGGTTTGTTGGTCAAGACGATTGCGCTTTGGTGTTGGGTGATAATATCTTCTTCGGTCATCAACTGGTGACCTTACTCAAGTCTGCAGCCGCGCAGCCATCGGGAGCGACGGTTTTTGCGTACCGCGTGAAAGACCCTGAACGTTACGGTGTGGTCGAGATGGATGCTTCCGGGCGGGCCGTGGATCTGCAGGAAAAGCCCACGCACCCCAAATCCCGCTACGCTGTGACAGGCCTATATTTCTATGACAATCAGGTTCTCGATATCGCCGCCGGCTTGCGGCCTTCGCCGCGTGGCGAGCTGGAGATCACAGACGTAAACCGCGCCTATCTCCACATGGGGCAACTGTCCGTGCAAATCATGAGCCGGGGTATTGCCTGGCTGGACACGGGGACTCACGACTCACTTCTTGAAGCCAGTGCGTTCGTTCAGACCATCGAGAAACGGCAGGGGCTGAAAGTAGCTTGCCCGGAAGAGATTGCCTACCGCGCAGGCTTTATCGATGCGGCGCAATTGGAAGTATTGGCTGCCGGTATCAAGAACGGCTATGGCGATTATCTACGCGAGATTCTAGCAAATCCGGGGTTATAGTTGATGAAAGTTCAAGCTACACAAATACCCGGAGTCCTGATTGTTGAGCCAGCGATTTTTGGCGATGACCGGGGCTTTTTTCTGGAAAGTTTCAATGAAAGAGAGATGCGCAGCATTGGTATTGACGCGCATTTCGTCCAGGACAATCACTCCCGCTCGCAGCGCAACGTGTTGCGGGGCTTGCATTATCAGATAAGTCAACCTCAGGGCAAGCTGGTTCGCGTGGTAACTGGCAGGGTTTTCGATGTTGCCGTTGATGTTCGGCGCGATTCTCCAGCTTTCGGAAAGTGGGTAGGTGTGGAGTTATCGGCGGAGAACAAGCGTATGTTCTGGCTACCTGCAGGAATGGCGCATGGCTTTGTCGTACTATCGGATATCGCGGATTTCCTTTACAAGGCGACAGAGTATTATGCGCCGAAGTTTGAGAGAACCATCCTTTGGAATGATACAGAACTGGCCATTCAATGGCCTCTCACGGGCCAGCCCATCCTATCCGCAAAAGATGCCGCAGCCAAGACTTTCCGCGAGGCAGAAGTATTCGAAAATGACTTCCTCCTGAAGGGTGCGCATGCAGAATACTAAGATTCTGGTTTTTGGCCGTGTCGGTCAAGTGGGATGGGAATTGCGTCACAAACTGGCTTGTCTCGGTGAGGTGACCGCGATTGACTTTCCCGAGATAGATTTTTCCAGGTCAGATTCAATTCGTACGACAGTGCGAGCGGCTGAGCCCACAGTAATCATTAATGCGGCTGCCTACACCGCAGTCGATAAGGCTGAAAGTGACCCTGATTTGGCAATGGCGATCAACGGCACAGCGCCTGGTGTAATCGCGGAAGAAGCCAAGCGGCTGGGCAGCATTATGGTGCATTACTCGACGGATTACGTCTTCGACGGCACCAAGCTGAGCCCCTATGCTGAGACCGATCTGCCTAATCCAATGAATGTCTATGGTAAGACAAAACTTGCGGGTGATGAAGCCATCCAGGCGATTGGCGGTGATTATCTGATTCTGCGCACCAGTTGGGTCTATGGGGCGCGCGGAAGCAACTTTCTGTTGACGATGTTGCGTCTGGCTAAGGAACGCGCGGAACTGCAAATCGTGGATGACCAGATCGGCGCCCCAACCTCCAGCGAATGTATTGCACAGGCTACCGCCAATATATTGGCGCAGCTACTGACGCCGGCCGGTCGCGGACTCGATGGACGCAGTGGCATCTACAATCTGACCACCACCGGGGAAACCTCCTGGTTTGGGTTTGCGAAGGCTTTGTTGACCAAGTCGTCTGGAACCTTCGGCTTTACGGTTCCCCACCTGATCCCCATCAAGACCAGCGAGTATCCTCGTCCCGCCAAACGTCCGGCCAACTCCCGTTTGTCATGCCAACGCCTGGAACAGACTTTCGGGGTGACTTTGCCTCATTGGGAACACGCGCTTTCCCTGGTCCTGGATACCCTCACTGAAGGATCTTTACCAGTCAGTACCAAGGCTTGAATTTTGTTGCCGTTTTGTCCTGCTGTCAAAAAGTGAGCCGATTGCCTCACTGCATCGGAGTCACTGAACGACGGGTCTGCTCGATTCATTGAAAGCGCCATCCTGGCCATCCAGGCCGAGATTGGGGAACGGCAGGGCTGCTCTTGAAGCTGCGGGGCTGAGCGTGCCGCCGGCTGCGGTGGATCACGCCAAGGGTGCTGTGCGCCCCAAGTGGAGCGCGGCGCAAGAAGTTTGCTGCCACCTGGACGGCTAAAAAAGGCAGTACTAGCAAAAAGGGGCCTGAGAATCAGGCCCCTTTTTCTGTCTCGCTTGTCGGCCAGGCGGCCGTGGCGGATATGCTAGATGCTGTAGTTGGTGACGATATGGCAATTCAGAATCCGGTGAGAGAAGAGGCGATGCGCTACTACGGAAAGTATCGCGGGATTGTGGTCGAGAACATCGACCCTTTACAGATCGGGCGCATCATGGCGCTGGTTCCCGACGTACTCGGCAAGACGCCTACCAGCTGGGCGATGCCCTGCGTTCCGGCGGCGGGCGTGCAGGCGGGATGCTTTATTGTGCCCGCCGTGGGCTCACAGATATGGATGGAATTCGAACGAGGGGACCCGGACTACCCCATCTGGACGGGCGGATTCTGGGGCATTGCGGCTGAGGTTCCCGTGTTGGCCTTTGCCCCGCTCGCTGTTCCGCCAGGACAGAACATCGTGCTCCAGACAACCGGCCAGAATGCAGTATTGCTCAGCGATGCGGAGGGTGATTTGATGAGCGGGATCGTTCTGAGGAGCGCGAGCGGTGCGATGATTGTGGTCAACAATAGCGGGATAACCATCGACAATGGGCAGGGGGCGAGCATAGTGCTCGAGGGCCCCAGCATTGTATTCAATCCTCCATTGCCGTGAGCTGTGGTGTGGAATCCCAGGCTCAGGAGCGGGAGCCGGGGCACGCGGTCTCATCGGATAGGGCCGCTTATCGCTTACCTGAGGCGTCTGCGGATAAGGTCCAGCGCTTGCTGGGTAGTCCATTCTCTTACGCGCTGACGGTCGCCGCGGATGTTTTTTTCTGTCACTTCGGTCTTCTGGTCGTCGCTGAGTGCGATGTAGACCAGGCCTACCGGTTTGGCTTCGCTGCCGCCGGTGGGGCCGGCGATGCCGGTGACGCCTAGTCCCAGGGTTGCGCCGGTGTAGCGGCGAATGCCGTAGGCGAGGGCTTCGGCTACCTCTTTGGAGACTGCGCCGTAGCGGGCCATCAGCTCCGGAGGCACGCCGGCGAAGGCGGTCTTGAGTTCGTCGGAGTAGACGACAGCGCCGCCCAGGAAGGAGCGCGAGCTGCCGGGAACTCTGGTGATGCGTTCGGCGATCATGCCGCCGGTGCAGCTTTCCGCGACGGCGAGAGTGGCCTGGCGCAGGCCGAGATGGTAGAGAACAATCTGCTCCAGAGAATCGGCAGCTTCGGCGCCGGAGGAGTAGAGCCAGTCTTCCAAGACTTCTTCAAGGCGGCCGGACAACTCGTCAATGCGCGCCTGGGCGGCGGTGAGTTTGGGCTTGGTGCAGAGCAGCGTGAGCTGGATGTCGCCGACGTGGGCGAGGATGGTGGTATCCACGTCCTTGTACTCGGTGTAGATGGGGGCGACCAGCTTGTCGGCCTGCGACTCGGGGATCATCGCGGCTCTCAAGGTGCGCTTGGCGATGTGGCGCGTGGGCACAAGGTCGCGCAGGCGGGGGATGCACTCGGCGTCGAAGAGCGGGCGGCACTCGCTGGGCGGGCCGGGAACGAGCATGAGCAGCTTGCGATGGCCTTCGAATGCGGTGTCGAGCCACTGGCCGGGGGCGCTGCCGTTAGGGTTGGCGAGAATGGCCGCGCCCTCCAGCACGTCGGCCTGCTTGAGGTTGTTGGGGGGCATGGGGATGCGCCAGGAGGCTGCGCGGGCGGCCAGAGCGGCGACCTGCTCGGGGTCGCGGCGCAGCTTGATCGATAGAGCTTCGGCGACGGCCTCGCGGGTCAGGTCGTCTTCAGTGGGGCCAAGGCCGCCGATGAGGACCACAATATCGGTGCGGCCAAGGGCGGCGCGGATGGCGCTGACCAGGTCCCGCCGGCGGTCGCCGACGATGGTCTTGAAGGCCACGGTGACGCCCAGCTCGTTGAGTTTTTCCGTCAGGTAGAGGGAGTTGGTGTCCTGGCGAACGGGGGTCAACATCTCGGAGCCGACGGCGATGATTTCGGATTTCATAAAGCAGTTCTCAGTTCACAGTTCTCAGTTTTCAGTTAAAGATTTATAGCTTGTCATCGTCAGTGTACCGTAACTCATAACTGAGAACTGAGTACTGAGTACTATCAAAACAGATTCAGTCCTTCGACTCCCAGGTCCACATCATAAACCGCGTCGTTGGTGGCGAGGATGGTGGTTCCGAGGGGAGAGAAGGCCAGGCCGACGATGTTTGCGCCGGAGAGCACGACGCTGGCTTCGCCTTGCGGCGTGACGCGCACCACTCCGCGCTGGCCATGAAGGCAGGCGGCCAGGTAGACATCGCCCTCTTTGGAGAGCGCCAGGCCCTGCGGACGGCCGAGGCCGCGGAACCAGGCGCGGGCGTCGCCGTTGGGCTCGATGGCAAAGATAGCGTCGTTGGAGGTGAGCGAGGGAGCAGTGACGTAAAGCGTGCCGGAGGCGTTGACGGCCAGATGATAGGCCGCGGCGCTGGGCTCGAGCGTGGCGTGAACGAAGATCTCGCGGCGCGGATCGATCTTGAAGATGGTGCCGCTGCGGTCGCCGACAAAGAGGTTGCCGTCGGCGTCGAAGGCCAGCCCGGTGGCCACACCCATGCCCTCAACGTAGAGGGCTGGCTCGCCGACGTCGTCGATGCGGTAGACGTTGCCCTCGGCGCGGGATGTGACGAAGAGTTCGCCGTCTGGGTTGAAGGCCAGGCCGGTGGCGTTGAGAATGCCGGAGACAAATGGGGTTCCGCGGCCGTCGGGGCTGACGCGCACGATGGAGATGGGGGTCTGCTTGCCACGCTGGCCGGAGATGGTCGTGTAGATCATGCCGGAGCGACTGACGGCGGGGTTGGTGACCGGGTGAAGGCTCTCGCAGAGCTTGCGGGCGACGCGCAGCGGGGCGGCATTGCTCAAGCCGGCGGGGTTGCGCACCTCGACGAAGCCGGTGCTGGCCTGGTCGGAGACGCGCAGGGCGAGCGAGCCGGGGCGGCTCATCAGAATGTGGGCCGGATGGCCGTTGACCAGCACGGTGGGCAGGACGTGTCTGTAGGGGCCTAGATTCGCGCCGGTCAGCACGATCTCGCCAGCAGGCAGCGCGGCGGCAGGGACGATGTCGTCAATGCGCGGGACAAATGCAGCGGCGGATTGGGTACTGGCGCTGGGCATGGCTAAATCCAAAGGTGCAACAGCGAGGCTACACACAAAGCATACAACCCCGCGCCCACATCATCGAGGACGATGCCCCAGCCTTCGGGAAGATCTTCGAGCCGGCGGACGGGAAAGGGCTTGGTGATGTCGAAGAGGCGAAAGAGAACGAGAGCGATGAGGGCATGACGCCAGTTCGCGTGGCTGCCGAGCAGCGCGATCCACTGGCCGGCGACCTCGTCGATGACGACGAACTGCGGATCGTGGCGGCCGGATTCTCGGGCGACGATGGTGGCGGCGGGGATGCCGATCAGTAGCGTGAGCGCGATGCCGATGAGCAGGGCGATCAGCAGAGCTTGGGCGGTTGGCTGGAAGGCGAAGGCGTAAGCGGCCCAAAGGAGGACGGCGGCGACCGAGCCCCAGGTGCCGGGTCCGGGCTTGCCGAAGCCCGCGCCGAAGAAGGTGGCAATGCTCCACGCCCAAAGGGTTCTTTTCTGAGTGGGCGCGTCAGTTTTCATAGTCGTCTCCATGGCTGCCGCCGAGAGCGCCGAGGTCTTCCAGCACTTCGGGGTCGAGGATCGGCGAGCTAATCTTGTATACGCCCATCGCCCACTTGCCGAGATCGATCTTACGGCAGCGGTCGCTGCAAAAGGGAAAGTCCTCGTCATTGAAGCGGACGAGCATCCCGCAGGTGGGGCAGCGGAAGAGCCTGGCGGATTTTTTCTTTGCGGCCATCTTCTATTCCACTTTACAGCGGCCCGGCGAGAATGCGCGCTACCACATCATAGTCGTGGGCTTCGGTGATCCGGGCGCGGTAGAAGCGGCTGGGTTCCAGTTCGGGCAGGTCGCCAAAGTCGTTGATGTAGAGTTTGCCGTCGATCTCCGGGGCGTGGAATTGTGTGCGGCCCTCCCACAGTAGCAGCGTCTCTTCGCTTTCACCTTCGGCTAGCACGACCAGCTCGCGGCCCACCCACTGCTGCTTGGCGCGCTTGCTGATCGACTGTTGCATCTTCATCAATTTGCGCTTGCGGGCTTCGATGGTGCGCCGGGGGATTTTGGCGTCAAGCGAGAAGGCGGAGGAGCCTTCTTCGTCGGAATAGTTGAAGACGCCCAGCCAGTCGAATTTCGCATGGCGAATGAAATCGACCAGAAGATCATAATCCGGGACGGATTCGCCGGGAAATCCGACGATGAAGGAGGTGCGCAGGGCGATTCCGGGAACTGTCGCACGAACTTTTTCCAGGGTCTTCAGGAATATTTCCGGGCTGCCGCCGCGCTTCATGCGCTTCAAAACCGCGGGCGAGGCGTGCTGCAGCGGCAGGTCTAGGTACTTGCAGATGTTGTCATGCTTGGCTATGGTCTCCAATAATCGGCCCGTGATGCGGTTGGGGTAGGCGTAGAGGAAGCGCAGCCAGCGCAGGCCGTCGATTTGGGCGAGCGCGTCGAGCAGTAGCGCGAGGCCGTCCTTGAGGCCCATGTCTTCGCCGTAGCAGGTAGTGTCCTGGCCGATGAGGGTGATCTCGCGGACACCGCGAGAGACTAGCTGTTGCGCTTCGGCGACGACCGACTCGAATCTCCGTGACCGGAATTTTCCGCGCAGATTTGGAATAACGCAGAAGGAGCAAGGGTGGTCGCAGCCCTCGGCGATCTTGATGTAGGCCGAGGATTTCGGCGTAGTTAAGAAGCGTGGGGTGGTTTCGTCGTAGAGGTAGGTGGGCAGGAGGTGGGTCGCGCCTTGCCAGTCGTCGCGGCGGAAGCGGCCTTGCTGCTCGCGATGGTCGCCTTCGGGGCGGGAGCCGTGATCGTGTTTGTGCGTGGCAGCGCGGGATTCGACGCCGGGGCGAACCTCTGCCGAGCCGCTGCCGCTGAGAATGTTGAAGGGCGAGGGCGCGGCGATGGGGGCGAGGCCGGCGGCTTCGATGATCGCCTCCAGTTCGCCGGTACCGACGACCGCGTCCACTTCGGGGATGCTCTTGCGGATTTCATCGCGGTAACGCTCGACCAGGCATCCGGCGACGATGAGCTTTTTCGCCCGGCCGGAGCTCTTGTGCCGCGCCATCTCCAGAATCGTGTCCACCGACTCCTGCTTGGCCGTGTCGATGAAGGAGCAGGTGTTGACGATGAGGATTTCGGCCTCTTCGGGATGGGCGGTGAGCCGCGCGCCGGCGCGGTCGAGCAGGCCCATCATCACCTCGGAGTCTACGAGGTTTTTCGGGCAGCCCAGCGAGATGAAGCCCACGGTGGGAGGCGCGGGTGGGGAAGATGTGGTCACATATTCATTGTACCGGGGATCAACTCCGGCTGCTGCGCAGAGATGTGCGGCTTGCCGCAGAGTCATTTCTTGATCCGCGTGCCGAATCGAAGCGGGCAGGCGTAGGCTGTTTCTAGTAGTTGTAAGGATTTCAGATAGGAGCTATGACCTGATGAAGACACTTTTGGCAACGACGGCGGCGTTTATTCTCTGCTCTGCGGCGGGCGCGCAAACGCAGCCGCAGGTGATTCCACTTTGGAGCCAGGGCGCTCCCGGATTCGAGAGCCGCAAAGATATTCCCGAAGAGGCGCGGGATTATTGGGTGCGCCGGATCAACAACCCCACGATCACCGTCTTCCTGCCGCCCAGGGATAAGGCGACCGGAGCGGCCGTCGTAGTGGCGCCCGGCGGCGGTTTTCATGAGCTGGTCTATGTGAACGAGGGCGTGCACGCGGCCGAGTTCTTCAACAGCATCGGCGTGGCGGCCTTTGTGCTGAAGTATCGCCTGCCAGGCGAAAAGGATTCTCCCTATACGATGGAGAACGTGCGCCAGGATGCCTATCGCGCGATGCGGCTGGTGCGCAACCGCGCGGCGGAGTGGCAGATCGATCCGCGGCGCGTGGGGATGATGGGATTCTCCGCCGGTGGCGCGCTGGTTTCGCTGGTGGCCTATGCGCCGGGCAACGGCGACCCGTCCGCGCCCGACCCCATCGACCGGCTGAACGGCAAGCCGGACTTCCAGATCCTGGTCTTTCCCGGCGGCCCTGAGCCGAAGACGATCGCCGCCGATGCGCCGCCCTCCTTCCTGATCGTTGCCAACGACGACGAGTACGGCTGCGACAAGGTGACGCTGAATATCTTCGAGAAGTTGCGCGCCGCCGGCGTGCGCACCGAGGCCGTCTTCCTCTCCCAGGGCAAGCATGCCTTCAACATGAACGAGCGCCCTAACCTTCTCACCGTGATGCACTGGCCGCAGCAGTTGGCCGACTGGATGCACGATAGCGGCTTGCTGACGCCGGCGGGGGCAATGGCAGGGAAATAGGGCAGCAGCGACTATTGCGCCGGGAGCGCATGGCAGCAATGGGTAAAATCAAAAGCATGACACTCACAGCCCAGGAGCGCGCGCGGCGCATCAAAATCATTCTCTTCGACGTGGACGGCGTCTTGACCGACGGAAAGATCTGGATCATTCCAGCTCCGGTGGCCGGGCCGGACGGGGCCATCACCACCAAAATGGTGGAGGCCAAGGGCTACAGCGCGCACGACGGCGCGGGCATGACGCTGGCGCGGCTGGGCGGCATGAAGCTGGGCGTCATCACCAAACGCATCAGCGAGACGGTGGCCATGCGCGCGCGCGACCTGAAGCTCGAATTCGTCTACCAGGGCGAGGCCTTCAAGATGCGCCCGGTGCGGGAGATCATGGAGCGGGAAGGCCTAACGCTGGAGGAGATCGCATACGTAGGGGACGATGTGATCGACCTGCCGGTGATGCGCGCGTGCGGCCTGGCCGTCGCGACAGCCAATGCGCGGGAGCAAGTGAAGGCTGAGGCCCACTACGTGACTACGCACCGGGGCGGCGAAGGCGCGGGGCGCGACGCGATCGAGTTCATCCTGGAAGCCAAGGGATTGCTGGAGAAGTGCATTGCGGCTTCCATCGATGCCGACAATCCACTTCCGCCCTCGATGGACATCGGCAAGGGCGGGGATCTGGCCGACTCCTCACAGGCCGGAGACAGCCAGTGAGATTTTGGGATGTGGTGATCGTCACGGCCTCATCGGCGCGTCAGGCGGGGCTCTACCGCGATGAGATTGAGCGGCGGAGACTCTCCGGGATGCTGCCGAAGGAGACCGAGTTCCTGGTGGTTCCCGATCCGGATGACCGCAGAGTGGGCAGCGGCGGCGCGACGATTCACGCGCTGGGCGTACTGGGCAAAGACCGGGAGTGGTGGGGCTGCCATCGGGTTCTGCTGGTTCACTCGGGCGGCGATTCGCGCCGGCTGCCGCAGTACTCGCCGGGGGGCAAGCTCTTTGGCGTGCTGCCATCGCGCACCCAGCCGCGCGGGACGACGACGGTCTTCGACGAGACCATGCAGCTTTCGGCGGCGTGGGCAGAGAGAATTCCCAACGGTTTGCTGGCGGCCTCCGGCGACGTAGTGTTGCGCTTTGACGCGAGCCAGGTGGAGTGGGACCGTCAGGGGGCAACGGGCGTCGCGATGCGATTGGATGCGGAGACGGGTAGCCATCATGGCGTTTATGTGGTGGGAGCCGGGGACCAGGTTTATACCTTTCTGCAAAAACCCACGCCGGCGGAGGTGAAGGCCGCGGGTGGAATGTTCGTGGATGGACGGGTTGCTGTCGATATTGGATTGCTGCGCTTTGACGCCGATTTGACCGCGGCGCTGACGGGTTTGGCGGAATTCAAGAGGCTGCCAGCGGTTGATCTTTACGATGAAATCACGCGCGGGCTGACGGGCCAATGGAAGCCGAAGAGCGGCGCGGGAATCTTCTGGAGAAAGCTGGACAGAATTCTGCGCGGTCCGGAGCGGCCGGCGGCGTTTCATTGCGCGGTGGTGGAGGGTGAGTTCATTCATGCGGGGACGACGCGCAACTTCCGCCGGCTGGCGGCGGCTTCGGGCGGAGTGCTGGACAGCGTAATCGGCGGCGCGTGCAAGGCCGGTCATGAAGCCGTGATTCTGGAATGCGATCTGGAGGGGGATGTATATGCCGGCCGCGGCGCAATCCTGCATGGACTGACGGGTTTGAGCGGGTCGGTGGAGGTTCCCGAAGAAACCGTGGTTCATCAGTTGCCGGTGGAAGCGGAGGGCGGCGATGGCTGGGTGATTCGCGTCTACGGCGTCGAGGACGATGCCAAGCAGTCGCTGGAGAACGCCACGTGGTTCAACCGGCCGATTCTGGAAACGCTGGCTCTTCTGGGGTTGACGAGCGAAGAGGTTTGGGGCGCGGAGAAAGCTCCGACGCTGTGGAACGCCAGGCTCTTTCCCGTGGCGACGCCGGACGAGGCCTGGGCCTGCGCGCGCTGGATGATGGGCTACGCGAGCGGCTACGGTGTCGCCCAGTGGCGATCTGCGCGGCGGCTCTCGCTGGCAGTGAGCGCGCAGTGCGCCGATGGCAAGGCTCTGGCCGAGGCGCGCAACCGCCGCTTGCAGGGGATCTGGCAGGAGACGGCTGTCGAGTTGGCGGAGTCGGGCACCGATCTGCGGCCGCTACTGGCCAATCTGCCCGGATTGGCGCCAGCCGCCGCCGCAGGACGCTCGCTGAGAGAGCGCGCCAATCAGTTGCGCAAGGGCCGCGCCGAAGAGCTGACTCATGCGGCCAGTCTGCTGATGCAGGCCGAGCGCCTGCTGGAGCGCGCGGGCTTTGCGCAGGAGGCAGGGTTGGCGCGGGCCGAGGCCTTCACCTGCATTCACGATGCGGTGCGCGAGGGGACAGCCGGGGATGCCAAGGCCGCGCCGTCCGCCTGGCGCTTCGAGCGGGTTCACGTCTCTGCGCCGCCGCGCATCGACCTGGGCGGAGGCTGGAGCGACACACCGCCCTTCTGCTTCGACTGGGGCGGCACGGTGCTGAATTGCGCGCTGGAGATCGATGGCGCTTATCCGATTGAAACGGAGATCCGGCGCATCGACGAGCCGGTGATCCGCTGCCACGCCGACGGTCATGGGGCGATGGCCGAATTTCGCACTGCTGATGAACTGCTGGAGCCGTGCGGGCCGGGAAGCGTCTTTTCGATTCCGCGCGCCGCGCTGGGGCTGCATAGCCTTCCGGTGAAGGGTAAGCCGCTGCACAAGACTCTTGCGGAGCTGGGCGGAGGGCTGGAGATTCGCTGCCGGGTGGGGTTGCCGGTCGGCTCGGGGTTGGGGACGAGCAGCATTCTGGCGGCCACGGTGATCCGCGCGCTGGCGGTGATCTCGGGGCGCGAAGTGGGCGATCATGCTCTTTCACAGGCGGTGATGCAACTGGAGCAGCGCATGACCACAGGCGGCGGCTGGCAGGATCAGGCGGGCGGCATCTTTCCCGGCGCCAAGTTGCTGATTACCGGGCCCGGCCTGCGGCAGCGGATTCGCGTTCAGCCGGTGTTGTGGAGCGATGCGCGCCGAGCCGAGTTCTGCCAGCACATGGTGCTTTACAATACCGGCATTCAAAGGGTCGCCAAGGACCTGTTGCGGCAGGTGGTCTCGCGTTATCTGGCGCGGGAGACGGCAACGATCCAGGTGCTGCACAGCATCAAAACGCTGGCGGTGGAGATGTCCTACGCTATGGCCGAGGGCGATTGGAAGCATCTGGGCGAGTTGCTGGACCGGCACTGGCAACTGAACCAGGTTCTCGATCCTCATACCACCAATGCGCCGATCCATGCGATTCTCGAACGTGCCCGGCCGTTTATCTACGGCGCCAAGCTGGCCGGGGCGGGCGGGGGCGGCTTTCTGATGCTGCTGGCGCGCACTAAGGAGGCGGCTGGGGCGCTACGCACCGCGCTCTCAAGGGAGGCCGGCGCGGTGGTGCCGTACCGGATTGCCGAGGAGGGGTTGCGGGTGCAGACCTATGGCGACTGAGCAAAAACGAGCGGTGGTGCTGTTGAGCGGGGGGCTGGACTCGGCCACGGTGTTGGCGATTGCCCGCGGCGAGGGCTACGAGCTGTACGCGCTTTCCTTCTCTTACGGCCAGCGGCACATTGTTGAACTCGATGCGGCTCGGCGCGTGGCCGCGTCGATTGGGGTGGCCGACCATCGCATCGCGAAGATCGATCTGCGGGTCTTCGGCGGCTCGGCGCTGACGGGAGACTTCGCGGTTCCCAAAGGGCGCACGGTGGACGAGATGAGCCACGATATTCCCATCACCTATGTTCCGGCGCGCAATACGATTTTTCTCTCCTTTGCGCTGGCCTGGGCCGAGGTGCTGGGTGCGAGCGACATTTTTATTGGCGTGAATGTGCTGGATTATTCGGGCTATCCGGATTGCAGGCCGGAGTTCATTGCGGCCTTTGAGACGATGGCGAATCTGGCGACCAAGGCCGGGGTCGAAGGCCGTCAAAGGCTTACGATTCATACGCCGCTGATCGCGCTGACCAAGGCGGAGATTATCGCCAAAGGCATCGAGTTGGGCGTGGACTACGGGCTGACGAGCAGTTGCTATGATCCTTCCGCTACTGGCGCGGCGTGCGGGGAATGTGATTCTTGCCTGCTCAGGCGCAAGGGATTTCGGGAGAATGGGATTGAGGACCCGCTGGAGTACGGAAAATCCAGATTCTAGCTGTCAGCTATCAGCTTTCAGATTGTTTACGCCAGATTGACGATCCTAATCCGATGTACGGAGAGCTAACAGCTGAGAGCTGATAGCTGAAAGCGGGCTTTTATGAGCTACGCGGTCAAGGAAATCTTTTATACGCTGCAGGGCGAAGGGGCGCAGGCGGGGCGCGCGGCGGTCTTCTGCCGCTTTGCCGGCTGCAACCTCTGGTCAGGGCGGGAGAGCGACCGGGCGGCGGCGATCTGCCGGTTTTGCGACACGGAGTTTGTAGGCGTGGATGGGCCGGGCGGCGGCAGGTTTGACACCGCTGCGGAGCTGGCGGCAGTTATCGAAGAGATGTGGCCCGCAGAGTCGAGACAAAGTGATTTTGGACTGGGCAAGCGTTTCGTCGTCTGCACCGGCGGCGAGCCGCTGCTGCAATTGGATGCGGAGCTGATCGCCGCGCTGCATCAGTGCAATTTTGAGATTGCCGTCGAAACCAATGGAACGATTCCCGCGCCGGATGGGGTGAACTGGATTTGCGTCAGTCCCAAGGCTGGCACCGCGTTGGTGCAGCGCAGCGGGGATGAGCTGAAGCTGGTCTATCCTCAACAGGGCATTGAAGTTGCGGATTATGAATTGCTTGCCTTCCGGCATTTTTACCTGCAGCCGATGGACGGGCCTGATCGCGCGGCTAATACGAAGCTGGCGTTACACTATTGCCTGGAGCATCCGCAGTGGCGATTGAGCCTGCAAACACACAAGATTCTCGGCATTCCATAGCTCCGGCTAGCTTCGTTTTGGGCTCCCGGCAGGAAAATGCCGCAATCTGCCGCGCCGCGCAAGCCCATTGGCAATTAGAATCGTCTTTATAGTAGGCAGAGTCGCTCCCACCGGCTGCCTGCATTGCCTCCCGGCTCTCGGACGTGGAAGTTGTTACCAGACGATCCGGCGGAAAAGGCATGGAATCCCAAGGATGATGATAAGAAAAAATCGTTTGCTTCCCCTCGGTCTCCTCTTCGCCGCCGCCATCGCCTTCGTGCTGCCGGCCAGGCTCTCCCACGCCCAGAGCACACCCGCTCAGATCGCTCCGGGAAGCACGGCACCGGCCTTGCCGGAGACAGCCGCTCCCGCGCAGGGCAGCCCGGCCAAGACACCATCCGCCAGCCCGATCCAGATTGATGCGGCGAAGGCGGACAAAGCGTCCAAGACCGACGGCTCCGCCGCGCCGCTGCCGGATCGCGCCCAGGCCTACTATCACTATGCACTGGCCAACACCTACGAAGACGAGGCAGCCAGTGAGGGCCATCCGGAGCTCATCACGCAGGCCATAGAGGAATACAAGCTGGCGCTGAACGCCGACCCCGCTTCGCCGCAGGTAAATCTTGGGCTGGCTGATTTGTATTTCCGCACCAACCGCGCTCGCGAGGCCGAGAGCACGGTGCGGGAGCTGCTGAAGAGCGCGCCCGACAACATCGACGCGCACAAGCTGCTGGGACGCATTTATCTGCGCGCACTGAGCGAAGGGCAAAACGACCCGTCACCGGCTTCGCCCGCCAGCAATGTGCTGGACTCGGCAATTGTCGAGTTTGAAAAGATCGTCGCGCTGGAGCCCCGGAACGTGGAGAATCGCATGGTCCTGGGCCAGCTGTACACCGTCAAGCACGACCCTAAGAAGGCCGAAGAGCAGTTCAAGACCGCGAAGGCGATTGAACCCGACTCGGAGGAGGTGGTGCTGAATCTGGCCCGGCTGTATGCCGAGAGCGGCGACTATGATCATGCCGCCAAAGAGATTGAGTCGGTTGCGGTCGCCGACCGAACGGCCAAGATGGAGGCTACGCTGGGCGCGGCCTACGATCAGTTGAAGCGGCCGAAGGATGCCATCGCGGCCTATCAGCGCGCCTCCGACATGGAGCCGGGCGACCTGCGCACGCTGGAGGATCTGGCCCAGGCGCTACTCGCCGACAACCAACTCGACGAGGCGCTCAAGCAATACCGGGAGCTGGCCGCGGAGGACCCGGAGAACTCCAGCGCCCTGGTTCACATTGGCGAGATTCAGCGCCGCCAGGGAAAGTATGAGGATGCGCTGGCGACGATCCGCCAGGCGCACAAGATCAAGCCGGAGGATCTGGAAGCCGGCTACAACGAGGGACTGCTGCTGGACGTGCTGGGCCGCTACGATGAGGCCGCTGCTGTCTACGAGAAGATGGTAGACCTGACTTCGCACGCCAACGGCGCATACACCGCCGAGGAGAAGGACAATCGCGCCATCTTCCTGGAACGGCTGGGGGGGGTCTACCACGAGCAGAACAAGACGGCCGAGGCCATCGCCGCCTACCAGAAACTTATCGACATGGGCGGTGAGCCGGCGACGCGCGGCTACCAGTACCAGGTAGACACCTGGCGCGACGCCCGGCAGTTTGACAAAGCGGTCGAGGTAGCGCGCAAGTCGGTTGAGGCCAACCCCAAGGATCGCGACCTGAAGCTGATGCTGGCCGGAGAGCTTGGTGACCTGGGCAAGACCGAGGAAGGGCTGGCGATGGCCAAGGCGCTGCTGGCCAACACCGGCGACGACCGCCCGGTCTGGCTGGCGCTAGGCCAGATGTGCGTGCGCGCGCACCGCTGGAAGGAGGCCGAGGAGGCCTTCGACAAGGCCGAGGCGCTGACGACAAAAACAGACGAGAAGAAAGCAAAAGAGGAGCGCACCACGCTGTTCTTCATGCGCGGCGAGTGGGCGGAGCGGCAGAAGCATTACGAGCCGGCCGAGCAGTTTTTCCGCCAGGCGCTGGAGCTGGAGCCGGAGAGCGCGATGACGCTGAATTATTTGGGCTACATGATGGCCGACCGGGGCAAGCAGTTGCCCGAGGCCCTCAAGATGATCCGCAAGGCCGTTGAGCTGGAACCGATGAACGGCGCCTATTTGGATTCGCTGGGCTGGGTGTACTTCAAGATGGGCGAGTACGAGCTGGCCGAGGAGAACCTGCGCCAGGCCGTCGAGCGCGATTCCACCGACCCCACGGTCCACGACCATATGGGCGAGCTCTACGCGAAGACCGGGCGCATCCGCCTGGCCGCGGCGCAGTGGGAGATTTCGCTGGCTCAATCTGCCAAGTCGGCCTCGGCCGACGTCGATCCGGCGGAGGTGGCCAAGGTGCAGAAGAAGCTGGAATCGGCGCGCGTGAAGTTGGCCAAAGAGGAGAGCGCCGTGGGTCCGGCCAAGCCGGAGTGAAGAACCAGGGAAGAGACTACGGCGAGTGATACAGGATTGTCGATTCAGAGGTGAAAACGGCGGCCTTTTCTCACCGAAAAGGCCGCCGTTCTTTTGGTATCGCGATGCAAAACGCATTGGGTAACCGGGAGCGGGTCAGTTTCTGGGGTGTCCGGTCCTGGCCTGTGAGCCGGATTGCTGGGCGGCGGCGAGGTGGAGGGATTCTCCAGGGTTCTCGCCTTGCGGGCCATCCAATCGAAAACTCCCGCCTCGAGGAAGAGCGCGGCGGCCGGGCGCAAAACCACGCGCGCTCCATCAAGACGCCTGCTACTTCGCTCCGGCTGGACGATAGTCCTTGTACTCGGAAATGAACATCGTGTGGCGGGTGCGGATCATGCTCGCGCCGGATTCGCCGTTGGGTACAACCTCAGTAGTGATGAAGGTTCTTACCGGCGCCACCAGCAGCCTGTCGCCGACCTTCACCGGGCCATAGTCGATGCGCGTGTCCATTTGGTCAACAACCTCGTCAGGTTTCAATTCCGTCTCTATAATCATCCGCACCACGATTCCTGTGCCCGGATTGATGAACAGCTCGCCGTGGTAAGGCACAATGGCTTTGAAATCGCGCCATTCAGTGTTGGATTGAAAAGTGCCCTTGACGCCCCCTCCTACACTTTGTGACGCACCGCCCATGTCCCCGCTATCTGGGCCCGGAGGCGTACCATACATATTCACGTTCACCGGCACTATCGGCATCTCGTTCGTCATTGCTTGGTAGAAGGTCATGTCTCCGGTTTGTTTGAAAATGGGGAAGCAGCATATGTCCACCTCCAGCCGGGAGTCTTTCTTAGGCACCCCGAAGGAATAAACCGCAACCTGCCGGCCATTCACCAGCTCCCAGCGCAACCACTTGATGCTACCTGTAGCCTGCGCCTGCTGAAAGATTGAGCCCAGACTGGGGTCAGGTTGCAGGAGCGCGATCATAGAGTTTGCTCCCCAGGAAGTCTTGTCCTTCTCCGCAGGCAACATTTCGGCCCCGTGTTCGCTTACAACCGGCGCTTCAGTGGAGTGGAAGTAGCTGGTTGCGAGATTGGAGAACAAGGAGCCAGTCTCCAAAGACTTTGCGCTTGACGATATGCCCGAACTGGATGCAACGCCCTCCACGTTGTCCTGGTAGCGCAGCGTGGTCTTGGTTGCTGTCAAAGCGGGAGTCAGCGCATAAACGGTGGTAACATAGGCCGCGGTCTTGGCAAGAATGGCCTGCTGGGCGGCTGCATCGGGTGCAGGAGTGGAGGGTAAATCGGAGGCTGGCGGGGCGAGATCGGCGCTGCGTGCTTCGAGCACGTACATCTGCTCCAGCGATTGCGGGCCAGGCGCGAAAATCAGCAGATTGTTCATCGTGCTTAGCGTAAGCTCTTCACACAGTGCAAGCTGCTTGAGCTTAATGGCCACCTCGGCATCGCTTTTGTTGGACTGCTGCATGGAAACCAGTAGATCCTTCAGTTGTTGAATCGTGAGTGTCTTGGCGGCCCACGTAGGCGCAGTCAGCAGCAGCAGCACGAGAACCCATCCAAACCGTTTCATTAATCCCTTCCTTCCATCGACCTATTGTTTGAGGCTCAGGCCGGTGGCCGTAATATTCAATCGTTAGTCGTCTCCAGCTTCCATAGGGTTTCGTTCACCGAAGCCTACTCAAGCTCCTTCCGGCTCCAGAGATGCATGGGCCGTGGCCAAAGCCTGCTCCAACTGCTCTACTGTCACGCCTTTTGCCGCAAAGGCAGATAATGCCAGGAATACCGCGAACACTAAAACGATCAGCCTTCGCATCGAACTTCCACACACCTTCAGTTAGAAACGCTGAAGAGAAGGAGTACAAGGCTACAACCGTTACCCGCCAGTTTCATCGAGGTTAAAAACGGAGTTAAAGTTGGGGTTAAATATCGCGGAATGCGTGGAATTCCAATCAAGAAAGCCTTTTTCAAAATTCAATTTAGACTGCAAGAATCTAGATAGGCTGAAGAATTTGCGGGTGATTCCTGAAGGCTGCCGGTTATAGGACATACCTTTGGCGGCGATGGCCAATTTCATTGCGCGAGATGCAGCGCCGGCGCTACTTGGATTGCTGGGCGGCGGAGAGATGCAGGGGAATCTCCAGGGTTCCGGCCTTGCGGGCCGTCCAATCGAAGACACCCGCTTCGAGGAAGAGCGCGGCACTGGGCAGGTCGATCTCCAAATGGGCCGGGATGCCGGTTCGTTGCACAGACTCGAATTGCTCCGCGCTAAGTTGGATTGCCATCGTCCCGCCCGCCCAGTTAAGCGCCGCGCCGTTGCCGTCATAGGCGAGCAGCTCGACCTGAATCTTGCCGGAGTGTTTGCCGCTGGCGGCATCGATCAGTTCGATGTCCGAGGGGCGAAGGTTGAAATCGACGCGATAGCGGGTAAGCGGCCCAACTAGCTTGGTATTTCCGCCGGCGGGCTTGTCGCCGGGGGCGGGTTGTTGAGCGGCCGGAACAACGCGCGCGCTGAAGACAATCTGCGTGGAGGCCGGCGCGCCGCGCACCAGCAGCGGTTGCAGCGGATTGGAGTCGGCCTGCGGCTCCGGCGCGGCATGATCGTCGGCATAGTAGCCGCGCCGGTAGGCCAGATCGTAGCTGCCTTGGGTCAAGCGCACCTGGATACGCCTGTAGCCGCCGTCCATCTTGCTGTTGGCGGGGGTGTAGGCCAGGGTGTAATAGTGGGCTCCGTCGTCGATGGCGTGCGAGAGCGCGCCAGCCAGGTCGTTGGTGTTGGTGAAGGCCTTGCCGCCGGTGTCGTTGGCCAGCTTGTTGACGGCTTCGTTCGCGATGGCGCGCTGATCGGATTGCTGATAGAGCGTGCCGATGCTCTTCTGGTCGTAACCGGAGGCCTCAGTGGCGTTGTCCATCTGCATTCCCTCGGCGTTGACCGGATAGACGGCCACATCCGAGAGCGTCAACAGGTTGGAGGCCTCTTTGGCCCCCGGATCAAAGCTCTGGCTGCCCAGCGAGCCTTTTAGCTCCCGGGCGCTGGGAAAGACCGCAACCGGGAAGGCGCTGGAAAACCAGATCAGATTCTTGCGCCCCTGAATGCCGGCTAGATAGCGGGCCAGAAACTCCAGGCCGGTCAGAGTCATCGAAACCCGCTCTCCGGCCTGATTGCCGGCGATGCTGGCCTGCCCAGCTGCGAGACTTCCGCGGGAGCGCGAGTAGCCGGTGCCGAATCGCCCCTGACTGCCTCCCATCATGATGGCGTGCATATCGGCCTGATCCTGATCATCGGCATCGTCCTGGCGGCTGCGCGAGGCGTCGGTCTTCTCCGGAATGTCTCCGTTTTTCGGGTCGTTCAACGCCGCTTGCAATTGAGCACTGTCCGACGTGAAGCCGTGCAGCAGCCGCATCCTGCTTCCCATCACGAAGATGGCGATCTTAGTTCCCGGCTTCATCTTCTGGAGAAAGTCGAGAATCTGCTGATGGACGTGTACCTGATCCTGCAAGGGCGTGTTCAGCTTGTCGATCAGCACCACATTGACCGAATCCACCACCGGCGTGGCGGGCAGATTGGTATACAGATTCGTTGCCAGCTTGGGCGCTTCACTCAGCGGCGCGGGAGTGGCCGTGTGCTCCTCAAAGTAATTGATCTTCTGCGGCATACCGTCCTCCAGCACCGCGAAAAACTGCTTGTCCAGAGCCATGACCGGCTCCTGCCTGCTGTTGGTGACCACCACGTCGACGACCACGGTGCGGGCGCTGGCTTTGATCAGAGGCACATGCTGCAACTCGACCTGTGCCGCTTCCGGCGCGGGCGCGAACGAGGATGTCGTCTGGGCTACCGGTGGGGCTGGCGCGACTGCCGGAACGGTAGAGGGTGCAGGTTGAGTCGGCGGGGCCGGAGTACCGTTCTCCACGGACTGTGGCGGCCCGGCCATCGCCGCCGACGCGGGCTGCAACATCGATGCATCCGGCGGCGCTGCCGGCGAATTGCCGGCCAGATCTCCGCTATCACCGCTAAGGATTCGCGACTCGGCTCCCAGGCGGTGATATTGCTCAAAAGCCACGTCGTTCAAAAATGTCTTCAGCGGGTCGTGGTCGAGGATGGAATGCGCGCCGGCGGTCGCGTGCGCAAAACGCATCAATGACAAAGCGACGCTGTGCCTGGGGCAGATAAAGCTCTTGCCCCCGATCTCGACGGAGCCGTACTCGACCATGACGGCCGCGCGGGTCAGCGTCTCGCTCAGTGGAAGCTCCGAATCCAGGGTCATGCGCAGGATTGTGCCCGTCGCGGGGTCGATCGCAATCTCTCCGTGATAGCCGGCTTTCTCGCGCACGACGCGCGGCGCCTCGCCCGTACTCTCCATCTCCTGACTGCCATCGTGCGAGACAATTGGAATTCCGCCCGTATTTCCTCCAACACAGCAGAACTGTACCCAGTAATGCGACTTTGGATCAGGAACCGAATAGCCAAAGACGGCTACTGGCCCGCTCGCTCCCTGCTCCCAGTGGCTCCACGCCAGCTTGCTCTGCGCCGCGTCCAGCAGAACCGTGCTCAGGATTGGCCCGAACTCCCCCCAGGAGACAAGTCCCTGCTCCGTATCGCCGCTCCTGCCGCTCTTTCCGGAGGCCATATCGATCATCTCCTGGCCTTCCCGGTAAACCACGCTCTTGCTGGATTTGGCGATAAAATGCAGCGGCATATAGCCGTAATAGCCCTGCGGACGGTCTTCAAAACGGGTCGTCTCGCGTGTGGCGAAGAAATTCGGCAGCTCATGAATACTCCTGGTCGTATAACTCACGACCAGAGACATCATCTGGCGCTGCGCAGCAAGATCGGGCGCTGCCGTCGAGGGAATCTCCGCCGCCGGAAGATTCAGAAACTCCGCCGCGTCAGCCAGGACGGTCAGCGCCTGCAGCGCCTTCTCGCCCGGCAGGTCAGCCTTCAGGCGCACAAACCGGCTCGCACTCAGCCGTTCCGTCAACTCCAGCCCGGAAAGCTGCTCCGCCAACCTGGCATCCGGAGCGCCGTGGGCCGCGGCCACCGTCTGCTCCAACTGCACCACCGTCACCTTGGTAGCCGCTCCCGCAGGAACCGTCATCGCCGCCAGTAATACCAGAAGCGTCAGCCGCCGCATCCAGATCCTTCTCGCATTGTTCCGAATGCCTGTTGCCATCGACTAACACTCCCGCGCGTAAATCCTGTGCAAACTCGCAACCAACATGATAACGAAAAAGGCGGGGCTCACGCCTCATTCGGACGCGAGCCCCGGCTCTTCTGTTGCCATCAATGATCGCAAAGAATGATTGGTCTGAACGCTGCCCAACTGAACGCTACTTGGCTTGTTCGGCTGCGGCAGCGATGTAATAGTCCACGTTGGTCTTGTCCACCAGCGAGGTGCCGGTATCGACGAAGACAGGGTAGGGGGCGAAGGCGTCGGCGCTGTAGTCCTTGGAGAGCTGCTTGGGCGGCGCGTGATAGACCTCGTCGAGCGCCTTCAGTCCAAAGTAAGCCATCGTGAAGGGCTTCTGCACGACCGTGGAATCGATTGTCCCGGCCTTGATCGCATCCAGCGTATCGGGGTCCACGTCCCAGGCCATCACCAGACGGTCGGGTACGCTGGAACGCTTAAGAGCGTCGGCCACTGCCTTGGCCGAGGCCGATTCCAGGCTGATAAAAGCATCCACCTTCTTGTCACCGGTCAACGCCATCGCCTCCTGCGTCCAATCGAAAGCTTTGCTGGTTTCACCTTTGATGTCCACCACATCCACGATATGAATCTCGGGCCGGGTGGCAAAGACCTCCTTGAAGCCCTGAAGCCGTTCCTCGGTGTTAGCCTGATGGGCAAAGGTGAAGAAGACCACGTTGCCGCGGCCACCCAGTTTCTGGAGGACGCGCTGTCCGCCCAGCCGTCCGGCCTCCAGATTGTTGGTCCCGATAAAGTAGAGCCTGCGGCTTCCCGGCGCATCCGAGTCGATAGTGATGACCGGAATCCCTGCATTGACGGCCGCGTCGATCTCCGGCTGCAGCACGGTTACGTCGGCCACCGAGATCAGAATCCCGGCAGGCTTGGCCGCAATGGCATCATGGAGGGCGGCCAGTTCGGCCTGCGGATCATGGCCGCGCGGCCCGGCCACTTTGGCGGTCACCTTGAACTCATCCGCGGCCTTGTTGAATCCCGCCGCGGCCGTCTGCCAGTAAGGCAGAGCCATGTCCGATGCAATCAGGTAAAAAACCTCGCTGGTCGAGTGCCTGGCGCAGCCCGACGTGGAAACTATGACCAACGCCATCACGGCCAACGCAACGCTCTTGCTCGCTTTCATACTTGCCTCCAGGTTGAAACGTGAAGCGCCCACGGGATGCACGGGATTTAACCCGCGTCAGTCCCATCCTATAAAGCCGGTTGGATAGTACGCCTGAAACACAGGCAGTGTCTATCACCTTTTGAGCACTTTATTACTCGCTTGAGCCGGAGAGCCGCTGGAAAAGCCGCTATCCGCTGCGCGGGATTCCCGATTGCGGTATAACCGGAGAGGGAGTGCAATATGCGGAGCAGAAATCCCGGAGATGACCGATGACGGACACGGAGACCCAATCGCCCTTCGCGCTGCCCGCGGGAATTGCTGTCCGCGCCGACGGCGAGTTGAGCCGCCGCGCGCACGCCGAGCCGCCGCACCCCTACCGCTCGGCCTTTGCCCGCGACGGCGCCCGCGTCCTGCACGCGCGCGCATTTCGCCGCCTGGCCGGCAAGACGCAGGTCTTCGCGCGGCTGCCCGGCGATTCCCCTTCGGATCACTTTCGCAGCCGGCTCACCCACACTTTGGAAGTGACGCAGATTGCCCGCACGCTGACGCGCGCGCTGGGGCTGAATGAGGAGCTGGCCGAGGCGCTGTCGCTGGCGCACGACATCGGCCATCCGCCCTTTGGCCACGCCGGAGAAAAGGCGTTGGATGAGTGCCTGCGCGGTTTTGGCCTGGGCTTCGACCACAATCTGCACGCGCTGCGCATCGTAACTTGGTTTGAGGAGCGCTACGCCGGCTTTCGCGGGCTGAATCTGACGCTGGGCGTGCGCGAGGGCATCGTCAAGCACTCCCGTGACTACTCCGCCGAGAGCCACCCGGAGCTGGCCGAGTACTTCCTCGACCAGTTTCCGCCGCTGGAGGCGCAACTGATCGATCTGGCCGACGAGATCGCCTACACCACTGCGGATCTGGACGACGGCCTGGACTCGGGCATTCTGAATTTAGCCCAGGTGCGCGAGGGCGTACCGCTCTTCCGTGGCTTCCACGACGCCGTGCTGGCGGAGTATCCCGCCGCGCCGGAGAGGCTGGGCGCGTACGAGGCTCTCAAGCGCCTCCTCAACGCGCTGGTCACGGATCTGCTGGAAGAGGTGCGCAGGCAGACGGTCGCTCTGGGGGCGGAAACGCTGCAAGAGCTTCGCCGCGCGCCGCATCGGATGGCCGCGCTCAGCCCGGGGATGGAAGCCGCGCGCGCCGCCGCCAAAGAGTTTTTGCACATCAACCTTTATAACTCGCCGGTGATGGAGGAGGCGCACGCCCACGCCGTCGAGGTGGTGCGGGAGTTGTTCGCCGCGCTGATGAGCGACCCCGGCCTTATGCCCGGCGACGACCAGGCGCTGATTCCCACCGAGGGCCTGGCGCGCACGGTAGCCGACTACATCGCCGGCATGACCGATAGCTACATCGAGCAGGCGTGGCGGAGATGCGGCGGGCGGTGAGACGGGGGTCAGGGTCTGAGGGACTGAGGGACTAGGGAATGGGGACCAGGGAACGAATTCGGCGAAGGCCTACAGCAGCAGCAGCGCCTCGAACTGCTCCAAGGTCAAGGGGGGTTGAAGAGGAAGCCCTGGAAGGTATGGCAGCCCAGGCCGGCGAGGAAGCCGCGCTGCTCTTCGCTCTCCACGCCCTCGGCCATCACCGACAATCCCATCGCGCGGCCCAGCGAAATGATGGTTTGCGCAATGGCGCCGCTGGCCACATCCACTAGCATATCGCGCACAAAGGCCCGGTCGATCTTCAGTTGATCGAGCGGCAGGCGCTTGAGGTAGGCCAGCGACGAATAGCCGGTGCCAAAGTCGTCCAGAGCGAAGCTCAACCCATGCGCCTTGAGTTCGCTCATCTTGGCGATGACCTCCTCGATATTATCGACCAGCATGCTCTCGGTGAGTTCCAGCTTGAGATTCTTCGGGTTGGCGCCCGAGCGCTCCAGGGCCGACAGTACGGCTGCGACGAAGCCCGGCTGGCGGAATTGCAGGGCGCTGATGTTCACTGCAAGTATGAGATGGGCGGATTGCCTGCGGCCTGCCCAATCGGCAAGCTGCGCGCAGGCGGTCTCCAGAACCCAATCTCCCAGCGGCAGAATCAAGCCCGTCTCCTCCGCCAGCGGAATGAACTCGCCGGGCCACACCAGGCCGCGTCTTGGATGCTGCCAGCGGATGAGGGCCTCGGCGCCCACTAAACGGCCCCGCGCCACTTGCGGCTGATAGTAAAGCAGGAACTGCCTGGCCTTGATCGCCTGGCGGAGATCCTCCTCCAGCGTGGCACGAGCGTTCACTGCGGTCTGCAAGGCGGGAGAGAAAAAGCGAATGGTGTTGCGGCCCGCCGACGTGGCTTGATAGATGGCGATGTCGGCCTCATGAATCAGTTCGCTGGTGCCTTCCCGGTCGGTCCCGAAGACGGTAATCCCGATGCTGGCGGTAGTGATGCACTCGCGACCCTCCAGCTGGAAGGGCAAAGCAATAGTTTCCTGAATCTTCTCGGCGACGGCCTTGGCCTGGGCCGCCGCTTCCTCGGCAACCCCGCTCAGATCTTCGAGCATCAAGGCAAATTCATCGCCGCCGAAGCGGCTCACGATGTCGGCTTCACGGGCGCAGGTGACGATGCGACGCGCCACTTCCATCAGCAGAAGGTCGCCGGTGAGATGGCCTATGGTCTCATTCAACATCTTGAAGTTATCCAGCTCCACAAAGAGCAGCGCACGCAAATGGCCGTCCCGGCCGCTGGCGACCAGAGTCTGGCGCAACCTCTCCAGCAGCAGGCGGCGATTGGGCAAGCCGGTCAGCGGATCATAGTAAGCCAAACTCCTGATCTCGTTTTGCGCGGCCTTGACTTCGGACAAATCCCTGGTAATCGAAAGGATGCAGGGAACGCCGTCCACCTCCATCGCCGAGGCTGACATCACACCCCAGAAAAGCTCCCCGCTCTTCTTCCTGAACTGAACCTCCAAGCCGCGGCAACTGCCGTTCTGCCGCACCAGATTCACCATCGTCATCTGGTCGTGTGTATCCGCCCATACCTCCAGTTGCTGCGAAGTTTTCCCGATGACTTCTTCGCGCTCATATCCCAAAACGTCGAGAAACGCCTGATTGCAGTCAACATATTTGCCGTCGTCCAGACGGTAGATATTGATCGCATCGGGGCTGGTCTGGAATACGGTGCGGTAGCGTTCCTCGCTCAGCCGCAGAGCCTCGGCAGCCGCCTTGACCTCCGTGATCTCTTTAGCGAATACAAGCCTGCATGGGATCCCGTCAACCTCAATTAATGCTGCGGAGAGCCGCATCCAGAAGATCTCCCCATTCCTTCTCTTGGATAGGACTTCCACATCCCGGCACGTGGGGTTCTGGGTCATGGCATCGATAAATCTCAGCCGATCGGAATCATTCACCCATATTCCGAGTTCCCTGGTAGTGCGTCCGATGACTTCATTGCGCGCAAACCCGGCCGAATCAAGGAATGACTGATTAACGTCGAGAATCACCCCATCGCTCACCTGTGTAATGATGACCGCATCGGGGGTGGTCTCGAATACGGAGCGGTAGCGTTCTTCGCTTAGCCTCAGAGCCTCGGCAGCCTCCTTCACCTCCGTGATCTCTTTTGCGAAAACAAGCCGGCATGGGATCCCCTCAACCTCAATCAATGCTGCGGAGAGTCGCATCCAGAAGACCTCGCCGTTCTTTCTTTTGGAGAGAACTTCCAGATCCCTGCACATGGGGTTCTGGGTAAATGAATCAAAATATCTCTGCCGATCGGAATCATTCACCCATATTCCGAGATCCTTAGTAGTGCGTCCGATGACTTCATTGCGCGTGAACCCCGTCGAGTCAAGGAACGACTGATTAACGTCGAGAATCACGCCATCGCTCAGCCTGGAAATATTGACCGCATCGGGGCTGGTCTCGAATACCGTGCGGTAGCGTTCCTCGCTCAACCGCAGAGCCTCGGCGGCCGCGGTTAGCAGATCCTTGGCCTCCTTGGCATCGGTAATATCCCGGGTGACGGACAGGATGCTGGGAACGCCGTTCATCTCGATTGTCGACACCGATAGCGAACCCCAGCGCAATGATCTGTCCTTGGTTCGATACGGCACCTCAATGTTGCGGCAGAACGAATTCAGTCGCACCAGTTCGATCATTTTTTGCCGGTCGGCAGGATTCTCCCAAATGCCGAGTTCCAGCGCCGTATGCCCGATGACTTCATCACGCTCGAAGCCAAGGTTATGCAGGAATGCGTCGTTGACGTCGACAAACTTTCCATCCTCTAAATGGCAGATGTCGATGGAATCGAGATTCATCTGGAAGGCCGCGCGATAGCGCTCCTCGCCCTCGCGCAGCGCCTCGGCGGCCGCTTTGGCCCCAGAGATGTCCTGCGCGAAGGTAAGCGTGCATCGGCACCCCTCAATTTCGATTAAGGTTGCGGACAACCGCATCCAAAATGTCGTCCCGTCCTTTCTCTTGAACAAGAATTCCAAATTCCGGTACTCGCCGTTCTGGAGTAACTGGTCGAGTAACTTCTCCCTATCGCCGGCATTCACCCATATACCGACTTCCTCGGTTGTGCGCCCGATGACGTCATTGCGCTCGAACCGTCCCGCATCGAGGAGCGCCTGATTGGCGTCGATGATCATCCCATCGCTCAGCCGGGTGATCAAGACACCGTCGGGGCTGGTCTGGAATACAGTGCGATAGCGTTCCTCGCTGTCCTGCAGTTGCATCTCCCACTCTCTATGCGCGGTGACGTCGCTGATGATGCCGCGCATCTTGAGTGGTTTGCCCAGTTCATCAAAGTCGAGCTTGCCCAACCCACGCACCCACCGCTCGGCCTGGTCTGTCTGGCGAATGATGCGGTACTCCTTGTCGAAGGGCCTTCCATTGCCAATGACCTCGCCGGCGAAATAGGCGGCCATCATCGCCTGGTCGGCGGGATGCACCAAGGCTTCCCATCCGGCTACTGAGTGCTCATAGGTTTCGTCGATGCCGAAGATCTCATCCAGCCGGCTGGAGCTTGTCCAGACTCCGGTTGAGATATCCAGGACATAGCAGCCAAGGTCTCCAATCCGCTGAGCCTCTTTCAGAAAGTCACTGCTCTCGCGCAATTCCTGCTCGGCCCGCTTGCGCTCGGTGATGTCGTTCACGATTGCGTAGAGCATTTGCCGGCCGCCAACTTCGAAGGGCGAGGAATGAAGTTCAACCTCGCGAACTTCTCCGCTGGCTAGGCGATGGGAGTAGTAGAAGCATGAACACTCCTTACGCAGCGCCCGCTGCCGGTCGCGAGCAATCTCTTCAGGCGAGCTCAGGCTGATCTGGCGTGTGAACATACCGATGAGCCGCTCCCTGGGATAACCGTAAAATTCGCATGCTGCCCGGTTGGCATCTACAAACTCTCCAGTCTCCGGCAAAACCAGGAACATGACCGTACCATTATCCTCAAAGAAGTTGCGGAAGCGGGTCTCGCTTTCCTGCAATTCCTTCTCGGCTTGATTGCGCTCGGTGATGTCTTTGCCGAAGACGGAGACGCCCGTAATTTTCCCATCAACCAGGATGGGGTTGAAGGCCAGTTCAAGGATGCGGGGAAGGATCAGGGAATACTCGACCCGGAAGGGGCCTTCGGAGATGGCGCGCGCATAGAACGACGGCCAAAGCGCCGCTCTCTCCGGCGGGAGCACCTCGTATTGGCGCATCCCGATCTCAAGCCGGACGCCAAAGGTCTCCTCGATGTTCTGCCGCATCGCCCCGTTGAATGTCGTCAGCCGGTAATCGAGGTCCACCGACCAGACCAGGTCGCGCGTGCTTTCGATCAGGGCCGTGAGGTCCGCTTCCGCATTGCGGAGCTCGCTCTCCGCTTTCTTCCGCTCGGTGATGTCCTTGCCGAAGACGGAGACGCCGGTCGTCTCCCCATCTGCCACAATCGGGCTGAAGGAAATCTCGAGCATTCGGCCATCGACGAGGGTA
>Ga0326727_10003200_pt1 | contig 53179 bp, 57 predicted proteins | sample MB2enrmetagenome_FD_207643 | JGI IMG/M metagenome (GOLD analysis project Ga0326727, IMG submission 207643) | Lab enriched peat soil microbial communities from McLean, Ithaca, NY, United States - MB29MY | ecosystem: Environmental > Terrestrial > Soil > Wetlands > Peat | place: USA: New York...
CGTCAACGGCGACGTGACGCAGATCGACCTGCCGCGCGGCGCGACCAGCGGCTTGCGTGACGCGGCGCGACGGCTGCGCGACGTCGACGACATCGGCGTCGTCGAGCTGACCGAAACGGACGTCGTTCGCCATCCGCTCGTCGCCAAGATCATTCGCGCCTACGCAAGCGATGATTCACTACCGTAACGAGGTGCGCGGTAGCGGCGTCGACGCCCGCGCGCTCAAGGCGACGATGCGCGCGCTGCTGGCGGCCGTCGATGAACCCGGAGCCGCGATCTCGCTCACGCTCGTAAACGACGCGACGATTCGCGAGATCAACCGCCAACATCGGGGAAAAGACAAACCCACCGACGTGCTCTCGTTTCCGCTCGAGCCCGAACCGTTCGCCGAGGAACGCCTGCTGGGCGATATCGTCATCTCGATCGACACGGCGCGGCGGCAAGCCGCCGACTACGACGCGCCGTTGCAGCGCGAACTCGAGCGCTTGATGATTCATGGGTTGCTCCACGTGCTCGGGCACGATCACGAAGAGCCGGGCGAACGCGCGGCGATGGAAGCCGAGGAGCGGCGGCTGGCCGAGGCGATCGCCATGCCGTGGCCGTACGATCCGCAATGAAACTGCGGGTCTGGCGCTCGTTCAATCACGCCTTCGAAGGCATCATGTACGCCGCGCGCACGCAAGCCAACATGCGCGTGCACCTCACGATCTCCGCCCTCGTGCTGCTGGCGGCGCTGCTGTTGCGCCTCGACCGCTTCTACGTGGTCGCGCTGGTCGTCATGATCGCGCTCGTGCTGGCGCTCGAACTCGTCAACACGGCGGTGGAGGCGGTGGTCGACCTCCTCACCGTCACGCACCACCCGCTGGCCAAAACCGCCAAGGACGCCGCGGCCGGCGCCGTATTGGTCGCGTCGATCGCGGCCGTGGTGGTCGGCTACTTGACCTTCTACCAAGGGATCATCAACGGGGGACAGCGCGTCTTCACCGCGGTCGCGACCGTGCCGAGCAACGTCGCCTTCGTCGTCCTGGCCGTGGTGGCGATCCTGACGATCTTCGCTAAGGCGTGGGTCGGACGCGGCTCCCCCCTGCAGGGCGGCGCGATCTCGGGTCATGCGGGTCTCGCCTTCGCAGCCGCCACGCTGCTCGCGCTGCTCTTCCAGCGCCCCCTGGCCGCCCTGCTGGCCTACTTCGTGGCCTTCCTGGTCGCCCAGAGCCGCGTGGAGGCCAAGATCCACTCCACCGCCGAGGTGCTCTGGGGGGCGATCCTTGGGACCGGAGTGGCCCTTGCCGTATACCTGCTGGTCCGCCCGCACCTGGGGCCCTGACCGCTCTATGCTATAATGGCGCCGATTTGACTACAGACCCATATCGAAGTCTTAGCGGGCCGCATGGTCGCCGCCGCGAAGGAGCGCTCGCTAGATGATGCCGGCCCATCCCAACGTCTACGAAATTACCGCGCTCGTCGTGCTGGTCGTCGTCTCGGCGTTTTTCTCGGCCATGGAGACGGCACTGGTGTCGATCTCCCGGCTGCGCGCGCACACGCTCGTCGAGCGGAAGGTTCCCGGCGCGGGTCACGTGAGCCGGCTGGTCGAGCACAAGGCGCACTTCCTCTCCTCGATCCTGATCGGCAACACCATCGCGCTGCTGGCCGCCGACTCGCTGGCCACCGCGGTCGCGTTCGACATGGGCTTGCCGCAGGCGGCGCTCTGGTCGACGGCGGTGATGGCGGTCGTCCTGCTGCTCTTCGGCGAGATCATCCCCAAGACGGTTGCGTCGGCCAATAGCGAGTTCGCGATCCTCGCGCTCGGGCGGCTCATGCGCCTGGTCGACGTGCTCCTCGGGCCGCTCACCAACGTCTTCATCTTTTTGGCCAACGGCATTCTGCGAATCTTCGGCATCAAACACACCCACCACTTATACGTCACCGAAGAGGACATCCGCGCGCTGGTGAACGTCGGCGCCGAGCAGCGCGTGATCGAAGAAGAAGAGCGCGAGATGATCCACTCGGTCATCGAGTTCGGGGACACGATCGTGCGTGAGGTCATGACGCCGCGCCCCGAGATCGTGGCCGTCTCGATCGACGAGGCGCCGCGCCGCGCGCTCGACGTCGTGATCGCGGAAGGCTACTCGAAGCTCCCGGTCTTCCAAGAGTCGAAGGACGATATCATCGGCGTGCTGCACGACCGCGAGCTGTTGATCGCGCTCGCCAACGGATCGCTCGCGCACACGAGCATTCGGGCGCTGATGCGCGTGGTCGCCCACGTACCGGAGACGAAGAAGATCGCGGAATTGCTGCGCGAGATGCAGCGCGATAAGTTCTCGCTCGCGATCGTGGTCGACGAGTACGGCGGCACCGCCGGCTTGGTCACGATGGAGGACTTGCTCGAAGAGATCGTCGGCGAGATTCGCGACGAGCACGACGAAGACGAGGCCGAGCCGATCCATATCGTATCCGATGACGAAGCCGTGGTCGATGCGGGTACGAACATCGAAGACGTGAACGAAAAACTCGGCACGGCGATACCGACCGAGGACTTCGAGACGATCGGCGGCTACACGGTCGGGCTCTTCGGGCGCCTGCCGAAGGAAGGCGAAGAGATCGAGGCCGATCACCGCACGCGGTTACGCGTCGACCGGACGCGCGGACGGCGCATCCTGTCCGTCCGCATATTCTTGAGCGAAGACGGTGGCGCCGAGGGCGAGCACGAAGCGCACGCTGATGAACACGACCCTGTCGCCTGAAGACGAAGAGCTGCTCTCGGCCGCGCGCTCGGTTCGCGAGCACGCCTACGCGCCGTATTCGCAGTATGCCGTCGGCGCCGCGCTGGATGCCGGGGACGGCAATACCTATCTCGGCGTGAACGTCGAGAACGCGAGCTATGGGCTCACCCTGTGCGCGGAACGTTCGGCGGTAGCGTCGGCGGTCGCCGCCGGATCGCGGCGATTCGACGCGATCGCCATCGCCGGCCCCGACGGCACGCTCTGCTCGCCGTGCGGCGCTTGCCGCCAAGTGCTGGCCGAATTCAATCCCGAGCTCGTCGTGATCTTCACGACCCCGGATGGTCCGGTCCGCACCACGCTCTCGGAGCTGCTCCCCCATTCCTTCGGCCCGTTCGTATAAGACCCGCGGCATCGTGCTGCGCGGGCGCGCGCTTGGCGAGGCCGACCGGATCCTAACCTTGCTCACGACCGAGCGCGGAAAGCTCGACGCGGTCGCGAAGGGTGTGCGCCGTGCGAAGAGCCATTTGGCCGGGCGGCTGGAGTTCGGGAACGAATGCGAGATGCAGATGCATCGCGGCCGCTCGCTCGACGTCATCGTCCATGCCGATATCGTTGCGGCGCCGTGGGAGCGCCTGGTCGACCCCGAGCGCTTTGCGGTGGCCCAACTGGTGGCGGAATTGATCGACGCCTTCTGCGAGCCCGACCTTGCCATGCCCGACGTCTATGCGCTGGTGCGCGGAGCGCTCGCGGCGATAGCCAAGAGCGATCGCCCTCGCGCGGTCGTACCGCGATTCGAACTGCGGTTGCTCGCTGCGCTGGGCATCGAGCCGCCGCTCGACGCGTGCATTCGCTGCGGCAGGCCGCTCGGCGAGCCGGCGTGGGTGGACGACCGAGCCGGCGGGCTGATCTGCGTCGCGTGTTACGAACGCTGGCGCGACCTGCTCGAACTCGACGCGGCCGACGTGGTCAACCTGACGGAGCTTTCCGCACCGCGGGGCGATGCGCGTGCCGCCGTCGCGGCGCGGCCGCGCGCGGCGCAAGCGGTCGAGACGATCGTCGCGCATCATCTAGGGCGCAATCCCAAGGCGGCTGCCCCATGATCATGGCGCTCGATGTCGGAAGCAAGCGCATCGGCGTGGCCGTCGCGGATCCCACGCACACGTTTGCGTTGCCGGTCGCGACGATCGAGCGCTCGAACCTGCGCGCCGATCTCAATCAGATCGCCGAGTTGTGCGAGTCGTATCTGGTCAAGGAACTCGTCGTCGGCGATCCGGTCTCGCTCAGCGGCGAACGCGGCATCGCCGCGCAAAAGATGGACGCGTTCGTCGAGCAGTTGCGCGAGGTGTTTCCCGGGACGATCCATCGCGTCGACGAGCGGATGACGACCGCGCAGGTCACGAAAACGCTGATCGCCGCCGACGTCTCGCGCAAGAAGCGCAAAGGCGTCGTCGACAAGATGGCGGCCGCGCTCATCCTGGAGACCTTCATCGCGCGGCGGCGCAACGGCCTGATATGAAAGCCCTTCGTAACGCGGCGATTGCCGCCGGCCTGATCGTCGCAGCCGCGTGTGTCGCGGTCGGCTGGTTCCTTGCTACGGTTTACGCCGACCGTTCGTATCCGCAGGCGACCGTGCAAGTGATCGTGCCCCGCGGATCGACCTTCGGCGACATCGCCTCGCTGCTCGCCGAGAAGGGCGTGATCGGCAATGCGACCGCCTTCCGGCTACTGGCGCGGCTGCGACACGAGGACGCGGACGTGCATGCGGGAGCGTATAGTTTCGCGCCGCACCAAAGCGCGGACGAGGTGCTGCGCGCGTTGCTTTCCGGCGGGGCCCAGGTGGCCACGTGGGTGACGATACCGGAGGGCTTCACGGCCGCGCAGATCGCGGACCGGATGCACGACGCGGGGCTCGGTCCGGCGGCCGCGTTTCAGCAGGCCTTCCGCGGCCACGAAGGCTACCTGTTCCCGAGCACCTACCTGGTGCCGCTCGACGCCTCGCCGGACGCCGTCGAGAAGCAACTGACCGCGCAGTTCGAGCGGGAACTGCCGAAGGACGCCGGCGCGGCGGCCAAGGCGCTCGGCGTGACCGTCGCGCAGATCGTCGTCGTCGCGTCGCTGGTCGAGCGCGAGGCGAAGATCGACGCCGACCGCCCGATGATCGCGGGCGTCATCTACAATCGATTGCGCCTGGCGATGCCGTTGCAGGTCGATGCAACCATCGAGTACGCGCTGCCCGAGCACAAGGCGGAACTTTCGTTCTCGGACCTGAAGATCGACTCGCCCTACAATACCTATCTGCACGCGGGACTGCCCCCCACGCCGATCGCCAATCCGGGTCTGCCGTCGCTGGAAGCCGCCCTTCATCCGTCGAAGACCGATGCGCTGTATTACGTGTACTGCGGCAACGGGCACCACGTATTTGCCACCACCCTCGAGCAGCACCAAGCGAACGTCGCGCGCTGCCTCCACTAACGAATAGGAGCAACCATCATGTCGTCCAGCAACGGTGAATCCTCGGGCGGACCGCTCGAGCTGAGCGAGATTCTGCACATCGAAACCAAAGACGGCGGCCAACTTCCGTTCGAGGTCGTGGGCATTCTCGAAGATCCCGATGACGGCTCCTCGTACGCCGTGCTGATGCACGAGCCGGAGGACGAAGAAGCCGACAGCGAGTTCATCGTGACGGATCTCGAGGGCAATCTGCTCGAAGACGACGATCTCGCACAAGAGATCCTCGATGAATTTCTCGTCTTCGCCGAAGAGGCCGGCGACGAGGGCGGAGGCGAGTAATCCGCCGCGTTCTCTTTCTCTCGGCCAACGTGGGCGCGGGGCACTTCTCCGCGGCCCGCGCGGTCTGTGCCGCACTGCGCGAACTCGAACCGGGCGTGCGCACCAGCGTCGTCGATTCGTACGAATACGCGGCGCTCGTCATGTCGCGCGTGGTCTCGGACGGTTACATCCAGATGGTCAAGACGATCCCGCAGATGTACGGGTACATCTACAGCCGGGCCGAGCGTGCCAAAGAAGCGGGTCCGTTTCGAACCTGGGCGCATCAATTCACCGCGTCGAACCTGCGCGCGCTCATCGCGGCCGAGCGGCCCGACGTCGTCGTATGCACGCACGCGTTTCCGTGCGGTGCGATGTCGGAGTACAAGAAGCTGTTTGCCGACGCTCCGCCGGTGGTCGGCATCGTGACGGACTTTGCGGTTCACGGTTTTTGGATCCATGCGAACGTCGAGGGCTACTGCGTGGCGACCGAGGCGAGCCGCGACCGCCTGGTCGCGGGCGGCGTGCGCCCGGAGTGCGTGTTCGTCAACGGGATTCCCGTCGACCCGGGCTTTTCGCGTCCGCGTGAAAGCAAGCGCGCGATCCGCGAGCGCTTGGGTTTACCCGTCGACCGGCCGCTCGCACTGATCATGGGTGGGGGGCTGGGCATCGGGCCGCTCGAGCGCATTCTCAAGGAACTCGACGCGCACGAGGCGCCGATCGCGGCCGTCGTGATCGCGGGGCGCAGCGAGAAGGCCGAACGGCGCGTTCTGGCCGCGGCGGAGTCGGTGCGGTATCCGGTGCGCGTGTTACGCTTCGTCGACAACGTCTACGAGTACATGCACGCAGCCGATGCGTTCGTGACCAAGCCCGGCGGCTTGAGCAGCGCCGAAGCGCTTGCGGCCGAGGTTCCGATGGTGTTGTACAAGCCGCTGCCCGGGCAGGAGGAACGGAACGCCCGCGTGCTCACCGAATGGGGTGCCGCGGCCCGCGCGCGCACGATCGCGGAGCTGCCGGCGATCTTGATGGACGTGCTGACGGACTCGGCGCGCCGCGAGCGAATGATAGAGGCAGCGCGCCGCCATGGGCGCCCCGGCGCAGCTCGCGACGCCGCGCAGTTGATACTCGACCTTGCGCCGAGTCGTAAGGAGGTTCCCGCGTGAAACTTCCATCGTCGTCGGTCTATGCTTTCTGGCTCGCGGTCGTGCGCGTCTACACCGGCGGTTTCTGGCTGATGCACGGCATCCCGAAGTTTACGCAGAGTCAGGATTTCATGCCGCCGTCCGGCATGATGATGAGTTTCGTCAACAACGCGGTGGCCAACACGCACGGCCCGTACCAGAATTTCCTAACGCACGTCGTGTTGCCGAACGCCTGGCTCTTCGCGGAACTCGTGCGTTTGGGCGAAGTGGTGGCCGGCTGCCTGTTGTTGCTCGGACTCTTTACGCGCGCCGGGGCGGCGATCGGCATCCTGCTCGCGCTGAACTACCTGTCCGCCAAAGGCGGCTTGACGCACTTGAGCGTGTGGTCTGGACTCGATTCCGAAGCGCTCGTGTTGTGTGCGATCAGCCTGTTCCTTCCGACCGGATACGTCCTCGGGCTCGACGGACTGCTCGCACGTCTGCGCGGGAAGCCCGCCCCCGCGCCCGCACAGGCGGTATTCGTCGACGAACCGCCGATGACGGGGCCGACGGCTCCGAGCGCTTAGGGTGCGGTAAACGATTCCTCGAGCGTGATGAGGTTCTGCGGGGCGACGTGGATCAAGCCGCCGCGCGGGCTGTCGATGTCGGCGACGAGATAGAACGTGGTCGCCACGATCAAGGGCAAGATGCCCACGCGTAAGATCGCCAAGCCTTCGCGTGACGCGTTGAAGGCGTAGAGAAAATTACAGACGACCCCGATGATGAAGAGCAGTATCCAGGCTGCGTTCGGTATGCGGTTGCGCCATGCAGCTTGCGTGTAACCCTGCGCGTTGAGCACGTCGTTCATCCCGGCGGCAACCAGCGAGTTGATCGGCGTCTGATGCTGCGCCGCGGTCACGCGCACGCTCTCCCAAAGCCGCCCCTGCAAGCGCGCGGTCTCGGCATCGATCGGTGCGAGTTGCGCGTTCGACGGCGCGGTATACCACAGGATGCGCTCGCCGAGGTACGTTGCGAGCAGCTGCTTCGTCTGGGCCGCCTGCGCGGCGGGGAGCAGCTCGGCGCGCACGTATTCCGTGCCGATCGCATTGGCCTCTTCCTCTTCGAAATTCTTGCGTTGGTCGTAGCGCGAGGCACCCATCGAAAAGCTGAAACCGATGAGCAGTCCGAGCAGGGTGAGCGTCGCCGAAAGCAGGACGCCCAGATCCTCGTGGACGCCCGAGGGCGGCTGCCGGCGGCGTGCCGACGAGCCGGCGACCCCGGCACCAAACATCACGGCGACGGTAACAACGAAGATGAAGTCGGGCCGCAGCAGATCCATGCGTGCGAGTATTGGCGAAAGGCACCGCGCCTGCCCGCCGGCGGGGTTCGGCGAAGGCCTCACTCGTACACGACGACCGACGGGACGTCGCCGGGAACGACGTAGCTATCGCCGTTTCCGATCGCGCGGGCGACCTGCCACCCCCAAGCCGGATGGCCGGCAGGGTACACCACGCGGTTCGCTCCGGTGGGGCCTCCGACCACGCGTACGTGCGAGAACCCCTTGTGCTGGAGGTGGAGTGCCAGGTGCGTTCCACCGTGCAGCTCGATGCGAAGTGATGCCGGAAGCGGAAGCGCTTCGAGCCCGGTGCTCGATGAACGCGACCCGAACGCTGCAAGGTGCTGCTGCACCTCGGCGGGGTCGAGGACGGCATAGTCGGCTTCGTCGATCTCGCCGTCCGCGTCGATGCCGGGGATCTTTGCCGGCGCCAGCACCATCGAATCGGCGATCGATCCGAGCGGCACTTGGAACACCGGCGCCCCGGCCATCGCGATGCCGATGCGGGTGAGACGGTCTTGCGAAAGATTCGTCGCAATGTCGCCTTTCATGCTGCCGATGAAACGAGGGATCAGCGTTGTCGCCTTAGCGGGATCGAGCAGCTTGTTGCGCAGGAGCCCGAGAACTTCGACTTCGGCTTGCATGCGTTGGAAATCGTCGGTGCGATACGCATTGCCGGCCTGGTTTTGGCGCACGCGGATGAATTGCAGCGCTTGCCCGCCGTTCATGTGCTGCACGCCCGGCTGAAAATTCGCACCGCTATGTTCGGGATCGTAGATGCGGGCTTTGACGTTGACGGTCAAGCCGTCGACCAGGTCGACCGCCTGCTTGAATCCGGCGAAGTTGGCCGCAACGTATCCATCGACCGGAAGTCCGGTAAGGGCCGAGACGGCTTTGGCGAGATACTCCGGGCCTCGCGGCGGCGTCTCCTGATCGCCCATGAAGAACAACGTCTTGATTTTTGGAACGGTGTTGTGCCAGTGCGGTTGCGCGACCAGCGCGTCACGCGGGATCGTGATGGCGTAGATCGCGTGCGCTCCAGGGTCGAGGCGCGCGAGGATGATGACGTCGGCTTGTCCCGCCGCGGTGCCGAGGCCGAGCGGGTCGTTCGCTGCGACGCCGCGTGCGTTGTTGGCGATGACGAGAATGTTGACCGGCTTGCTGCCCATCGTGACGCGCGCCGCTACACCGCCGGTAAGTTGGCGGCCGGGCTGCGTGGCAAAGAGGGCGAGCGCGATGAGAACGGCGACGACGCAGACGCCGGCGGCGAATGCCGCGCGGTGCTGCGCAAGGATATGGCGCATTGAAGGGCTCCTCAGCTAGGAAGCGCGGACGAACCGCGCACGCGATTTAGGGCGTCGCGAGCTGAAGAGGCGGGGCGCGTTCGCCGATACGGCAGACGAGCGGTTCGGGTTGCTTCGAGGTGGTGCCGCCGGCGCGTGCGTGCAGCGCGGGCGTTTCCCCTTGCGCCTGCACGCGCGTGAAGGCGCGAAGGAAGATGACCAAGCGAAGGACGCTGCGCGTTACGGCGCGCAGCGAACGCACGACCAGCAGCGTGCCGAGCGCGCAGCACGCGGCGTGAACCGCCAAACTTATCGCGACCGGACCCCCGAGCCACACCGAACCGCCCAGAACGTGGCCGTAGACGGCGAGCTGCTCGAGCGTCTCCATGCCGAAGAGCACGGCGATCTGGAGCGCAAAGGCCGCCGGAAGCAGCGCAAGCGCCCGGCGAAGCGTGAGCGCATCGCCCGCGGCGCGGAGCCGCTTGGAGAAGATCGACCGCACCCGCGCGAGCGATTGCACGAGAACGAACGCCGTCGCGACGCCGAACGCCGGCAAGACGTCGAGGTAGCTGTGGTCGGTGAACGTGCCGGCGCCGAAGGCGCCCGCATTGGATGCGAACTCGACCAACGGATCGCCCAAGGCGGCCGCGGTCACGGCGACCGTCACGCAGAACCAGGCGCGAATCGTAGGGCTCACGTGCGGTCCTTCGCCGCGAGGGCTCGCGACGGCTGCCGAGCCGGCGCCGGGCGGCTCGACAAAGGTCGGACTAGGGTCCGCTTGCGGTTTTGTGGTATAGTCGTCGGCGTTGCCGCTTTGAGGAGAGATGGCCGAGCGGCTGAAGGCGGCGGTTTGCTAAACCGTTATACGATGTAAAGTCGTATCGAGGGTTCGAATCCCTCTCTCTCCGAAGCCGCCCGCCTGCCGGATGCGGCGGCAGGGAAAACATTGAGGCCCGCGTATCTACGTGGGTCGCGCGCGGTCGTAGCTCAATTGGATAGAGCAACAGGCTACGAACTTGTAGGTTGGGGGTTCGAGTCCCTCCGACCGCGGATTTGGCAAAGAAAAACGCGAGTGGTCGTACCACTCGCGTTTTTTCTTTGCGGTGCCGCAGGTTAGGGATCGGGAACGCTCGCGCGCGGATCGAGCAGTATCCGCGAGTGCGCGTAGTCGAACCAGAGGTTGAAGTGGCGGATGAAATCCAGCCCGACGAGCACGGAGCGCCCGCTGAACGACGGCGATACACATGCGGGCGGCATCGAGTAATGTACCTGCGGCATCGACAGCGAGTCGATGCGTCCGCACTCTTGGATCTCATACCCGCCGACGCCGCCCGCGATCATGTCGCCGCGGAACATCGCGAGGTGATCCTTGTAGATCAGATCGGATCCGAAGAGTACGTAGAGCGGGTTGCCGGAATCGAGCATCGCGTTCACGTCGATGCGATCGTCGATCTTCATCGGCATCGTCGGGATGCCGTCCTCGAGGTCGACCGCCGTCGCGATGCCGTGCCCGACCGACGTGAGATCGGTGTTCGGGTCGAAGAACGAGAGCTTGAGATTGTCGAGATCGAGGTGTACGAGCGCGCCGCCGATGAGATCGAAGCCCATCAGGCCGTCGGCGTCGAGGTCATCGAAGTCCTGATAGCTTACGAGCACGTGCGAGAGCGTATTGTTACCGAGCGCGATGCTGTCGACGAGCGCGGTGCGGATCGTCGCAGTCCCGCCGACGCCGAATGCCGTCGACGTATTGAGTTGCTTGAGGTGCAGCTTGTCGGCGAATTTCTGCGTGAGGGCGATGCCGTCGGCGCCGGTGTCGAGGATGAAGCGGCCCTCGACGCCGTTGACCTTGGCGTTGAAATAGATGCGCTTGGCCTTATACCACTCGAGCGTGATCGGAATCGACGGGTTTTGGGTGTCGAACGTCCATTGCGCCGACATCGGCGGGGGGGCGAGCGTCTGCACGTCCATCGCGGGCAGGCTCTCGACCGACGCAATGGTATGCACGTGGGCGGCGTCGTCGCCGAACGTGTAGCTGCCGATGAACTTCTTGCCGCCGGGCCCGTCGACGTATGAGGCGATGTTGATCGTCGTCTCGTACGCGCCGCCCGGATCGATGACGGCCCGTTTGTACGCACCCGTCGCAGGATCGACGTAGACGTCGAGCACGTCCCCGCTCTTGGGCGTGAGGCGCACGATCGCAACCGGCGTAGCGCCTACCGTGCCGCTGCCGTGCAGTTCGGCCGGCAGCTCGGTGGTCGCTTCGTTGAAGAGCATCTCCGACGAAACGTAATACTTCTGCGCGTCGCCGATCAGCGGGCGGATGATGCCGTTCTCGTCCGTCGCCCAGAAGACGTTCCCGGTGAATCCGACGTCGGAATCGAAACCGGTCGTAACGTCGTGCGAGGTGCGACGAAAGAGCGCACCCGCGCGTAGCGTGGTGGACGTCGACACCGTCTCGGTCTTGTCCTTATGGTTCCACGTCGTCTCGCCGCTGATCTTGAGATAATTGAACGTGCCGTCGCCGAACTGCCAGCCGACGTAGGCCTTGTGTTTGGCCAGGAGCGCCTGGGCGTCGTCGGCCGTCGCCGGGGCCGCCCCGAAACCCAGATAGAGCCCGGCCGTGAGCCAGGCAAGGATACGAACCGTACGCATGAATCCTCCCGCGGCGCTCGCTTACTCCGCTGGCGCCCGGCGTCCCTTTGGTGCTTGCAGCTCACAGGGGGTTCTGGTAAAGTCAGGTGTCGAATCCGGCCCATACGGAGCCGGTCGTGGCTCGGTAGCTCAGTGGTAGAGCAGGGGACTCATAAGCCCTTGGTCGTAGGTTCAAATCCTACCCGAGTCACCAGTTTTGCGATGGCGGCCGTCGTCCAGACGGCCGTCGCCGTTATCGGAGCACTCTTAAGGTTATGTCCACGATTCCGTGCGATTTCTGCCCCCATCCGGTCGATCGCAATCAGATGGAAGAGATCGAGATCTCGCACTACGTTCCCGATAGTTCGGGCGACGATCTCGCGTATGCGAGAACGTATTTCTTCGGTCATCCCGATTGCGTACGCAAGTTCTATCGCAGTCTGGTCGATCATAAACTGGACCTGTTCAAGCATCTGCCCTCAGGCACGATGCCGGAACAGAGCTAACAGTCACTCCGGCAGTCCCGTACGCGCCCGTAGCTCAGCTGGATAGAGCATTGCCCTCCGAAGGCAGGGGTCGGGGGTTCGAATCCCTCCGGGCGCGAGTTTTCCCACATCGATGAAGTGCGAATGATGCCGATTGTCGATGCCGTCACTCAGGCTTGGGTGAGGGCAACCGGACGCCGGATCGATCCGTCCCTCGAATGCTGGCTTGACGGCCCTGCGGCTGACGCTCGCGGCATCGGAGCGAATTTCTTTCAGAGCTATGCTGCGAAGCACGGGATCGCGCTGGATGAAGCGCCGGGCCTGCTCGACACAGCGGCGCCGCTCGACCCGGCCAACCGCATGGATCCGCTCGTTCGCATGTTCTACGAGCGCACTTCATCGTTCGATATCGACGCGTGGGCAGAGTGGAGCGGGCTATTCCGCCCGTTCGGTGAGCTGCTCGCTCGCATGTTTAGCCGGCGTCTAGGGCAGCTAAATCTTCCCTTATCCGCACTCGATACGAGCCGCGGGATGAGCAGCAAAATATTCTCCCTTTCGGGCACGGGGATGCGCGCGTGGGTGCGCTCTTTGAACGCTACGGGTCAGACCATTTACGCTGGCGCTTACTCGCTGTGTACGGTCCCGAATCGGTCGGAGCACTGCGTTCGTGTCGTGTTCCCGCTGCCGAATGGAAGCGCGACGGTGATCCTATTCCCCGAGATTGGAAGCGATGGTTCGTTGACGCTTTGGTCGCAAGGTCGGAGGTTCGGTGACGCGGGTTTCTACTTCGTCGTCAAGGGCGAAGGGAAAACGTGGGCGAGATACGTCCGTTCGATGCACGAATCGATTCGCGTATACGTCGAAGGGCGCGAGTTACGTACGGACCACGTTCTCCATCTATTTGGCCTAGTATTCCTCAGAATCCATTATCGCTTGCGCCTCCGGGATGCCGTGGGTAGCAGAACGTGAGCGTGGATGACGAGCGGTATCTCCGCCGAGCGATCGAGCTGGCTGAAGAGGCGGCCGCAACCGGCGACGTGCCGATCGGCGCGGTGCTCGTGAGCGGCGAGCTCGTTCTCGAAGCCAAGAACGAGAAGGAGCTGCGGCCCGACGCGACCGCGCATGCCGAAATGCTGCTGCTGCAGGAAGCGGCGCGGCGCCTGGGGGCGTGGCGGCTGTCGGAGGCGACGCTCTACGTCACGAAAGAGCCCTGCGTGATGTGTGCGGGCGCGATGATCGCCGCGCGCATCAAGCGCGTCGTCTACGGCGCGAGCGATCCGAAAGGCGGCGCCGACGGCGGAGCCTTCGACATCCTGCGTTCGCCGTTCACCAACCACCGGCTCGAGGTTACGGCGGGCGTACTCGAAGCCGAGACGGCTGAGCAACTGCAGCGGTTCTTCCGACAAAAACGTCAATCGGGCGCCCAGGCAGGAGCTGAAGGCGAAACGCGGTAGTATGGTCGGCTGTGCCCGGCGCGCTGGGACGCTAAGCGGATGCTCAACCCGGATGGTTGAGCAAAGTTTTCAAGCGCAGGAGGCGCGGTCCCGCGAAGCGGGATGAAAACGATGGAGAGGTGGTCGAGTGGTTGAAGGCACCCGCCTCGAAAGCGGGCGTACCTGATGAGGGTACCGTGAGTTCGAATCTCACCCTCTCCGCCATATAGAGCAAGAAGGCTAGACGTACGTCTAGCCTTCTTGCTTTACAGCGCGCCGGAGCCCTTACGGTGTGAAGTCCGCTTCGAAGGTCGTTTCGCCTTCGACGTATTCGCAATTTCGAACTGCCGGCGTATACACCGACTCGCGTGCGGCCTTAAGTGCGGCATAATCGATGGCCATGTTATGTGACGACAGAGTGATATGCGCGGCGCTCGCCGTGCCCGCCGGAGAAACGGTAACCAGAACAAGGACCGTAACTCTTCCGAGCCCGAGATCGAGTGCCGAGGCTGGATAGACGGGCTTTTCGGCCCGCGTGACCGACGGCGCCCGATCCGGAATCGCGCAAGACGGTCCTGGGCTGGGCGTGTCGGCGAGCAACCCTGAGAGAGCGAGCGAGAACATCATGGGTATCGTCTAGGCTCCTTCGTGGTGGCGGATCTTCGGTGCGAGAATCGAAAGATTGAGCGCGATGGAGACGGCATTGGCGATAATCACCGGCATCGATCCGACGAGCAGGCCGTACCATAGCCACAGCGAGATGCCCGCGATGAAGCTCAGCAATGCGGTATACGAAATATCGCGCGCGGAGCGGCGTTGCCAAATACGGACGAGCTGCGGCATAAACGAGAGCGTCGTTAGCGCACCCGCCGCCAGCCCGATCGCGTTCACGATCTCGCTGTTCATGCCCGCACGCTTCGCAGCACTTATCCCGATCTCCGGGTGACGGCGACCGCTCCGGCCACAACGAGCGTGCCGCCGACGACGAGCGGCCAACCCACCGGATCGCCGAAGAGCAGCACGCCGCAAACCGAACCAACCACGGGCTCGAGATTGAGAAAGAGCCCGGCGTCGGACGAATGCACGCGTTTGAGGCCCGCGTTCCACAAGAGCGTCGCCGCAACCGTCGCGATCAGCGCCGCGCCGGCAGTCGCCAGCCACGCTTCGAGCGGATAGTGCCGCACGAGCTGCAGCGGATGTGCGACGGCTTCGTACGCGAGGAGCGCGAGCGTCCCCAGCCACAGAATGTACGTCGTCGTCGTCACCGCGCCGTAGTCGCGTATGTAGCGCTCGCAGAGCAGCACCCACGCAGCCCCGGCGAGCATCGAGAGAAAGATCAGCACGTCCCCGTAGATCGTCGCGCTTCCCGATGGGCGGAAGACGACGATCATCGCGCCGATCGCCGAGACGGCGATCGCCGGCCACATCGGCTTCACGCGATCGAGTACCGTGCCTGCCAGCGCGAGCAGCACGGGCAGCGTGGCGACGATCAGCGCCGCGTGGGTGACGCTGCTGTGCGCGAGGCCGTTGAATTGCACGAGAAATTGCACCGGTACGAAGAGCACGCCGATGAAGAAGAAGCTCACGAGCAAGCGCGGCGGGACGGGCCGCAGCCGCGGAATCAGGGCAAGAAACGCGGCGCTCGCAATGATGAAGCGATAGGTGATCATCGCGTCGACTGGCATCGACGCGAGCGCGACCTTTCCGAACACGAAGCCGAGGCCCCACGCGCATCCCGCGGCCGCGAGCGCCAGATAGGCCCAAAACATCAGGGCGTCGCGCTGGATGTGGGGCGCGGGCTGGGCGTCCCGGCCAGCCGCGGATCGGGGGGCGCTTCGGGGAACGTGAAATCGCTATACGTCGTTACCGAATGCACCGTAAATCCGATCCCGAGCACGCGCTGCGCACCGGTAAACGACCCCTTGGTGATGACCCAGTGCCCGTCGACGATCGCGTAATCGAGCACGATCGTCATCGCCTGCGCTCCGGTCACCTGCAGCGTTACTTCCGAGGGAAGCTGCGAGGCGGCGTCTTGCCGCACGTCGCTCCAAAAAAACGTGTTATCACCGAGTCGCGGCGTGGGATCGATCAGAAAGTGCGGCGCGTCATCGCTCGATCCCGGCGCGTAGCGCGGAGCGATGAAGCTGAAGTATGGGATCACCACGTTGACCGACGGGTCGTCGGCCGCCGGTTTGAAATAATACGGTTGACCGGGATCGAAGGTGATATCGAGGCGTTTGAGGTTGGCGAAGTAGCTGAATTTGAACGACGAGAACGGATCGAAGAACGGGATCACCGGAAAGGCCTCGCCCGTGCGAACCGCGCCCTGCGGCAGGTCTTGCATCACGGCGAAATCATCGGCAACGCGCACCGACACCGAGCGGTCGATGTCGATCGGGGGGTGGCCGAGCGCGCCGTCCACGTGCGTGTGTTCGCGATACGTGATGTAAGCCGGCGCTTGCGTCAGGTACACGTTGGCCGCGCGGTTGATCAGCATCGCGAGCGCGATATCGGCTCCGGTCATGACCGCGCTCTTCGCTAAGAGGGAAGGCTCGCACTCCCGACGCAAACCGGCGAGGTGATCGAATCACCGTCCGCCGAGGTGACCGAGCGCGTCACCGAGCTGCGCCGCTCCATCCATCGCCGTCCGGAACTCGGCTTCGAGGAGCACGAGACCGCGGCGCTGATCGAACGCGAGCTCGACGTGCTCGGCATCGAGCACCGGCGCGTCGCGACCACCGGCGTGGTCGGCGTCATTCGCGGAGCGCACCCCGGAAAGGTTGCAGCGCTGCGCGCCGATATGGACGCGCTGCCCATCACCGAGCGCACGGGCTTGCCGTATGCGTCCGAGGTTGCCGGAAAGATGCATGCGTGCGGTCACGACGCGCACACCGCGATGCTGCTCGGCGCCGCGCGCGTGCTGCAGTCGATTCGCGGCGAGTTGCACGGAAGCGTCGTCCTGTTGTTTCAACCGGCGGAAGAGGGGCCGGGCGGCGCCGAGCCGATGATTGCGCAGGGCGCTCTCGATGATCCGAAGGTCGATGCGGTCGCGATGCTCCATGTGGATCCGCGCATCGAGCCGGGCGAGATCGGCATTACGCCCGGGCCGGTCAACGCCTCGGCCGACGAACTCTACGTGACCGTGCGCGGAAAAGGCGGGCACGGCGCGTATCCGCATACGGCGACCGACACGATTCCCGCGTCGAGCGCGATCGTGCTCGCGCTGCAGAACATCGCCGCGCGTGAAACCGATCCGCTCAAGAGCGTCGTGGTGACGATCGGCACGATCGAGGGCGGATATCGGAACAACGTCATTGCCGACGAAGTTCGCATGTCGGGGACCCTGCGCGCGCACGATCCCGCCGTTCGCGACGGGTTGCAGGCGCGCGTCGAGCGCATCGTCCACGGCGTTGCGGGAGCGTACGGCGTGAGCGCGGAGATTCGCATCGTTCGCGGCTATCCGCCGGTCGTCAACGATGCCGGGCTCGCGCGGTCGCTGACGGCCTTCGTGCGGGCGCAGACGGACATCCGCGTGCAGGTGCTGCCGCCGACGATGGGCGCCGAAGACTTTGCCTATTTTGCCCTCACGGTACCGGGCGTTCATGTCCGGCTGGGCGTCCGTTCCGAGGCCTCGGGCGCGGTGCATCCCGGCCATTCGGCGGAGTTCCGGATCGATGAGGCGGCGCTGCCGGTGGGAGTGCGCACCCTGGTCGCCTTTGCCGTCGGGGTTCTCTCGGGGGCGGTCAAACCAGGGTCATAGTGCCCAACCAATAGTGGCTGCTGCAAAAGCAGGCACAATACCTGGTGTGCGAGAAGTCGTAGGTCCATGGCAATCATGACCGATGCCCTAGCCCGCCCCGGGCTCCGGTCGTTCAGCGCCAGCCTCGATCTCGGATCCCCGGTGGAAGAGGCCTTCGCGCTGCTCTGTTCCGTGGAAAAATGGCCCGTCTGGCTCTCGTTCCTGCGCAGCGCCCGCGCGGCGGATCCGGCATCGCCGCTCGCCGTGGGCTCCGAAGTCATCATTCGCGCCAATCTGCCCGGCGACGAGGAGCAGCTCTTCGAGGTCGACCAGCTCATCACGAACTACCATCTCTCGCTGGTCGGCGCGTACTCCGTGCGCCGCCGGCTCGACTTTCGCATCGAGCGCAAAACCTCGTACGCCAAGCTGCACGTGCGTCTCACCTATCCGAACTATGGCGGGCGTCTCGGCGCCTTGATGGATCAGCTACGCAACGGGAGGCGCATGGAGCGCGTCCTGGGCGAGGCGCTCGAGCACTTCCGCGGCCTCGTGGAACCGACGTTGGCAGTCGTTGACGGAGACTGCTAGGACTTGGTATAACTTGGGCTATGCCGCTCTATGATTATCGCTGCACGCAGTGCGGCAAAGAGACCGAAGTACGCCATGGGTTCAACGACACCCATGCCGAGCCGTGTGCGGCCTGTGGCGGAGCCATGAGCCGCGTCTTTAACCCGGCGCCGATCGTCTTCAAGGGCTCGGGCTTTTACGTCACGGATTCTCGCCCGAAGAGCGAATCGGGCTCGGGCTCGTCCGGTTCGTCCGGTTCATCCGGTTCCGGAGAGTCGGCAGCCTAAGGCTCGGCGGCCGGGTCCTCGGGCGGTTCCCACGCCCAGGTTGAATTCGGCGGCACGCCTCCCGGCGGAAGGCCGAAGCCCGGCGTTTCGCCCCCTCCCGGCACCGCGAACGGCATCCCGAAGGGTGATGCAGGCGGCGGCGTGCCCTGCGGCGGGTTGGGCGGTTCGGGCGACCCGAAGGGCAGTGCCGAGAAGCCGAACCCGGGTGCCGGCGGTTCCGCCTGCGGCGCGGCTTGGGGCGTGAACGGGGCCGGTGCGGGCGCGGGCGGTTTTGGAGGCGCCGGGGCGGGTCCGGGAGCCGGCGCCGGAGCGGCCTTGGGCGCGGGCGCGACGACATCGGGGAATTCGTAGCCGGTATCCGCACTGACGTTCGGCGCAGCTTGCACCGGCGTCGCTGGCGCCGGCGTCGCTGGCGCCGGCGTCGCTGGCGCCGCCGGAATCGCGGCCTGCTGTGCGGCGGCAATCTTCGCGGCGAGGTCGGCGGCGGTGGGGACGGGCTTGGGCGCTTTCTTGCGCGTCGGCAGCCGCGGCGTAAAGCTGGGCGCAATCTGCTCGCCGGCGGCTGCGCCGACCAGCACGAAGCGCGGCGGCGGCAGGAGTTGCGCGTCGGAGCGGCTGGCGATCTGTCGCAGTTCGTCCATGTACTGGCGCGGCGCGTCTTCCACTTCGATCGTATCGAGCAGCAATTTCACGGTGTCGAGCAAGTACTCTTTGGGCGGCACTTTTGCAAAGGCAAAGACGTTTTGCGAGATGTCGGCCTTGACCGCTTGCAACAGCTTCTTCCAGTATTCGATCGGCTGATAGTATTCGAACTGTCCGAGCTCGCGCTTGGCCTGTGAATAGAGCAGCGCGATGCGCTTGCCGAGCGGATCGGCGGGCGGCGCCGGCTCGACGACGGCCAATCGGCGCGCGACGCGTCCGAGTTCCGAAACGACCTGCGCGTGGAAGAACGGGTCGACTTCATGCAGGTAATGGAACGAAATGGCGAGATCGAAGGCGTTGTCTTTCGCCGGAATGACCGACGTGCTGCCGCGCAGCAGCTTGGCGTCGAGTTTGGCGAACTTGCGGATTTGATCGGTGCGATGCTCGATGACGGTGACTTCGGCGCCCATGTCGATCGTGCGCTGAACGTAGGCGCCGTCGGGGCCGTAGCCGCACACCAGCACCTTGCTCTTCGGAAGGATCGTCATCGCTTCCCAAATGAGCGTGTCGATATACTTCGATTCGTTTTCGAATTCGTCGACCGAGTAGACCGAAGACTCGTTCACGCCTGTTGCACGCTTTCCAGTGTCGAGAGAAAGGCCGGGAAGCTCACATCGATACTAGCATCGCTATCGATGCCGAGCGGTCCTGCGCCGGCGGCAAGCACGGCCGCAGCCATCGCGGTACGGTGGTCGTGCTCCGTCGCAATAACGGCGCCCGACGCGCGGGGAGTTCCGCCGTGGATCACGATCGTGTTAAGTTCGCTCTCGACTTCGATCCCAGCCGCGCGCAGCAAGCGCTCGATCGCGGCGACGCGATCGGATTCTTTCGTCCGCAGTTCGCGAACGCCCGAGACCTTGGTCTCGCCCTGCGCGAACGCTGCCGCGACGGCCAGGACCGGAATCTCGTCGATCGCCCGGACCACCAGATCCGCCCCGAAGGACGCGCCGCGCAGCGGAGCGTGGCGCACGACGATGTCGGCGACGATCTCGCCGGATTCGGTGCGCGTGTCGCGCAGTTCGAAGTCAGCACCCATGTCGAGCAGTGCGTCGAGCAAGCCGGTGCGCGTCGGGTTGACGCCGACGCCGCGAATCGTGAGCTCGCTGCCCGGCGCGACCGTGGCGGCGACGATGAAGAAGGCGGCCGCCGAGAAATCGCCCGCCACGCGCAGCGGGTCGCGCCGGGTCGGCGCGCTGCGAAAGGCGATGCTCGTCCCGTTCCACGAGATGTCGGCGCCCATGCCTTTGAGCAGCGCTTCGGTGTGGTCGCGCGAGCGGCGGTCGGCTTCGATCTCGATCGGCGTGTTAGCGAACAGCGCCGCGAAGAGCAGCGCCGATTTCACTTGCGCGGAGGGCGTAATCAGAATGAATCGCCGCGTTTCGATCCGCGGCGTGCCGAAGATCTCCAGCGGCAAGCGGCCGCCCGTCGTATCGATCTTTGCCCCGAACGCGCGCAATTGCGCGGCGACCGGCTCCATTGGGCGTCGCTGCAGCGAGTGATCGCCGTCGAAGCGCGCGTGAATATCGGCTCCGGCGCAGACGCCGAGCAGCATGCGGGCGGTCGACCCGGAGTTCATGCAGTCGAGCGGGCCCATCGGCTCGCGCAGCTTCCCGCCGGAGACGGTGAGCGTCGTGCCTTCGCCCTCGACCCGCGCGCCCAGCGCGATCAACGCCTCGAGGGTCGCTCGCACGTCGCGCCCGAGGTTCAGGTTTTCCACGCGCAGCGGCTCGGGCGCGCTGGCGCCCAGGATCAGGGCCCGATGGGAGATCGACTTGTCGCCCGGCACATCGATGCTTCCCCGCAAGGGGCCGGGCGCGAAGACGCGCCCCGTGGTATTCGCCGTCATCTACGTTGCGTAAGGTGTTCGGAACGCGGACGTTCTCCTGGGCGGGGTGCGCCGGCGCGCGCGGGCACGTGCCCCCAAAAGGTGTTGACAGATATTAGGCTCGCCTAATACCATGCTTCGGTGCATCTAATCACGCTGATCTTCGGCATCGCGCTCTTCTCGCACCAGTATGGCGTCACGTGTGAGAAGTGCCACACCGTCATACCCCACCTCAACGAGTTCGGGGCTCACTTCCTTGCGAGCGGCGACCGGATACCGGGGGTCTCCGCGGGCGGCGCGTTGCCGCTCTCGGCGAAGGTCAATCTCGTCGCTTCAAATGTGAACCAGGGTAGCGGACCGGGCGGCGCCGGGCTGCCCAATGATATCGTTGACGAGGTCGAGCTCTTCACCGCCGGGACGATCGGCTCACGAGGCAGTTTCTTCGTCGAACAATACGCGGTCGACGGCGGCGAACCGGGGCTGCTGCGCGATGCGTGGATCAGCGAGCGGCTCAATCCGTGGGATGCGCGGGTGCCGCTCTACGTGCAGGCAGGTTCGTTCACGTTGCCGGTTCCGGTGGATCCGGAAACCTTCCGCGAGAGTTATCAAAACTATACGATTTACAGCCAGACCGTCGGGAACAATCCCTTCGATTTCTTCAATCCGGCGATCGGCGTGAAAGCAACGGCCGGCGACACGCTGCGCGGTCTCTCCGCGCAGCTCTTTGCCGGGCCGGGCTACGATCGCGTGAGCGGCCTGCCGAAGACTGGGACGGACCTGATGGTCAACCTGTCGGACGCGATGGGCCCGCTCACGCCGACGTGGTATTACTTCAGCGGCGAGCGGCCCGATCTACCGGGGTTGATCGACCGCTTTACGCGCAACGGCTTCGGTCTGGTCTACGCGCAGGGGAAATGGGAGAGTCAATCGGTGTTGCAAACGGGCTGGGACTCGAGCGCAAACGGCGCCGGCACCGCCTCGAGCGGTGGATTCACGCAATTGCGGTACGCCTTCGATCGCCGCTTCTTCGCGCTCGCGCGCTACGAAGGAACGAACGAACCGGGCGACTTCACTCGCGATACCGTCGTGCTCTTGGGATATGCGCCGCTTCGTGAGGCGCGCGTAACGATCGAAGACGTGATCGCGCATCAGCCGCAGACGACCAACACGGTCAACCTGCAGTACACGATGGGGTTCTAACGGATGCTCGCAGCTTTCGTGCTCGGTGCGGTGCTGACGATCGATGCCCCGAAGTCGAACGCCACCTTTACGGTTTCGCACGTGTTCGTCGGCCACGTGACCGGAACGGTGCCGATCGTCAGCGGTACGATCGACATACCGCCGGGAGCGCGCGTCCCCGCCCGCGTCAGCGCGGTGCTCGACCCGAAGAAGATCAAGACCGACGAGCCCGACCGCGACGCCGCGCTGCAGGGGCCGGACTGGTTCGATACGGCGCTCTTCCCGCAATGGACGTTCGTTAGCACGGCAATCACTCCGACCGCCACCGGCTTCACCATGGACGGCCTGCTCACGATCCACGGCGTCTCGCAGCCCGAGGAACTGACGGTGACGGTGGGCGGCGAGGCTGCCCACCCGTCCTACCACGCCACCGGCTTCATCGACCGGCATGCCTTCGGAATGAAGCGGATCCAGCTCGATCCGGCCATCGGGAATCCGGTGAGCGTGACATTAGACATCGTTACCCAATAGCGATCTTAGTAGGAGGTTTGGCCCACGAAGCAAAGAGTGGGCCATGCTTCGCTATGCCTCGGCCTGTCTGATCGCCGCCGCCGTCGTTGCGGCTCCGGTCTCGGCTTCGTCGCCGGCCGTGCCGCAAGCCGTCGCGCAAGCAGCCCAGTTTGCCGCCGCGACCAACGCGGGTGCGGTCGTTCATGAACGGCACATCGACGTAAATGCCTCCGCCGGACCGGCGCACTTCTCGCAATCGAACGAAGCGCTGCTCCTGATGATCGACGGCACGTACAAGCACATCCATTATTCGAAGATCGTCGAGAACGGCAAGCCCGTTTCCGCCGACGAAGTCGCCAAACGCGAGAATCAAAACAACGCCGACTTCGATCGCGGCGCCGGATTCTTCAAGCAGCCGTTCGATCGCCGCTATCTCGCCGAGTATGCGTACGACGTGGTTCCCTGCACGGGATGCGCCGCCGGCGTCGCCGCGGTACATTTCACGAGCTCGATGCGCGACGACCAGCACGGCGACGGTATCATGCACATCGAATCGGCTACCGGCCGCGTGCTGGACCTACACTACACGCCGTTCGTGTTTCCGGAACACGCGAATTCGGGGACGACGACGGAGACCTTCGGCGAGCCGATCGCCGGACTCTGGACGATCGTTCGCATCGACCGCGTCTACGGCGGCCGCGTGCTCTTCGTCTCGGGCCACGGCACGATGGCCGAGGTGCTCGATCACTTCCATCGCTTTCCCGATCAGAGCGCCGGCGTCGCGTTTTACCGCAGCTCGACCCTGTAGCGAACGGTTTTTCGCTAGTTCGCGATCAGCGTGTAGGTGACGGTCACGATGTGCGCCGTCGTGTCGGCGCCCGGAACCACCTGGAAGTTCATGATTGTATCGTAGTTCGTATTGGACGTCTCTTGGCCGCATGACAACACTGCCGTCGTCGTCGTCGGATTGAAGTAGGTGCCGACGCCTGCAGCGTAGGTCAAGCCGGTCGTACCGTTGCTGGTATCGACGGAGGTGAAGAGCTCGTTGCTCGGATTTGCCGCGGTTAACGAAACCTCGAGCTGCCAGGTGTTCGCCGCGACGCCCGCACCGGCGGGGCACGTTCCCGCCAGCGTGCCGCCTTCGTAGATGACCGTGGCGCGCACGACGTCGGTACCGGTCACCGTGTTGCCCGCGGCGATCTGGCTGAAGTCCAGCGTCGTTCCGGAGAACGCGCACTGTGCGGGGACGCAGGACGGTGACGGGTGCGAGTTGCCCGGACCGGGATTCCCCGGATCGACCGTGATCGAGAGGCCGAGCGCGAACGCGACGCCGACCTGGTTCGATCCGGTCCACGCAAGACCGGCGGTAGCGCCGTCAACCGTTGCGGGCAACAGGTAGTTGTCGCTCTGAACCGCGGGCGTGTTCGCAACGAACTCGACGGCGATGTTCGTGCCGGGCGTGAAGCCCGTGCAGCCGCTTATCTGGATCTGACCGTTGGTGCTGCCGGGCGTCGGGTTGGTCGTGTTCCCCGCATTGATGGCACAGCCGGCGGGAATACCCGTCGTCTTGAACGTGCCGCCGCTGATCGTCCCGAGGACGACGTACTGCGTGATCGGCGCGCCGACGAGCGTCCAGTCACCGGCGTTCGTGGCAAGGCCGTTGATGTCGAACGCGGGGAGCGTGATATCGACCGTGCCGATATTCGTCGCGCCGCTGCTCGTATTGGTCACTTGATAGATGAAACAGTTCGGTGACTTTGCGACGGTCGCAACGGTGTTCGCCGGGACGTTCGACGTGGTGCTGCAGGAGGCGTCGGTTGCCCCTTGTGCCGCCGAGAAGAACTGCACGCTCGCGGTTTCGCTCGTCGAGTTCACGGTCACGGTCTTGGGATTCGACCAGCCGCCGCCGTTAGCGCCGTGCGCGTACACGTAGAACGTCTTGGTTCCCGTCGTGGTATCCGCGAGCGAGAAGTTAAAGGTCAGCGATCCGCCGGCGGCGATCGCATTCTTTTCCTGTGCGGCGGTGCAATAGGCGGCCCCGCCGGTCAGCTGCGTTTGCGCGGCGGCGGGATTGGTCGGATTCGGCGGCGCCTGCGGCGGCCCGTTGGCCGCGGTAGGCGTGATCGAGCAACCGTTGAGCGTGAACCAATACTCCATCGTGTTCCCAGCCGGATTGTAGCCGGTGCCGGATGTCGTGGCGGTCCAATTCGATCCGCCGGTTCCGGTGATCGACGGCGCGCTCAGCGTCCAGTTCTTATTGGTCGTCTGCTCGATCACGACCGCGTCGATCGGGTCGGGGTTCGGATCGGCGGCGTTCGACGTGTTCGTGAAATTGAGCGAGTAGGAGGTCGTGCTCGTGCCCGGCGACACGGTCGTCGGATTGAACTGCGTCGCCATGAAGTTGGAGTTCAACGAGAGCCCTTGAAGCGAGAGGCTGTCGACCGGCGTTCCGGCCGATCCGCCGCCGATGACCGGCGTTTCGGCGGTAGAGCTGGCGGGAACGGTCGCAAACCAATCTTGTTCGTACGTCGAGTAGACCTGCACGGCCAGCTCGCGCGCGATGTAGGCCGCCTGCGACGCCGGAACGTCGAGCCAGATCTGCGCTTGCGCGTTGGCCGACGAAGTGCCGCTGCCGCCCGTGGGTCCGTTCGAGGTCGTTCCGCCGCCGGTGTTATACGTCGTGCCGCCGGGATTCAAACAAATGGCGTTCGCCGGCGGCGTGTTTTGGCAGGCGTTGCCGCCGGACGTCGCCAGCACGTAGTAGGTGTTGGTCGCCGGAATCTTCGGCTCGCTCGGATCGACCGTAATACTGGAGGCTTGGATGCCGGGCGGGAACGTGATTTCCACGGCGCCGACCTGCGCGTTCCCGGCAGCCAGCGTGGGAGCCGTGCAATTGGCCGCCGGCGCCCCGGCGGCGGTGCATGCGGAGATGTTCACGACGAGGATGTCGTTACGACCATTTGCGGCTTGGAACGGCGTCGTGGTCTGGTACTCGGCTTGCGCGAACTGCGCCGGATAGAAGTGCGTGTTGATCCAAGGAGCAATGGGCGGGGTGGTCGCGACCGGCGCAGCCGGCGCGTTGCGCGAGGTGTTTCCTGGATTGGTATTCGATCCGACGTAGAACGCCGCCGCCGCAACCGGGAAGTTGTCGGTCGTGCCGCCGATGTACACCGGCGAATACGCCGGCGAGTTCGCGAGCGACGGGTTCGACCAGCTCAATCCGTCTTGCGGAAGAATCGACGTCGGTACCGAGCAGATGGCATAGCATTGCGACCAGCCCGTATTGCCGGCGTACGCGTAGAAGGTGAGGCCCGGCACCGTGATCGACGCGCCGGCGGGAAGATTGTTGTTATTGTTGGGCAGGATTTGCAGAACGCAGATCTCTTTGTCGTAGTCGTTTCCTGAAAGCCCGGCCGGATTCGCGAGGCTGCAATACGCGGTAGCCGTCCATGCGCCGCCGGTGCTGTCGACGACGGTCTTCGAGCAGCCGGTCGCGCTGTTGTACGCGCCGGTGCAGCCCGCGAGCGTGAACACCGTGCCGTACGCGCCGGCCTCGGCGCTCGTCGGCGGCTTGAACGACGAGGTCAACGTCGATCCGGCGCCGGTCGTGAACTCAATGCCCTTGATCGGATCCGCTGCAAACGGATAGTTGAGGTTCGCGTTGTTGGTGAAGATCATGCTGGTAGCGACGTTGAACACCGTGTTGCAGCCCGCGCCGAAGCAGCCTCCGACGACGAAGTTCAGCGCCTGCCCGATTGCGCCCGCGGTATTGAACTGCGTTTGGACGCTGTATCCCTTGAGCTGGAAGTATTGCGACGCCTCGACCTCCTGATTTGCCGGTGCGTACAACTGGATGGCCCAACTGTTGTTCGGGTAGTTTCCCGGAGGGTTCAACGCCGGGTTCGCACTCGCGAATGCGAACGTTCCCGTGACCGTGCAGTTCGCAGCGGTGTTGTTCAGCGAGGTGCACGTACTGGGAACCGCGTTCGTTGCGGGAATGCCGACGACTTGGCCGTCGGGGTCGGTCACGGTCATCCGATAGGTGCCGTTGGTCGGCGCGGTGCCGATTTGGTTTGCGACCGCTGCGACGATGCCGGCCGTCGATTGCTCGTTCGAGCTGTCCCAAGCGAACGTCGTCGTCGGCGGCGTGCTGTAGGCGGCAGGCGACGGGTTTGCGCCGGGCGTCGGATAGAGCTGGAACGTATAGCCCGCGAGCCCGGTCAACGATACCTGCACCTGTCCGAGTGTTTGGCCCGAGGTCTTGTCGTAGACGACGACCGAGTACGCGCCGGCCTGGTAGCTCGAGTTGAGCGGCCATTGCAGCGAGAGCACGCCGCTCGGAGCCGACACGCCGGGCGAGTTCGTCGGGTTGCACAGCAAGTTTGCGACGGTTCCGCTCGGACGCGGGCTCGGCACCGGAGGCTGAGGGGTCGCCGCGGGCGTCAAGAAGACGCAATACGAGTTGACCGCCGTCGACATCACGTAGATGACGTAGACGTCGGTGGTGGAGACGTTGGGCAGATAGATATATGCCGCCGAAGCGGTCGCGGAGTCGAATTGATACGCCGGCTGCGTGTGATACGGGTCTTGGTAGATACCGATCGAGAACGGTGCGCCGGCATTGATGTAGACGATTGATACGATCACCTGATTGACGGTGTCGTAGACGAAGAAGGCGTACGTCCCGGCCGTGCTCAAGGCGGTCACGTGCGCGGTCGACGCGTTGTTCGCGTAGGTTCCGCCGACGGCGGTCGCCGTTACGGCGTTCGGCAGCAGCTGATAGTCTTGGAACGTCGAGTTCTGCCAATCGGTGTTGTTCGTGGCTTGCCACGTCATCGAGCAGCCGACGGAGTACAACGCGCCGCTCGAGCCGCAGCCGGCGCCGGCGGTGAGATCGATGGTGGCACCGGTGGCCGCCATCGGGCGAACGCGAGCGTGACCGGCGCTCTCTTTGGGGGTGATGGTGTTGCGCGTGCTCTGCTGCGGCAAGTGCGGCAAGCAGGAAAGCGGTACGCGCGTTCCCGGGACGACGTGCTTGAGATCGGGGCACGGACCGTTCCGGCGGAGCATTGCGGGCGGCGCTTGGGTGGGGCGCGCAACCGGGACGACGTTGGACGGGGCGAGCGACGCCGCGGGGACGGGCGCGGGGCGCGGTCCCGGAACGCCGCCGGCGCTGGAGACGGACGCAAGAAACATGAAGGCGATCGACGCAAAAGTCCCAGCCAGCAATGTGCCTCGAAGGCGACGATCGTAGCGGTTCATGATGCGCGAATGGTCCGTTCTGAACTACGCCATGCGCCCATTGTGTCTCTCACCAAACTCGAAAAAATCACCCCTCAACGAAGGCTGGGGGGTACACATGTAGTATCGGTAGGCCGCTTGGGTGAGTTGACGGGCGTGCGTCTAGGGCAGGTAAAGTTGCATCGGAGGAGGCCGGCCGCACTTCCCGGGCCGCGGAAACGGCACGCCGTTCGCGGCGGCAAAGGTCGCGTGCCGCATGGGGGAGCGCGATCACCGGTGTCGAGCAGCGGATGTGGTGGGGAAAGTGGGATTTGAACCCACACGAGTTGCCCCGGCCGCTTTTGAGGCGGCTGCGTCTGCCGTTCCGCCATTTCCCCACGGGAGCAGCCGACCTCACTTCGGGGCGGGTCGCGGCGGTCCTTGTGAGGAGAGGATCAGCCAGGTGTCGGTGTTTGCCGGATACGCGATGCGATCGTCGGCGTTGCTGATCGAAGCAGCGGGCACCGACGCGCGCAGGCGAACGCGCATCGAGTCGGCGCCGGGATCGAGAATAAACTCCTTTTCGAAGCGCACGGGCTTCGGTCCAAGATCGGGAGCGGTGTAGGTGCAAAGCACGGCCGTGCCCGGCGAGCGTCGCTCGATCGCGCACTCGTAATGCCGGTTGAACGTACCGGCGGGCATTGGATGCGTGTACGCCGCGATGTAGTCGCGCGGCGACGGCGAGGGCGGATTCTGCACGTCGTCGCGGAGCCAGCCGATCGTCGTCGCGGCGTTGTGGCCTTGCGCGTCGTCGAACTCGAACACGCGCGCACCGGCATCGGCGGAGACGACGGCGCGCACCACGCCGTTCTCGAGCACGAACGCCGCACTGCCGTCATCGAAGTAATCGCGCTGCACTGCGGATGGTGCGGACGGCGGCGTACAGGGGTCGCATGAGGAGAGATTGACGGAGTATGCTGCGGCGCCGCTCACGGTGTCGGATCGCGCAGCGTGGACGCCCGCGGGATCGATCCGCACGTCGGCCGCCGTACCCGGAGCCAGATCGAACGCCGGAATCGTATAGCGCTTCGCGCCCACCTCAACGACGGTCTTGGGGATCGAGCGCGCCGTTTGGCCTGCATTGAACGCGTCGAAGAGCGCCGATGCCGCATTGGGCGCCACCAGCAGCGCGGCGTCCCGAACGCCGCCGTTCGCGGGATGGGCAACGTGCACGGCCGCAACGCTCTGCGCGATCGTCACGCCGGCCGCGCGAAGCGCCGCGATGCGCGCGCTCACCGCTGGCAGCATCGCGCTCGCACCGTCGGCGGGAATCACGACGATGCGCGCCGCGCGCAAATCCGCCGCTGAATCGTAGCGTAGATCCACGAAGCGGCACGTCAGCGCGCGTGCGCGGCAAGCCTGCAGTTGCGCGATCGCGGCATCGGCAAACGCGGCGATGCGCGGGTTTCCCATCTGCGCGGGGTCGTAGGCGCTCGGAAGCCAGGCGATCGCGAGGTCGGTCTTTGGGGTCAGCGTGGCGAGCCAGGCATTGTCGCGGCGGACGAGCGCGCCGAACGCGGCCGTGGGTGCGTAGCGCGGTGACGAGTTTACGTCGGCCGTCAACGCCGCGTCCCACGCATAGAACCAATTCGCCCACGGCGCTTCGTAGCCGGCGGGGTTGAAGCTGTCTTGCACCGGAAAATTGACGACCCCGTGCGCGCCGAGCTGCAGCATCTCGTGCAGCGCCAGCGTCGTGTTCTCCGGTGCGGCCGCGCGGGGCGCGGTTTCATTTGCGCCCTGGAGCCAGCCGGCCTGAAACTCGCTGGCCATGACCGGCAAACCGGGCTGCGTTTGCAGCAGCGCCGTTGAAAACGCAAGCTGCGAAAGATCGTGGTCGCCGATACGGTACGCGTCGCTCTGATACCAGTTGCCCCACGCCCACACGGGCGAAGCAGCGGTGACCTTCATTTGAAAGGTGTTGACAAAGAGCGGCACGCGCGTGCCTGCGACGGCCTCGACCTGCAGCGCGAGCCAGTCGATGTAGGCCCGCCAGTGCGGGCCCGGCCAGGTATCGTTGTCGATATAGGCGCCCTGATCGTCGTCGAGCGCGATCGCGATGATGTCGCCGGACCACGGCTCGACCGCGTGGAGCACGTCGTGCAACCACGCCGACGCATACCGCAGGTGCGTGCGATTGTTCAGCCATTCGGCCCCGGCGGCATCGGCGTGCGCGTTCTGCAGCGTTGCGGTCGCCGGATAGCGGCCTTCGAGCACGTCGTGCTGCGGCATATTGTACTCCGGACGCGCGAGGAGCCAATCCGGGTAGCCCCCGTTGCGCCATTCGTTGCGAATGACGGGGCCCGGCCGCAGGATGACCTTGAAGCCGAGCTCGTGGATGAGCGCCAGCAGAGCGCGCAGATCGCGCCGCGGGTTGGTACGGCCGTCGAAGTCGATCGTTCCGTCTTGCGGCTCGTGCCAATTCCACATCACGTACAGGTCGATCGTGTTGATGCCGAGGCCCCGGTATGCAAGCAGATCGCCGCGCCACTGCTCGCGCGGGCGGCGTTCGTAGAAATAAGCGGCGCCGTACACATAGAATGGCCGCTCGTCGACCGAGAAGACCGGCGTTCCATGGTCGCTAGTCACCGCCGATGCGTGCCAGGCGGTCCATGAAAGCGCGAAGAGCAGCGCGAGAAGATGCATCCACGCGTGCATTTGCGTAGGGTAATCGAGGACCCTCGCGAAGCCGCGCTGCATGAGCGGTGATTACGGCTTTCTTCTCGGCATTACGGGTCGCGTCCATCTCGATCGGATCGAGAGTCCGGCGCTGGCAGGCAACGCGCTCGGCGATCCGGCCGAGCGGCCGCTGGTCGTGTACACGCCTCCCGGATACGATCCGGAGGGCTCGAAGCGCTATCCGGCGCTCTACTGCCTTCACGGCTACACCGGGGACGCCGCCGCGCTCGTTGCGGCTCGGCCGTGGGAGCGCAACGTGGTGCAGTGGATCGACCGCTTGATCCTCGAACGTCGCATGCCTCCGGCCGTCCTCGTGCTGGTCGACGGGTTCACGCGTTTGGGCGGGTCGCAATACGTCGATTCGGTGCACCACGGCGCCTACGCGACCTACGTGGTTCGTGACGTGATCGCGCACGTCGACGCTCGCTATCGCACGGTCCCGCGTGAAGGCGGACGCGCGGTGTTCGGAAAGTCGTCGGGCGGGTTCGGTTCGATGCATCTCGTTATGGAGCATCCCGGCACCTTCGCCGCGTTCGCTTCCCACAGCGGCGATGCGTACTTCGCATACGCGGCACCGCCGTCGTTTCCCGATGCGCAGCGCACGCTCGAGAAACACGAATACGATATCGCGGCGTTCGTCGAGGCATTCGAGAAGAAGCACAAGCGCCCGCAATCCGAGTACGTAACGATGGAGATGCTCGGATACGGATCCGCGTACTCGCCGCGTGCCGCCGAAGCGTTCGCGATCGACCTGCCCTTCGATCTCAAAACCGGCGAATTGCGTGAGGACGTGTTCGCTCGCTGGCTGGCGTTCGATCCGGTGCAGCGCGTACCGGGCCACGAGGCCGAACTGCGGCGTTTGCGCCTGCGCTACCTCGATTGCGGCCGGCGCGACGAGTACGGTCTCGACGTCGGTGCGCGCTTGGTCGCCGCCGGGATACGCGAGCTCGGCCTCGAGGTACGCCACGAGGAGTTTGACGACGATCATCGCAACGTGGGATACCGCTACGAAATCTCGTTGCCGCTGCTCGCGGAGGCCTTAGACCCGGAATGATCAAGCGTCTGGTTACGTACGCGCTCGCGCTGGTGCTCGTTATCGGTGCGCGTGCCGGGGCGCAGGAGACACCGCCTCCCGATTTCATGGAGTATAACGATCCGGCGATGCACTTCCGGGCTCCCGATGCGTTCACGCCCGTCGCGCAACGCGTCGTCACCGTCGACGATCTCGGTGAAGACCAGGCGGACGTCATTGCGGCCTGGGTGCTGCGGACGAATCCGGCCGTTCGCATTCTCGTTCAAGGAGAGTCGTTCAACGGCAATGCCGCCGGCTTCTCGGACCTCTACCAGCAGCAACTGCGCAATCTGCTGCAGAATGCGCTGATCAAGTCGCAAGAGACGACGCACCTCAAGAACGGTATGCCGGCCATCTTCATCGACGTCACGAGTGGTGAGGGTTTCACGACGCAGAAGTACTTTGCGTACCTGTGGGCCGACGGCAAGCGTGGAATGGTGCTCGCCGTTACGTCGCCGCTTGGAGCGTGCGACCTGGCGACGGCCAAACGGTACTTAGCCGACGCGAGCGCCGTTCGTTACCCCACCGACCGCTGAGAGCGCCTGGGAGAGGTCTTCGAGGAGATCCTCGACGTCTTCGATCCCGACCGAGAGGCGCAGGAGGCCGTCGGTCACGCCGCGGCGTTCGCGATCCTCTTTGGGGATCGACCCGTGCGTCATTCGCGCGGGGTGGCAGATGAGCGATTCCACGCCTCCAAGGCTTTCGGCCAAGCTGAAATACGCGAGGCGATTGGCAAAATCGAGCGCGCGCGATTCGGGGCCTTGCAGCGTGAACGAGACCATTCCGCCGAATCCGGTCATTTGCCGCTTCGCGAGCTCGTGCTGCGGATGCGAGGCGAGACCAGGATAATAAACGCGAGCCACCGCGGGGTGGGCTTGCAGAAATTCCGCCACGGCGTGCGCGTTCTCGGCGTGCGCGCGCATGCGCAGCGCCAACGTTTTCGCTCCGCGCATCGTCAGCCACGCATCATGCGGGCCCGGCACCCCGCCTTCGGCGTTCTGGTGGAACTTGATGACCTCGGCGATCGCGGCGTCGTTCGTGATCGCGACCCCGCCGATGACGTCGGAATGGCCGCCGATGTACTTCGTCGTCGAATGGACGACGACGTTCGCGCCGAGTGCGAGCGGTTGCTGAAAGTATGGCGACGCGAACGTGTTGTCGACGGCGACGAGCGCCTTCGCGGCGATCGCGCGAATCGCGGCGATATCGACGAGTTTGAGCATCGGATTGGTCGGCGTTTCGATCCAAAACAGTTTGGTGTTCGGACGGGCGGCGGCGCGTACCGCATCGAGGTCGCTCATGTCCACGAAGGTGAACTGCAGGCCGTACCGCTCGAGCACGCGCGTAAAGAGGCGGTAGGTTCCGCCGTACAGATCGTCGGTCACGACCGCATGATCGCCGGCCGAGAGCAGGTTGAGAACGGCCGACGTTGCGGCCATCCCGCTTGCGAAGGCGTAGCCGTACTCGGCGTTTTCGAGCGACGCGAGCTGTTTCTCCAGCGCGACGCGCGTCGGATTGATCGTGCGGCTGTAGTCGAAGCCCTTGTGCTCGCCGACGGCGGCTTGCGTGTAGGTGGAGGTTTGATAGATCGGGACGATCGTGGCGCCGGTTGCCGTATCGGCTTCTTGGCCGACGTGAATGGCCTTCGTGCTGAACCTCATCGCTAGTCTTTCGAGACTCCCGAGCTGGTCGAGAGGTAGCTGATGATGTCTTGACGCGCGAGAACGCCGATCGGTTCGCCGTCATCGGTGACGACGACCGCGGGGTTCGCGAGCGTGAGGAGTTTGTAAGCCTTCTCGATCGCTTCGTGCTGCTCGAGCGCGGGGAACGGGCGTCCCATGACGTCGCTGACCGGCTGATGCAGAATGTCGGCGCGATCGAACACCGCTTGCATGACGCCGACGTCATTGATGCTGCCGACCATCTCCCGGCCGAGCACGACGGGAATCTGCGAAATCTCGTACTTGCGCAAGAGATCGAGCGCGATCTTGACCGTATCGGTCGGCGTTACCGTGATCATCGGCGGCAGCGGCGTCTTGCCGCGCAGCACGTCGCCGACCGTTGAGCGCCGCTTGCCCTCGGCGAGGAAGCCGTTCGCGATCATCCAGTCGTCGTTGAAGATCTTCGACATGTAGCCGCGCCCCGAGTCGGGCAGCATGACGACGACGATCGCGTCTTTCGGGAGCGTCTGGGCGAGCCGCACCGCCGCCACCGCCGCAGTTCCGGACGAGCCGCCGACGAGCAACCCCTCTTCGCGCGTGATGCGACGCGCCATCAGGAACGAGTCGCGGTCGGAAACGCGCACCATCTCGTCGATGACTTTCAAATCGACCGTCTCGGGAAGATAGCTCATGCCGATGCCCTCGACGGCGTACGAGCGCGGCGTATCGCCCGAATAGATCGAGCCTTCGGGATCCGCGCCGACGACGTGAACGGCGGGATTCTGCTCCTTCAGATAGCGCGCAGTCCCCGAAATCGTCCCGCCGGTGCCGATGCCGGCCACCAGATGCGTGATGAGGCCGTTCGTTTGGCGCCAGATCTCCGGCCCCGTCGACCGGTAGTGCGCGTCGGGATTGGTGTGGTTGTGGAACTGGTTGGGCTGGAACGCGCCCGGGATCTCCGATGCGAGCCGGTTGGCCACGCCGTAGTACGATTCGGGCGAATCCGTGGGGACGTTGGTGGGCGTTACCACCACTTCGGCACCGTAGGCCTTGAGCAGGTCGATCTTTTCGCGCGACATCTTGTCGGGCATCACGAGGATGCAGCGGTAGCCGCGGATCGCCGCCGCCATCGCCAGGCCCGAGCCCGTGTTCCCGCTAGTCGGTTCGACGATCGTGCCGCCCGGCTTGAGCAGGCCGGCCCGCTCGGCTTCGTCGAGCATGGCGACCGCGGGGCGGTCTTTGACGCTGCCGCCGGGGTTGACGTACTCAACCTTGGCCAGGACCAGACACTCGGCCCCGTCGGTAACCTTGTTCAACTTGATCAGCGGGGTGTTGCCGATTGCGGCGAGGGCATTCTCGAAGTAGGTGAGACCGGTGGTACGGCCCGTCGGTGCGGTCATGGACATGTGCAAGCGGTTCCGTGTCACGAGGGGCCCTCCCTACGCGCTCGAACTACACTCCACCATGAGAAATGTCGTACGGGCCCTCATCGCAGCCGCTTGCTTCGCGCTCGGCGTCACCGCCTGCGATAACGGCGACCTGCCGCCCGCGAGCCAGTACTCCGCCTTCAAGGGAACCGTCGTCGACGCGGCCACCAAACAGCCGATCGCCGGCGCCATCGTCATCGTCGACAGCGTGCTCACCACGACGACCGATGCAAACGGTTCGTTCACGATCGCGAAGGTCCCCAGCGGGATCGTCGACTACGTCGTGCGCGCCAAGGGCTACGCCGATGTGATCGCCAGCGCCAACGCCGACCCGGGCAAGCCGCTCGAACTCAACGTGGCGCTCGCGTTGCCGACGTCGCCTTAACGTAGGCGCGTGCCGGTTTCACGAACGTGGCGCGTTCGGCGACGGCGCGGTCGACGATGTCGACCACGACGTCGGCCAGACGCTCGGGGTTGTGGCGAACGTTCGCTTCCTCGCTCAATATTGCGGCTTCGATGGTGCGCAGCCCCATCGCCGCAATGCGCTCGAGATCCAGCGCGACCGGAAGCTGACGCTCTTCGGCATACGACGCGCGAAGCTTCGAGGGCGGCTCGTCGTTGAGGACGACGTAGTCGCAGACCTTGGCGCCGGCGTTGGCAAAGAGCGCTTCGACGTGATCGGCAGCGGTCATGTCGTCGGTCTCGCCCGGCTGCGTCATCACGTTGCAGACGTAAATCTTCACCGCGCTCGAGCGCGCGATCTCGGCGGCGATGCGGTCGATCAACAGGTTCGGCAACACCGACGTAAAGAGCGAACCAGGCCCGAGCACGATCGCGTCGGCATCGCGAATCGCGTCGATGACTTCCTCGAACGGCTCGACCGGCGAGGGCTCGAAGAAGACGCGCCGGATCTTGCGCCGCGCCTTGGGAATGTTGGATTCGCCGCTGGCGGTGGTGCCGTCGGCGAACTCGGCGCAGAGTCGCACCGCCTGCAGCGTTGCGGGCAGCACGCGGCCCACGATGTTGAGCACGCGGCTCGACTCTTTGATCGCAACGTCGAAGTTGCCGGTGATCCCGGTCATGGCCGCAAGAAAGAGGTTGCCGAACGAATGACCGCTCAGGCCTTCCCCCTCGGAGAAGCGGTACTGGAAGAGATCGGTCACGAGCGCTTCGTCGTCGGCGAGCGCGACCAGACAGTTGCGGATATCGCCCGGCGGAAGCACGCCGAGCTCTTGCTGCAGCCGTCCCGATGAGCCGCCGTCGTCGCTGACGGTGACGATCGCGGTGAGATTGCTGGTGCGCCGCTTGAGGCCGCGCAAGAGCGTCGAAAGCCCGGTTCCGCCGCCGACTGCGACGATCTTGTAGCCGTCTTGCAGGCGGCGCTCGATCAGCGCGTCGAGGATTCCGCGTTCCCCCGGCTGCGCGGCGGCGCGCACGAGCGCCCGCGCCCACTGCCGCACGCCGACGAGAACCAGCAGCACGCCGCCGGCGATGAAGATCCACGTGAGGTACGAGGGCGAGAAGAAGTCGTCGGCGATATCGTCGATGACCTCGTTGACGTGCAGCGTGCTGCCCTCGGCCACGAAATAGCGGCCGATTCCGTCGATCAACAGCACCGCGCCGATCAGCGCTACGATCAGCCAGCGCTTGACGCCGATGCCCGGCATCAGCCAGCGCAGCGGACCCATGTTGCGCATCGACATCAGCGCCCGGTATCTCGCGGATCGAGGGCGAGCGAGACGCGCGCGTCCGACGCCAGGTGATCGAAGAGCCGGTGCGCCACGTAGACCGAGCGGTGGCGGCCGCCGGTGCATCCGATGCCCACCGTGAGTTGCGCCTTGCCTTCGGCGATGTAGCGCGGCACGAGGAAGTCGATCATGTCGAACAGCTTGGCGATGAAGGGCTCGCAAGCCGGATCGCCCTCGATGAAGCGCGCGACGGCCTCGTCCTCGCCGGTGAGCGGACGCAGCGTATCGTCGTAGTTCGGATTGCGCAGGAAGCGCACGTCGAAGAGCAAGTCGAGATCGAGCGGCAGCCCGTACTTATAGCCGAAGGGTACGATCGTTATGGAGAGCGCGGCTTTGGCCTCGTGCGCGAACGCCGCGAAGAGCCGTTCTTTGAGATCGCCGTGGTTGAGAGCGGTCGTATCGATCGTCATCGTCGCGCGCTCTCGCAGCGGCAGCAGTTGCTCGCGTTCGGCGGCGATGGCCTCACGCAAAGAGCCGCGCTGCGCGAAGGGGTGGCGGCGGCGGGTCTCGCTGAAGCGTCGCACGAGCGCATCGTTCCGCGCTTCCAGGTAGACCACTGCGGTCTCGCGACCCGCGGCCGCGCGTTCGATGGCAGAGAGCGCGTCACCAAGGAGGGCTTCGCCGTGCGTGTCGAGCGAGACCGCAACGTCGGGCGTCCGGGCGGCATCCAACACCGAAAGCGTGGCGTCGAGTGCCGCGGGCGGCAGGTGTTCCACGCAGTAGAAGCCCAAGTCTTCAAGCGTCTTCATCGCTTGGCTCTTCCCGGCACCGGAGAGTCCGGTCACGAAGATGATCCGTGCGTCGCTCAAGGGGGGCATCCGCAATCCATGAAGTTCTTTTCGCCCGAGCGAGCCAACGCCCTCATCCCCAAGATCGCGCCCCTGGTCGACGAGCTGCTCGAACGGCGGCGCGACCTTGCGATCCGGTTGCTCGCGAACGACCCGGCGCTACGGCGCGGCGCGCCGCCGCGCGGCTCGCGGCTGGCCGGCGTCCGCTCGCCGTTCCCCCCGCCGCGCTTCGGCGAAATGAAAAGCGAGATCGTGCGGCTGATCCATCGGATCGAGTCGTTCGGGTGCGTGGTCAAGGACATTGATTTGGGGACCGTCGACTTTCCGTCGACGCGCAGCGGCGAACCGGTGTACTTGTGTTGGAAAGCGGGCGAGCCGGCGGTTGCCCACTGGCACGGGATCGACGAAGGCTTTGCCGGGCGCAAGCCCCTGGCGGGCGAGCGCTAAGACGCAGCCGGCGTGGCCGTCGCTTCGACGGCGATGAAGTCTTCGGCCAGCCCCTGCAGGCGGACGTCGCCGAATTCGGCGGTAAAGGCGCCGTTTTCGATACCCGTGATCTCGCCCGACTCGGGGACGTTGGCGAGCTGCGGAATCTTCGCGCGGATCTCGTCGGGGATACGCACCTTGTCGCCGACCGCGAAGCCTGCGCCGTCGAATAGCGCGTTCAAGCCTTCGAGCAGCATGGGCAGCGGAATCCCGTAGTCCTCGCTGATCCCGGCGATGGTGTGCGTCTCGCTGATCGCGCAGTTCGAGCAGCCGCCCAGATGAAAGCGGGCGAACACGCGTCGCGCTCCGGCATGCAGCTGGAACGCCTGGTCGACGGTCATCTCGGGGGTAAAACGCTGTTCGCTCACGGTGTTTTCGGGCTCCTTTGCTTACTACTAATTGGCTACAACGCCGTGGGCTCCCCGCCGGTTGCGCGAGCGGCCTCAAGCGGCGAAGTACGCCTGTACGGGTGTTCCTCGCGCTTCGCGCTCCGGTACACCCCACGCGGGCGAAAACCTGCGAAGTACGCCTGTAAGCCGGATTCTGTTCGGCCTTGCGGCCTCGACGATCATCTCTCTGGGATGCGCGTCACCGCGCACCTCGGTGCAACGTGGCTCGTTCGGACGGGCCGTCCGGGTCCTTCGACAAGCTCGGGACCGTCGAGTTGGTCTTGCTTCAGGTGGGGTTTACCCGAGCGCACGTCACCGTGCGGCTCCGTGAGCTCTTACCTCACGATTTCACCCTTGCCTCAACGGAGTTGAGGCGGTTTGTTTCTGTGGCACTTTCCTTCAGGTCACCCTGACAGGACGTTATCCTGCACCTTGCCCTATGAAGCCCGGACTTTCCTCACCCAAAAAGGCGGCTCACCCGCCTTCGTGCGATCGTCCGGCGTACTTCGCATGCGTAGTATAGCAGTGCCGGTTGAAAAGCAAAAATCGCCCGCATCTCTGCGAGCGATTTCGAATTGGTGGAGGCAAGGAGACTCGAACTCCTGACCCTCACGCTGCCAGCGTGATGCTCTACCAGCTGAGCTATGCCCCCGAACGTTCCAGCGCTTCGCGCACGAACTCCCTCGTGCGTGGGCCCGAGGGCCCGGCGACCGGGGTTTATTCAGGTCGCCGGGCTGGAGTCCTCTCGCGTTACCCGGGAACGATCGGGCTGAGCTTTGCCGGAGCGTTCCGGGCTTTTACCGGGGCGCTAACCGCCGTACCGCCTGCCGCTTTTATCGCAGCGTTGACGGCACCGATCGAGCCCGCCCACGCGTTGTACGCCTGCGCGTGCTGGGCGTACTGCACCTCGAGGCGTGCGTACAGTCCGCGCGTTGCCTGCGCGAGCGGTTCGGAGGTCGTCACGGCCGAGACGTCTTCGCGGAATCCGCCCGGCTCTTGGATGAAGTCCTCGAAGTTCTGCGGTGACGAGGTGAGCGTGCCCACCAGCGCGTCGACGGCGTCGATCTGCTTTTGCAGCCCCGCGGTGACGGCCGCGTCGCCGCCCTTGTAGGCGCTCTTGGCGTCGGTCAGCGACTGCTTCACGCGCGCCAACTCGTTGAGCATCAGATCGGTGCGATCGAGCAGATCGAAGTAGCGGCGCTGCGCGTCGAACGAAGCGAGATACTCCGCCTGTGGTGCGGTGCTCAGCGGATCGGCTTGGAGCACCGCCGGGAAGCGGTACGGCTTGCCGTCCATGGTCAGGACGATCGTATACGTCCCCGGCGGCAGGCGCGGGCCTTCGTCCGGGCCCCGGAAGAAGAACGGTGCGCTCGTATACTGCGCCGGTCCATCGATCGTGAAGTCGTAGTAGAACTCGTTCTTGCCGTCGCTGTTGGAGAGCCACCACGACGAGCTTTCTTGGCCGGTATACACGTCGTGCTTGCCGGCGATGTGCCGGACGCGATGGCCTTTCGCATCGTAGACGTCGAGCGTGGGGCGCTTTTGCAGCTCCGTCGGCAGCCAGTAGTAGACGCGTGCCGCGCCGATGCCACCGCCGAAGATTCCGCCCGGTTGCGCGGCAACGAAGTCGGTGTAATTGCCTTCATCGTTACGGTACGCATTGAGCGCGATCGCGGGCCGCGGTCCGACGACCAGCGGGGCCGCCGGTTTCGCGCAGCCCGCTTGCTGCAGTACGCGCATATCGTCGGCGATCCAAATCGCGCGACCGTGCGTCGCGACGATCAGATCGTCGAACTGCGGCTGGAAGCGGATGTCGCGAACCTCGGTTGCGGGGAGATTTGCCTGCAGCGGCTGCCAGTTCGCGCCCCCGTCGCAGGTGATGTAGATGCCGCGGTTCGTTCCCGCGTAAGCGATGTTCGCGTTGTGAATGTCGGGGCGCACGGCGCGGGCGAATTCGCCGGCCGGAATGCCGTTCGCGATCCTCGTCCAATGCGCGCCGAAATCGCGCGTGACGTACAGGTAGGTGCCGGTGTCGCCCATCGCGTGGCGGTCGGCCGATGCGTATGCCGTGCCGTCGGCCAGCGTCGACGGCGCGATCGATTCGACCGCGGAGTCGGCCGGGAGATCCGGCGGCGTCACGTTTCGCCAGTGCTTGCCGCCGTCCAGCGTGAGCTGGATGTAGCCGTCGTCGGAGCCGGTCCAAATCTCGCCCTTGTGCAGCGGCGAACTCTCGATGTCGAGCAGCGTGCCGTAATTTTCGGCGCCGGATTCGTCTTGCGTGACCGAGTCCTTATCGCCGACCTGCTTCGTTTTGTCGTTGCGCGTGAGGTCGGGGCTGATCGCGCTCCAAGTACGTCCGCGGTCGGAGGTTGCAAACACGACGTTGCCGCCCAGCATGCCGAGCCGCGGATCGTAGGCCGCAAACGCAATGGGCGACTGCCAATTGAAGCGATACTTGGCATGCGCGAGCACGAAGTCTTCGGCCGCCGTGCCGCGGTAGGGCCGCACGTTGGGTGAGTCGTGCGAGATGCGATCGTAGATCTGCACTTCGCCGTTCTCGGAATCGGCCCAGACCAGGCGCGTGTTCGTCGGATCGGGCACGACCCATTCGCCGTCGCCTTCGACCGCCTTGAACCAATCGCGATTGGCGATGCCGCTCATGTCGCCGCTGAACGCCGGCCCGCAGTAGCCGTTGTTGTCCTGCAGGCCGCCGCACACGAAGTAGGGCGTTGTATTGGACGGCGCGACGCGATAGACTTGCGCGATCGGGATGTTGCGCGAGTTCGCCCACGTCGAACCGCCGTCGGTCGAGGTCGCGATGCCGCCGTCGCCGGCGAGTGCCATGCGCTCGCCGTCTTTGGCGATCCACATATCGTGCAAGTCCGAATGCACGCCGAATGCGGAGAGGTTGAACTTCGCGCCGGCGTTATATGAGTTCGCGAGCAGCATGCTCACGCCGTACACGGTCTTCGGATTCTGCGGCGAGACGCGCACGTGCGAGAAGTAGAAGGGCCGCTGATTCGCCAGCGAGTCTTTGCTGGCCAGCGTCCACGTTGCGCCGGCATCGTTCGAACGCCACATCACGCCGTCTTTCGATTCGACCAGCGCGTAGACGGTGTTCGGATCGCTAGGGGCGACCGCAACGCCGATGCGTCCGATCGGCGCGGCGGGGAAACCGTGGCCTTCGACCTTGCTCCAGGTTTTGCCGCCGTCGGCGGTTTTGTAGAGGCCGTCGTCGGAACCGCCGCTGGTGATGGCCCACGGACGCCGCAGCACGTGCCAGATGCCCGCGTAGACGACGTTCGGATTGCTCGGGTCCATCGCCATGTCGCTCGCGCCCGATTGCTGCGAGACGAAGAGCGTCTTGTTCCAGGTGACGCCGCCGTCGAAGGTGACGTAGACGCCGCGATTGTCGCTCGGGGCGAAGACGTCGCCGAGAATCGCGACGAGGACGTGCTTGGGATCTTTCGGATCGACGAGGATCTTCGAGGTGCCGGGACCGCCCGGGAACGCGATCGTTTGCCACGAGCGCCCGCCGTTGATGGAGCGATACAGGCCCTTCTCTTGAATGACGTCGTTACGCGGGTTCGTCTCGCCCGCGCCGAGCCAAACGGTTTTGTCGTCGGCCGGATCGAGCGCAAGCGCGCCGATCGAGATGAGGTGGAGACCGTCGGTGATGTTGCGCCAGGAGATGCCGCCGTCTTCGCTCTTCCATGCGCCGCCGCCGGCGGATCCGGCGTAGTAGACGAGCGGATTCCGATCGGACCCGACGACCGACGTGGTGCGCCCTTCGGGCAACGCCGGGCCGAGCGAACGCCAGCGGACCTGATTCACCGGCCGCTCGTCGGCCGGCACGGCAAAGGGAAGCGCGGCGAGTGCTAAAGCGCTCGCCGCCATCATGACTGCGCGCACGTTCATCGGGCTGTTATTCGCCTTCGTCCTGGACGACTTGGCCGTCGATCTTCACGAGGTTGCGCAGATCCTTGCCTTGCGTTTGCAGCCACTTGCCGTCGATCTGCTTCCACGTGTCCGAGGATTTCGAGGTAGCAACGAGGTTGTGCGTGCCGTCGGGCGTCTGGATCGTGCCCTCGACGTGCCCGGTCGCGACGATGGTGATCGTCCCGTCGGCGTTGAGCGTCTGCGAGTCGAACGTGGTGTCGCACGACGTCGTGTGGATCTGCTTGAGCACTTGCTTCTGATTCGCGACCACCTCGTCGCGCGCGTGGGTTTTCCCCTTGACGTCGATGTTTACGAAGTCCGGCGCCATATTCGCAAACGCCGCGTCGAGATTCGCGTCGCTCGGGTCGAGTGCTGCCGTGCAGCCGAGCTTATAATCGGCAGCCAACACTGCCGCGGCATCGCTCGGGACGTCGGCGGCTTGCGCGGCTCCGGCTGCCAGGAGGATCGCGCCGGCAAAGGCGGCGGCGAACTTGGAATACATAACGAAGGCCCTTTCTCACGGTCGAATGACTGCTACCATTCGCGTATACGCCGGGGGGCTCTTGGGAGTTTCGCCTTGGTCGCCGGAGAAAGCAGAAAGCCCGCCGGAAGGGCGGGCTCTCGATGAACTCTGGAGACGAGGAGACTCGAACTCCTGACATCCTGCTTGCAAAGCAGGCGCTCTACCAGCTGAGCTACGTCCCCCTGGGGCACCAGCGACGATGCTGCCAGATTCAGCGGGCGGTTGTCAATGCCCGCGGGAGCGACCCGCTAATTGGGCGAGTAGGCGTGCGCGGGACTGCACGCTTTGGGCACGCCGGGCGGCAGCAACACGAGGATGCCGCACGTCATGCACTTGGCGAACGTTCCGCCGTCGGGATGGAGTTTGAAGAACTCCTCACGGGTTAAGAAAAGCATAATGATGGCATAATATCACCTTATGCCGGAAACTCAAGATTCTGAGGGCTCTCTTACATTGGCTTTGCGCGCCGTCGCGCCCGGAGGGTGTCGCCCGGCGCAACGCCAAAGCGGCCCGCAACGCCGCGCCGGCGCTGCCAGTAAACGGCTCCGAACGTGCAATGCTCTTCAGCGAGAGGTAGGTCGATGCTCGGGACGGACTTCGTGCTGCAGTCCTTTGCGGCCGACGGCATCACGCATCTCTTCATGGTGCCGGGCGGGCTCGTCGACCCGTTTCTTCCCGCGCTCGGGCGCACGCCCGGCCTGACGCCCGTGATCGCCGCCCAGGAAGGCGGAGCGGCGTACATGGCCGACGGCTACGCCCGCGCGAGCGGACGCTTCGGCGCCTGCCTGTGCATCGGCGGACCGGGTGCGACGAACACCGTCACCGCGCTCTCGGCAGCATATACGGACGAATCGCCCGTCATGCTGATCACGGGAGAGATTGCGAACGATCTGCAGGGCATCGGCCTGTTTCAAGATGCGACCGCGGGTACGTTTGACGACGGACGGATCCTCGCGCCGGTGACCGCCGAATCGTACAGCGTTCCTGATGTCCGCCTGCTGCCGCACGTGCTGCGCGGCGCGCGCCAGCGCATGTTCGACGGAGCGCGCGCGCCCGTGCACGTGAGCCTTCCGCGCGACGTGCAGACGGGCAGCGTCGATGCTGCGCCGCAGGCGCTCGCCGCCGATCTCTTGGCATCGCAACCGCTCGACGCCCGCGCCGCCGCTTCGCTGTCGAAGATCCTTTCGGGCTCGCAGGCGGTGCGCGTCGCGATGCTCGTCGGCGGCGGCGCGATCGCGGACGAGGCGAGCGAGGCCTTCGTTCGAGTTGCAGAACGTTTCGCAATTCCGGTCGCTACCACGCAGCATGCGAAGGGTACGATTCCCGAGGACCATCCGCTCTCGCTCGGCGTGTTCGGGTACGCCGGCACGCGGCATGCGACCGAAGCGATCCTCGAGAGCGATCTCGATCTGCTGATCGTTCTCGGAGCCTCGCTCAACGTGCGCGACTCGATGCACTGGTCGTCGAAGCTCGCGCCGAGGCTGGGCGTGCTCTCCGTTAACGTGTCGCCGGCGCAGGTCGGCACCCACCTCGCGAACGTGCGATACGTCGGAGGACACGGTGGGGCGTTTGCGTCGTGGCTGGCCGCCGCGAGCAACGACGACGCACGCGCGCTGGTAGAGTCCGCGCCCGCGCGTCGTGCCTGGATCGATGCGATCAAGGCAAAGCCGCGCTATTACGACGCGGAAAACATGACGAGCGAGAACGTGCCGATCCATCCGGCGCGCTTGATCGCCGAGGCGCGCAAGACGATGCCGCGCGAGACGATCGCGCTCGTCGACAGCGGAGCGCACCGCGCGTTCGCGGCGCACTATTGGGACGCCTACGGTCCGCGGCGCTTCCTCACCGCGACGGGGCTCGGCCCGATGGGCTGGGCGATTCCGGCCGGCATCGGCGCGAAGGCCGCGCGGCCCGACGTTCCCGTCGTCGTCTTTACCGGCGACGGCTGCATGCGCATGCACGGGCTCGAAGTGCAGAGCGCCGTGCGCGCCGGACTTCCGGTGATCTATCTCGTGAGCAACAATCAAGCGCTCGGGAACGTGTGGCTGCGTGCGCGCAAGATGGGAGCGGTCCCGATGGAGCTGACCGAAGCGCCCGATCAAGACTGGGCGGAGTTTGCGCGGGCGCTCGGCGCCGACGGCGCGACGGTTCGCAAGCCCGAAGAGATTGTGCCCGCGCTGCAGGCGGCGCTGGCGTCGCACCGCACGACCGTGATCGACGTCAAGACGGACCGCGCGCAGGCGACGCCGGTTGAGCCGTACGCCGAAAGCGCGGCTGCCTGGTCCTATCACGAGTAACGGAGTCGACATGGCACAGCTTCCCAATCCGATCCCTACGCTCTCCGGCGAGGGCCGTGCGATCTTCGACGAACTGCAGGCGGAGCGCGAAGCCAAGGGCTCCAGCGTCTCCGGCCCCTACGTGCCGCTGATGAACCATCCGCAACTTGCGAAGCGTGTCGAGGAGCTGGGCTTCTTTTTGAAGTTCGAGGGATCGCTGCCGCGCCCGGTCTACCAGTTCGTCGTCTTGAGCGTAGCCAAACGTTCGGGCGTGGCGTTTGTGTGGGAGGATCACGTAGCCGCGGCGCGCGCGGCCGGCGTTCCGGAGACGCTGATCGGCGCCATCTCCGCGGGCAGCACCGCATACGACCCGCCGTACGACCTCGCATTCCACGTCATGGATTGCGCGTTTGCCTACCGTTCGATTCCAGCCGACCTGCAAGATCGCGCGATCGCCGCGTTCGGCATCGAAGGGTTCATCGAGATCGTCGTGCTGTGCGGGGAATACGTGCTGATGAGCATGGTGAACGGCTGTTTCGACGTGAGCGAACCGAAGGGCCGGGCGCACTGAGGTGCTCGTCGTGGAGATGCTCGTCGTCGGGCTGGTTGCGAACGTGACGCTCGACGTGTGGCAGCAGGTCTTCCGTCTGCTCTTCAAGTTCCCGATCACGAATTGGGCGATGGTCGCGCGTTGGATCGCGCACATCCCGCAGGGGCATCTCGCCTGGCCGGATATCGGCAAGGCGCCCCCCGTGCCGAACGAGCTCTTCTGGGGCTGGGTCGTGCACTACGCGGTCGGACCGAGTCTGGGCGCGCTCTACGTCGCACTCATGCGCTTCGTCTTTCACCAGCCGCTGAGTTTCGCGGCGGCGTTCGCATTCGGGATCGTGACGGTCGCGATCACGTGGTTCGTCATCGAGCCGCTGCTCGGCGCCGGCCCGGCCGCGCGTAACGTCCCGAACGGAAACCTCGTCCGCGCGCAGGATCTAACGAGCCACGCCGCCTTCGGCGTCGGTCTGTATCTCGGGGGTGTGCTCGCGGCAACGCTCGCGCCCTAGCTCGCCTCCCGGAAAACCAGAAGGCCTCGATGGAATCGAGGCCTTCTGTACGTGGTGGGCCATCCTGGGATCGAACCAGGGACCTCATGCTTATCAAGCATGCGCTCTAACCAGCTGAGCTAATGGCCCGCGCGGGGGCTGACAAATCGATAGTATAGCACCCCGGCGCAAGAGCCCTTTCAGCCGATCATCGCGATCCACTTTTTCATGATCTCGTCCTCGAATTTGAGTTGCGCCTGCACCATCTCTTCGAGGACCTCGCGTTCGCGTTCGAGCTCGGCTTGCTCGGCCGCCTCCTCGTTGAAGGCTTGGCGCTGGGCCGCAAGCCGCGCTTGCGCGGCCGCATCGGCATCGGGCGCGTCGGCGGCGCTACCGGCCGCGCCCGTAGCGGCTTCCCGCGGCGCGCGAGGCGGGCGCGCCGCAGGGTGCGTACCGCTGATCACTCGCCGATACTCTCGATGAACTTCTTGGTGATGCCGTCGTCGGCTTTCCGCTGCGCCATCTGAGCATCACGCAGCGAGTTTACCTCGCGCATGTTTTCGGATTGCTGGTCCATCGCTTCGTCGAAGAGCGTCGACTGCACGTCGAGCTGCTGGCCGCTAAACATCTCCTGGGCCATGAGTCCGGTGTTGAAGACGTCGCTCTCGTCCATCAGCCCGCTCAGCGCGCCGCTGCTGCCGCCCATGATGCCGTTGCCGATCCCGCCGATCAAGCCGCCGATGAGCGACGGGGCTGCGGTCTCGAGCAGCGGGGCCAGGAAGCTCATACCTGCCCCCCTTGCGTGAGTTGGGCGAGCATCGCGAGGGGATCGGCGCCCTGGGCGCCGTTTTGCTCCGCGAGCATGGCTTCGAGCAGTTCGCCGAGGCCGCCGCCCTGCTGCCCCGGCGTGCCGGCGCCGCTGCTTTGCGGCGCTCCGCACGCGCCCTCGATCCCGAGGTTGCTGAAGGCGCCTTCGAGCGCCTGGCCGATGTTGAGGTTCATGCGTCGTCTCCATTGATGTAGCTGTCGTAGTCGGTTTGGGAGCCGGCCGAATGGCCGGTTGCGTCCATGCCCGCCGGCGGGCGCCAGGGTGTGAATGCGACCGGAGCCGGGAGCTCGGTGCATGCCTGCGGCGCGAACGCGAGCGTCGCGTTCTGCAACGCGTTGACGTCGAGGGACGTGGCCGGGCCCTCGGCCTTGGCCTCCTCGAGCTGGGACTCATGGCGCAGCACGCTATCGGCGTAGCCGAGCGTCGCCCCGTCGGCCCAGGTGGTCTTCGTGCCGGCAGCGTTGGGGCTACCGGCGTTGTAGGCCGAGAGCGCCTTGCGGACGTCGCCCCCGTAGCGGCGCAGGTTCCCGGCGATCATCCCGGCCGCGTAGTCCGCGTTCTGGGCCGGATCCATCGCGGCTGAGGTCTTGGCGAAGTCGTGCCAGCGGTCGTCGATCTGGAAGAGGCCGTGGCCGTGCCCGCCGTCGCCCACCACGTTGGCCCCGCCGTTGGTTCCCGGGCCGCCCGTCTCTTGAGCGGCCACGGCCGCGAGCAGGGCGGGATCCAGGCCGTGCTTCCGTGCCGCGGCCACGATTTGAGGGGCAAAGGTGACGCCTTGCGCCGCGAGCTGGGCTGCGGTTGCGTTCATCGTGCTCATCGTGCCCTTCGTTCACGCGACGTAGGCCGTTTGACAAGACCCCCCTGGGGTTCTACAATCTCGTAGTCGTTGTGGGGGCCTCGCCCAAGTGGTGGGGCCCCCATCCTGCGACTTACGAATCGTGATGTCTCGTTCGCACAAGGTCGATATCAGTGGGCTCCTTGCCGGCGGCCGCCAGGTCATGCTGGTGGACGACGAGGTGCCGATTGAGAGCTTCGAGGGGATCGAGTTTCCTGGGCCGGCCAGAGTGCATCTGGAGTTGCGGCACGTCGATCGCCTCCTTCATATAGAAGGGCTGATCGAAGCTCATGCGACCGGGCCGTGCGATTCGTGCTTGGAAGATGTCGCTCGCGACGTGCGCGTCGCCGTCGACGAACGGCTGGATCCGAATCTCGGTCGCGACGACGACCCGTTCGGTGAAGGTAATGTCCTGACGGGCAGCCGTCTCGACATCGCCGATCTCGCTCAACAACTGGTTCTCAGCGTGCTTCCGATGGGCGTGCGCTGTACGGATGAGTGCGCGGGCCTGTGCGGCATCTGCGGAACGAACAAGAATAGTAATCCGTGCACTTGCGCGGAAACCAACGGAGAATAACGTGGCAAACCTCAAGTGGAAGACGCCGCGCAGTAAAACGCGCAGCCGTCGTGCGGCCAACTGGAAGCTCAACCCGGTAACGACGGTTGAGTGTTCGCAGTGTCACCAGCCGAAGCGCCCGCATTTTGCGTGCGGCTTCTGCGGAACGTACGCCGGCCGTCAGGTCGTCGAAGTCCGCGACGAACACGCCGGTCACGATCACGCTTAAGTAGCGCTCCTTGACCGGGGTACGAATCGTCGGCGTCGGGCACCATGTGCCCGAACGGATCGTGAGCAATCACGATTTGGAGCAATGGCTCGACACATCCGACGAATGGATTACGTCGCGCACGGGAATGAAGCGCCGGCACTGGACGTCCGAGAACGAGGCGACCAGTGACCTCGCCATTGCCGCGGCTCGCAACGCCCTGGCGCAAGCCGAGCTCGATCCGAACGAGATCGACGCCTACATCGTTTGCACCGTTTATCCCGATTATCTCTTCCCCGCAACCGCAGCCATCGTCGCCTCGGCGCTCGGCGCCGTCGATAAGTCGGCCTTCGATATGGAGATCGGCTGCAGCGGGTTCATCTACGGCCTCACCGTCGCCGCATCGCTGGTTCGCTCGGGCGTGTACCGTCGCGTGATGATGATCGGCGCGGAAACGCTGTCCAAGATGGTCGATAAGACCGACCGTTCCACCGCGATCCTCTTCGGTGACGGCGCCGGCGCGGTGATTCTCGAAGCGAGCGAGGTCGACTCGTTCCTCTCATCGGAACTCGGCAGCGACGGCAGCCGCCCGGAGATTCTGCGCATCGCCGCCGGCGGATCGCGCTATCCGACCACGCACGAACTGATCGACGAGAAGAAGGACCGCATCTTCATGGCGGGCCGTGAGGTCTTCAAGTTCGCCGTCACCAAGATGATCGACGCGACCGATAAAGCGCTGGCGAAGGCCCACGTGAGCAAGAGCGACGTCGACCTGCTGATCCCGCATCAGGCGAACAAGCGCATCATCGATGCCGCGATGAAATATTTGGAGATTCCGCCGGAACGCTGCGTGGTCAACATTCACGAATATGGAAACACGTCGGCTGCTTCCATCCCGATCGCCCTCTCCGAGGCGCTGAGCGAGGGAAGAGTGAAGCCCGGCGACACCATCGTCTTCGTCGGATTCGGAGCCGGCCTCTCGTGGGGCGCCGTCGTATGGAAGTGGCAATGATGCGCATTGGAGTCGTATTTCCCGGTCAGGGTTCGCAGGCACTGGCCATGGGTGTCGACGTTGCCGAACAGTCGGCGGCGGCGCGCGGCCTGTTCGAACGCGCAGCCAAGATTCTCGGCTACGATCTGCTCGCGTTGCAACGGAACGGGCCCTAGGAAAAGCTGCGTGAGACGCAGTTCAGCCAGCCGGCGATCTTCACGACCAACGTGGCGCTCTACAGCGCGGTCGGCGAGGCGCTGCGGCCGGTCGTAACCGCGGGCCACTCGTTCGCGGAGTTTTGCAGCCTGTATGCAGCGGGTGCGCTGCAGTTCGACGACGCCGTTCGTATCGTCGACGAACGCGGCAAGGCGATGCAGCATGCAGCCGAGCTCGCGCCGGGAGGAATGTCGGCGGTGCTGGGCCTCGAAGCCGGCGCGGTGCGTCGCGTCGCAAGCGAAGTCGCGGCGCAGACGGGCACGCGCGTGCAACTCGCCAACTTCAATTCCCCGACGCAGATCGTCATCAGCGGGGATCTCGCAGGCGTCCAGGCGGCCGGCGATGCAATGCTGTCGGCCGGCGCGAAGCGCGTAGTGCCGCTCAATGTCTCGGGGGCGTGGCATTCGGCGCTGATGGTGCCCGCGATCGAGCGCTTTTCGAAGGCGGTCGCGGACGGTACGTTCGCCGTTCCGTCCTTCGACGTGGTCTCCAACGTCGACGCGCAGATCTACCGCGACGTCGAAACGATCAAGAAGAACCTGGTCGATTCGATCACGCACGAAGTACGCTGGCACGACACGGCCCTCGCGCTGCTCGGCCACGAACTCGACCTCGTCGTCGAATTCGGCGCGAGCGGCGTGCTCGGTCCATTGATGAAGCGCCTGCCGGGGGCGCCCGACGTGAAGGTCGTCAGCGACTTCGGCGGCGTGAAAAAACTCCAGGATCTCATCGGCGCAGGAGCGCCCGCGTAATGAACTTCGAAGGCAAGGTTGCCGTCATCACCGGCGCGAGCCGCGGCATCGGCCGCGCGATCGCGGTCGAGATGTGCCGCCGCGGCGCCGACGTCGTGCTGGTCGGACGCGATCGCGGCGCGCTCGACGAAACCGCGCAGCACTGCGCGGGCGAGCGTCCCGGCGCCGTCGCGCTCGTCATCACCGCCGACGTCACCGACGCGGGCGCGATGGAGCGCGTTGTCGCCGAGGCCGTCGAACGCTTCGGACGGGTCGACTTCGCGGTCGCCAACGCGGGGCAATCGATCGATTCGCTCTTGCTGCGGCTGCGACCCGACGTGATCGATCAGATGCTGAACGTCAATTTGAAATCGGCGTTCTCGCTCTGCGGCGCCGTCGCCAAGCCGATGATGAAGCAGCGTTCGGGCTCTATCGTGCTGGTCTCGAGCATCGTCGGCATCACGGGCAACGCGGGCCAAGCCGCCTACGCGGCGTCGAAAGCCGGGCTTCTCGCGCTGGCGAAGTCGCTTGCGAAGGAGTTGGGTTCGCGGAACATAAGAGTCAACGCCGTTGCGCCGGGCCTCATCGAGACGGCCATGACGCACGGCTTACCGGACGCCGCGAAGGAAGCCCTGGTAAAAACCGCCGCACTCGGCCGTGCGGGCCGGCCGGAGGACGTCAGCGGAGTCGTTGCGTTCCTGTGCTCGGATTCGGCCGCCTACGTCACCGGTCAGACCATCGTGGTCGACGGTGGCGTGGTAATGTAGTCTCACCCGCCCAAAACGATCCCAAACACCACCCGTAATAAGGAGCTGTAATGTCCACGTTCGACAAAGTCAAGAAGATCATCGTCGAGCAGCTTGGCGTCGACGAATCGGAAGTGACGCCCGAAGCTTCGATCACCGATGATCTCGGTGCCGACTCGCTCGATCAGGTCGAGCTGGTCATGGCGTTCGAGACCGAGTTCAACATCGACATTCCGGACGAAGAGGCGGAAAAGATCAAGACGGTCGGTGATGCGGTTGCGCGCATCGACCAAGCTACCGCAGGAGCGTAGTACGACTCAGCCGTGTTCGATCAGCTAACCGACCGCTTGAGCGCGATCTTCTCGCGCTTGAGCGGCCGCGGAAAACTCAGCGAAAGCGACGTCAGCGACGCGCTTCGGGAAGTGCGCATCGCGCTGCTCGAAGCCGACGTCTCGCTGGTTGCCGCCAAGCAGTTTGTCGCGCGCGTGAAAGAAAAAGCGATCGGGCAGAACGTGCTCGAGTCGCTCACGCCCGCCCAAACGATCGTCAAGATCGTTCACGACGAGCTGGTCGGATTACTCGGCGGCGCGCAAGCGCGCTTGCAATTCTCGGACGCGCCGCCCTCGGTGATCATGCTGGTCGGCCTGCAAGGCTCGGGTAAGACGACGCAGGCCGGTAAACTCGCGATGCGCCTCAAGGAGCAAGGACGCCGCTCGCTGCTGGTCGCGGCCGACGTGTACCGGCCGGCCGCCATCGCGCAGTTGCAGACGCTCGGGAAACAGGTCGATCTTCCGGTATTCGAAGCCGGGCAAGGCGATCCGGTCAAAATCGCGCGCGACGGCGTCAACGAGGCGCGTCGTCTTGGGCTCTCGACGGTCATCATCGATACCGCCGGCCGCCTGCAGATCGACGACGCGCTCATGGTCGAGCTCGAGCGCATCAAAGAAGCGGTCAAGCCCAAAGAGATTCTCTTCGTCGCCGATGCGATGACCGGCCAAGAGGCCACGAACGTCGCACGGGGCTTCAACGAGCGCCTCGGCATCACGGGCGTGATCCTCACGAAGATGGACGGCGATACGCGCGGCGGCGCGGCGCTCTCGATCTTCAACGAGACCGGCGCGCCGATCAAGTTCGTCGGAACCGGCGAGAAGCTCTCGGCCCTCGAGACGTTTTATCCCGACCGTTTGGCGTCACGCATCTTGGGTATGGGCGACGTGCTCACGCTCATCGAGCGGACGCAGGCCGTGTATTCGGAAGACCAGGCGAAGCAGCTCGAAGAGAAGTTTCGAAAGAACAGTTTCACGCTCGACGACTTTCTCGATCAGATGCGTCAGATCAAGAAGCTCGGCCCGATGACCGACGTGCTCAAGATGATCCCGGGCCTCTCGCGCGCGCTGCCGAAGGATTTCGAAGTCCCGGAATCCGAGTTCAAGCGCGTCGAGGCGATCATCTGCTCGATGACGCGCGGCGAGCGACGCAACCCGTCGATCCTCAACGGATCGCGGCGCAAGCGCATCGCGACCGGCTCGGGGACGCAGGTGAGCGACGTCAATCGGCTGATCAAGAACTTCGAGGGTGCGCAGAAGATGATGAAGCAGCTCGGCGGCATGAAGGGCGGGGGCAAGCGCCCGCGGCTGCCGGCCGGCATGTTTCGCTGAATAAGAATTCGGATGGGCGGAATGCGGAAACCGCCGTCGTCCGTAGCTCTCTAGCTTGTCGCGTGCTATAACGCGTCTTTTCGCAACAGAAGAAAGACACGTACAACATCAATGGTGAAAATCAGACTGCGCCGCATGGGCGCAAAGAAGCAACCGACGTACCGTTTCGTGGTGGCGGATTCTCGCTCGCCGCGCGATGGAAAGTTCATCGAGATCCTCGGTCACTACAACCCGCGCACCGAGCCCAAGACCCTTGAAGTCGACGAGATCAAGGCGCGCGAGTGGCTCTCGAAGGGCGCGCAGCCCTCGCTGACCGTGCAGCGCTTATTTGCCGAAAAGGGCATCATGGCAGCGCCGCCGCACCGCGCGACGAAGCGCCAGCCGCGTAAGGGCTCGGCGTAATGTCGGCCTTTGATGACGAATTCGGCCTGTTCGGCGAAGATGCCGACGAGGCCGAGCGTCGTCCGGTGCTCGGCGCGCGGAAGATCGCCTCGAACGAGACGGTGATCGACGACGTCGAGCC